>JAESFL010000874.1_pt1 | contig 15178 bp, 19 predicted proteins | sample 9269401 | NCBI WGS metagenome assembly JAESFL01 (sample SAMN14506025, study PRJNA617098) | algae metagenome | isolation source: Gloeocapsa sp. UFS-A4-WI-NPMV-4B04 and co-occurring heterotrophs from desert... | place: USA: Utah | collected 2006-10-01 | reverse complement strand
GCTTCCCCCTCACCCGCGCTGTGAGCCAGCACGCGGACGGCCTTCTGGCGGATGCGGGCGACCGCACGCTGATAACGCCGCTTCGCTCCGGCGGCGGTCAGCCCAAGCGCCTCCGCGACCTCTGCCCAGCTGTCGCGCTGCACCAAGCGGTGCCATAGCAGGGCATGGACGGAATCGGCCTCGGCGCTGAGCGCTTCCTCCATCACATCCAGTAGCGCGGCGACTGCCGGACTCCATCCGGGCTCTCCCTCCATCCCATCCGCAGCCTCCCCCAACTCCTCGGCAAAGGCGCGTACCTCCCACTCGCGACGGTGCTCGCGCAGCCGGTCGAGCGCCGCGTGCCGGGCCACAGTGCGGCACCAGGCGAGGAGCGCCCCGTCGCGGGCGGCACGGCAGGTACCGATGCCTCTCGCGATCCTCACGAGCGCTTCCTGCGCGGTCTCGCGCGCAGCGTCCTCGCCGATGCGGGATAGCCATGCTCCACACCACCTCGACACGTATACGTGCACTTCGGCGAGCAGGCGCTCGAGCGCCTGCTCGCACCCGTCGCTGGCGGCGCTCGCCAGGGCGACGAGGTCGTGTTGGGACGTGAAAGCTGGCATGTCGCCGGGGCCTGGATCCAGACGCCCCGGGAGAGGCGCCACATCGAGCGTGACGTGCCTGCCCTGCCCCAGAGCGGGACAGAGTAAACACAGGGTCCAGGCATACTAATACGGAGGCGCCCGCCGGGCGCGGGCGCCGGTTACCAGAATCCGGACTTATTCGGCCATGTGGCTGCCGGCTTGGCCGTCCGCGGGGCGTGCCGCTTGGGTGGTGAGGGCGACGAGTTCGGGGGGGCACTCGACGCCGGCGGCCACGTGGACATCCCGGACGGTGGCGATGACGGCGCTGGAAGCGGCGGGGCGGCGATCAGGCGGGAGTGCGTGCATGAGCACCAGCAGCGCGTCGGCGGCGCTGATGGGCGGACCTTCCGTTCGCTCTACGTGAGCCCTGTACCAGGCGTAGAGCTTCTCGAGCGTCTTTGGCTGTGGACGGGATCCGCCCAGGAAGAGCTGGAAGCCGCGGATGGCGATGCCGATCTCGCGCGCGACGGTGCGCTGCGAGGACGCTTCGGCGCGCACGCGCGCGGCCTCGCGCAGGCGGGGAATGGAGACATAGCGGTCAGGGAGCATTGCCCCCCCGTCCGCACATGACTAACTTTTGACTAAAAAATGTCGGGTTACACTGGAGAGGATAGGGCAGAGCATGCGCTCTTGCAAGCGCGTCCTGCCTTTCTCCCGCGTGCCTGCCTCCCCGCCACCCCACACCATGCCCATCCGATGATCCTACGACTGCGTCACCTGCCGCTCCTGGCGCCGCTCATGCTCGCCGGCTGCGGCGAGACTGCTGGGCCGGAGAGCTCCGCGGACATCCAGGTAATCTCCTCGACCCGCGTGCTGTACGCGGACGGCATTCCCGCGATCGTCTTCGTGGTGAAGAACCGCGGTTCTGTCGGGGTCGAGGCGGTGAACTTTGAAGTCGACGCGATCCGCGGCGGCCAGACGGTCGCGAGCGCGGCGGCGCAGGTGAGCGACCTCTCGCCGGGCGAGGAGGCCGAGTCCGCGCCGGCGGTGTTCGCCACGCTGGACTCCCACTCGGACTACGGGTGCTACCGCTACCGGGCGCGCTCGTACGGGAGCCGGGGGCAGGTGCTATCCGACTCTTCCCGCGAGGTGTGCACGTGACCCGGCAGGGTCACATCGCCCGGACCGTAACCGTCGTCGCCGCGGCCCTGTTTCTCGCGGCGTGCAGCGGTTCGGCTGGCCCGGATGAAGGCGAGTTCCGGGCGGCGATCGATGCGCACCTGGCGGAGACCCCACGGTGCATCGCCGACATCGCCTGGCGATTCCCGGCGGATCTCAGGCGCGAGCACCATCCCACCCTCGAGCCGGACTGGGCCGCGATGCTCGAACGGCTGGATGTGCTGGTTCGGCTGGGCCTGCTGCGGGCAGAGGCGGTAGAGGGTGCGGCGTGGGGGCGCCCGATGCGGTACGAGCTCACGGACGCGGGCAGGCCGGCGTATAAGGAGTTCCCGGCCGGGAAGTGGGATTCGCGCAAGCCGGCCGGCGGCTTCTGCTACGGCACGCCCGTGGTGGACTCGATCATCCGCTTCACCGAGCCAGCGGAGTCGCTGGGCGAGGTGCAGACGCAGGTGACGTACACGTACGCGGTTCGGGACGCCGCGGCCTGGGCTCGGGATCCTGGTCTCCAGCGTCTCTATCCCCAGCTGGTCCGCGAACTCGGGCCGGACGGCCCGTCTACAGAAGCGAACGCCGTGCTGGTGAAGACGAGCGATGGATGGCGGGTCGTAGCGCTGCCCTGATTGCCGGGGCGATGGATGACGGCGCTGTGGTGCGCAGGACGACAGGCCCCCGGCAGGGGGCCTGTTTGCTTTATCGGAAGGAGAGCCCCGCCCGGGTTTTATACGTTTTATATAGCCGCGCAGGTTCCAGAGTGAATGTTTTGCGACCCTGACCCTCTCCGGTGCCGCCCTTTCGTCCGTCAGTGTGAAGGGGCGCACGTGCTGGCGGAGGCGCGGGGCGCCTTGTTCCACCAGCCGGTGCACTAGGAGCCGAAGGAGTCGCGTGGACACCGAATCCCCACAGGATGCCTGGCCGGAGCCACCGGCTATCACAGCCCCGATCTCATTTCGCGACATCGAACTGCAAGAGCAGCTCATCACTTCGCCCTTCCCGGATGGCAGCGCCCCCGCAGTGCTCCGGGTATACCGACTGGTGCTCGCCTGGTCGCAGGGTGTGCAAGCGCTGAGTCATGTTTCGGACGTGCCGGATCTCGCCGCGTGGGAGGAAGAGATCCTGCTTGGCATCCGGGAGGAGGAGTGGTTCTGGGCTGCTATCGCCATGGTTGCGGGCGAACTAAAGGCGCCTGCTGCAGCGGACCCGGAGCGACTGGCGCGTGCCTGCATGGTGTTGAGCGAGTGGGCGTTCGCGAGCGGTAAGCCGGCGGCCGGATTGCTGTTCGCCGAGGCGGCCGCACTCGTAAGCCCAGGCAACGCACGGCGTGCGTACCGTGCCGGGCGCATTCTGCGGGAGCAGGAGCGCTTCCCGGCAGCGGAGAGATGGTTCCGCCGGGCTGGGTACGTTGCCGCCACTACAGGTGACGGCAAGCTGGAATGGCTGGCTTTTCTAGCGCTGGAGGACCTCATCGATCCGAGTGAGGGGTGATGGGGAAGGGTAGACGTGCGCCCCGCGACGGTATGGCGGGAACGACGGACGAGAAGGGTGGACCACCAGTGTGCCGTATCGCGGTGTACCGTGCCCGCCTCGAGTGCGAGCGCTACTTCGCGTTTCCCTGGCGCGAGTACGAGGGGCCTGCCGACGCGCTGGCCCTCTTCCGGCGCTATGTGGGGGTGCCCGACCGCGAGCACCTGGTGGCTATTCACCTGGACGCGCGCAGCCGCGTCAGCGGGATCCACACGGTTTCGATCGGATCGCTCCAGCGGGGAGATGCCGGCGCGAGGGAGGTATTCAAGACGGCGATCCTGGGCAGTGCCGCCGAAATCGTCCTGGCGCACAATCACCCGTCCGGCGACCCGTCCCCGAGCCCCGACGACGTCCTGGTCACGCAGGGGCTGGAGTTCGTGGGTCAGCTCCTCCAGATCCCCGTGGTGGACCACGTGATCATCGGTGATCCTGGGATCGCATCGCTCAGCGAAATGGGCCTGCTGGAGTTCGACCCGCACAATCCCGATCCGCTGGATGCCCGACATACGGATGAGGGCTGGGCGACAGGACTGGAGGCCCTGAAGTTCGCCGCGGCGCTCCGCTCGGGCGGTATGCCGTCGATCCGGCGGCAGGCCAAACGGGCACTCAAGCGGCGGGATCAGCGCGGCTTCCTGCCGGCGCCGGCGAGGTGCGCCACCCTGAACCCGACGATCACGGTCGAGCCCGATCCATCGCTGCGCCCCGGAGAGCTGGAGCCCCTGCTGGAGGAGTTGCAGAGGCGCGTGGGCGCGGCCCTGGAGCGTGCTCTCGGCGGGGTGCCGGCGACCGTGCGGGTGGACGACGTGGGTCTCTCGTTCGCCGAGGAGACGCCGGTCTTTCCCATCGCCGCCGGCGAGCGCGTGTTCAGCGATTCGGAGGAGATCGCCGAGGAACTGGATGCCATCGGATCCGAGGCCGGTGTCGGAGCCATCCTGCACGATGCCGCTGGACGTGCGTTCCTCTGCAGCGTCTCCGCGGGGTTCATACGGTGCGCCGCCGCGGACAAGCCCGTGAACGAGGTGTTCACGCTCGACGATGGCGGCACGCCGGGCATCGACCAGGAAGGGTAGCGTGCGGCAGAGAGTTTTCGAGAGGTGGGCAAGCGGCTGGACCTGCCTGCTGCCGGCCGGCGAAGCACTGAAAGCTTTCGGGTGGAGAAAACCGCATGGGTGAGGGGCGTGAGCTTCCCTACCCGGACATTGACATCCGGGTCGTTCGCCGGTACGCGAACGGGCGTGCGAATACCAGTTCGGTACGTGCTATTGCCGCGGAAATCGGGGTCGGGCACACCAGCTTCGATAAGTTCCTGGCTGGCTCGGAACCCTTTGCGAAGAATCGCAAACTGTTGTGCGAGTGGTATCTGCACACCCACCGCGTGCACCCCGTCCAGACGGAACTAGAGGTGCTCACGGATGCGGTTCGGGAGGACCCCGTGGGACTCGTGGATGCTCTACTTTCGGATCTGCGGGGTGAGGCTCGGACGGAGGCGCACATGCGGATCACCAGCGCCCTTGCCCAGGGCTACCGCAGAATGGGACAGGCCGAACCCGAATGGCTGTGGGCGAAGTGAGCGGGGAAACCCCTTCTCCCGACGCAGCCAAGGGGGCTGACGGAGCCGACACGGAGGACGAGAGCCCCGCCAGCACGGCTTACCGTGAAGTGCCCGTCGAGGTAATGCGCGCCTGGTATCAGGACCAGCAGGAACTCAGCTCCATTCGCGCGATTTGCCAGGAGGCTGGCATCGGCCGGACCACGCTGCACAATGTCATCTGCGATGGCACGAATCCGCACCCGCGCGTCCGGAGGCTGCTTGCGATTCACTATCTGAAGACCACCGGCGCAGGCGATCCCGCAGTGGCCATAGCACGCGATGCCCTGCCGAAACTGCTCCCTGGTATCCCGGAGCACCAAGCTGTGGGGGAATTAGCGGGGATCTACGCGCGCTACGGCGTGGACACGCGTCCTGGTGGTCTGCATTCGTGACCACGATCCAGGAATAAAGACCAGGGGGACAGGTCCAGACCGGGGATCACGTACACGTCGCGGGGTGGCGGACGTGGTGCCGTGGGCACGTGGCCCGGATCTACGACGGCTTCATCCGGAGATCGAGCGGCGATCATTTTTTGTCCTTCTTGTCCCGTGTGTCCGATCGCATTGGAGTCGACGTGAGTGTGCGCCGATTCCAAAGCGAGAGGAGTGAACAAGGGAACGGAGTGCGTACTGGCTCGCATTTCGGGCGGAATGGCGACGGGGGCAGGCCTTGCTTGGACAGGCTGGCGCATGCAGGGTGGACGGCGTATCGTCAAGGGCATTTTTGACGGTTTTTGGTCCCTCTTACGACTACGCATGGAATGGGAGAGGAACGGAAGCCACCGCCGCCCCCGCGTGAAGCACCCTATGCCGCCGGCCGGATAGGCCGGCGCGAAGGCGAGATAATCAAAGAGCTGCCGAACCTCCTTGGCGTTCAGCTCTGGCAGGATGCACGGCATATTCGCACGTGGCTCTCTGAGCCAGGCCTGCGCGCCACGATCTTCCGGATAGATGCTCCACTTTGGGTCCATGCCGCGCGCCGGGAAGCTCGTACGGAGTTCCCGGCGCTCAGCCAGCCTTTGGCCGAATTCGGCAGGATGCTCGCGAAGCCTGTCGATCAGGATCCCGTGCTGCTGGCGGCAGCGTGCGAGCGAGTGGCCCGCTGGGCACTCGACCGCAGGGTCCTGAAGACGGCCATCGAATTCGCGGAGCTCGCCGCGGGTATCATCCCGGACGACCCGAAGCTCGTAAACCTCGCCGGCCGAGCGACACGCAACGCAAACGAGTATGACCGCTCCGAACTCTGGTTTCAGAGGGCTATCTGCATTGCTCGCGGGCAGGAGAACGACGTCGAGCTCGCCCGGGCGCACCTGGGCTATGGAAGGCTCTGCATGGAGATGCGGCAAGATGCGCTCGCCGTGAAGCACATCGGGAGCGGGGCAAACATTGCTCGGCGCAACGGAAACCGCCCGCTGGCAGCGGAGGCGCAGCACGATCTCTGCGCCTACCACATTGGAACCGGGGATCTCGCGGAAGCAGAGAAAAGGGCGGAGCGCGCGCTGGCGATTTACGGCAAGAGCCACCAGCGGCTCCCGTTTTTCGGTGCCGACGTGGCTTTGCTGTGCGTGTTCGAGGGTGATTTCGGTTCCGCCGCCCGGTTGCTCAAGAGGGTGCTCCGGCTCGTCCGGCAACCGCAGCCGCGGACGGTGCTCTACGCGCTTCTTGCACGCGCATTGGAAGGCGCCGGGCACGCGCATGACGCCGAGACATCGCGGCGCCGTGCAGTCAAGCTGCTCGAAAACAAGCATGGAGGGCCGCTTGAGCCGTTGGCGCGGTTGCATCTCGCCGATGCGGAACGCCTGGCCGGGCGATGGGAAGCGGCCCAGGCGGAGGCCGAGCGCGCGCTCGCCGTGGCCCAGGCGATTGATGATCGCGAGACCGAGCACCACGTCCGCCTCTTGCTGGCGCAGATTCGCGCGCATCGGCCTGGGCCGCGCCGGCCGAGCACGAGCGAATCGTTCACGACAGTCGTGACCGAGCTGCGGACGCGGCTCATCGATTGGTCCGCCAGGCGGACGCGGGTCAGGCGGTCGCCGTGGGGGAACGACTGGGCGGCGTAGCCTCCGCCCCCGCCTGGCGGTTCTAGTTCCCCGATCCGAAGGTAATCCCTCCTTGTCTGGCCGCCGATCCCGTATCGGCGGCCGTCGTGTTTTGCGCACCCGTCGAGTCCGCGCCCGCGCGATTCCCCGAGCCGAAGGTGATCCCGCCTGTCATCAGTGCCTCCGGCGGCGCAACAGTGGCGGTCGGGCTCCCGCCGCAGGCACTCCCCACCAGCATGAGGACGACGGCGCAGGCCGCGAAGCGAGATCGAGAGCGTGTGGTGGTGGTCATCGGCGTAGCTCCAGGAAGGGGATCGGCATAATTGCCTGCGCGCCAGGATGGCGCGTCCCAAGGATAGCCACGCCCGCACAGATTCCGCCAGCAGAGTGGGCACTACTTTGTGCCATTTTTGCCCGCGCTGCAGACGGATATCGGTTGGGCGTCCGGCAACGGGCGCCTGTAATTTCTTGGCGGAATGAGGTGCGACCCGACTCCGCTACCCCACTGTGCCGAAGCCGACCCGGAAGACTCAACGCCGCTGGACGCTGCTGCCCGCGATTTTCCGCGATCAGCAGGATCCGCTGAGAATCGAGGGAAGCGCAATTCTGGACGAGCTGCCCGGCGACACCGGGCTGTTCGTATGGCAGTTCTTCCGGGACACGAAGCTGTGGGCCGAAGCCGACGAGACGGAGCGGCCGTTTCTGTTCGCCCCCTCTGCTCTCCAGCGCCGCAGCGACGACATGCAGCGGGCGGCTCTTGAGCCCGCTGCGCGGACCCATGTCGAAGCGGTGCTGGCGATCATGTACGGCGGCGGGGATCAGGAGACGATGAGCGGCGCGGCTGTCGCGCTCGCCGGCTGGGCGAGCGCGCGCGGAGCCGTCCATACCGCGGTGGCCTTTGCACTCGGCTCCGCAATCCTTCGCCCCGACGATGCATCGGCCGCGCTGCTCGTGGCGCGGCACGCGGCCGACGCAGACCGGGCGGCGTTTGCGCGGCTTTGGCTGCAGCGGTCCATCGCGCTCGCGCGGCAGGCAGGCGACTGGCTGACGTACGCCGACGCGTGGGTGGAGCAGGGCCGTCGGTTCTTCCTGCAGCCCGATCATCCGGTCTCGCGCGCCAGGGCACATCTGTCCTTCTCGAAAGCCCTTCGTGCCGCCCGGCGGCACTCGCTCCAGGTGCCCGCGGGACGCGCGCACCTCGGCCTGGTCCGCCTCGCGGCCGAGGCCGACGATCTCGACACCGCGGTGGAGCATGCCGAGGCGGCCGTTCTCCTGCTGTCGAGCTCTCCGGCCGATCTGGAAACTCTCCGACAAGTAATGGCCACCATGACGGTCGCTCCAGAACGTATGGACGCGGAGACCCGCATCCTGCTCACACACATGTGGGAGCTGGAACGTGACGGGAGCGGCTTTGAAGTACGCCAGGTACGGGGGTGGTCCACGCCCGAGAAGATAGAAGAAGCGACCCGCGTCTGGCAGACGAGCGAGAAGCTGCGGGCCCTCTCGCGCAGGGGCGCAATTTACCGTGAGAACATCCAGATCCCGGGCGCGTCGGGGGGCGCCGTGCTGGTCTTCCGGGTTACCAACAAAACGGCGGCCCGTATCGCGGCGGTGAGCGGGATGCGGCATACGCCCGTTCCTCCGCCGGACGCCGCACCGGAGCAACGCGTTTTCATCCGCCCGGGAGTCCAGAATGTCCTAACCGCCATGATTGCCGCCGCCGGGGACATCGGATCGGCTCAGGAGGGGCGATGGATCGCTGAGGAGCCAGAGTGGCGGACCAGCAGGGAGTTGACCCGGTGGGTCATGGATGAGCACGAGCGCACCGGAAAGAACCTGTATTTCCACTCTGACGATCTCAGGTGGGGGGTCTCGGCGGGGCTGGCCGAACGAAAGAACGTCCCGGCGCCGCGCGGCGGCCGTGACGTCGCCATCTACCGTGTGACGATCCTCGGCGGATCCGTTCAGCCGGTGCAATGGCACGAGGCGGCGCGCGAGAACGTCCGTGAGGCGGCAGGCGGGGCCGCGTGAGGCCGGTGCGGGTGGAGAACCATAGTGCGCGTAGACCCACGGCCCCACGCCGGTGGGATTCACCCGGTCGGAATGAGGATGGGAGAAAGGCGTTGGACAACCCGGAACATCTTGGACCTACCGACGACGAGCTGCTGGCCCGGTTCGACGCTGACGGCCGCGCCCCGGATGGGGCGGCATTCATCGCGATATGGTCCAGGCACCGGATCGGCGTGCGGGAGGCGCTCGAAGCCGCGGGCGTGTCCCCGCAGACCGCGGTCAACCTCGTCGATCCGGTCTTTACGATGGCGCTGGCAGCAGGGACGATCGCGCGGGGCGCGTTGAGGGAGGCGCTCGCTCATGCGGCTGGACGCGTCGCGGCGGAACACACCCACACCCAGGTCCGATGACGCGCAACCCACATCGCAAAAGCCGGATCGACGCCGCGCTTCCCGGCGCGGCTCAGGTCCAGGACGGCGAGCAGACGCCTGTGGTGGAGGGATCAACAGAAGTCCGTCAGGCCGCGAAGGATTCGAAGGAGCCGCGCCGGATTCCCCCGGCGCCAAGAACCAGAAAGCCGTCGGGCGGTTCCGGCCCGTTGTTCGGCAGCGGCAACTGAACGGGGGGTCAGCCGATCTCGATGACAGCTCGCCCGGACCGCGCCCTCACGGACGCCGAGGCCGCCGTTCTCCTGTACTTCTTCACCGAGGCGGAGGACGGCGTGGGATGGTGCAGGCAGGGGGTCCGTGGCTGGCGCTTTCGGCTGGAGGTGGAGCACCATTTCCCGAACGCCTACCAGGATGCGATCAATCAGCTCAGGGTGTGGCGGCTGCTGGAGTCCAGCCCGGTGCCGCACATGAAGTCGGAGCCGCTCCTGCGGATCAGCAGGGCCGGGGTGGAGCTGGTGAAACCCGGTGGGGAGTTCAAGGCGCCCGATCACGAGCTACGCTACCGTTCGCACTTCATCAGGCTCGATCACGAGTGGGCAACGCTGCAATCGTTCCGCAGAGCTCGCGAGGACAGGTCTGTCCCGCTGCGACTCGGCCGGCGCGGCTGGGTGACCATCTTCGAGGTCCGAAATTTCGGCGCGTCAGACACGTCCTCGGCTTCGGCCCTCGCGCGGCTCGGATTGCTTGAACAGCGGCGGGAGGTTGGGCCGGCCGGAAAGCCCGTTCTTTACTCGCGCGCCACCGCTGCAGGCATGAGGCTCGTGATCGTCAGGAAAGAGTGGGATGGGGAGCCGGGAATCGAGATGGTCGAGGTGGCCGATGCGAAGGACGCCGGGAACCTGCCGGATTGCCCATGGTGATCGACCATGGTGGCGGGCGCGGCGCTCGCCGGCAGCAGACTCTCGCCCGCGTGGCCGAGTCGGCCAGGGCGATCGTGCGCGAAGCGCGGCTTTCGCACGTCGCCAGGATGATGGAGATGTCGCCGGCCATGCTCGAGGAATACTTGGCCGGTGCACCGGGCACGCTGAAGCATCCGGTAGATGGTGGCCTCGCGGCCTGGGTTCAGAAGGCCGAGAGGCTCACTGACCCCCACGCGCGCGCGTGGGTGAGGTTTATCCTGGGCTCGCTGGCAGCTCTTCCCGAGAGCCAGCAGATGCCTGCCGCGGCGGACCTCCTGCGAATACTGGAATCCCAGTACATATCGGCGCAGGGCGCAGCCCCAAGCTGGGTGCAGCAGCTACTCTCCGTAGAGTGATACGATCTGTCGGAATCGGAATGAAAGTATAATCCGTAAACAATCGGTTTTTCACCACTCTCTCAACGGCTTGGCCAGGCCGGGTACATCCGTCTCCTTTACAATGCGCTCGCCTCTTCTCGAGCGCCTCACGCATGAGCCAGTTTTCCTACCGCGGGAGGGGCTGGGACGGGCCCACGCTCATTGAGTGGATGACGATAAGGCAGGAGGAGTTCAGCCGGCGGTTCAAGAATAGCCCGATCAAGCGAACGAAACGCAATCGTGCAACTTCAGCCCGGTCTGGTCCGATGAATGTAATTGATCTCGGCCGCCTTTCCGTTCCACTTAAGCCAGATGGCGATACTGTCGATTCAGGCGCCACAATGGGGGGCGCAAATACGGTGAATGGCTTGCCTGGGATGAGTTGATCACTCGTCACGTGTCGTACTGCTCGCGGAGGCGAAGAGCGACAAAACCGAAGAGTTTCGCTTGCAGGCTGCCGCGAAGGTCGAGGTGATGGAAGGGGTGCAGCAGGGATCCGGCTGCACCCCTCCTAGTATCCGCGCGATGCGACGGCTACCGCTGAATGGTCTTGGTGTTCTGCGAGGTGGAGGTCCAGTTCGGGCAGTTGGTACTGTTCCCGGTGGCGATCCCCACGTAGCCCGAGGGGATCTGGCGAGATGCTGCAGACCACCTCGGGTTCGCCGGGATCTTGATGCTGTACGTGTTCTTGGTGGTGGCCGTCCAGTTGGGGCAGTTGGTGTCGCTACGGGGGATCGTATGACGGCCCGCCTCCACCGGCTCCACGACCGCGAGCACCTGTAGCGGGTATCTTCTCCGTGCCTCTGGGTGAGCCCTGCAGTTCAGCCCTCGATGCGCGCGACGAGCCTGTCGTATAGCGCCCGCGCCACCGGACCCGGGCGGCCGTCGCCCACCGTGCGGCCATCCAGGCGCACGACGGGGGTCACGTCCGTCGTGGTGCCGCAGAGGAAGATCTCGCTGGCGCGCGGAAGCTCCCCCGCGAGAATGGGGGTCTCGCTGACGGGGATCCCGAGTTCCAAAGCCATGCGCAGCAGGATGTCGCGGGTGATGCCGGCGAGGATGTAGTGCGTGCGCGGGGCCGTGCGCAGCTCGCCGTCCACCACGGCCATGACGTTGGTGTGCGAGCCCTCGGTGACCGCCCCGTCACGCAGCAGGATCGCCTCGGTGGCGCCCGCGTCGGCGGCGGCCTGCTTGGCGAGGACGTTGGGGAGCAGGTTGATGGTTTTGAGGTCGCAGCGGGACCAGCGGATGTCCGGCAGCACGATGGCGTCGGTGCCGTCGCGCGCCAGGTCCGCGCGGGGCTGGAAGGGGGCCACGGAGGCGTACACGGTGGGCGGCGTGCCCGGCCGCGGAAAGACGTGGGTGCGGGGCGCAGCGCCGCGCGTTACCTGCACGTAAGCCATGGCGTGCCCCAGCGTGAGCCCGTTCTCGGCCAGCAGCCGGTCGCAGATGGCCACGAAGTCCTCCGCCGGCGCGGTGATGCGCAGCCCGGCGAGCCCGCGCGCCAGCCGCGCGAGGTGGCCCTCCATCTCGAACCAGCGCCCGTCGTAGGCGCGGATCACCTCGTACACGCCGTCGCCGAACACGAACCCGCGGTCGTCCACCGAGACGGCCGCGTCCCCGCGCGGTACGAGCTCCCCGTGCAGGTACACGACGCCGCTCACGAGACCCTCCGGACCGCGGCCCGCAGCTCGAGGCCGAGCTCCCGCAGCACCACCTGCGGGTCGGAGATGAGGTAGAAGTGCCCGCCGGGAAAGAGCCGCGGCCTGAACGGGCCCTCCGTCTCGGCGCGCCAGGCATTCAGCTGCTCGCGGGACACGTCCGGGTCGCCGGCGCCGCCGGGCACGCTCTCCCACCAGGAGCGGTAGAGCGAGGCGACGACCCCCGCGTGGTGGAAGCAGAAGAGCCGGAGCCGCACGTCGCCGGGCGGGCGCCGGTACGCGATGCAGCGGGACTGCGGCTGCGTCCCGCGCGTGGCGCCGGGTCGTGCGGGCGGCATCCCCCCCTCCATCGGCCTCTCCTGGTGCGCGTGCGAGCCTGCCCGGCGGCCCCTCGGCGCCGGGCAGGCCCGTCCTCCCCTTCGCGCCGCAAATGCAAATCACAGACCGTCCGCGCCCTCCAGATGGCCGCCGCAAGGAACGGAAACTGCAGCCGCCTGCGCCCTTACCGGCTCCCGTTGCGGCCGTAACCCAGGAGCACCGATGAAACGGCTCCACGGCGTGCTCGCCGCGCTGCTCTTCGCCTCCGCGGCGCGGGCGCAGCAGCCGCTGGTGATCGAGAACGTGGCCGTGGTGGACGCCACCACGCCCTCTCCGCGGCGCGGGCAGACGGTGGTGGTGGCGGACGGGCGCATCCGCGCGGTGGGGCCGGCGGGCCGCGTGGCCATCCCCCGCGGCGCGCGGCGGGTGGACGGCACGGGAAGGTACCTGATCCCGGGCCTGTGGGACATGCACGTGCACCTGGCGGGCGCCGGCGAGTCCGTACTCCCCGTGCTGGTGGCGATGGGGATCACCTCCGTGCGCGACATGGGCGGCGGGCTGGACACGCTGCGCGGCTGGCAGGCGCGGGTGCGCGCGGGCACGCTGGTGGGCCCCCGCATCCGCCTGGCCGGGCCCATCGTGGAGGATGGCCGCTGGCTGGACCGGGTGCGCCGCATCCCCGCCGTGCAGCGGGTGTTCGCGGACGACCCGCGCATCGGCGTCACCACGCCGGCCGAGGCCCGCCGGGCCGTGGACTCGCTGGCGACCCTGCGCGTGGATCTCATCAAGGTCCGCAACGCGCCACCGCGCGACGCTTACCTGGCGCTCATGGACCAGGCGCGCCGCCGGGGCCTGGCGGTCGCCGGCCACACCCCGCGCGGCGAGATCGGGCTGCGCGGCGCGGTGGCGGCCGGGCAGCGCAGCATCGAGCACATCGACGTGCTCCCCGACGAGCTGGACTCGCTGACGGCCCCGGCCCGAGCCGCGCTCTTCGGGGAGATGAAGCGCGCCGGGACGTGGTACACGCCCACCGTGGTCTCCGTGCTGCCGCTGACGCTGGAGCGCGGGGTGGTGGCCGCGGTGGTGGAGGACACGCTGGGCGTGCTGGACCCGCGCCGCGCCTACCTCTCCGCCCGCACGCTGGGCTTCTGGCGGCTGCAGCAGCAGCTGGACGAGTACGAGGACCCAAGGGACTGGGACGCGCTGCTGGCCCGCGGCATCGGCTACGTGGGGGAGATGCACCGCGCGGGGGTGCCGCTGCTGGCGGGGACCGACCTGGGCGTGCGCCTGGTGTACCCCGGCTTCAGCCTCCACGACGAGCTCGCCCGCCTGGTGGACCGCGTGGGGCTGTCGCCACGGGAGGCGCTCGGCACGGCCACGCTGCAGCCGGCGCGCTTCTTCGGCGAGGAGGCCGAGGGGGGCACCGTGGCGGCGGGGAAGCGCGCGGACCTGGTGCTGCTGGACGCGGACCCGCTGGCCGACATCCGCAACACGCAGCGAATCCGCGCGGTGGTTCGAGAGGGGCGTCTCCTCTCCCGCGGCGAGCTGGACGAGATCCTTGCCCGCGCCCGCGGTACCGCGGCGCCGCGGGCCCTTCACCACCCCTGAGGGCGGCGGGGAGGCGCCGCTTCATCGTCAGCGACGAATATCGTTGACCTTGTCCGAAAACGTGTTAGGTTGGAACGGCCCCGGAATGGTCCCAGCATCTGGCCCAGCTCAAGTACTTCCCAAAAAGGAGTCCCAGATGCTAGAGGTACAGATCGAAAAGCAGGTGCACGACGCGGTGATGCGGCAGGTGCAGCCGAAGGTGGACGAGGTCATGCGCGGCTTCGCCCCGCAGATCCAGCAGGTGCAGACGCAGTTGGAGCAGCAGTTCGCTCCGCAGCTCCAGGAGGTCGTGCGGGACATGGAGACGCAGCTGAAGGCTGCGGCCACCGAGATCGTTCGGAAGCTGGAGCCTCAGCTCAAGAGCGCGCTCATGGCGGCCATGCAGGACATCAAGCCGCAGCTGGAGCAGACGGTGAAGGCGGCGGTGGAGGGCATGAAGCCCGAGATCGAGAGCCATGCGCGTCAGAAAGCGGCCCGCAGCCAGCCCGTCTGAAGCAGGGCGGGTGGAAAGCGACGGGGTAAGGCCCCCGCCGGCTCGGCAGAACGTGCAGGCTCAAGGCTGGATGTGGTAACGTGAGGCCGGGCTGGGACCGGCCGGGGTGCGGTTCCTTCGCGAGCGCCGCAAGCGCCGCGATCCTTCTTGATCGACGCCGGGATCCGGAGAGCCCGGACCGCGAGACCAGGTGGCCAGGATGCCCTACGCGGGCGCCCTGGTGCCATCCGGGGCTCGGGCCAACGATTAGCTGAACGGCCGAGATCAAAAGGACAGGGCACGGCGAGAACCGCGGAGCGGGGCTCGCGGTGTACTGCTTTCAGGAACTCACACGGAGACACAGAGGCACGGAGACGACTTCGTCTCCGTGCCTCTGTGCCTCTGTGCCTCTGTGCCTCTGTGCCTCTGTGCCTCTGTGCCTCTGTGCCTCTGTGCCTCTGTGCCTCTGTGCCTCTGTGCCTCTGTGCCTCT
>JAESFL010000873.1_pt1 | contig 15220 bp, 11 predicted proteins | sample 9269401 | NCBI WGS metagenome assembly JAESFL01 (sample SAMN14506025, study PRJNA617098) | algae metagenome | isolation source: Gloeocapsa sp. UFS-A4-WI-NPMV-4B04 and co-occurring heterotrophs from desert... | place: USA: Utah | collected 2006-10-01 | reverse complement strand
TTGACAGTAATTCAGTTTGCTGAACGTCATCATACACCGTCCGCTCATAAGCTGATAATTCAACTGTATCGATTCTTCTAGCAAATCACCAGACACTACCCCTAGTGGCGTTGCGTAAGTCCTGTTCTTCTTTTCTACTCACTACTCACTCTTCACTCTTCACTCCTGTAGAGGCACAAAAGCAGCAAGAAACGCATCAAATTAGAGTATCGTGCCTTAGTATGTTTAGCGATTCTTGAAGTTGAGCGTGAGTTTATGTTGCCTTCTGTGCCTCAACGCTTTCGTCAATGGTTGCGACCTAGTCGTGCCACCGCTCTAGCCTATGCAGTCCTGATCGGTTTAGTTGCGGCACTATCCGCCGTTTTGTTGAAAGTGGGAGCCGGATGGCTTGGGGCATGGCGAATCCATACTTCTCAGCTTTTTCTACCCTGGCTCGTACTCCCAACAGTCGGATTTTCGCTGGGGTTTCTCTCTGGTTTTCTTGTTGAGAATTTAGCACCAGAAGCAGCAGGTAGCGGCATTCCGCAAGTCAAGGCTAACCTTGCCAATGTGCCGATCAAACTGTCATGGCGGGTTGCGAGCGTCAAGTTAGTGGCGGCGATCATAGCGTTAGGTTCAGGGCTGACTTTGGGTCGACAAGGGCCAACAGTCCATGTAGGAGCCGCCATAGCTGCTGGCATTAGTCGTTTGTTTCCAACTTCCCCCGATCATCGGCGACAAATGATCGCTGCTGGTGCAGGTGCTGGGTTAGCGGCTGCTTTTAATGCCCCAATTGCGGGTGTTTTATTTGTCGTTGAGGAGCTACTTCAGGATCTATCCGGTTTAACTATGGGTACTGCGATAATTGCATCTTTTATTGGTGCAGTAGTGTCGCGGGTGTTGGGGGGTCACAGCTTGCAAATGAATCTGGAATTGACCGCGTACTCTACCAGTTTCTCGGTTGTCGAACTTCCCTTTTTTCTAATATTGGGGGTTTTAGCGGGGTTATGCGGTTCATTATTTAATCGCGGGATAATTGCCAGCCTGAAATTTTACCGCCGACAGCACCTTAGTTTACCGATCCGGATAGGGTTAGCTGGCTTTGTCTCTGGGGTGGTGATGGCACTACTACCTGCTTCTTTTCGGGACAATACGGGCTTAAGAGAGTTTTTGATTACTGGTGATGCCAGTTGGTACTTAGCAGCGATCGCATTTGTAGCTCAATTCGTTCTCACCCTGATTGCCTTTGGTTCGGGAGCGCCGGGGGGGTTATTTGCTCCCAGTCTGATACTAGGTTCAGCGCTGGGCTACCTTGTCGGTGTGGCAGAGCATAACTTAACAGGAATTGGATCACCCACTACATACGCTCTCACAGGAATGGGGGCATTTTTTAGCGTAGTTTCCAAAGTGCCGATCACCGCAATCGTGATTGTGTTTGAAATGACTACAGACTTCAATTTGGTATTGCCTTTAATGATTGGTTCTGTGACAGCATACCTAATTGGTGAAAGTATCGTTCCTGGGTCGCTCTATAACTCAATTTTGCAGCTAAATGGCATTCATTTAGAAACAGCAATTGCACCGCACAAACTGTTATCAGAACTGACAGCAAAAGACGTAATGCAACCAAGAGTTGAGACTTTGGCAGCGCAGATGACAATGGACGAAGCAGTGCAGGCGTTTTCCCGTTCCCATCATCGTGGCTTTCCAGTAGTAGACGATGGCAAGTTGGTGGGCATTGTCACTCAGACAGATTTGGTTAAAATGCGCGATGGTAATCTTGCTGGCGATACTTTTTTAAGCGAAATTATGACACCATTACCTGTAACTGTTGCTCCGAGCGACAGTTTAGGCGATGTTCTGTATGTGCTTGATCGCTATCAAGTGGGCCGCTTGCCAGTAATTGAAGGTCGGAAGTTAATTGGAATTATTACTAGAGCAGATATTATTCGGGCGGAAGCAGATAAATTAAATTTTAAAACAGGGCAGATCGGGCCTCGACCTGAGCCTTCGTATGTAGTGTATCAAACGCGATCGCCCAGTGTCGGACGAGGGCGGTTGCTAGTGCCTTTGGCTAATCCCCAAACAGCTCCTTTAATATTACAAATGGCGGCTGCTATTGCGCGCGATCGCCATTATGAACTTGAGTGTATTCAAGTCATTTCTGTCCCTCGTCACACTTCCCCAACTGAAACACAGGTTAAGACAGCAAAAAGTCGTCGTCTGTTACGTCAGGCTGAAGTTTTAGCTCAGAAGTGGCAAATTCCTATCCATACACAAATTCGGGTTGCTCACGATGCGGCACAGGCAATGTTGGAGACAATCAACGAACGACACATTGATTTAGTTTTGATGGGCTGGAAAGGTGACACAATTACACCTGGTCGCATATTTGGTAATGTTGTAGATACCATAATTCGGCAGGCAACCTGTGATGTTGTCTTGGTGAAACTAGGCAAAAGCAGGCAAGAGGCAGGAACTCTACTGCCCATTCCCCGTAAGAAGGGCAATCCGCCGACGCAGCTGCCTTTTTTAATTCCGACTCACTCCTTTAATAGCTGGCTAGTACCGATGGCGGGTGGCCCCAATTCTCAAGCAGCGCTGCAACTTTTACCAGCTTTATTAACTATAGGCGATGCCCCCTCAGTCCGCCTTTGCCAGATTTTTCAGCCTGCTGCAACTACTGATCCTACGGTTTTAGAACAAGCTTCTCGTTATTTACTTCGTCGCCGCAACTTCTCTAGTCCAGTAATCACTACCCCAGTTAAAGCAAATTCTGTTTGTGAAGGTGTAGTTAATTTGGTGCAAGCAAATAATTTTGATGTTGTTGTCTTGGGAGCAAGTCGTGAAGGAATGCTTCAACAGGCCATTAAAGGTAATATTCCAGCTGCGATCGCGCTGCGTGTAGAAAGTACCGTGATTCTTGTACGCAGTAGCATTAACAATAACTAATTGATGCGTAAGTTTTCGGCAATAGGTACATCTACTAAGTACGTCACAAAAGTTGAAGTGCGTGTATCAGCTAGTTTCTTGTTTGTGCTTCAGTTGCCAACTTTGCCAAAGCTGGTGTCCTAGTGGTGGTACATAAGGTTTAATCATACCCCTAAATACACGAGTCACTTGAATAGGCATCTTTAATTGCCGTACTACAACCGAAAGCAATTGAAGCCCCTCTACTGGCTGTCGACAATGCAGAAGCTTATAAGCTAGATTGCTAAGGCGAGGTCCCCAGAATTTAGCTCCGCCAGAGTGGTTTGCTAAGAGTTGCCAAAAAGTCCCAAGACGTTGGATATCTACACTCTGTAACTGAGCATCTTGACCATGAGCCGCCAACCAAAACCGTTGATAAGCATCTTCATCTGATAGTCGTAGATCAGCCCACCAAAATCGTTGATAAGCGTCTTCGTCTAATGGTTCTTTTAAACTTTCTTGTACTGCTTTTAGAGAAATTTCAAACGCCGACTGCAACTGCTCTTGACGATGTGTCTTAGTTATATTCGTATTAGAACGTCGCACACAAACGAGAACATCTGGTAAGTTTTCTATGCGTGTTACTTGGCTAAGACGCAACCAAAGTTCATAGTCTTGAGCGTAACGCAAATCCTCTCTATATCCCCCAAGAGCTTGTAATAGGCTCCGGCGTACCATCATTGATGAATGATATAGACAGTTGTAGTTGTTGACTAATAGACAAGCTTGCATACTTTCATGCTCTAGAAGAACATTACTTTGTCTGACAAACATACCTTGCTCATCAATCACTTGGGCGCTACTACCTATTGCACCAACCTCTAAATGAGCGTCAAGGAAGCGTGTTTGCAGAGCGAATCGATCTGGTAGTGACACATCGTCTGCATCTTGGCGAGCAATATATTCTCCCCGTGCTAGTTTTAGACCCTTATTAAGTGACTTAGTCAAGCCAATATTTTCTTCATTTTTAAACAATTTAATCTGCTGATTTTGGTTAGCATATTCGCTAAGAATTTTCCAAGTATTATCACTAGAACCGTCATCAATGATGATACATTCAAAATCTGTGCAGGTTTGATTCAAGATACTTTCTATAGACTCACGTAAATAAGGTGTGCCATTGTAAACCGACATCACCACGCTGATTTTAGGCTGCATCAGAACCCTACCTTTAACTAAATTTCTTTGTTGTGTACTTCCAAATCCTCAAAAATTAGTTTCATCCTTTAGATAATATTTTTTATGCTGGTCTGGTTTGATACATATTATCTAAACCATACTAAGTATATACGTCTTCCTTTAGTTAGAGTTAGACAATATTGTGACTATTAAAATAATTTATGATATCGTACCTATTTTGGGGTAGCCGATATCATAAAATTTGCTTTGGCATTCCTTTCACTCCAATAGTGAAGTTTAATTGTAGGGTATTTCAAGTAACGTTTATTTTCCCTCTGACTAAATCGTAAATTAGTAGAATTTTATTTTTGTTTTCTTCATTTATATTCGCTATTAGTCAGATAGTTAGGACTTACGCACTTGGACTTAATTGGTCATTCCCAGTGGAGCGAACGCAAAACGAAGAATCTATAATATGCTTCACTACACTGCGTTTCGTTCAGCATGACACATTTCAACTGCGTAACTCTTGAAGTTTTTAAACTTGCTATCTGAGCATTTAAGGTAGTACCAAGATAGATGTACCGCCAACTTTGGTGCAGGTGTGCGATACCGCTTGCGCCCATCTTCCAGTGTGCGATCGCAACGAATCCTAGTTGAACGGGTTGGACTTAGACAGGGAGAAAGATCAAACATGAACACGAGCTTCTTAGCTTATGACCTCTCCCTGTTTTTAGAACACAACCTTATAAATTAACTCTTCGTCTCGACATATAGCGAAGTTGAGTGTAGAGCAGAATAGGAAATTACCTTATTAGCTTGTGGTTTTTGTACAATATTTTGTAGATAATCCTTGATACCTGTTCTCATCATTTGGAGTAAGGGTTTTTCTTTTTTTAAGTTTGAAATATGTAGCTGCTCTTCAATTTCTAAAAAACCTGCATCAAATATCATTGCACGTAAAGAACTTGGAGTGAAATAGTTAAGATGCCCCCAAGGATTAATTGACTTTGGTGGCATTTCTCCTTCATTAATTTTTGTGATCAAGCTGTTTAAATTTTTTGTTTCAAAATTAGGAACATCTATAAAACCAACCGCTTTATGATTAAGCAGAGAGTGTAATTTTTTAAGTTCATCTCTTGGATTATCTAAATGCTCTAAAACCTGGTCGCACATGAAAATATCATAGGGAGCGTGTTTTTCAACGAATTCAAAGTTACCAAGAGGAATTCCTTGGAAATTAGCAAATTCTATCTTACGTTCGTCAAACTCTAGCCCGAAAACTTTGATTCCACAAGATTTAGCTACTGATAAAAAATCTCCCCAACCCGCTCCAAAGTCTAAAACTTTTAACTCTCTTTGGGATAAATCATAACCAAAGCTTGCAGATAAAGATAGTAGTTTGCGCCATAATGAGAGGTGTTTTAATCGCTTTTGAATTGAAAATGTTTTAGCTAAACTTTTATCCTTGTCGATTCCTAAATGATAAAGGTCATAATTAAGTTTGTCATTTAATCTAGATTGAGAATAAACAAAATCGCAAGCGGAGCATTTTACGAAATCGAACTCAGTCTCTTCTGGAAATCCTAATGAATAAACCCAATTTTTATTATAGGTTGGATTTACTGGAACAAATTGATTCAATCGAAGTTTAAATAACGAGATTGGGCAATCTCTTTTACAGTTCGGGCACTCTCTGCGAACTAATTTTGTCATTTTTTGTCAAGTTTCAGAATTGTAAATTTAGACTTTAGAGGATGCTATAGTCGGGCAATTACTCTGTCAGTGATCTCGTTTCTACTGAAGTAGGGTGATCGCTTTTTGAATCGCTATTTTCACAGGTTTTCCCGTTACGGGGATCTGTCGGAACAGCTGCAAAACAGGATATGATTTAAACGTTTGTAACCCAGACTATCACAATTCTTGATTCACGGTTGTTTCAATGCCGAACTTCAGTATTCCCTACATTTGAAAACATTGCTTCATCGTTGAGTTTTTGTGATTGCTAACTACTTGAGCAGCATACAGAACTTTCGCTAAAACAACAAATCTGGAATATTACCCAGTGAGTAAGGATACGATCTGGAACTGAAAGCCGCAGGTAAACAAACCAGGAGTTAAGCAGTTGAAATTTGTCATGCTGAATGGAATGCAGTGTAATGAAGCATATTATAGATTCTTGGTTTTGCGATCACTCCACTGGGAATGACCAATTAAGTCCAAGTGCATAAGTCCTAATAGTTTCTAAAAATTATTTACTACCAAGTTTTTTATCCTTCTTGTATAAATTGTTTAAATTCGTTTTTGATTGATGAATCTACTCAAGTTTTTTAGATAACCATTTGCGCTGTTGTCAACTTCTTGTAGTCTTTGCTCTGCAAACTGCAAAACCCGCTCTGCTCGGCTATCCCAAGTAAATGACTGTACCTCTTGAAAAGCACGTTCAGCAATAGCATTCGCCAATAAAGGATTTTCAAATAGCTCAGTTATTGCCTTTTTAAAGGAAAGAGGTTCGTCAGGTTCTGCTAGAAGTGCATTTTCGCGATCGCGCAATACTGTGATTATGGTTTGTAAAGCTGAAGCAACAATTGGCCTTTTAACAAACATATACTCAAATAGTTTAAGCGGACTGGTAGTTTCACCTAATTTCCAGTGTTTACTAGTAGGAAGAAGCAGCACATCAGCAGCGTACAAGTATGTAGCTAGATCAGATTGCGGTACATGACCAACAATATGTACGTTGTCTAAGTTAGCATTTTTACAAGTTTCTTTTACTTTGTTAATATCCTCAGCCCAACCTCCTACCAAAACAAATTTGTATTCTGGCATCAAGGAAGCCGTTTCTAGAATAGTTGGAATTCCTTTATATTCATAAAGATGACCTGAGTATAAGACTATTTTTGCATCTTGCGGAAGAGATACCTTTTGACGAGCCGAATCTTTTGCTTGGTATGGTAAAAAACTTATAGGATCTACAGCACTATGAGCAACTAATATCTTTTCGGGGCTGAGATCATATTTGATGTAATTCTCAGCCAATTGAGGCGATATCGTAACAACACCAATCAGGTTTTTATTAGTAAAAAGATTGCGGTAGAGGGACTTTTCATTAAGTAGGTCATTAATGGGTTCATGCTGTTCCCACAAAACAGGTATCCCAATCTTTAGTAAGAGATTAACAATACTACCTGCGCGAGTATACACTAAGGATGGAGATTTAAGGCAGGCATACAAGACGGCTAATTTGTAATAACGTCTACGTTGATAGTTTTGAGGAAAAGGGTACTTTGCCCTAATATGCACTGGTAAGCGTACTACCCTAAAGTTAGAATGTAAGCCATACCAATTTTTAAATTCTGAATCCATCCCCTTCAAAGTTGATAAAATATCTCCGCCAGTTACTAATTCAAAGTTGTCAAGCTTTTGAGATAATGCTTGCGCCATCTTAGTAACTTGGATAGTGTGAGCCATTTTTGAAGGCAAGTTTCCAGAAGATAAATAGAGCAGTGATCGTAATTTTGCCATTTTACATTTTACAAACTGAAAAGACTACCAGTAGGCATTTATCGTTGTTTCGTTAGCTAGTTTGTCACAGCAAAAAATTATTTCCAAATTTCGATTTCTAATTCCACTTTTTTCAAGCATAATTTATGGGCAAGCTTGGCTAAAAAGATAAGTTGTTTAACATCCTTGAATTTCGCTTTACCCAAGTTATGAATTGTGTTAACAGTGATTGGAGAAAATTCAGCATCTCCAAAACGGATACCTTTGAAAAATTCCAATACTTTAAGAGATTTAATTTTAAAAACAGAACCTGCGCTGTATTGTTTTCGGTAACTTTTATCTGAAGCAGCTTTAATACTTGCTTTTTTGCGTTCTTTGCCTACTTCTTTAAGCTGTTCCTTGAATTGAAAAACTGCACTCAGAATTACCCAATTTCGATGTTCATGAAAAATAGATTGTCTCCAACTAAACTTGCATTCTTCCTTTGAAATAGTACGAATTACTTCTCCATCAAAATATCTAACATAAATCAAGTTATCTGAAATACTAACCTTAAAGCTGTTTCGACTAGCATTTTGAAAAATAGCACCACCTACAGTAGCCGGAATGGTGTAGAGAGCAACGGGACTTTCTAAATTGTGTTCAATCAGCCGATCAATTAAATTCCGAATATCTACAGAAGAGCCAACTTCAACTCTTCCCTCCTCTTGAAATTTAATATAGTTGCAGGCTTCTTTATTAAAAATGACTTTTCTAGTCAAGGTATTATCTGTTATCAAAACATTTGAGCCATTCCCCAACAAATAATACTTTTCACCTCTTTCTTTAAAGTCCTTAATCACTGCAATTAGCTCTTCCTCTGTTTCAGGAATAAGCATTTTGGGTGTAGAACCACCTATTCTAAAGGTGACATATGGAGCTAGGATTTCGTTTTCTTTTACAAGCATAATGTAGCACCTACTTTTTGCAGATATTCCAAACCCTGCTTCCGGTAAAACTTTATCGTTTCATCTACATGGGAAAAGTCAGTATTGTTAAGGGTGTATTCCAATTTTTCTAATAAAGCTTCTTCCGAAAAATCTTGACTTCTATAAATAAACAAATTTTCACTAAACTGTAAATCTTCTAGAAGGCTGTGAAGTTTACTTGTCTTGAAATAATCAAATTTTGCATTCTTTTCAATAGCAAGAAAAGGTACTTTTCCATGTATTGAAAAAATAATTCCATGAAAGCGGCTTGTTACCGAAAACTGACAACGGGAGATAATGCTAGTCCATTCCAGTGGATCTAAGGTATCTACAAAATTGATATCAGCATAGTCACAATATGCTGTAATGCTAATAACCTGCCAACCACGAGTTTTGAAAAATTGGGCGGCGGCGCTACTAATTTTTGGGTTTTCTAAATTTAGAACTACAGTTGATTTATTAAAATCAAACCCGCGCCGCCTAAGTTTTTCTTCAATAGGCTTTTGCTCAAATTCCATTAGTAAGGTAGGATCAATTACCTTAAAAAAATTGTCAGTTTTTGGTAGGAAATCTCGCACCATAACATCGGTAAACTGATCGCGAACACCTATCAGAGAATAACTCTCGAAGGATTGCTGAATAAACTCCCTATATTTTGAATCGAGATTTTTGTAATCAGTCTTGTTGGCAGAAGCGGCATAAGAAAACTTTTTAGCTTGAAGTTTACCGTTCATCCAGTAAACATTTGGGAATTTCCTGACAGCGTTTTTGCCTAAAATTATTTTCCAAACTTCATCGCTGCCAACGATAATACCATCATAATTTTGCGCATTTATAAACTGGACACTTTTTTCATAGTCATCACTTACTAGACGCTTACCACTGAAAGAGAAGTGACTTTCTTTAAAGCGGGAAAGACTTTGAATGCGTTTTAGTTGAGCTAATGTAGATTTTTTTGTTCGCGGTTGATTAAAACAGTTAATAAAGTCGCGCTTTTTAGCATTGAAAGATTCATAGTTAACCATCTCTACTTGAGCATTCGGAAAAGTTTTTTTGCATACTTCTTGAAGGGCATAAGCTTGAAGCATAGCACCTTCGTTGATGCTGTAGTGGTAAGTTAGTATTCCTATTTTTTTCATTCAATGTGTCAATGGTTGAAATTTGTTGAGATTACTATTTTCCAATCTATTTATTTATAATATTCCAAGTACGCGGTTGATAAAACATCATGCTATCACTTTGATTTTTAGCATTTTTCACTGCAAATTTAAATGATTCAATTTTGTCTAGTAGAAATAATTTTTCCATCCGAATAGCAATTCTCGCATCATATAAACCCATTCCTAAACCAAAATACGGCATTTGAACTTGAATCTCACATCTACCTGGAGAAATATCTAGATATAAATCATCGTCAGAACTATTTATATATAAAATACGTCTACTTTCTCCCGCTAACTCCCTAACTCCTATCGTTAAGCTAACGTCGTGGAGTTGTTTAGTAATTTTGCAATCTAAGACTAAATAAGTAAGTTCTCCACTTACTGGTATGTCAATAATTTCACCGTTTTTATCTTTAAAAAATACTGCAACAACATCTAATCCACCGCTTTCTACTTCTGGCTTTTCTGGGATGTGAAGAAATCCTAAATCTTTCTGTGATGCACTCATAAATGCATCTTCTTCATACTTATTTAGCACTGAGAGCGTATCGCCAGATAAAATTTGTTTTCCCTTCAAAAGATAAACGGCAGATTCACAAACAGTTGAAATTGCGTGAGAACTGTGGCTAACCATAATGAAGGATATTCCCTTATTACGTAGTTCATGCAGCTTACGATAGCACTTGGCTTTAAATTTTGCGTCTCCCACTGCTAGAACTTCATCGATCAAAAGAATATCTGGTTCTGTATGAATCGCACTCGCAAACCCTAATCGTGCTGCCATGCCAGAACTATAACTCTGCACTGGCGTATCAATTGCATCTCCAATATCTGCAAAATCTAATACATCTTGAAATCGCTGGTCAATTTCATGCTTAGATAGACCCAAAATTGACATATTTGTATAAACATTTTCCCTTCCTGTCAAAATTGGGATGAAACCTGCCCCTAATGCAATTAGTGGCGCTAATCTACCCTTAACCTCACAAGAACCAGTATCCGGTCTAATTAAACCACTAATAATTCGCAGTAGCGTTGTTTTGCCACTACCATTTGGCCCAATTAAACCTAGTGCATCTCCGCGCCGCAGTTCAAAGCTGACATTATTGAGCGCCCAGAACTCTTTTTGCCGCAGCGTTTCTGTCTTACCTCGCCTTCCTGCTAACTCACTGGCAATATCTTGAACGCCGTAAAGAAGCGATCGCTTTAAGTCTCGGCAAAACTTTTTCGATATCCCTTTGACTGATAGCACGACATCATCAGATTGCGGCTTTTGATAAATTTCTGGCTCACTGAGGTTAATCGTCATTATTAAGAACTCATCCTCTCAACTACAAACGGCATTGCTAGACGATATACAACCCACGCCAGCAGTAAACCCACTATGGCAAAGATACTCGCTATCCAGAATGCAGATGGGTTTGACACTACACCTGTTGTCGCCAATTCTCGTGTTGTTACTAGCAGTGGTGTTACTGGATTTAGTTGGACAATTTTTGCCAATCCCCCGCCTTGAGGTATTGGAAAAACCACTGGTGTTAAAAACAACCACAGCCCGATAATTAGAGTCAGACTTTTTGAAATGTCGTTATACAAAGCACCTAGAGGAGCCAGTAACAAGCCGAAAAATGTCCCTAAGATAACTAAATGAATCAGTGCCACTGGCGCTAAAATTATGTTCCAAGTTATGGGAATTTGAAACCAGAGAAATATTGCCACGATCAGAATTAATTTGATCCCAAAGTTAAAAAACACCTCGCCTAATTTGGCGAGGATGAGCGCTTCACGCGGAAAATTAATTCTAGACAACATCTGCTTTGCACTGGTTACAGCTTGGATGGGACCGTTGATTGCTTCGCTAAAAGTTTGCCAGAGAGCCATGCTAAACATTACATAAGCCGGATAAGGAATATCGGTTGCTCCAATATTAACGATTTTGGCGTTGTTAGCAAATGTAAAACCGATGGCAGTTACAATTGGTGGCAAGAAAGCCCAGAAAATTCCGAGAAAGGACTGGCGGTATTGAGCGCTGATATTGCGGATTAAAAGCTGCCAAGCTAGTTCTCGGCAAGCTAGCAAGTCCTGCCACATTTGTGTGAATAGTTGAATTGGATGCTTTAGTTGACTCTCAGGCGTGTAAACGATGGTAGGCGATCGCTTATTTAAGCTTTGATCATGCAATTGTTTATTTCTTCTGCCCATAGGTAGTAGCTATAATTTGGCTCAATATCTTTTTGAGATTACTTACTCTTTGTATTACTAATAATACCTATGCATCAAGAAACTACCAGGTTTAACTCCAGCAGAGCATTTGTTATTACTAAAGGATTGCACGATCAAGGTTTACAGATTACAGTTTAAATCTTTTGTATAATTAGTAACTAGATTTTCCACATTCTAGCTCACATTACTGTTGGTAACTAATATTGTCAACTTCAGTGACTATATAGCTAATTAAATTTATATTAGAGCCATACTCTGAACAAAATGCATTCAGATATGAGCAGAGAAAGTTAATTGGACTTCACTCCACATATTTGTTCATAGTTATATAGTCATTAGCTAGGCATCACTGCCCCTATGATTGCAGAGTGTGATTAATAAGCAGTAAACAAGCAATCTTTCTTCTTTTCTACTCACTATGGGATGCATCCCACCTGCATTTTGCATTGGTTGTGTTGATGAAATTATTTGGACAGATCAAGCCTGTTGATAGCTAGAAGTTAAGCTATCAGTACAAATATATTTGTAATAAATTTTACTTAAACGGATTTTAAAGAGTTTTTAGCTTCTTTAGCCACTGCCTCTATTTCATCACTCGCCAGAGCTTCTAATGTAGCATGGGCTTCTGTACCGCCTAGTCTACTAAGGGCTTGCACAACTCGATAGCGGATTTGCCAGTCTGGATTTTTTGCATAAGGAATTAAAAGGGGGACTGCCTGTGAATCTCCTAAGTCGCCGAGGGAACCAATCGCAGCAGTTTGCACCAAACCATTATCAGAAGTGAGTGCTTCAGTGAGTAAATCAAACGATCGCGGTTCGCCTAGCTCTCCTAATGTAGCAACGATGCTGAACTTGACTAACCACTCAGAAGTGTTGTGATAAAGTTGCTGCAAGTCATCAAAAGATTCAGTTAGTTTTAGCGCGCCTAAACAGTCTGCCGCCGCCGCTTGGACATCGGGTTCAGGATCATTGATTAGGCGATCGCGCAATACAGTTAAAGCAGTTTCTAAATTCTGTCCGCCTAGTGTATCCATTTGACTAATAGCAGAGTAGCGGACACGCGCATTGCGGTCATTAACGGCTGTTTGGATTAGCTCAAACGCGACTTGCGTATCTTCCAGTTCGCGGATTTGATTAACTGCACGTAAGCGATCGCCCAAATCATCGGAACTCAGCATTTGTTTAATAGAGTCAGGAGTAACACTCATTTTTTTAGTTATTTTTAATTAAGTAGACAGTGATGTAGTACACATTCAATCGCTATTCACTCGCTGCCATTGCCCGCACAATATCACCACGAGTCAAAATCCCAATAACTTGCCCCGCATCAACTACTGGCAAGCGGCGCACTTCTTTTTCATGCATTATTTGAGCTGCTTCTTTTAATGGTTTATCAGGGGAAATAGAAATTGGATCACTGCTCATTACTTCTCCAACGGTTTGCCCCAACGCCTTATGCAGTTCTCGCTCATGTTTAGCGGGATTTTGTAAATAGATAACGCTATCGAGAAACATGATGTATGCGGGAGGAGTGACACCAGTTTCGCGCCACATTAAGTCCGTTTCAGAAATAATGCCCACCAATTGCCCAGAATCGTCCACAACAGGCAAACCGCTAATGCGTCGCTCCGCCAAAATTTGGATAGCTTCATTTAAAGGTGTTTCAGCCCGCACGACAACAGGATCGCGGGTCATTGCATCGGCAATAGTTTTAGGCATTTATTCGCTGATATCTCTAAAATGAAGTTTGCTAAAATCATTGTAAGAAATTACGGCTATCAACCGAACAGATTTGATAGATAAAGTTATTAGTTTTGCAGTGTTGCTGGCGTGAATTAACTTGAAACCTTACTTAAAATCATCGCAGAAGCTATGAAGGATTTGGATACAGTTTGCGATCGCCCCAAGACTGGCGATTTCAAATCCATGCGTATTCTGGGTAGGAAACGCTAGACACGCAGCGCGGGCAACATGACCAAATTTCATCGCAATTGAGGCATCACTACCAAATCCGCTTAAGATCGCTAGCTGGACTGGGATATTCTGTTGTTTTGCCGCCTGTCGTAGTTGCCCGTTGAGCGTTTCATCGTAAATTGCATAACCATCTTGAGACAGAATCACGGGTGCTACCCCAGATTCAATTGGATATTCCGGTGCTAGCGGACAAATTTCTAAAGCGATCAAAGCTTGAAGGCGTTGATGTTGGCTAAAGTAAAGCGCCCCAATTGCCCCTACTTCTTCCTTAGCAGAAGCAACTAAATATGTATCAACTGCTGCTTGGTTCAAGCTTTCAGCCAAAGCAAGCAAAATCGCCACAGAAGCTTTATTATCGAGCGTGTAACTAGCAATATAATCTTTTAATCGCACTGGATACTTGCGATGCTTCCCCACAACCATTCGCGTTCCTGGTCGAATCCCAGCTGCTTCTAGTTCTTCATCTGTACATTTAGTTTCAATCCATGCGTCTTCCCAGCGCACAGGCTGATCTTCTTGTTGAATTTTTTGCGGCGATTCGTGGGAGACGTGACGCGAACCGAAGCTCAGAATACCACTAATCGTCTCATTATCTCCCAATAGGTCTACAACTCCCTCACCATAAACCCAAGGAAACGAGCCGCCTAGCCTACGAACTTCAACTCGACCTTCAGCGCCTACTGTTTTGACAATTGCTCCAATTTCGTCTTTATGGGCAGTAATCGCGATCGCTCTACTAGAATCACGACCTGGAATTTTGGCAATTACATTATCTGCTTGATCTTGCCAAACTTCTACCCCCAAAGCGGCAAATCGAGTCAGTAACAGCTGATTAATCTGAGTTTCTGCACCACTAGGAGAATGGTGCATTACCAATTCTGCAATAGTTTGGAATAGGCGATCGTAGTCTGACAAAGCCATACAGAATGTAAAAAAGTGACTGGTGCGAGCAATTCAAAACTTTAACATATATACTTATGCCTTATTTGCAGCAATATTCGTTGTTTCAGTGTTTACTAAGCATTTTTTTAGTTAGTAGCCTTTTAACAGATAGCGTAACTAGCAGCACATACATTGCAGAATAATTTTTGCGTGGCAGTGACACCATTTCAATATGCTGGAACTCCTCAAAGTAGACTTTTTGAACCCTGTAACAATTGAAATAGGCTAAACCAAAATCTCCGACAACCAGCTGGTAATGTTTTACATATATTGATGAGGCAATTAGACTGGTAAACCAAACTCGTAGCGATTAATGTACAATCCAATGACGATATCATGCATTACTTCAGACTTAGAGAAGCAGATCGTTCTACGCAC
>JAESFL010000872.1_pt1 | contig 15232 bp, 20 predicted proteins | sample 9269401 | NCBI WGS metagenome assembly JAESFL01 (sample SAMN14506025, study PRJNA617098) | algae metagenome | isolation source: Gloeocapsa sp. UFS-A4-WI-NPMV-4B04 and co-occurring heterotrophs from desert... | place: USA: Utah | collected 2006-10-01 | reverse complement strand
GTAAGAGCAAGGCCCAAGAACGAAGAAGCGAACTCTGAACAATGCCACCGCTAAACTCAATCTTTGCTTCATCAGACTTATGCTCAAGCGGTTAGCACATGAGTAGATCCCAAATGGGTTCTATACAAAAGGTGGAAACAATGTCTCACAACCCAGGTGGATTTTCTGTTGGTGGTTCTGTAGGCGGTGACGTAAGGAATGTTCAAGGAAACAATAACCAGGCGGTTCAAGGTGACAATAACCAAGCTGTTTTGGGTAATAGCAATCAAGTCACGCAACAGAACCAGGTAGATGCAGATGCTGAAGCACGGCTAACTAAAGATGACATTGTAACCTTGTTGGCAGAACTTGAAACTTTAATTCGAGGGGCAGAACTGCCAGAGGATACCAAAGAAGAAGCAATTGAAGACCTGAGTGCAGCAAAGAAAGCAACAGACAAAGAGGAGCCGAAAAAGAATGTGGCGCTCGCCAATTTGGAGAGTATGGCAACAACCCTTGAGAAAGCAAGTAAGACTGTAGATGCGGGTCAGACTCTGTGGGCTAAAGCCAAGCCTATTGTTGTCAAAGTTGCAGGTTGGTTAGGTGCAGCCGCTGGTTCTCACCTACTGGGTTTGTAAAACACACTCATGAGTCAGCCACCCCCTAGCTCGGATTCGCAACTGGGTGTGGTCAAGCATTAGTTGGTTAAACATTCACGCCATCATAGCGCTTACAATTGTTAAGGGTTGAGCTATTGCTGCCACCAACAGGTGCATGACCACACCCTAAGCGGTAGAGACACTTCCAAACGTTGATCGCCCTTTAGCTACCAACCAACAGAAATCCACTCATGAACCGTTTACCCGCACACACGCTGTAACCTTTGGCTTAATCTGGGTAGCACTCGTTATTTACTCCACAACCTCTTTAGTTACGCAGCAGTCTAGTTGAATCACACCGAGCTTGACGGCGTTGCTGAATTGTTTGATGCCCCTATGATTAGTCAGCAGTTAGCTAAAATTTGTCATTGTGCCAATAAACAAACTGGAATTTAGCTGAATCTAAATCAGGATAACTTTAGGCAAACTAGGGCAAGCAAGATTACTGCCATAGATTGTGATTCACAGATGTGAGCAAGAGAAGAACGAGGGAAGACAAGCGATGCTTCAGAAACTATTACTAGCCATTACGGCGACGTTTACCCTTAACCTATTCTTGCAAATCCGCTCACCTGCAAAAAATCAACCAGCAGTTAAGGTTTACATAGCAGAAATACCAACTATTGCACCCCTTAACACCCTACACTAAAATGGCTTCGGTGTTGAGAGGAGAGATGTGATGAATAAAGGCGAATTAATTGACGCGATGCCTTTGGCGGTTCGCGAAGCGACCATCGCCCAGAAGACTGATGTAACTAAAAAACAAGCTGATGCTATTGTAACGGCAATGGTAGACAAGATTGTTGAAGGAGTTGCTGCTGGGGATAAAATCTCCTTAGTCGGATTTGGCAATTTTGAAGTCCGCGATGCCTGCGGCGGTTCGCTGTGCGACCATCGCCAAGCTCGTGAAGGTCGCAATCCAAAAACTGGTGAAAAAATGCAAATTGCCGCATCTCGCGTTCCTGCCTTCGCTCCTGGCAAGGCTTTCAAAGAAAGAGTAGCAGGTAAGTAAACGCTAATCGCATCTACTGATTAGAATGTGGGAATGAATCCACTGCGAAAGATTATTCACGTCGATATGGATTCGTTCTATGCCTCGGTAGAGCAACGAGACTATCCTTGCTACCGAGGTAAGACGCTTGTAGTCGGCGGCGAACCCCATCAGCGAGGCGTAGTGGTTGCTGCTAGTTATGAGGCAAGAAAGTTTGGGATTCATTCAGCAATGCCATCAAGGATCGCTTACCAAAAATGCCCCTCTTTAATCTTTGTCCCACCCCGCTTCGAGGTTTACCGTGCTATCTCAGCACAGATTAACGCTATCTTCAAGCGCTATACAGACGTTGTTGAACCTGTAGCCCTCGATGAAGCTTATCTTGATGTCACCCAAAACAAGCTAGGGCTACCTTACGCTATAAGGATTGCAAAACTAATCAAAGCAGCAATCTTAACAGAGACGAACTTGACGGCAACCGCCGGAGTTTCGTTCAACAAATTCCTAGCGAAAATGGCATCAGGCATAAACAAGCCAAATGGACTGACGGTAATTCTTCCTGAACAGGCCCAAGACTTTGTAGAAGCTTTACCGATTGAGAAGTTTCATGGCATTGGACAAGTCACCGCTACCAAGATGCACAACTTAGCAATTCGTAATGGAAGGGATCTCAAGCAACAAAGCGTTGCTAATTTGGTGCAACACTTCGGTAAGGTGGGACATTTCTATTACAACATTGCACGAGCAGAGGACGACAGGATTGTAGAACCTAACCGGATTCGCAAATCAATTGGTGCAGAAACTTCATTTGCCGAAAATTTAAGCGAACCAGAATTAATGCTCGTTGAATTAGAAACAATTGCCCAGACTCTCCAACACCGCCTAGAACGCTACCAGGTGGGAGGACGCACAATAACGTTAAAGGTTAAGTTTGGAGACTATCAGCAAATTACGCGCAGTAAAACACTGATTGCTTCTATTCGAGAGGCGAATACGATTTTCATAGTAGCAAAGGAACTGTTTGAAGCGATTGATTTAGAGAATCGCAGTATTCGGCTTTTAGGTATCTCGCTATCCAATCTTGACCATGCAATTGAACCGATAGCAATTCAATTACGCTTGTTTGAATATAGCGCGAGCATAAGGGCTAAAGCTTAACCAGCAGCACTGCTAGATGGTAGGGCTGCTTCTTTCGGTTCCTTTGGTTTTTTCTCAAATGTCTGGATATTTGGCTCATTTAGCATAAAACCTTTATCGGTCTTCTCCCCCATAAGTCCAGCGATCGCTGCTACCCACATCGGATAGTTCTCTTGCGCTTGTTCGAGCTTTTTGAACATCTTGGGCTTAACAGTGATAGTTACAATGCGCGAGCCTGTATCAATGTCAAACTGCTTCAAGCCATTTTCAACAGTCCTGACATCAGTAGGAAACTCGTTAATTTTTATTGTTAGCTCCATTTTTCCTAATGTCGGCATAATTGTCCTTAATAATCAAATGTTTTTCTTAAACACTTGGTGTTTGTCAGACGATTGCTGCTACAAAACGCAATCGCCATAGTCTTGCCTCTTACACCACCAGATCTTGTTGCTGTAACCAAGTGTCCACATTGCTGCTAGATTTTTTCTCCAACAAGGCGCTTGTGACAGTAAGCTACAATCCCACCCTTGTGTAGTGAGTAGTGTTCTATTGTGCCACTTGAGTTTTTATACTGCTTGACGTTGAACCCAGATCCACAAAATGCCATCTCCAGTTTTCGTCCTGGCAGTAATAATCTCCGTCCCACCAAGTGCAACTGAGAAAAGATGATTTTACATCATCGCTGTGATGAGGCTCTTTATTACCTAGTAGCTCGACTACTTGAGCAATGCTTCCTGCTGCTGCTTGCTCTGTAAGGCAATCCAGCGTTTGTTGAACTTCATCAGCAACGAGATTGAAAACTTTCATCTTTGGCTCTCCCTACACCTAGACATTCACTAAAGTACATGGCTCTAATGTTTATAGCTCAGTATTGAGCAGTCAATTATGTGTTCGTAACTTCACTTAACTTTTTGGATGGATGAATAACTGCTAGGAATAAAAGCTTTGGTAATACCCCTTATGAAAGCTAGCACTAGCTCCGAGTCAGAATCAGCCGCTTAGATTGCCTACTCAGCAGCCTCTCCGCCTCTAACTGCTGGAGCATTCGGGTAACAGATACCCGCGTCGCATTTACCGCCTCCGCTATTTCCTGATGCGTCAGCACCAAGTCAATCAACCGTCCCTGCTCGACATCACAACCAAATTTCTGGTCTAAAAAGACTAGGAATTGCCACAAGCGCTGCCGTAAGGGATGCTGGCAAGCAATATTGAAAAATTCCTCTGTTGATTTGATATGTAAAATCAGTGCATCTAACGCTTGAAACCACAACTCAGGTGGCAGGAGGCTCACTTCTACACTTGTTTTACACTCAATTTGGTATGGCTTAACTCGTGATAGCTCGTGTCCGACAACATCTCCTACTCCCCAGTAGCCCAAAGTGACTGCTATATCTTGCTCATTCCAAGTTAGTGTGCGGACAGCACCGCGTTCAATTCGCCATAAAATATTTAGCGTGGACGGAAGGCGATCGCCTAGGCTAAAACTACGTCGAGTTAGCGGCAAAGTGGGAGCGGCGTTGGGAGGGCAGAGTATCATAATAATTGCATCGTGCGGCTGATTATTCTATCAATCAAGAACAATTAGACTCTTTGAGCGTGGGCGGAAGCAATGCGGGAGAGGGGCATTCTGCTAGTAACTTGAGGGCTACCCAGATTAAGTTTTTCTAAAGTTTTACTTGAGCTTTCCGCTGAAACAGTGCTACCAATAGCATTTCGGTCATTTTTAGAGATAATATTTTAGATATCTAATTTTCACGGCAGTAAGGTTAGTTCCTCAATAATCCTGTTGTAATCCTGCCAGATTTTTGAGCGTTGTAACCCTCAAGCTATCCCCCACAACTTATTCCCGCTACCAACTGGTGTGTGACCGCACCTAGAAAAGTCACTGTTGATATTTGTTGTCTAAAATTTCTACTAATGCGTCCCAAACTTATCCCCACTCCTCTCAAGAGCCATTACTGGCTTTATCTGTGTTTAACTGTGCTGACTAATAGCATAACTACTGAAGCCGTAGCACAGACAATTAACGGCTCTACTGTAAATAACACCACCGCTCCAATTTCTCAAATACCCCCAACGCCACCACCCCAAGATGTCGTCCCGCCTATTGAACCAACCCAGCCAGTAACTCCAACACCGGAGACTCTGCCACCTCCAGAGGAATTACTACAGTCACCGCCTCCGATTCGTACTATACCTACACCAACTCCAGGTGAAGCTCCTGAAACATTCACCGTTGAACGGTTTAATGTAATTGGCAGTACCGTATTTAGCCCCGAAGAGTTAAACGCTGTACTTGCCCCATTTACAAACAGACCGCTCACATTTACTGAACTTTTCCAAACGCGTTCAGCAATTGCTCAGTTGTATCTTGACTCCGGTTACATCACCTCCGGCGCTCTCATTCCGCCACAAACCATCAGAGGGGGCGTGGTCACTCTCCAAGTAATTGAGGGTAAGTTAGAAGCAATTAACGTGACTGGCACAAGGCGGTTAGATCCCAATTATGTGCGATCGCGTCTGTCCCCCAAAAAGCCGATAAATGAAAAGCGGCTGCGAGCAGATTTACAGTTACTAAAACTCAATCCTCTAATCAAAGAGATTTCTGCCGGATTAAAACAGGGAACCACCCCCCAGACAAGTGTATTAGAAGTCAATGTAACGGAGGCAAAGACTTTTGATACTCAACTTGTAGCAGATAATAGACCTGTTGGGAAATAGGGAGCAAAATCGCTGAAAGGCTTGCCATAAATAGGTTTCAAGGATTTTGATCTAAAGTTGCTAAAAAGCTTGTCAGGGCTGGGTTTCAAGGATTTTTGAGCTTATTACCCGACAACTCTAATGGACGAACGCCGAGCGTGGGTAGCTTCCGTCGCCGAATCGGGCTAAGTGAAGCAAACTTACTCGGGCTAGGAGATGGTCTGAGCTTGGGATATAACAATAGTGATGGCAGCAATGGGTTTGATGCCAGTTATGCCTTGCCGCTCAATCCTCGCAATGGGACTGTGAGTTTTGCTTACGGCAACATATCGAGCGATGTAATCGAACCTCCGTTCAACGCCCTCGATATTAATGGCAACTCACGCTACTATGACATCACACTGCGCCAGCCAATCTCACAGACTCCTAGCGAAGAATTTGCCCTTGGGTTGAGTGCTACCCGAAGTGAAAGTGAGATTTCGTCAAGGGTGTTAGAAGATTTTGGGCTACCCCCAAGTGAACTTTCACCAGGGGCGGATGATCAAGGGCGCACCCGCATTTCGGCAATCCAGTTTTTTCAAGATTGGACGAAGCGCAATGCCTCTGAAGTGATCGCTGCCCGCTCTGGGTTCAATCTCGGTATCGGTGCATTTAACGCCACAGTTAACGAAGATGCGCCTGATAGTCGCTTTTTCTCCTGGCGGGGACAGGCGCAGTGGGTACGTCTCCTTGCTCCCGAAACTCTGCTGGTGCTGCGTAGTATGTGCAATTATCTCCTTCGGCGCTTGTACCTTCACAGCAGTTTAGCCTTGGTGGGATAGACAGCGTTCGGGGTTATCGTCAAGATGCCTTGCTGACTGATAGTGGCGCTTTTGTTTCCGCCGAGGTGCGATTACCGATTTACAGATCGCTAGAGCGGCAAACGATTTTACAACTCACGCCATTTGTCGATGCTGGTACTACCTGGAATACTTCAGGTAGAAGTAATCGAAATGGCAACGCAACAGATCCCAATACGTTAGTGTCTGTTGGGCTTGGTTTACGCTTTCAACTAAGCGATCGCTTTACCGCTCGTCTAGACTGGGGTATTCCTTTAGTTGACCTGTCTACTCGCAAGAAAACATGGCAAGAGAACGGTGTTTATTTTTCGATAGTGTCTAGCCCGTTCTGAGCGGAGGTAGGGGACATGAAGATTGAAGGGCTGGAATAGGACGGTTATTAATTCTTCTTCACCGCTTGAGCTGCTGCTGAGTCATAACGAGCCGCTTAGAATGCCGAAGTAGCATTCCCTGTGACTCGAACTGCTGAAGCAGGCGCGTCACCGTCACCCGTGTTGCATTGATCGCTTCCGCCATTTCCTGTTGAGTGACTGGGATGTCAATCAGTCTTCCTTGCTCTACGTCACGACCGAATTTCCGCTCTAACAAAACTAAAAATTGCCACAAGCGCTGCTGTAAAGGATCAGGGCAAACGCATCTAAATTCTGAATGCCTTATGTAGCAAGGATTTCAAGAATCGATAATCATAAATACTAAATGCCTAAAACCCTTGCCCAGTCTGCCTTTCAAAAATAAGATGCGTTTGCCCTGTGTAAAGGATTCAAGTGAACGAGCCGCAGAAGTTCCTCGGCTTGTTGTATATGTAAAATAAGTGGATTTAGCGCTTCTGTCCACAGTGACTGGGGTAGAAGCTTTACTTCCACACTTGTCAAGCACTGAATGTAGTAGGGCTTAACAAGTGAGAGTGGGTGTCCGACAATATCTCCTACCCCCCAGTAGCCTAAAGCAACCGCTATTTCTTCAGAGTTCCAAGTTAGCGTCCGCACAGCACCGCGTTCAATCTGCCATAAAATACCAGGCTGGGGCGGAATCATCTCGTGGCGGCTGAATATCCTTTGAGATAACGTTGAAGTGGTAGTGGTATTTAATAGGGTCGAGCTGATCATCATAATGTTCTTTAGTAGTAACTACGGGGACAGTACAATACAGATACAAACATCAAGATGAAACCTATTACTAATAGTGCTAGTAGTCCATTGTAATTTCACTAGATAATTTCTAGCAATCAGCGCTGCTCCAAGTATTAGATCAGTAGATCCACGCTAGACAGCAATCGGCTACATTTTGTTAACTTGTAAGTTTTAGTAAGGTTCAATCTGCACTGAGCGCTAAACTCCAGTGAGCGTTAGGGCTGGACTTCGCGCAGCCGACGCTCCAGGAAGCGGCGTTCACTGTCATTCGTAACCAGTTCCAGTGCTCGCCTGTAGCTCTGGGTAGCTTCCTTTAATGCTCCGACACGCCGCAATAGATCAGCACGGGTAGCATGGAACAGATGATAGCTATCGAGTTCAGTAGCAAGTCTATCGAGCAGTCTAAGTGCCGCTTGAGGGCTGTCTGCCATCGCAATCGCCACTGCCTGGTTGAGTGACACAATAGGTGAAGGCTGCAAGCGTTCCAGTACATTATAAAGTCGAACAATCTGCGCCCAGTCTGTCTCTTCTGCCCGCGCTACCTGACAATGGAGGGCTGCGATCGCCGCTTGTACGGCAAACGGATTTGGTTCACCCCGCAGTGCCTCTTCAACTAGCGGTAGTGCCTCAGCGATTTGTTGCTGATTCCAGCAAGACCGCTCCTGATCTTCGAGCAGAACGAGATCGCCTGCCTCGTCCAACCGAGCATCGCGCCGAGAGTCGTGCAGCAACATCAGTGCCATCAGTGCGGTCACTTCTGAAGGTGGTTGCGGTGTCATCAACGTCTGCACAAGGCGACCGAGCCGGATTGCTTCAGTACATAAATCGGCTCTGATCATTGCTTCACCACGAGTCGCCGCATAGCCCTCATTAAAGATGAGATAGATGACGGTCAGCACGGCATGAATTCGCGCGGGTAGATCCGTCGGGTCCGGTACCTTATAGGGAATAGCCGCATCCCGAATCTTGCGCTTGGCGCGCACCAGCCGTTGTGCCATTGTTGCGGTGGGCACTAGAAAGGCGCGAGCAATTTCATCGGTTTCGAGTCCGCCCAGCATTCGCAGTGTCAGAGCCACCTGAGTCTCAATCGCCAGTGCCGGGTGACAGCAGGTGAAGATCAGCCGCAGTCGCTCGTCTGGAATTTGATCACTGTCGTACTTTGGCTCCTCACTGCTCGGAATCAACCCGGACACAGCATACCATTCGAGTTTCTCGCTCAGTCGTGATCGTCGTCGCAGGCGATCAATCGCTTTGTATCGAGCGGTTTTAATAATCCAAGCACGTGGAAGATCAGGAATACCACTAGCCTGCCACTGATTCACAGCCGCCGCGAAAGCCTCCTGTGCTGCTTCTTCAGCCACATCGAAATCTCCCACCAGGCGAATCAAGATAGCGACAATGCGCCCCCACTCAGACCGATAAACGGTGGTGATCGCCTGAGCAACATCGGATTTTGTGTTTGGAACCATACCTAATCTTAAAAATTTTTGGCAAGGTGTCGATTTGAGCGCTCACTGTTCGACTGACATATACAGGAGGCAAAGCTCGATCATACCGAATGAGCAAAATTTTTGGCGAGGTGTCGATTTGAGCGCTCACTGTTCGACTTAACTACAAAGGAGGAAACCGAATGAAGTATCTGCTGTTGATATACATGGACGAAAATGCCTTAAGCGATACTGAGCGGGAGCAATGCTATGCAGAATCCGCCCAACTCGCGCAGCAGCTCAACTCGAAGGGACAGTATTTAACGACCGCTCCGCTTCACCCAGTCGCAACCGCAACCAGCGTCCGAGTGCGCGAGGGTAAATCGCTTGTGACCGATGGACCGTTTGCCGAAACTCGTGAACAATTGGGCGGGTTCTTCTTGATCAACGCTCAGGATCTCGATGAAGCGATCAATATTGCCGCTCAGATTCCTGGAGCGCAAATCGGCACGGTTGAAATCCGTCCTGTAATCGAGGTCGCGGGCTTGCCAGATTAGTGCATCAAACTTTACCCAAACTAAAAAACCAAAGGGGATCCTGCAATGACAACCACAAGCACAATCACATCCAACGAAGCTCAAATTCGCCAACTGATTGCGGAGCAGCAATATGCTATTTGCACTAAGGACGTGGATCAAATCCTATCCCGCTATGCTGCCGAAGTCATCATTTTCGATGTCATCCCCCCGTTTCAAACCCAAGGCAAAGCAGCGCTTCGTCAAGCCTGGGAAGCGTGTTTACCCTGCTTTCCAGATTCATTTGAGATGGAAACAAGAGACCTCACAATCATCGTGAATGATAATTTGGCAATTGCCCATTGGCTGTTTCGCTTCACAGGACAGGAAGACCATCCCGCCATGCAAACCTGGACGCGGGTAACGGCGGTCTGCCAGAAACATCAAGACAACTGGCAGATTATCCACGAACACCTCTCGGTTCCCTTTGACCCTGAAACGTCCCAAGCTACCTTCACGCTCAGTCTGTAATCCAATTCCTGAACCTACTCAAGGAGTACGTCATGAAACTCAATCCTTACCTGATGTTCAACGGCAACTGTGAAGCAGCATTCAAGTTCTATGAACACTGTCTTAGAGGCAAAATCACCATGATGATGACGCACAAAGAGGCACCCTCCGTAGAAAATGTTTCACCGGAGTGGCATGACAAAATCATGCACGCCTGCCTTGAGTTAGAAGACCGACTCTTAATGGGATCTGACTGCCCACCGGGATATTTTGAAACTCCTCAAAGCTTCTACGTGCAGGTTAGTGTACCTGAACCATCCGAAGCAGAACGGATTTTTGACGCTCTTGCAGAAAACGGTAAAGTGAAAATGGCGATCACTCAAACGTTCTGGTCTATTCGCTTCGGAATGTTGATCGATCAGTTTGGTACGCCGTGGATGGTCAACTGTGAGCAGGTGACTTAAGTCTTTTAATCACTCTTCAACGCTATTCTCAACGTTTCCCTGAACGCCCCACAACAGATTACACAAGGAAAAATCATGAGTACCCAAATTTTCGTCAATCTACCCGTCAAAAATCTCAAGCAATCGGTCGAGTTTTTTACTCAACTCGGTTTCCAGTTCAATCCCCAATTTACTGATGAAACCGCCACCTGCATGATTGTCTCCGAGACGATCTTCGTGATGCTCTTGACCCATGAGAAGTTCAAAACTTTCACTCCAAACACGATTTGTGATGCCAAGAAAAACACCGAAGTGCTAGTGTGTTTATCTGTTGAGAGCCGAGAAGCTGTTGACGCTCAAGTTCGTAGCGCGATCACCGCTGGTGGCACAACCTACAACGAACCCCAAGATCACGGCTTTATGTACGCACATGGATTCCAGGATTTAGATGGTCATATTTGGGAACTGATGTACATGGAACCGAGTGCAATCCATTAATCAAAGGAAATTCACAATAATTAAGCACAAAATCACGCCTCCAAAAATCGTTGGACGAGATGAGTGGCTGACCGCTGGTAAAACGCTCCTTGAACACCAAAAAGAAGCCACGAAGCACCTTGATTGCATGAACACCGAACGATACAGACTATCAATGGTCAAGCTTGAGAAGGAATATACACAGCGCTATCACATTTGGTAATGCAGATGTCGTAGCTCGCACCAACTTGACTGAGGTGGTGCGAGCTTCTTGTAGCAATCGCTTGACTCCAAGGCGTAATGGAATAGCACCATTAGCTACTAATTGCTGGTAATGCTGGGTTTTAACAGCGTGGAGGTGAACAATAAACCAGAGTGCTAACCCGCCTTCACAGTACGCGCAGCCATAAAATCCTCAGTTACTAATGAAAATGCATTGAAGGGGAGTGTTGTAATCGATTGAGTGGATGCAGGAGAGCCGGAGTTGGAATTGTAGGCTCCAATAATTCATCATCTACTAATCAGAACCGCCTGGTTACTACCTTGAGTTACCCCACCATCTGCTTGCATAGTTTTAGGCTGTCCGATCACAACTGCCATCTTACTCTGAGCAACGGGCTTACCATCGACACAGAGCACCCGTTTGTTGAGGGTGACGCTATCGTAGCCGTTGAAAACTCGGTCATTAACTTTGACGCTGAAACTAGGTTCTCTAGATGATTGGGAAGTTTGAGGTGTTGATGTTGCAGGCTGCTTCTTCCCGAAAGCAGTTTGGTCACGCTGGTGTTGGAGTTGGTGATCGGATGTTTTGCTCGGTCGCTGGTGTTTGAGCGTTTCTTTGACTCGCTGCATCGGATTCGCAACTGGCGAGCGCTCTTGGAGTGATTCTGGTTTCGGCTGCGCTACTTGCTGCTGTATCTGAGTTTGGACGCCTCCAGGCGGTTGATTAGCTGGTGACGACTCCAAATTGTCTAATGTTTTAGTTTCTTCTGTTTGAGTATCCTTAGCTTTACGCTCAAAGACTTTAATCGCAGGCGACTCCAGCCTAAAGCCTGCCGCAGTGGATTCGCCCATTACTCCCGATATTGCAGCCACCCAAGAGGAATAAGTTTGCTGTGCCTGCTCTAGCGCTGCGAACGCTTTAGGCTTAACGGTAATCGCGACAATACAATCACCTGTGTCAACTTCAAACTCTTTCCAGCCCTGAGCTACAGTTCTTACGTCATCAGGGAATTGATTAAGCTTGACGACTACCTCCATCTTGCCCGTTGTCAAATGAGCGTCGGTACTGGGCAAAGCTTGTGGTACTACATCAGGAGTTTCAATAGATTCTTCTATTGCTGGTGCGACAGCAGAACTCTTGGATGCAGCAATGGTTGTATCTTCCTGAGACTGGGCTTTATGCTGCTGTTTAAGAATTGGGGCGCTTAGAGATGAAACGTGGATCGCTGCTTGGCGTTGTTGCTCTAGCCACACTAAGTCTTCTGCACTTGGCTCATAGGGTTGTCCACCTATTATTATTAGGGTTTCTCCGTCGCGGCGTACCCTAACCCTGTTTTGTCACTCTAGGCAGAAGAAAAACAGAAATCAGAGTGAGCCAGGAATATAAAAATGGGAGAGGTGAGGCTATAAATAATAGACTGAAGTCGAGAAAAACCCAAAGATAATTGAGAAATAGGAAAAACTGTTAACCAGGGGCATATTAAGTTAAATAGAGTAAAAGGTTGAATAATTAAACGGAGATTATTCAGAATATTTTTCCAGCCTTTTCCATCATCCCACCAGGGGTGTGAAGTAAATTTAGATTTGAATTTAGATTGTGGAGTAGATAAATGCATTTGCTCTGAATGAAGACTAACCATCAGGTAGCTACTACAAACAATCTCCCACCATCGCTCAATATTTGGGTAGTGAGTCAGACGGTAATCTGCCCAGCCTAACTCATTCTTACTTTGCTTTAAACCATACTCAACCCAAGTTCTTAATCCATAAAAATTGCCAACTTCTCGTGATGTGATATCAGGATATTTACTCATGACATACCTTGTAGAGTTTCCCGGTAAATTATCTCTATCTGTTGTAATTTGCCAATATCTTTTTTCGGTTCGTTTACCGTGAATAATTTCTCTAATAAACCGATTTTCACTGTCCAAGTCAGAGAACACACGTTTAAATCTTTGCCACTCTAAATATTGACTATGCTGCCCCTTGAGTAACTCCACATCATGGTTTGAGCGAATCGCTACTATATAGTTTAGATTCATTTCATCTAACACAGATATAAAATTAGTCCCGCTTTCACCATATAAACTATCTGCCAAGACTAAGTTAAATTTAAAGCCCATGGACTTGAGCGAGTTGATCAACTTTGCTGCTATTTGTGGCGAGGGCGCGATATTTATCTTCTGGCTTTAATCTTTCACTATGTTTATATACTTCAAACAGTAGTGGAAAGGTCATTCCACAGAATACACCATACGCTGTAACTACTACGATTCCATTCTCTACTTTCCCCAAGTACCTATGTATTGACGTTTTACATAATCTGTCTTTGAGCCTTTCTTTTTATCTCCTGTTTCATCGATAATTAAAATAATTGGTCTACCTTTTAAAATTTTAAGAATTAGCTCTAACCGCAAAGCTCTTAACTTCTCTATATCCCAAGGTGATGTAGTCAGAAAATGATGTAACCCTTGCTGATTATCTAATCCGACAATTTTTGCTATTTCTGGTAGTGTTTTCCGTTTTAGTTCGGAAATGCAACCTATATGCAGGTACTTCAATGCCTCAAAGCTTCTAACATCTGGAAACAGGCTTTTATACCATTGGCAATATTCGTCTACAAATTTGACCGTTTTTACAGGTGGACGAGGTCTTACCATCCTCTGTGCCTACGTTCTAGCGTTTGTACCTTCTTATGCTACCGCGAGAGTGACAAAACAGGGCTAAGATCCCAAATCTGCCCGATTGCCTCATCGCTTAAGCTGCCTGCCAATATGACCTTAAATGATGCCTTTTTTCCTCCCTTGCGTGCTGGCTGGTTACGCTGAATCCGAACATCGACTCTTCCCTGCTCAATTGATTTAACTAAACCTATTAAATCGGCAATAATTGATCTGACATTTTTTAGGCTGGAACCCTTGAAACTTCTGGATTCCTTTTTGGGACTTACATTGCCGGGTTAATATAACGCAGAACTCATCTAGCCCTAGTCTATTTGTTGTGGGTTCAGCTTTAAGTTGTTTCATCGCCGCGAGATCAAAGCGCAAAGGCTCAGTTTTGGGGTAGACGATCCAGCGAAAAAACTGGCTGAAGAAATCTGGCTGTGTTGCGTACTCTGGATGACGATGTTTCAAGCGACCGCGTAGCTGCCCGGTCATTTGAGCCGGAATACTCAAACCGTCTTCGGTAACAAAAATACCTTGGTGTACATCGTCCTCACTCGGCTGATATGTTCCAGCTACCCAACCGACAGCGCGGTAGATGACTTGGGGTAGGGAGTATTTGTCGTTGTCTGCGGTTGGTTCCATGTCTTGCTTATCTAACTTAATTGCTTACTCGTTAAAAATGATGGACGCTTTGCCTCTAGCAGAGAAATCATCTGCTTTTCCAAATCTGTGAAAAAGTAACGATGTTGCAGTTCTTTGAGTAGCGTTTGCTCAATTGGCTCTAGTTCATTCTGCCATAGTGCCAAAATGCGAGCGCAAGTTTGACGGAATTCAATATCGCTATTATCATCCCAGTCTAAATCACTAGCCATATAATCAACTTCCTTATTAGCCACTAGCACCTTTACGTTTGAGATATTACCAGTTGACTGTACAATTCCCCAGCACCCGTTCCATACTTTCTGTTCTGTTAATGCGCCTATTGCACATTTGAGCCGGACAAGCTGCCCAGGTTTGTATTTTGAAGGTAGAACCTGTTTAGTCAACTGAGCGGGATTTAAAATCTCATCTACTGCTTGAGTAAAATGGTCAGCCGTAAGCCTACCATCACCTGCTAGTTCCTTTGCTAGTGTGAAAGCAACCCGGCGCTGTTCTTGTTTTTTGAGTTTTCTTAATGGTCGTAGTTGGTAAGCGGGGTAGGTGCAAATTTGCACCTGCAATTCTCGCTCCATTTGACCCGCATTCCATTCCCGAATCAAAGTTGATTTTGAGCCAGCATCAGTGAACTCAGCCTTAAGACACGCAGTCATACTCTGGTAGCCGACTGCCGCCCAGCCTTGCCGTAAGTCTAAATCAAGCAACTTGGCACGTAAACTGTTACCTAAATCTTTGATTTCTTGAATGCATTGCCCAGGGCAAACGCATCTAATTTTTATTAAATTTAATTGACAAATAGTTGCTCATAAGGTTTAGTTTCCATTTGACTAACTCTTGTCAGAAGGAGCATCAGTTCTCTAACTTGATAAGGATAAGCAAA
>JAESFL010000871.1_pt1 | contig 15241 bp, 11 predicted proteins | sample 9269401 | NCBI WGS metagenome assembly JAESFL01 (sample SAMN14506025, study PRJNA617098) | algae metagenome | isolation source: Gloeocapsa sp. UFS-A4-WI-NPMV-4B04 and co-occurring heterotrophs from desert... | place: USA: Utah | collected 2006-10-01 | reverse complement strand
GATGCGGCTGCCGCCCGGCGCTTCTTCCGGAAGGCTTTAGGGCAGCCCCATACGGTTAATCCGCGGACCATCACGGTCGACAAGAACGCCGCCTATCCGATTGCGACGAAGGCTATGAAACGTGCCGGCGAGCTCTGGCGCTTTGCCAAACTCCGGCAGGTGAATTTTCTCAACAACATCGTCGAGCAGGATCACCGACGCATCAAACGGCTGGTCCGTCCTGGGCTGGGCTTCAAGAGCTTCGTAACAGCCTCACGGGCGATTGCGGGCTACGAGGTCATGGCGATAATCCGTAAAGGACAGGTTGTGGGCGCACCAGCGAACGACATCAAGGCTCAGAGTAATTTCATTGAGGCTCTCTTCGGAACGGCCGCCTAACCTGAGCCCTCGTCCGGCGTTCGCTTGACCTACATGAGGGTTTGCAACGGAACCCCCTGTGGGAGTGTTCTACTTGGCTGGGAGAAGCGCTGTCCTCGTAGACCATCCGGCGTCGATGGGCTGAAGCTTCTGCGCTGGACCTCTTTCGGAAGAGCCTCGCATTTCGGTTTGGCTACTGCGCTAGGTCGCGTCCTTCCACGTTCCCAGGAGCATCTCGAGGAAACGCTCGGCAGCGGGCGCCAGACGGCCGCCACGCCGCCGCACCACACCAATCGTGCGTGACACTTCCGGGCTCCGGATCGGTCGCGTGACGATGATGGGGTGATCGCCTTGAGGTGTGGCAAGTTTCGGCAGAACCGAGATGCCCAACCCGGCCTCCACGAGACCCAGCGAGGTCGAGAGGTGGGTCACTTCATATGACCAACTCAGGCTCACTCCGGCTCGCACGAGCGCTGCATCCAAGATGATGCGGTTGCCGCTGGTCCGGCTGACGGCAACAAGCGGCTGTCCCTCAAGATCCGACCACGCGAGATTGTCTCGCTGCGCCAACGGGTGGTCCCGTCGGCAGGCCAGGACGAAGGGATCCTCGATCAGGGGTTCGAAGATCAGCTCCGGTTCGGACGCCCCGAGAAGGTTGATGCCAAACTCAACCTCGCCTCGCGCCACGCTTTCCAGGCCCTCGTTTGCGGATAGGTCCAGGATCCGGAATCGGATGTTCGGGTACTGCTCATTGAACCGTGCGATGACGGACGGCAGGAAGTAGAAGGCTGCCGTCGGCACACAGGCAAGCGAGATCAAGCCTCTCCGCTGTCTGCCGACATCGCGCATCGCGAACAGGGACGTGTCGAACTCATCGAGCATGCGTCGCACGAGCGGCAGGAACTCCCGTCCAACATTCGTCAAGGCCACGCGCCGGGTCGTGCGCTCCAGCAGGGCAGCACCGACAGCGGCCTCAAGTCTTTGGATGCGCCGGCTGAGCGCCGGCTGAGACAGGTTCAGGGCCTCGGCTGCGCGATGGAACCCCTCGAGGTCCACAACTGCAACAAAGGCACGCAAATCAAGTGCTTCGAAATTGATGCTCATAAGGCATCAATAGCACCGATCTTTGCATTTCAAAGTAGATTCGAGATCTGAGATGGTCCTTGGGTAATAGAACCGATGGATCTGCCGCTGTGCATGCCACTCCCCCCCCCCCGAATACTAGCGCTCTGCGCATCCCTTGCGTGCTCATGCGCGGCGGGACTTCGCGGGGCCCCTTCTTCCTGGAGACGGACCTTCCCGGTGATCCCAACGAGCGTGACCGTTTCCTGATCGCCGCCATGGGGTCTCCCCACGTGCTCCAGGTCAACGGTATCGGCGGCGGCAACCCGATGACCAGTAAGGTTGCAATCGTCAGCCCTTCGTCCAAGCCCGGAGCCGACGTCGATTACCTCTTCGCCCAGGTCTCGACGGACAGGGCCTTCGTCGACTTCAGCCCGAACTGCGGCAACATGCTGTCCGCGGTGGGCCCTTTCGCGATCGAGGCCGGCCTGGTGCCAGCCGAGATCGGCGAGACGACCGTCCGGATCTTCAACCGCAACACCTCGACCACGATCGAGGCCGTGGTCCAGACCCCGGCCGGCATTGTGGAATATGAGGGCGAGACCGCGATCGACGGCGTGTCCGGCACGTCAGCCCCGGTCAAGCTGACCTTCCTCGATGCACTCGGCTCCAAGACCGGCGCGTTCCTGCCCACCGGCCACGTTCGCGAATTCATCGAGAACACGCCGGTCACGCTCCTCGACTACGCCATGCCAATGGTGCTGCTCCGGGCCTCCGACCTCGGCCTCTCCGGCGATGAAACGCCTGATGAACTCGAAGCCAAACTGGACCTCCTGGCCCGCCTCGAGCCCATCCGGCTGGAGGCAGGACGCCGCATGGGCCTCGGCGATGTATCGGGCAGCGTTGTTCCGAAGCTCGCGATCCTGACCGGCGCACGCCACGGCGGGACGATCACCTCCCGCTACTTCATGAACGCGCAACGCTGCCACAAGGGCCACGCCGTCACGGGCGCCCTGTGCATCGCGGCTGCCTGCCGCTTGCCAGGCAGCGTCGCGCACGACCTCGCCACTCCTAGCCTCACGTCATTGGTGAACCTCGAGCACCCAAGCGGCCGAACTGAGATCGACCTGAGCTTCAATGACTCCGGTCATGTCTCGCGGGCAAGCCTTGTCCGCACCGCCCGCAGAATCTTCGAGGGCAACGTCATCGTCCCGGCAAGCGCTGTCGCTGCGCCTCTGGAAGGGATACAACAAGGAGGAAACCATGCCCATGACCATCACACGCCGACTGCTCTGTTGCGCACTTCTGGCCTCAACGACGATTGCGGCACCCTTTAGCGACGCCATCGCGCAGGACAGCTTCCCGACGCGGCCGATGAAGCTCGTCGTCCCATATGCCGCCGGCGGCGGAACCGACGCGATCGCCCGCCTCGTGGCGCAAGGCGTCGGCGAGAAGCTCGGACAAAGCCTGATTGTCGAGAACAACGGCTCCGCCGGGGGCAACGTTGCCACCCAGCAGGCGGCGAAGGCCGAACCGGACGGCTATACCGTCCTGATGGCCAATCAGGGACCGATGGTGGTCAACCCGCATCTGTTCAAGAACGTCAAGATCGATCCGCTGACGGCCTTCGATCCCCTCACGCTCATCACGGCGGCGCCGCTGGTCGTGGTCGTGCCGAAGAACTCGCCGCACAAGACGATTAAGGAACTGGTCGAGCACGCCCAGAAGAACGCGGGCAAGCTGACGTATGGGTCAGCGGGCAATGGCTCGGCGAGCCATCTTGCCACCGTCTTGCTTGCCCAGGAGGCGACTTTCCAGGCCACTCACGTGCCGTACCGCGGCGCAGGGCCGGCCTTGAACGATCTCCTCGGCGGCCGCATGGACTTCATGGTGACGACCGTGCCGTCGGCCCTCGGTCTCATTGATAGCGGCGACGTGAAAGTCCTTGCGGTCACGTCCAAGGCCCGGGCCAAGAAATTCCCGGAGGTGCCCTCCGTGGCGGAAAGCGGATGGCCGGCCTACGAGGCCACTGCCTGGTACGGGTTCGCCGTTCCGAAGGGTACGCCAAAGGGCGTCGCCGAGAAGATCCGGAAGGCAACGGTCGAGACCATCACGACCGGTGTCGTGCGGGAGCGGCTCGAGAACGAGGCCGCGGAGCCGGTCGGGAACAGCCCGGAGGAGTTCGCGGCCATGATGAAGACGGAGTCCGCCCGCTGGGCCGAGATCGTCAAGAAGTCATCCATTTCCATCGACTGATCGATGGCGCAGGAGCAGCAGCACCCCAGCGCTTCCACCTGAAGGCGCTCGGGGTGGGACCTGCGAGCCACGATGGAGGATGATCCGCATGGCGACGTACATCCTCATTGAAAGTGGGACCGATCGCATCCTCGGTGTCACGGAAGTAGCCGACCCGGTTTCAGCCTGCATAGAAGTCTCGCGCGTTTCGGGCAACCCAACATCGCGAGTCCTGTACGCGAGATCCGAGCCAATCCGAGATACGGGGAATGGCTCGCCTACGAACTCCCGGGGCAGTTCGACGATCCGATCGCCTGGGAGATGTTTGGACTCGACGCCGTCAAGCACGGACAACTGGTCACAGTGATTGTCTGCCGATCGCCGAGGTGAACGGCCCCTGCCGGCCTTCCGCTCCCTCAGGCCGCCTCAAAGGCTCCGTGTGGGACGCGACGCACAAGACCTGCCTAAGCAGGCTCTCAAACAAGTGGATGGAAACCAGCGCACCACGGGGTGCGCCAGGGAGGTGAAACATGTCAGAAGTCATGTCAGGAGACGTCCGCCCGACGCATGCCGGGCCGCTTCGATCGCCGCAGGGTCTCGTTGCCGGACTGGCGCTCATTGCACTCGCGGCCCTGGCGCTCTGGCTGACCAGCGACCTCGATCAGGGCACCTTGCAGTCCATGGGCCCCGGGCTGCTGCCGCGCTGGCTTGCCATCGGTGTCGGCCTCTGCGGACTTGTCCTTGTCGGGACAGGCTTCACGACAGACAGCCAAGGACTGGATCGCTGGAGCCTGCGTGGCCCTGCCTTGGTGATCCTGGCGATCGTCGCCTTCGCCGTCACCATCCGGCCGTTCTCGCTCGGCACGATCACCTTGCCGGGCCTCGGGCTCGCCATCGCCGGGCCATTGGCGATCATCATCGGCGGCTATGCCTCCCATGAAGCGCGCCCGCGGGATCTTCTGATCCTCGCGCTCCTGCTCACGCCGTTCTGCATGATCCTCTTCGGCGATCTGCTCAATCTGCCGATCCCCATCTTTCCGCAGGCGTTCGCCGATCTTTTCCCGGCGACCTGGTCACAGAAGCAGATCCTGCGCCTTGCGGCCGCTCTCTTTGCCGGCGGCGGACTGCTCGTACTCCTTCTCCGCCCTCGTAACCACAACACGTCGGTTGACGTGGCCGAACAGTCCGGGAGGATCTGATGGGTGACTTTTTCTCCAACCTAAGCCTCGGCTTCGGGGTCGCATTGTCGCTCCAGAACCTGGGCCTCGCCTTCCTGGGCTGTCTGGTCGGTACTCTGGTGGGCGTTCTGCCGGGCGTCGGGCCCATCGCCACCATCGCGATGCTGCTGCCGATCACCTTCGGGCTCGACCCGACCGGCGCACTCATCATGCTCGCCGGCATCTACTACGGCGCCCAGTACGGCGGCTCGACCACGGCCATCCTGGTCAACATCCCGGGTGAAGCCACTTCCGTGGTCACTGCCCTCGACGGCCACCAGATGGCCCGCCAGGGCCGCGCCGGCGTGGCGCTCGGCATCGCGGCCATCGGCTCCTTCTTCGCCGGCACGGTAGCAACCCTGGTCATCGCGGCCTTAGGCAAGCCACTCACCGGCCTCGCGCTGCTGTTTGGCCCGACGGAGTATTTTTCCCTGATGATCATGGGCTTGGTCTTCGCGGTCGTGCTCGCCCATGGCTCGATCCTGAAAGCGGTGGCCATGATCCTTGTCGGCATTCTGCTCTCCACCGTCGGCACCGATCTGGAGACCGGCGAGGAGCGCATGACCTTCGGCCTGCCGTTCCTGGCGGACGGCATCGACTTCGCCGTGCTCGCCATGGGCATCTTCGGCATCGCCGAGATCCTGCGCAACCTCGATCACACGGAGACGCGGGACGTGGTGCGTCAGGCCATCGGGCGTCTGCTGCCGAACAAGGACGATTTCAAGCAGTCCTACAAGCCGGTCCTGCGCGGCACCCTGATCGGCGCCATCCTGGGCATCCTGCCGGGCAATGGCGCGGTGCTCGGGCCGTTCGCGGCCTATACGGTCGAGAAGAAGCTCGCCAAGGACCCCAGCCGTTTCGGCCGGGGCGCCATCGAGGGTGTGGCGGGACCGGAAAGCGCCAACAATGCCGGCGCGCAGACCTCCTTCATTCCGCTGCTGACGCTCGGCATCCCGCCGAATGCCGTGATGGCCCTCATGGTCGGCGCCATGACCATTCACGGCATCATCCCGGGTCCGCAGGTGATGACCAAGAACCCGACCCTGTTCTGGGGCATGATCGCCTCCATGTGGGTCGGCAACCTCATGCTGCTCATCATCAACCTTCCCATGGTGGGGCTCTGGGTTCGCCTGCTCAAGGTGCCGTACCGGCTGCTGTTCCCGGCGATCCTGATGTTCTGCTGCATCGGCATCTACTCGATCAACTCGCTGCCCACCGACGTGATGTTCATCGCCTTCTTTGGCCTGGTTGGTTACGGGCTGATCAAGTTGGGCTTCGAGCCGGCGCCGCTGCTGCTCGGCTTCGTGCTCGGCAAGCTCATGGAGGAGAACTTCAGACGTGCGCTGATCATCGCACGCGGTGAGATCACGACCTTCATCGACCATCCGGTGAGCGCCGGCCTGCTCATCGTGGCAGCCATCGTCTTCCTTCTGGCGATGTTGCCAACCATCCGCAAGGGACGCGACGAGGTCTTCGTCGAGGACTGAGCTCAGGGAGCAGACATGTCAATCGATAGCATCGATACCCAAATTCCTGCAACCTTGATCCCCGGCGACGGCATCGGACCGGAGATCACGGAGGCGGCGGTCGCAATCCTCGACGCCCTCGGTGCCCCATTCGATTGGGACCGTCATCAAGGCGGCATGGCAGCGATCAAGGAAGGGGGCGATCCCCTGCCCGCCTCCCTTATCGCGAGCATCCGCCACACTAAGCTGGCGCTTAAGGGCCCCCTGACGACGCCGGTCGGCGGTGGCTTCCGATCCGTGAACGTCCGCCTGAGGGAGGAATTCGGCCTGTATGCCAATCTGCGCCCGGCCAAGTCCATGGTGAAGGGCGGGCGGTACGAGGACATCGATATCGTGCTTGTGCGGGAGAACCTCGAGGGACTCTATGTCGGGTTCGAACACTACATCGCGGTTGGCGATGACCCGCAGGCGGTCGCCATCTCGTCCGGCATCAACACGAGATCCGAGGCGCGCCGCATCATACGCTTCGCCTTCGAGTACGCACTTCGGCATGGCCGCAAGCAGGTCACCGTGGTTCATAAGGCGAATGTCCTGAAAGCACTGACAGGCCTCTTCCTGGAAGCGGGACGGGAGATTGCTCTTGAGTACGAAGGCCGCGTGCAGATGGACGAACGCATCGTCGATGCCTGCGCCATGCAGCTCGTTCTGAACCCGTGGCAGTTCGACGTAATCGTCACAACGAACCTGTTCGGCGACATCCTGTCCGACGAAATCGCAGGCCTCGTCGGAGGCCTCGGAATGGCGCCGGGCGCCAACATCGGGGAGACGGCCGCAATTTTCGAGGCCGTCCACGGATCGGCACCTGACATCGCGGGCCAGGGAGTTGCCAATCCCCTCGCCCTGCTCCTCGCGTCTGCCTTGATACTGGAGCATGTCGCCTTGGCGGACCGGGCCTCCCGTCTCCGAGCTGCCGTGTTGCGGACACTTGAGGATGGCATACGGACACGGGACCTTGGCGGCACCGCCTCCACCAGGGACTTCACGTCGGCGATCATTGCCCGGCTGGAGGGGCATTGATCGCGATCGAGACGGGTGGGGGCATGCCCTCACCCCGACAGCACCAACAGGAAAGTTGACTGCCATGACCAAGGGTTCGGATCTTCTGGTTGCAGCCCTCGAGAACGAGGGCGTCGACCGCATCTTCGGCATTCCCGGCGAGGAGAACCTCGACGTCGTCGAGTCGCTCCGTGCATCCTCCATCCAGCTCGTGCTCACCCGCCACGAGCAGGCGGCCGCCTTCATGGCTGCCACACACGGGCGGCTGACGGGTAGGCCGGGGGTCTGCATTTCGACCCTCGGACCGGGAGCCCTGAACTTCTCGACGGGCGCGGCCTACGCGCATCTGGGCGCCATGCCGATGATCATGATCACCGGCCAGAAGGCGATCATGACCTCACGCCAGGCCCGCTTCCAGATCGTCGACGTCATCGCGTCGATGAAGCCGCTCACCAAGATGACGCGGCAGATTGTGAGCGCCGCCAGCATCCCCACCATCGTGAGGGACGCCTTCCGCGTGTCCATGGAGGAGCGGCCTGGGCCAGTGCATCTCGAACTGCCCGAGGATGTTGCCGCCGAGGAGGTCGATCCAACTGCGGCCCCAATCATTCCAGTTCATCCGATTGAACGCCCGGTGGCTCACCCGGCGGCGCTGGATCGTGCCGCCGAGATGATCCTGGCGGCCAAGCGACCCCTGATCATGATCGGAGCCGGCGGCAACCGGCCCCGGCTCGTCGAGGCGCTTTCAAGCTTCGTTCGCCGCACGCGCCTGCCCTTCTTCAACACGCAGATGGGCAAGGGAGCCGTCACCGGTGGATCGAACCTCTACATGGGAACCGCGGCTCTCTCCGAGCGCGATTATGTCCATAAGGCCATCGATCAGGCCGACCTGATCATCTCGATTGGGCATGACACGGTCGAGAAGCCGCCGTTCATCATGGGAGACGGCGGACCGCGCGTGATCCATATCGGCTTCACCTCGGCCAACGTCGAGCAGGTGTTCTTCCCGCATGCGGAGGTCGTGGGCGACATCGGCGCGAGCCTCTCCCTGCTGGCCGACCGGCTTGGCGGCAGGCTCGATCCGGATCCCGACCTGCTCAACCTGCGACAGGACATTCTGGCCCGTATCAACGACCGCGCGGACGAGGACCGGTTCCCCGTCACGCCGCAGCGGATCGTCCACGACGTCCGTAAGGTCATGCCGGATGATGGCATCGTGTGCCTCGACAACGGCATGTACAAGATCTGGTTTGCCCGCAACTACCGCACCCATGTCGCCAACACGCTGCTTCTCGACAACGCGCTGGCCACCATGGGGGCTGGGCTCCCATCAGCCATGATGGCGGCGATCCTGCATCCTGAGCGACGCGTCATGGCCGTCTGCGGCGATGGCGGCTTCATGATGAACTCGCAGGAGCTCGAGACCGCCGTTCGGCTCAAGCTCAACCTCGTCGTACTCATCCTGGACGACTCCGCCTACGGTATGATCCGCTGGAAGCAGGCGGTCGACAATTTTCCCGACTTCGGCCTTACCTTCGGCAACCCGGACTTCGTGACGTATGCCCAGGCCTACGGGGCCAAGGGCCGGCGCATCGGCGCCACCGACGAACTCGCCACGACGCTGAACGAGGCCTTCAACGACGGTGGCGTGCACGTGGTCGCCGTTCCCGTCGACTATGCCGAGAACACGCGCGTACTGGTCGAGGAGCTGCGCGGCAGCATTCCTGACATCGAACCGGCTTGATCGGAGGGGCCCCACATGAACCCGTTCACCTTTCAGGTGCCATCAAACATCCTCTTCGAGAGCGGAGCCTCAAGGAAGGTCGCCGACCTCGCCACCGGGTTCGGCGCGCAGAGGATCCTGCTCGTGACCGACAGGGGCGTGCGCGACGCCGGCTTGACCCGGGCCGCCGAGGACGCGCTCAAGGCGGTCGGCCGAGACCTTGTCCTGTTCGAGGACGTGGTCGCCGACCCGCCGTCCGGCGTGATCGAGCGGGCCGTGTCTCTGTGCCGCGACGAGCGGATCGACCTTGTGCTCTCCATCGGCGGCGGCTCGGCCCTCGATACGGCGAAAATCGTGGCGTACCTGGCCAAATCCGGGGACCGGCTGGATGACATCTACGGCGTCGGCTTGGCCAAGGGAGAGCGCCTGCCGCTCCTCCTCGTACCCACGACCGCAGGCACGGGATCCGAGGTCACGCCGATTGCCATCGTGACGACGCCCACCACGGAGAAGAAGGGCGTGGTGTCGCCTCGGCTGCTACCCGACTGGGCGATCCTCGATCCCGAGCTGACGCTGGGTCTGCCGTCGCACGTGACGGCTGCCACGGGCATCGATGCCATGGTGCATGCGATCGAGGCCTATACCAGCCGGCACAAGAAGAACCCGATGTCGGACCAGCTCGCCCGGCAGGGGCTCGCGCTCCTGTCGCAGAACATCCGCGAGGTCTGCCGCAATGGCAGGAACCTCGAGGCACGCTCACAGATGCTGCTCGGGTCGATGCTGGCCGGCATGGCGTTCGCCAACGCGCCGGTGGCGGCCGTGCATGCGCTTGCCTACCCCATCGGGGCGATCTTCCACGTGCCTCACGGCCTGTCGAACGCGCTGGTTCTCATGGGCGTGCTGCGCTTCAACCTGCCGGCCGCTGAGGCGCTCTACGCGGAGCTCGCGCCCATCATCGATCCCGAGGCCAGCGGCCTCTCCGCCGATGAGGCTGCCCGGCGGTTCGTGGACGGCCTCGCCGCCATCTGCCGCGACTGCAAGGTGCCGGCATCGCTGGCGGAAGTCGGGGTTGGGGAGAGCGACCTGCCCCGGCTTGCGGAGGACGCGATGAAGCAGACGCGCCTGCTCGTCAACAATCCGCGCGAGGTGACCTACGCGGATGCGTTCGCGATCTACAGCGAGGCGCTCGACGGCAAGCAGCGACAGGCAACAGCATAACGACAGGTCCGCCGGAAGGCATTCAGGAGGAAAAGGTCCATGAATCCGTTCGAGAGCATGCAGGCACTGGCCGATCTCTGGGGCAAGGGCGCCGAGGCGGTGGCCTCCGCCTATCCGCCTGACGCAAAGGCGGTTGCCGACGGGATGAGCAAGGCCTTCGGGATCGGCTATACGTCTGACACCACAGGAGTTGAGGAGGCGCGGCGCTCCTTCGATCAGGCTTGGACAGCGGCGCAGTCCCTCTCGTCGTCCCTGTCCGAAGGTCTCCAACGCGGCGCCGGTGCGGGACAATCGGATCCGGTCGTCACCGCCATGCTGGCCAAGATCTTCGACCCCCGCGGCTGGATGTCGGCCACGAACGAGGTCGACGAGGCGCTCCAGCGGATGGCGGAGGGCCCGCGGCTCGCCGATCTGTGGAACGTCGAGCGTCAGTTCGCCGAGGTGTTCAGGGCCTGGACCAGGCTGCGGCAGCGAAGCTTTGAGCACAACAAGGTCATGCTCGACGCCTGGACGCGGGCGGCCGGCGCTTTCGCCCGGCGCTTGAACGAACGCACCGAACGCGGCGAGCCGCCCCTCGACTCCGTCCGGGCCTTCCTGACGCTGTGGGGCGAAACGGCCAACGAGATCCTGCTGGAGACGCAGCGGAGCGATGCCTTCCTGCAAACCCAGCGTGAGGTGCTCAAGGCCTCGACCGATCTCAGGCTCGCTCAGCGCAAGGTCGCTGAGTTCTACAGCGAGATGTACGGCTATCCGACACGCGCCGAACTGGACGACGTCCACAAGGCCGTGACCGAGCTGCGGCGCGAGCTTCGCGCGCTGAAGCGCTCCACTCCCCGTGCGGCGGCTCCATCGCAGGCGCAGGAGAAGCCGCCCGAACCGAAGGCGTCGTATCAGCGAGCCTCGTCCGCCACGAAGACTGCATCCGCATCCAAACGAAAAGGTTCACGCTCATGAGCAAGTCGATGAACCCGGTCGACATCAAGCCGGAACAGGTGGCTGCCGAAGTTGCCGCCCTCGGCGAGAAGATCGCGCGCGGCACCAAGCTCTTCCAGGACGTGCGCGACGAGGATGTGGCGATCGCCACCACGCCCAAGGACGAGATCTGGCGCCAGGACAAGGTCACCCTCCACCACTACCAGCCCGTGACCGACACGAAGGTCAAGACACCCGTCCTGATCGTCTACGGCCTCATCGGGCGCTACACCATGGCGGACTTGCAGGAGGACCGCTCGCTCGTCCGTAACCTGCTCAATCAGGGTGTCGACCTTTACGTGGTTGACTGGGGCAACCCCTCGCGGGCGGACCGGTGGGTGACCATCGACGACTATGTCGACGGCTACCTGGCCGAGTGCGTGAGGGAAATCTCGGAGCGTCACGGCGTCGAGCGGATCAACCTGCTCGGCATCTGCGAGGGCGGCGTGTTCACGACCTGCTACGCGGCCCTGTACCCAGACACGGTCGAGAGCATGGTGCTGACTATCACGCCGATCGACTTCCATGCCGACACAGTCGACAACCGCCTCGGACACGGGTTCATCAATCTCTGGACGCGCAGCCTCGCGCCCGAAGACATCGACCGCCTCATCGAGGCGCATGGCACGCTGCCGGGTGATTTCATGGGCTCGATCTTCTCCATGATGACGCCCATGCGCACCATGCTCAAGTACAACCTCGACCTCCTCGAGGTGGTCGACGACGAGAAGAAGCTGCTGAACTTTCTGCGCATGGAGAAGTGGATCGCCGACCGCCCGCATCATCCCGGCGAGGCCGCCAAGCAGTGGCTCAAGGACCTCTATCAGGACAACAAGCTCGTCAGGAACGAGTTGGAGCTCGGTGGTCGCAAAGTCGACCTGGGGAACATTACCTGTCCAGTCCTGAACGTGTTCGCCAAGGACGATCACATCATTCCGCCGGCCACGTCGCAGGCGCTCGGCGGCAAGGTCGGGACATCCGATTACACTGAGATGGCACTTCCGGGAGGCCACGTCGGGGTCTTCGTCGGCGGCAAGTCGCAAGACTTGCTGGGACCCGGCATTGCGAAGTGGCTCCTGGACCATCAGACGGACTGAGCGGAGGCGATCATGGCCCACGGCAGCAAGGTTGTTCCGGTGGAGGATGCGGTCGCCGTCATCCGGCCCGGCGATACCGTTGCGACCTCCGGCTTCGTCGGGGTTGGAACGCCTGATGCCGTGATCGCGGCGCTCGAGGCACGGTTCGTCGAAACGAGCGGACCCAGCGACCTCACGCTGGTGTTCGCCGCAGCCCCCGGCGACGGGCGCGACAAGGGCCTGAACCGATTGGCGCGGAAGGGTCTTGTGCGCCGCGTGATCGGCGGGCATTTCGGCCTCGTGCCGAAGATCTCGCAGATGGTCACGGAAGGAGCCATCGAGGGATACAACCTGCCATTGGGCTGCATCTCCCAGCTCTTCCGCGAGATCGCCGGCCGCAAGGCGGGCCTGATCTCGAAGGTGGGCCTGCAAACCTTTGTCGACCCCCGCGAAGGCGGCGGCAAGCTCAACGACCGCACCACCGAGGATCTCGTCGAGCTTCTGTCGATCGCGGGCGAGCCGTGGATGTTCTACAAGGCCTTCCCGATCCAGGTCGCGATCCTGCGCGGCACGACGGCCGACCCCGACGGGAACATCACCATGGAGCGGGAGGCGCTCACCCTCGACAACCTGGCGATCGCCATGGCGGCCAAGAACTCCAAAGGACTGGTGATCGTTCAGGTGGAACGGCTCGCGGCCTCTGGATCGCTGAACCCGCGCAATGTGAAAATTCCCGGCTCCCTCGTTGATTGCGTGGTGGTGGCGGCGCCCGAGGATCATGTGCAGACCTATGCCACCGCCTACAATCCAGCCTTCTCGGGCGAGATGCGTGTACCCGTGGACCGCATCGCGCCACTGCCGCTCGACGAGCGCAAGGTGATCGCGCGGCGATGCGCGTTCGAGCTGCCGCTCGGCGGCGTGGTCAATCTCGGCATCGGCATGCCGGAGGGCGTCGCGGCGGTCGCCGCCGAGGAGAAGCTGCTCGATCTCCTGACCCTGACGGCGGAGCCCGGCATCGTTGGGGGTCTGCCGCAGGGCGGGCTCGACTTCGGGGCGGCTATCAACCCGGGTGCGATCATCGACCAGAACCAGCAGTTCGACTTCTACGATGGCGGCGGGTTGGACCTTGCGTGTCTCGGGCTGGCGCAGGCGGACCGGCATGGCAACGTCAATGTCAGCCGCTTCGGCGACCGCCTTGCCGGGGCCGGGGGCTTCATCAACATCTCGCAGAATGCCCGCAAGCTGATCTTCGTCGGTACCTTCACGGCGGGTGGCCTGAAGGTCGAGGTCAGGCACGGCCAACTGACCATCGTGCAGGAAGGACGCAGCGCGAAGTACATGGACTCCGTCGAGCAGGTGACCTTCAGCGGCAGGCTCGCGGCCGAGAGCGGCCAGCCGGTCCTGTTCATCACCGAGCGTTGCGTGTTCCGGCTGGGCGAGCACGGTCTCGAGCTGATCGAGGTCGCACCGGGCATCGAGGTCGAGAAGGACGTGCTGGCCCACATGGTGTTCGAACCGCTCGTCCGCGAGCCGAAGCTCATGGATCCGCGTCTCTTCCGCGCCGAGCCGATGGGTCTCGACGAGGTCCTGCTCAAACGCCCGCTTTCCCAGCGACTTCTCCTCGACGCGGGGGCTGGCGTGCTCTTCATCGATCTCGACGGCTACCGGGTCCGGACGCCACGGGACGTCGAGGCAGTGCGGGAAGCCGTAGCGAGCCGAGTCGGTCCGCTGGGCCGCAAGGTGGCTGCGATCATCAGCTACGATGCCTTCTCGATAGCTCAAGAACTCAACGATGCCTGGTTCGCGATGGCGGCCGATGTGGAGGGCCTCTACTACAACCATGTGTCGCGTTACACCACGAGTGCGTTCATGCGCCTCAAGCTCGGCGAGGCCCTGACCCGTCGCGATGTGGCTCCGCACATCTTCGAGACCCCGCGTGAAGCCCAGGCATCCATCGCATTGCGTGCGGGAACTGCGTAATGGAAAAAGCGAGAACGGCGACAAGGGGTAAAGCCAAGCAAACCCTAGATTCCGAACCCGACCGGACGGGGCGCATTCTCGGGCTTTCGAGGTCGGGCTTTCATGACATCGCTTATGTCGAATGGGGACCTGAGGATGCCGACCATGTCGTCATCTGCGTCCATGGTCTGACGCGGCAGGGCCGCGACTTTGACTACCTGGCTCACGAGCTTGCGTCACAGGGACGAAGGGTCATCTGCCCGGACCTGGTCGGCCGGGGACGAAGCGGATGGTTGCGGGATCCTGCCGACTACACTGTCCTGCAATACTGCGCCGACATGAACGCCCTCATCGCCCGCACTCGCGCAAGAAGTGTCGATTGGGTCGGCACCTCTCTCGGCGGCTTGATCGGGATCGTGCTGGCCGGCCTTCCCGACAGTCCCATCCGACGCCTTGTCATCAACGACATCGGCCCGGTCGTGCCGATCAACGCCCTTCAGCGCATCGGCCGGTACGTGGCCGACATGCCGGAGACGTTCGCTACGCTCGACGCGGCTGAGCGCTACCTGCGCGAGGTCCTGTCCCCCTTCGGCGAAGTCGCGGGCGAGCACTGGGCGCACCTCGCCCGGCATAGCGTAAGGAAGGACTCCGAGCAGGATCGTTACGTCACCTTGTGCGACCCGGCGATCCTCCAGGCCCTCAGAGCCCCGTCCAACCCAGGCGCCCATCTGTGGGCGTACTGGGATGCCATCGACCGTCCCATCCTGGTGGTACGTGGTCGCGACTCCGACTTCCTGCCGTCGTACCTCTCCAATGAGATGGCCCGTCGCAACCCAAACACGATCGTCCACGACGTGCCGGGCTGCGGCCATGCGCCAACGCTCATGCCGCGCGACCAGA
>JAESFL010000870.1_pt1 | contig 15252 bp, 14 predicted proteins | sample 9269401 | NCBI WGS metagenome assembly JAESFL01 (sample SAMN14506025, study PRJNA617098) | algae metagenome | isolation source: Gloeocapsa sp. UFS-A4-WI-NPMV-4B04 and co-occurring heterotrophs from desert... | place: USA: Utah | collected 2006-10-01 | reverse complement strand
ATACGATGCCGGCCGGCGCAAGCGCGAGGGCGGCCAAGGTCGCGGAGGCGGCCGGCGCCAACAGACCGGCCATCAGGATGAACCAGGCGAGATGACGCGTACTGGTTATGTCGCGCTGCGGCCCGCAGATCCGCGTTATTCCGACCCAGGCCACGGCGACTTCGAGGCTGTTGGCGCAACCGAGGATCAGAGCGCGCCCGATCGTGTCGCCCACCAGCAGGTTGGCCGCCAGATTGCCGGCAAGGCCGGCCACGAGATAGGGAAGCACCCGCCGCCCATCCGAACGGAGCAGGAGCGCGAGCAGGAAGGCGTTGGGGAGCCAGACGGCGGCAATGCGCCCCTCGCCTTTGGTGAGCGTGATGCCGGCATAGGCGATGACGCCGAACACGAAGGCAACGGCGAAAAGGCGTGCCGGCGCGCGCCACGAGCGGGTCATCCGACTTCCTTCCGGTCCGGCGCCCGCTGGCCCGTTCACCTGAGGCCTCGATTGTTCGCGGCGTTCCGTGCGTCGGATCGGCGTTCTCCCCGGCCGCCCGGCGCCGGTCGGCGGCGCGGGGGAATGGGGCTTCGGCGCTTCCGGCAGGCGCACGATCGAAGCCGACGCGCGGCACCGCGGCCCAGCTGGTGTCGCGGCGGATGAGACGCCAGATGCCGCGCAGGCGGAAGACGAGGTTGATCTGGCGATAGCCGAAATTCTCGAGAATGGCGGCCGCGGCCAGCCGGGACAGATCCGCAGCGCTTGGCGTGCGCCGCAATTGCTTTTCCTCCAATGCCAGCGTTCCGACGCTCATCGCCGTTCCGAACAGGAAAGTAAGGCTGAGGAAGGCGAGCGTCACTTCCCCGGAAAGCAGGCCCATCCACCACAGGAGCGGGATGGAGAAATAGCCGACCAGCTCGAGCGGCGGGCCGAGCACGTCCTCGATGAAAGCAAGCGGCATCGCCACGGTGCCGATGCGGCCGTAGCGGGGATTGCACAGCATGCGCCGGTGACGCCAAAGCGTTTCCAACCCGCCCTGCTCCCATCGCGAGCGCTGATTGCGCAGGCCTGCCAGCGTCTCGGGCGCTTCGGTCCAGCAGACGACCTCCGGCACGAAATCGACGCGATAGGGGCGGCGCTGCTCGCGCATATGGCGGTGGATGCGGATAACGAGCTCGAGATCCTCGCCGACCGTGTCATGGCGATAGCCGCCGATTTCGACCAAGACGGAGCGCTTGAAGATGCCGAACGCACCCGAAATCAGGGTAAGCATGCCCATGTGGCTGTTGGCGACACGCGCGGAAATGAAGGCGCGCATATATTCCACGACCTGGAAGCGAGGGAGCCAGCGGGGCGATATCCGTACCCGTTCGATGTGGCCGCCGCGGACGGAGGAGCCGTTCACCACCCGGATGGCGCCGCCGACCGCCACCAGCCGCCCATCGTCATAGATGAAGGGTTCGGTGGCTCGCAGCAGCCCGTCGGGCTCGATGATGGAATCGGCGTCGATGACGCAGACGAGCGGCTTTTGCGCAAAGCCGATGCCGGCATTGGCGGCATCCGCCTTGCGGCCATTCTCCTTGTCCACGACGAGGAGGTTCGGATAAGCGGGCGAGCCGTAGACGCCGAGCACGCGGGTAGTCTGCAGCGCCACCGATTGCTCACGAACCACCGGTGACAGGCCGAATGAGTCGATCAAGGTAGCGAGGGTCGCGTCCTTCGAGCCGTCGTTGACGATGATCACTTCATGTTCGTGATATTCGAGCGCGAGCAAAGCACGAACACTGTCGACGATCGAAAGCGCCTCGTTGAAAGCGGGCGCGATCACCGAAACCGGCGGGCTGATATCCTCATAGCGGGACCAGAGCTCGGCCGAATGCGGGGCCGGCTTGCTGCGGGTGGCGAACACCCAGGCCGCCACCCCGAGCTGGATGGCCGAAACGAGGTTGCGCAGCACCACCACCGCGAAGCTCAAGGCGACGATGGTGGTGAGGGCTGCGGCGCCGATGTCCGGAAAAGCGGCGGTCATGCCTGGCGCGCGACGAGGGTGAAGCCGGTGCGGCCGCCCGGGCGAAGCAGGTCGAGCGCGGCGCGGGCGCGGGTTCGAACCCACCAAGCGGGTTCAACCGCCAGCCGCTCCAGCGCCGGAATGGCCTCGCGAATGCCGAGCTGCCCGCAGGCCTGCGCCGCCTGGACGCGGACGCCGACGGACGGATCGTCGAGCAAGGCAGGCACCCAGGCGCCGACATCCGGATAGCCGAGCTGCCGCGCCGCGCGAACCGAAGCGGCCCGGACTTCGGCATCGGGGTCGCTGGCAAAAGGGGCAAGCTCCTTGGCCAAGGCGAGATCGCCGGTCCAGCCGAGCGCTTCCACCAGCATCGGACGGAGCCGCCGGTGATCGTCAGACCAGGCAAGATCGAGCAGTTCGGAGGCGTGGCCCGGGGCGAGCGAACGAAACAGGGCGGCATGGACGCGGCTGACCCGGCCGGCGCGGAGCGCCAAGGCGCCGATCAGCGCGCGCGGCGGCGGCAGCTTGTCGAGCCGGGCAAGCGCGGCAGCCGCCTCGAGACGGACAATGGCGGAGCGGTCCTCATGGAGCGCCGCTGAGAGCGCGCCGACGCAGAGCGGGCCGGCAAACTGCTCCAGGGAGGCGATCGCATCGACGCGGCGGGCCGGCCGGCGATGGCGGAGCCGGGCGAGCGCGTCGTCGAAGAAACGGTCCCGCTCGGCAATGGCGAGCAGCCGGTCCCTGTCCTCGCCGCGCACCAGCAGGAGAAGGTGGGACAAAGCGGCCCGGGCAATCTCGGGCGGGAAACTGGCATCCGGAGCGGCCGCATCGTCGATCAGCGCTGCCGTGAGATAGCGGGAGGCGGCGAGCGTCTGGGCGGTGCGCTCCGCATCGGCCGCCTCGTAGCGGCGCCTGCGGATGACGAGCAGGAGCAAGGCTGCCGCCATCGCCAAAGCCAGAGCGGAGGAGAAGAGTGTAACGGCGGTGGCCAGGGCCTGGGCTGCGCTCACCCGCCGATCCGCCAGCACAGGCCGAGGGTCGCCCCCCTGCGGCGATAGCTTTGGACCCGTCTTTCATGCTCGGCGGTCAGGCGCAGCTCGAGGCCAGGCGCGATCCCCACCGCCGCGCCGGCAAAGAAGGCCTCGACCCGCCGGGTGATGCCGGCTTCGGTATCGGGATAAGTGGCGGCGCCCGCGAAAAAGGCCATCGCTTCCCGCGGGCGGAAGTCCAGCCTGCCGGCCCATCCGCCGCGATGCTCGCCCTCCTCGTCCCACAGGTTGATCGAACGAAGCGCGACGGCATAGCGGCCGCCGGCTGGCTCGAAGCGGACGCCCGGATCGACGCCGGTAACGCCGGTGGCGCCATAATCGGCATGGCGGGCATCGAGCGTTGCGACCAAGGTAGGCGCCAGCCGCGTCTCGGCGCCGGCCTTAAGGCTCCAGCGTTCGCGGAAATCGGCATCGGGCGTGACGGAAGCGCCGAGATAAAGGCTCGCGCCGCTGCCGAAGCGGTGATCGGCGCGAACGGACAAGCGGGTGTCGACTGCCAGCGCCCGATCCGACCGCTCGCCTTCGAGGCTGAGCCGCGAGCTCTGGCCAAGGGCCGTGTCGATGGCGAGGCTTGTCTCGCGCCAGGTGCGGTTGGGGCCGGCGAGCGCGACTTGGGAGAAGCCATGCGAGGCGCCGATCGCGACCCGGCTTCGGAGGGCGCCGGCGCTGCGGATCGAGGCCCTGAGGGCCGGCAGCTCGGCATTGCCCGGTTCGGCGAGCGCAATCTCCTCGGCGATGCGGGCCGCTTCGCCGGTGCGGCCGGACCAGAGCGCCACCCGCGCCTCGGCCAGGGCAATGTCCCGGTCCGCGGGCGCGAGCCGCCGCGCCCGCGCGAGGGTTGCCGCGGCAAGATCGTAGCGCTTAGCGGCGCCATAGGAGGTCGCGAGCAGCCGCAGGATATGGGCATCACCCGGCCGCTCGGCAGCGAGCGCCTCGAAAGCCGCGATCGCTTCGCCGGTACGTCCTTGGTTCCGCGCCTCGGTGGCCGCCCGGATCCGGTCATCGGCCGATGGTGGGGAAGCGGGCGCGGCTGCCGCCGCGAGAAGCGACGCGAGGACGAGGCTAAAGCGCGCCGCTCCGCGCATTGCCGGCCTCCCTGCGGGCGAGGGCAGCGGCGATCCGCGCCGCCAGCTCGTCGGGAAGGAAGGGCTTGGTGATGTAATCGGCCGCTCCGCCGCGAAGCGCGTCGACGATGTCGGACTGGCCTTTGCGCGCCGTGAGCATGATCACCGGAATGTCGCTGGTCGCTTCGCCGCCTTTCAGCGCGCGCAGGACTTCGGGACCGCTCATCACCGGCATCATGCTGTCGAGCACCAACATGTCGGGTGCGGTCTGCTGGGTTTCCTCGAGCGCTGCGGCGCCGTCGGTGACGATGGTGACGTCGTATCCGGCCGCCTCCAGCTTCAGGCGGAGGAGCTGGCAGAGCAAGGGATCGTCGTCGGCTATCAGGATCTTGGGCAAGCGGCTCACCTTTCGCCGCCTTTATCCTTAATGACCCTTCAAGAAGCGTTAATTTTCGGCTGCGGTTAGGAGCGTCGATACTCTATTTGGTCCCCTCCCATCGACGCGCACCGGCTCCGCCGCCTGCCTTCGTCACAGCCGCACCCTTACGAGCTCGGGTCCGTGCTCACCGCCCTCGCCGCTTCCCCCGTTGTAGACGAATGCCTCGCTCCCGATCGCGGCCACGGTTGCCGAATCGCCGAGCGCGGCGTGAGCGAGAAGCACGGCAACCTCTGCCCGCCGCGCGGACGCGTCAGGTCTGATGTGAAGAAGCCGAGCGGGGCTGGTTTGATTCTGCACGCCGATCAGCGCGCCCTTGTGCCAGATCATGCCGTCGATGGCGGCGATGCTGGTCGCCTCCGCCTCCAGGCGCCAGCTCTCCGCCCTCGCGACGTCATGCACCACGATGCCGTCGGCGTCCGCCACGAACAGCCGAGCGCCAGTGGAGTCCGCCGCAATCCCGTTCGGCAGGAATATGGGCCGGCCGAGCGGGAGCGCAGCCAATCGCCCTTGTTCGAGCTTGAAGACGAGACTGTTGTTGCTGTCGGTGACCGCGAACCCTCCGTCGGGGAGCATGGCGATGTCGTTGCACAAGGCTCCGGAGGCCGGCAGAGGATAGGTGGCAAGGAGGGCGCCGTCCGAAAGCCGATGCCGCGCAACCTGCGCCGTTCCGGCCACCTGATGGTTGACGCAGGTGAGAAAGGTGCCTGAGGCCGGATCGGCACGTATTCCGAGAACGACCGCGTCCCATTTGCCGAGCAGTCGCTTGGCGCTGCTTCCGTCGAGCCCCAGGCTGTAAACGCCGCCTTTGCCGCCGAGCAGGAACGACCGGCTCGCCGGCGACCAGGCGATCGCCTCTCCCCTCATCTCGTCCGGCAGCTTCAGGGTCTCGAGCCTTGCCGTCGCTTCACCCGCTCCATTAGCAAGGAGCTCGGCAGCGACTTTCTGAAATGCCCCGGCGCCGGCCATTCGCGCGAAAGCCGGCTCATCGAGCACCTTGTAGCCGAACCCCTGCCGCGCCAGAATCGTGAGCTCGGCCAAAGCGGCATCTTGATGCCCATTGAGCGCATAGGCTCTTGCCAGCGCGAAGCGCACCGACGCGTTGGCCGGCACCAGCGACTGCACCACCCGCACATGGCGGAGATAGTCAGCGTGGTCGCTGCGCTCGCGCGCCGCTCTCGCCTCGCGATTGTGCAGCTGGAATTTGGCAAGGGACGACACCTCCGCCTGGCCAGCCATCAGGAAAAGGAGCGACAGCGCGAGTGCGGCGATCATCGGGTCGGCCTTTCAGGAAGCGCGGCCGAACCGGGATGGCGAGGCCGCGTGGTCAACGGAAAAACCGGCATGGTTCCTGTTCAACCCCGCAATCTTGAAGGCCAGGAGCTGGTTATCCGTTCGGCGCGACACAGAAAATTTGAAACTCTTCGCGCGAGAGTGCAGAAAAACTGAAACATGGCTGCTCACCAACCAAGCCTGAAGGCGCTTCGAAGCTTCGAGGCGGCCGTGCGCCTCGAAAGCCTTACGCTGGCGGCGCAAGAGCTGAACGTCAGCGTCTCCGCGATCGCGTTCCAGGTCCGTCAGGTCGAGGCCAGTCTCGGACACAAGCTCCTCCAGCGGAACGGTCGCGGTCTGGCCGCGACCGATCCGGGCAAGGCGCTCGCCCGGGAATTGAGCGCCGCCTTTGCTCAGGTCGACGCGTCGCTATCCAGGTTCCGGAGCGGCGAAGCGCGGGTGGTCACCGTCAGCATGCTTCCGAGTTTCGCCTCTTTGTGGCTCCTCCCCAGGCTCGGCAGCTTCCGCGCCCGTTTCCCGCTCTTCGACGTCCGGATCCTCACTTCCGATCGTTTGGTGAACCTCAATGCGGAGCCGGTCGACTGCGCCATCCGGTGCGGGCGGGGAAATTGGGCAGGCCTTCGCGCCGAGCTGCTCTTCCCGCAAGAACTCGCACCTGTTTGCCGCCCGACCCATCCGGCGGCGGGCACGCATGCCCCGGCACTTGCCCAGGAAGAACTGATCGTGAATTCCCGCCATCCCGCCGAGTGGAGCGACTGGTTCTCGGCGTTCGGCATTCAGTCGCCCGATCCAGTGCGCGGCCAGCGACTGGACGGACGCGAGCTTATCGCCGAGGCGGTGCTGGCCGGTCTCGGGATCGGCCTGATGGACGTGTCGATTTTCGCCAGGCAGATCCAGGATGGCGAGCTCGTCCAGCTCGACGCGGCCGTTCACACCGGCTGGAACCACTATCTGGTGACCCCCGAGACGGGCTCTTCCTCGGCGCCGCGGGAAGCGTTCCGTGACTGGATTACTGCGCAAGCCCAGGAGGCCCGCTCGATCCGGCGACTTCACGACCGCCAGGATCCCCGGTCAATCTTCTCCCGCCCCCTCGCACCAGATCAGAGCCGCCGTTCGTCGTCCTTGTGACGCGATTTGCCTTGTGGCGGACCTTCCGGCTTCGAACATCGCATCTGCAGACATCAGCCGCTCCCGAAAGACTCGTGAGGCCGAATCCATATCCCAAATCGGGTCCGTCGCCAGCGATGGCGCTCCAGTCTAGCCTCAGCTCCTCATCGTGCCGTCGGGATTCAACCTCACCGTCCGTCCCGCCGCCGCGGACGCGTATATCGCCTCGATCAGGCGCAGGTCCCGCAGGCCCATTTCACCGGGCGTCCTGATCGGCCTGCCGTCACGGACTGCGTCGACGAAATGGTCGAGCTGGCGCGAGAACTGGACTTTGGGGTCGCCCGGCGTGAAGTCGCGACGGTCGGCGCCGTCCAGCGTCATCTTCTGGCCGGAATAATTGGTCGCCGGGTCCATGATCAGCGCTCCCGTGGTGCCGCGCGCATGGACGAAATTGGCCCCTGACGAATCGTAGGACGTGACAAGCTGAGCAACCGCGCCTGACGGAAATCGCCATTGCGAGGAAACATGGGCGAATATCTCAGAAAAGCGCGGGTCGCCGCCGGGTCTGAAGGTCGCGGCGCTGATGCTCTCCGGCATCTCCCGGGTCAGGTATAAGGCGGCCTGCAGGCCGTAAATCCCCAAATCCTCCAGCGGACCGCCTCCCGCCAGCGCGCGGTTCACCCGCCACTTCTCGCTCGGGTTCGTGGGACCCATCCGATAGGATTGCTCGGTTCGAAGCAGCCGAAGCTGCCCAACGGCATTTTGCGCCATCAGCTCCATGGCTTGGAGGTTGTGCGGCTCGAAGTGCGAACGATAGGCGATCATCAGCTTTCGGTTCGCTCGCCGGCTGGCCGCGACCATTTGCTCGCACTCGGCACTGGAGAGCGCCATCGGCTTCTCGCAGAGGACGTGCTTACCGGCTGCAAAGGCCTGAATGGTCCAGTCTGCGTGCAGCCCGCTGGGCAGGACGATGTAGACGGCATCGATCCGCTTATCCGAAGCGATGTTCGCAAACGTGTCGTAGGCGTAGCGGGCATCCGCCGGAACGCCATAGGCGTCGCCCACGCGGCGCAGCTTGTCGGGGTTTCCGGACACAATGGCCGCAACATGCGCGCGCTGCGCCTGCGCGAACCGCGGCATCATTTGATTGAGCGCGTAATTGCCCAGGCCGACGACGGCAAAGCCGACGCTGTCCGGCCGCTTTTGCCGCGGCGGAGCGGCGGGAAGCTGGGCACCGTCCGGCATCCGCTGACCGGCCGCTCGGCCCCCCCCGCGTGCCGGCATCAACCCAGCGGCCGGAGTCGCGGCCAGCGCCAGGGACGCTGCCGCCACCCCGCCGCCGACCTCGAGAAACCCTCGCCGCGTCACGCCATCCTCGATCATCTTTTGCCTCCCGTTCAGAAACGCACGCTTTCTCTCGCCAACCATCAATGACGTCGAATCTTTCGCTCACCATGCCCGCATCCGACGCGAAACCGACCGTCGCGAGCTTCCAGTCCGTCACACCCGTATAGACGCACTCCAGGCATACGAATGTCCGCTGTTGGCCTGCAAGCGTGACGGCGGCTTTCGAGCGCCCCTGCTGCCGAAGCGGCCTCCTATGTCAGCGCCGGCACGCAGGCCTGCCGGCAGGATGCTGGGGCGGCCCCTGCCGCTTGTCACAGGTCCGCCGGCCGACTATCCTTGGCGTCTGTAGCCTCGGGCACCTGGTTCCCGCGGACACCGCCACCGAATTCCAATTGCTTCAGCCGAGTCCTGTTCGAGCCACTCCTTTCGCCGAACGGCTCCGCACCGGGGCCGGACGGCGTACGCTCGGCCTGAGCCTGGCCTTATTGATCGAAGGGCTGCTGCTGCTCGCGCTGCTGACGCTCGGCTCGGTCGAGCAGCCTGGCAAGAAGAAGGAGAGCGTCACCACCATAACCCTCGCGCCCGCAGAGGTTTCCGAGGAATCGCCGGAGCAGGCCAGTCCTGAGCGCGAGCAGCGGGCGGAGGACCGGCCCGCGCCGCAGCGGCCGGAAACCGAACAACCCTTGCCCCCGCCACTCACCGAGCCGAGGCCCACGCCGCCGGCGCCCGCCGCCATACCCACACGGCCCACCAACATACCGACGCCGCCCGAAAGCGCGCCACCGGCCGACATTCCGCCGAGCCCCGTCCGGCCGGCTCCGTCCGCCAGGCCGGTCTATGGGCCGCCGGATCGGCGCGGCGCCTTCTCCCGCGACACGGAGCGGGTAGGAACGGCTCCCAATGGCGAGCCGCTTTACGCGGCCGCCTGGTATCGCGAGCCGCGAGAGGACGAACTGCGCGCCTATCTGTCTACCGCCAGCGGGCCGGGCTGGGGATTGATCGCCTGTCGCACAGCGCCGGACTATCGGGTCGAAGATTGCGTCGGGCTCGACGAATACCCGAACGGATCGCAGATCACTCGCGCGGTGCTCGCCGCGGCGTGGGAGTTCAAGGTGCGGCCTCCCCAACTCGGTGGACGGCCGCTGGTGGGCAGCTGGGTCAGGATCAGGATCGATTACGGCATCGAGCGGCGCTAGGGCCGCCGGCTCTGTATCGCCGGTTGCGTCAAGTGACGTGCCGGCTCTGCCGACCAGCCTCTCCATAGAATGTCGGCGCGGACAGACAGCTTCCGGTCCGTTCGGAGCCAATCGGGAACGCCGACGACTTACGCTCCAGGGGGGTCCCGCTGCTGCGGTGGGGCCGATCGCTTTGGTCCGCGGTTCAACAAGAACAACTCGCCGCGCTTCGACCCGAGATCAGCGGAGAAGCGCCTCCTGCGCAGGGCGTCCCTGACCGCTCGCCCGGTCCGACGCCCTACGGAACAGCCCCGTCTGGATTGGACGTGGGGGCCGGAACCACCGCAAGCCTCAGCTGCTCGATGACCGAGGCGATTACAGGCAGCGTCGGGGCTCGGATGCGCGTCGCCACCACGAGCGGCCGGGTCCATGGCTCTGCGTCGACGTCGAGCACGACGAGGCGGCCGCTGCGCACTTCCCTCATCACCATGAGCTCCGGCAGGATGGCCAGGTGCAGCCCGTGATCCAACGTCGCATGCGCGAACAGGACCGACGTGGTTTCGAGTTCCGGGCGCGGGAGCTGGGTGCCGGCAGCCGCGAAGCTCGCCAGGTAGGTCCGCTCCACCGCGCCGATATTCATACCTCCGAGCCAGCGCTGCGAGGCAAGTTCCTTCAGCCCGATCTTTCGCCGCTCGGCGAGGCTATGGCTTGCCCCTGCCACCACGACATACCGGACCTCCCCGATCATCTCTTCTTTCACCAGGGGATCGGCCCGATCGACTTGGCGAAGGGCGACAAGCAGGTCCAGTCGGCCCTGGATGAGATCGTCGATCATCATCTCATAGATGCCCGCGGCGACGATGAGCCGAACGGCGCCGCCAAGATCGAGCGCGTGAATGGCGTCCGCCAGCAGTCCTGCCGCCGGGCTGGGCCCCACCCCGATCCGCAGCAGGCCGCTACCGCCCCCGAGCATGTCTTCCAAATCGGCGCGGAAGCGATCTGCCTCGGCCGCTATCGTGCGGGCGTGCGGCAGTAGCAGTTCGGCATAGGCGGTGGGGCGGACGCGGCGGCCGTCGCGCTCGAACAAGCGGACGCCGAGCTGATTTTCCAGGCGCGAGATGCTCTTGCTGATCGCTTGCTGGCTAAGCCGCAGCCGGTCGGCCGCGCCGGTGAACGTGCCGGTTTCATAAGCGGCCAGAAAATGTCTGAGGTGCCTGGATTCCATCCTCGGCCACTACAACAGAGGGTTGTTCGAAAAGACAAGAATTTGTTGGCGCGAATATCGGGGGCAAGCGAAGCTCGTCGGCGAGGAGATGCGAATGGGCGCGATCGCGCAGCATGCACCGCTGATCGCCGCTCAGGCTGGCGTTTGGGAAGGCGAGTATGTTCACCTGGACGCCGATCACAAGGTGATCGACCGTCACGAGTCCCGCCTCATCTGCCGGCTGTGCGATGGCGCCGACGGCGAGGCCAAGCTCAGCCAGACGAACATCTACACGTGGCCCGACGGAAGCCGTGAAATCCGCTACTTCGACGGCACGTTTCGAAACGACCGGCTGTGGATCCGAAACGAGCTGATCGATGGCTGGACAGGCGCCGTCCGGCTCGATCCCACCGGTCGCACGATCATGGTCGGCTGGACGCGTGCCCACGAGCCCGACTTTCGCTATTACGAGATGATCACGGTCGCGGAGGACGGGAACGCGAAGAACCGCACGTGGCACTGGTACCGCAAGGGACGGCTTTTCCAGCGCACGGTCATCAACGAAGCGCGGGTCGCCCATGATTGGCGACCCCATGATGACCCCAGTTTCTACAGCTTCCACCCACGGGCCGCGACATGAGCGGCCAATCGGGATCCTTCTCTCGCCGCGGACTTCTGGGTTCGCTGGCCGGCCTCGGGCTGGCGGCGCTGGCCGATGGCCGCTCAGCCGCCGCATCGGCAGGGCGTCCCGCTGAAGGCGTCAGGCCTGATGGTGGGTATGACGTCGTCCCGCTCGCTCGCGATGCCTTCACGCTGGGGGTGGCTCAGAGCCGCGTTATCCCCGTCGACCTGGCGAGGTTGAAGGCTTCCCGCCGCGCCAATCTAGATCACATGCTCCGGCTGATCGATGCTTCGGCCGCTTCGTTCTCGCGGCCGGATCTGCTGCTCTTCCACGAATTCCCGATCACTGGTTGGAATGATTGGACGCGCGAGGAGGTCCTGCGCGTCGCGATCGACATACCGGGCGAAGAGACCGAGGCCATCGCCGCCAAGGCACGGCGGCACCGAATGCATATCGTCTTTGGATCCTATGCCCGCGATCCGGACTGGCCGGGCCATGCGCTCTCGATCACCACAATGATCGACGCCGAAGGCAAGATCATCGCCAGGAACTGGAAGGCGCGGAATGTGAAAGGCCTGTTCGGCGGGCAAGCCGAGCTCTTCACGACCACGATCTACGACGTGCTCGACCGCTACGTCGACATGTATGGCGCGGGCGCCGTCGTGCCCGTGATCCGAACGCCGATCGGCAACATGCTTGTAAGCTCCATCCAGCGCGAGCCGGAATATTTCCGCGCGGCCGCGTTGAAGGGCGCGGAGGTGATCCTCCGGACGGCGAGCGGCGGTTTCTCACCGGTCGATGTGCAGGCAACCTCCTTCTACAATGGCGTCTACACCGCTGTCTGCAACAACGCCGTTTCTTCTGGAGGTCCGTTCTTCGAAGACACGAACGCGGGTGGCTCCGCAATCTATGGGCCGAATGGGGAGCTGCTCGCCGGCGCAGCGAGCGCGAACGAAACTCTCGTTGCCGCGCGGATCCCGATCGCCGACTTCCGCGCGCGCCACCGGCAGCCGGTGCTGCACAAAGAGCTCTTCCTCAAGGCGTACGAGCAATATGTGCCGCGTTACGGCCCTAACCTGTTCCGGGATTATGTCCCGACCGACATGAAGGATGCGGGCCGGCACCTGAAGGACAAGGGGCGCTGGAAATGACCGCGCTTCCTTCGAAAGCTAGCACCCCCGCAGACGAGGTTGGCGTCATGACGACAGCGCGCAGCATCTCCGGCACGATCGCCTACACCAGCTCGCAACCGGAGCGTCTCGGCGCAGACCGGGGACGGGAGCATTTCCGGATCGACGTGCATCGCGACGGCACCCGCACCATCGCGGCGCACGGAGAGATCGACGATGCACCGGCCGTCGTTCGCGACGTGAACCTTCGGCTAAGCGCGGAACGCAGACCCCTCGACGGCTTCGTCAGGATCGCGGTCGGGGGCAGGTTCAGGGGATCGGGATGGTTCAGGTTCACGGACGGCCTCGCCGAATGCGAAGCCTTCACGGCAGAGGAAGGCCGGATCTCGCAACGGATGCTCCTCGACGCTCCGCTCCCCGCCTTCGGCAATCACGCCATGATCAATGACGGGTTCCTGATGAGCCTCTACGATCTCAAAAAAGGACCCGGGGTCCAGGTCATACCGGACATGCTCCTGTCGTCTCCAGATCATCGCGGGGCCACCGGCCCGATGCTGTTCCGCGTCGATGTGGCGATCCAATATGTCGGGCCGGAGCGAGTGGAGGTCGAAGCAGGTGCTTTCGAGGCCCTTCATTTCCGGATTGTGGATGTTCCGGGCTTGCCGCTGGAACACCCCGATTATGACCTGTGGTGCACGAGCGATGGCGACTACGTCCTGCTGAGGGCGTCCGTCGGCGGCTATATGCAGACGAGATACGAACTGGTCGCCTATGGCGCGCCAGGCGAGTTTCGATGATCGCTCCTTGGCTGCTTGCCTTGCATATCGCAGTGCTAGGCTATTGGCTGGGGTCGGAGCTCGTGATCAATAGCACCTACCGATACGTCTCCTATAGCGGCGACATGCCCTTTCCCGAACGCGCGCGGCTGATGGAGCATGTCATGCATGTCGACCAGCATGTCCGCTACGCGCTGGCCCTGCAGGTGATCCTGGGAACCGCATTGTCGGCGCTTTACGGCTACGTCCCGGGCGAGGGCGAACTCGCGCTCGCGGCGGCTTTGCTCGGCATCCTGTGGCTGGCTTTCATAGAGGCGGTGCACCGCCTTCGCCACAAACCGGCAGGAAAGGCGCTGGCCGCGATCGACCGCGGCTCGCGGTATCTTCTGATGGCCGTGCTTCTTGCAGTGGCGGCCCGGCTGCTGGGCGGGGACTGGCCGATGCCCGATTGGCTGCGCTGGAAGCTCGTCCTGTTTGCGGGCGTCATCGCCTGCGGCGTGGGGATCCGCTTCGCGCTGATCGCTCATTTTCGGACTTGGGCCGAGATGGCGCGCGACGGGCCGAGCGAAGCCACGAACGCGATCATTCGCCGCACCTATGTCAACGCAACGGCCATCCTGGTGCTGCTTTGGCTATTCATCGCGGTCATTGCGGTTCTGAGTGTCTGGAAGCCGGTGTGACTGACGCGCCGCCGATCGACGCTTTGCCTGCGGCCGCCGGGCCGGAGCGAAGACGGATGCGGCGCGTCTCGCGCACGCCGCTTCGGATCGCTACCTCGAAGGCCGCAACCCTGCGGCCGTGGTGCGGCCCACGACGGCAGTCGCCGTCTCGGCCTCGATCGCAAAGGGGCATGCGATCGTGCCTCGGCTATGCGGGAGGCTATGTCCCGGTCCCGGTCGATCTTGGCGCCCTTGAACAGCGGAGAAGCCGAAAATGAGCAGATATTACGCCATCATCGCCCATGACGCCCCAGGAGCGGCCGCTATTCGCGGCGAAAAGCTGAAGGAGCATCTGGCGCATGTTGAGGAGCAGCTTGACCGTCTCGCCGTGGCCGGCCCGCTTCGTGACGAGGCCGGCATTTTCACCGGCTCCCTCATGATCGTGAAGGCCGACACGGCCGAGGCCGCGCGGGAGCTGCTCCAGTCGGACCCTTACTTCAAGGCCGGCGCCTGGTCCGACATAGAAGTGCGGGCATTTGGCGCCGTCGCCGGCGATTGGGTCGGAGGAAAGAACTGGTGATCGCTGGAGGAGATTTTGGGGAGCGGCCGATCCTGACCTCCGCGGAGCGCTCTCGCCGCCCGCCAAGGCGCAGCGAACCCGGCGGTAGCTCCGCAAGCGGCGGGCGCCCGTCCGGCGGCGTGAACCCCAGTCAATGCGCATCTTTCCGTCGTCCAGCGGAACCGACCCTCCCAGAGCCTCGACATCAAAACTGGAAAGCGGTCCGTCCGATGCGGGTCCCGAGCGGCAATTTGGGCGGCGCGAGCAGAGGGGCCGGCAGGGACTCAGCAAGGTCAGATAATCCGAAGCCTCGGCTCTCGACTATGTTTCGCATTATCGATGTCACAGGCCGCTAGGCTGTCTCGTCATGTCTCGGAATCAGGAAAGGAATTCGACCATGACCGCCACGCTCGACCCGTTTGCCGCCGCTCCTGCCTTGATGAAGGATTGGATGAGCACGTCGCTCGCGATTGCCGCGAGCCTTGAACCCAGTCTCGTGCACCTGGTCATCTGAAGGCGCGGCGCTCCGTAGGCCCGAACAGCCTGAAGGTTTCGGGCCGCCGCATCCGGTGACGAAACGCGCCGGCTGGGCTAGGCTCGGGGACATGGACCTCCAAGACGCTTCCCTCGCCCTTTCCGGCATCATCGGCAGCGGCGTCGCCGTGGTTCACGGCAAACTGGTCCAGCAGCTGATGGTGAAGCCGCTCGAGGAACTGCTCGCCGCCGATCCGAGGATTCGAGGGGCGGTTCGAAGGCTCGTGCCGCCGCTCCTTCATTTCAGCACGATAAGCTGGTTCCTCGGCGGGGTCGTGCTGATCATCGCCTCGATCTGGTTCGAAGAGGCGG
>JAESFL010000869.1_pt1 | contig 15279 bp, 17 predicted proteins | sample 9269401 | NCBI WGS metagenome assembly JAESFL01 (sample SAMN14506025, study PRJNA617098) | algae metagenome | isolation source: Gloeocapsa sp. UFS-A4-WI-NPMV-4B04 and co-occurring heterotrophs from desert... | place: USA: Utah | collected 2006-10-01 | reverse complement strand
TTTGAGGTTGTTAGGGTTATCCTCGAAAATTTATTCTGGACTCGCGGAGTCTTCAGGGTAGTTAGCAATGACCACGTCGAGCATGAGCGGGTATTTTTACTATCTGGGATTACGCGAACGGTGAGCTTATAAGATATCCAAACCTTGATTGTCCTGACAATCTTGTCCTGAATGAAAAAGAAATTTTCATTGTTCAGCTATTACTTGATAAGCCTGACGACCAACCTGAACTTAAGCCAGTTTTGGTTCCCGATACTGGTACAGCTCAATTGCCGAAGGTAGAGGTTGTAATAACTGCTCCGGGTTTCAGTGTTGACAGCCGTACTAAGATTCTTCAAATTGAGCGAGAAAAGACCTCAGAAGTACCATTTGCTCTGACTCCTTTAAAGCTAGGATATCATAAGATTACAGTTAGATTTTGTCAGGTTGAAAACTCTAGCATTCTTGGCACTTTAGAACGAAATGTTTTTGTTTCAGAACAAACTGCTTCGGTGGAAGTGCCTCAATCTAATGAACCAACAGATATAGACACGAGGGCAACGACTGTAACAGCTCCAGATTTGGAGTTGTTCGTTCATCTTAGCTTTGATAGGCGTACTCTTTCCTTTGAATTGTTCTCTAGAGAGCACCATCGTATTCCTTTTGGGGAAATCTCCTTAGCAGTTTCGCCGTTGGAAGAGATGAAAGCAATCTATAGTGAAATGGATGTCATGGCGGCAAGAGTCCCAAATACCTCAGATGGCAAAACAAATGCTGAGAAGCAACTAGCCCGCAGAGGGATGGAACTGTGGGATAAATTCATCCCCGAACTACTCAAGCAGGAATATTGGAAATTTAAATCACGTGTTAAGTCTATCCTCGTTACTTCTCAAGAACCGTGGATTCCTTGGGAAATGCTGAAACCTCATAGATATAACGATAAAGGAGAGCGAGAAGTCGACCTGTTTTGGTGTCAGCAGTTTAATATTTCTCGGTGGTTAGCCTTGCAAGGAGCAGGAGGGTTACCTGGTGAACTACAGGTAGCAAGAGTCAGACCTGTAGCACCAGCTACGACAGATTTATCTTCTGTGAGGGATGAACTTGCCTTTTTTGAGCAACTATCAAGTCTTAATGCAAATGTTATTCCTCTTGTGCCTTTCAACACTCGGCAACAGGTTTTAGATTCCTTAGAAAACGAAAAAGATCTCTCGATTATGCATTTCGCCTGTCATGGTGCGTTTGATGCAACTCTGCCAGATGAGGCAGCCATTAAGCTGTCTGATGCATCCCTACGTCCCTCGGATATCCACATCAAATTGGATAAACAAGGACGACGCCCTTTGATCTTTATTAATGCCTGTCATACAGGAAAAGTTGGAATTGGTTTTAGTGGGCTAGGCGGATGGGCAGAAAGAATGGTGAAATCTGGTGTGGGAGCTTTTGTCGGTGCAATGTGGGAAGTGAATGACAACTTAGGGTTCCAATTTGCTGAAACTTTCTACACATCTCTTTTACAAGATAATATGACTATTGCTGAGTCATTCAGTAAGGCTCGTGAAAAAATTCGGCATGATTATCCCTACAATTCAACATGGTTAGCATATACGCTCTACTCTCATCCAAAGGGAAGAGTAAAGACTTAAACTTTAATTCAGCTATTCTACAAACTTAATACAAGCGAGGTTCTATGACACAACTAGACGAGCTGACGGAAAAACTGGTCGAACTCGACGATAATCAGTTGATGCTACATTTAGGAATGAGTACACAAGGGATCAGTAAAGATCTTGAAGGTCAAACAAGAAGTGCATCGATTGATTCTATTGATCTCAGTCTCTACGAAATTACCAGATCCAATCAAGACACTCTGCATTTCGGACAGAGGCTATTTAAACGCCTGAATGCCTCGTCCTACGAGCTTTTGTGCAAAGATCCTTTTGATGATGGTGAAACCTTACAAAAGTTGAATGAGGCATTAAAAGACAGTATTGCAAAGGCTGCCGGGTTTCTCGCACCTGTTTTGGTGGCTAATCTGGGTTTGGCTCCTGCTATAGCTGCCATTATTGCTGCTTTGATTGTCAAGACTATTTCAAAAGCCTTTGCCGATGAGATTTGTGCTACATGGAAGCAAAGCCTTGATGCTTCTGCAAACAGCACAACATAATCTTTATGCCACTTAAGACTCGCAGACTAAATTTTTTGATATCTGCCCTGCTTTTCCAGTGTGTATAAAGAATCCCCCAGCAGCTCCTTCGTGCTGAATTACCTTGTGGAAATCTTGAATATGCTTTGATTTGATGTGTCCGGTGTAGCGCTTTGCTTGGATCAGGTACAGCTTTCCGGTAATTAACACCCGACCATCCAGTCCGCCATCGTTGCTAATTAAACTCAACGAGGTTGTCACCAACCCCGTTGGTCTTCAAAACCGTGCGTGATAGTTTCCCATCACACGGCTCCTCAATGATTTGGTGCTTGTCACGCATACCTCATTACCCATTTATCCTCGACTTTTTCAAGTTTTCTGGTGGGCTTAGGCTCGGTACTATTACAACCGGATTGAGTGCCAGAACTGCTATCGTTGGCAGTCTTTGTATCGTGGCAATGTCTGTGAAGTAGCTGCCAGTTATAGTATGAATCCTTGCCACCAAAAGATTTCGGGATTCGGTGGTCAACTTCTATCACATCGTCTTCACGGAAAAACAATCTACAGTGGGTGCATTTCCCTTTTTGCTTTTTTAGAAGTGTTGCCACTTTTTTTGGCATTTCTGGGTTGTTTCTCATTCTGGTACTCCAGTAAACCAGGTTTCCGTCGTATGGTGACGATTCGCCTTTAACTTTTACATGGCGTTTTATTTCAGTTTCACCATGTTTTTGTAACCGTGAGGAGATGTTCCCATCTTTCATGGTTGCGAATACCCAGTTATCATCGCCGATGGTTTGCCAATATTTGGCTTTAACCCATTTCCATGATTTCTTAGGATGGCGATGTCTTGCCCAAGCGGATAGCTTACGATATGTGAGGTGATCTAGTTTCTGGTAAGTCACCTTGCTTACTACAGTCGCATAGTAGTTTGCCCAACCCCGAATAATCGGGTTTAAATTTTTAATCATTGCCGCTTGAGGTAATGATTTATGGGCTTTTATAACTCTAGCGATATGGTCGTAATGTATCTTCTTCTTTTCCTTGCTTGGGGTGATGATTGTCTTAAATCCTAGTAATTTTCCATTCCTTGGACTTTTACCTGATTGGTATTTGCCACATGGAAATTGACGAATATTGAATCCAAGAAAGTTAAATCCTGGTTTTTCTTGCTCATGCTGTTTAAGGGTGTGAGCCAGTCTTGTTTTACTAGGTTTTAGTTCCAAACCCATGCCTTTTAACCACTCAGAGATTATGACTCTGCATCTTTGGACTACGGTTATGTCTTCGTGGAAAATCACAAAGTCATCAACATATCGGATTAAGCTTAAGTTTTTACGATTTTCTCGTTTAGCTCCTGGGAGCGTTTCTGCGTATTGCATAATCCGTTCTTCCATTCCGTGAAGGGCGATATTGGCTAGTAGTGGAGAGATGACTCCACCCTGCGGTGTACCCTCAGATGTTGGAAACAACTGCTTACCATCCATAACCCCTGATTTTAGCCAACTCCTTATTTGGCGACGAATTGTAGGGAATGTATTTAGCTTATTTAGCAGTGCTTCATGGTCGATGCGGTCGAAGCATTTAGCAATATCGGCATCCAGTACATATTTAGTTCTGGACTTGATTGCAATGAATATTGCTTCGATTGCATCATGACATGAGCGTCCGATTCTGAACCCGTATGAGTTAGGCTCAAATCGCGCTTCCCATTCTGGCTCTAATGCCAGTTTAACCAGCGCTTGCAAGGCTCGGTCTTTCATTGTAGGTATACCTAAAGGTCGTTTTTCATCTGTTCCAGGCTTTGGAATCCATATTCGCCTGGTAGGTCTGACCTTTGACCCAAGTTGTAATTTATCTGTTAGGGATAAACGTTGCTTTGGGGTCAGTGTTTTAACACCATCCACACCCGCCGTCTTTTTCCCTTGGTTATCTTGGGTTGCCTTGCGTACCGATAAAGCTCTTGCTGACCAGGACTTCATCAACGTCTTTTGAAGTTTGCGAACTGTTTTCACATCACCTCGATTAGAGGCTTGATAAATTCTCTTTTGGAGCTTGTACACGCTACGTTCTAGCTTACGCCAGTTAATCTCGCGCCATTCCGCCGTAGTCTTTAAACTCGTATTGGACATTTGTACTCCTACTGGAAACTTTATCGTCCATATCACCGTGAGAACGTCAGCATATTTCTGGCATTACACCAAAACGTTAGCTTCTTTCTCAATCTCACCATCTCGTTGTATCTGGTTAGCACCTACTTAATTTCTTAAGAACAAACGAGAGGTTAACTCGTTCCAAATGACCATACTGTGTACTTTTTAGAGTGATGCTTTGCGCCAGGTTTATTGGAGATGCTTATTGGTCAATCGGTCGTTGCCAACTCCTTATCCTTGCCCTTTTGGGACTCCCAGCTTTTTCCTGTTGGTTTAGCCTTATTTCGCTGGTTGTATCTCTTGACGCTTTAGTACATCTTCACTTACGTTACTCATGGGTACTTTGCTCGATGGATACCGGATTAGGCTTCTAGTAGAGCCACCTTTTCACCCCGCTTTACGGATTGATGGCTAGTCGCTACCGTAGGGGTGATGCTTTCACCGCTAGCATCTGCGGGGTAGGATTTTCACCTACATGGTTATTTAGTTGTCAAGGTTTTTCTCCTTGCTGTTAATCCCCCTTATCCTTAGTAGGATTGGCTTCTAACAAACGAATCGCACTACCGAAAATTACGTTGAATCTGCCAGCCCTGTTCCTCACAGCAAGTTAGTAACAACTCCTCAAATGCGTAAGGGTTCATTCTGCGGAGCATAGCGATCGCCATCGGTAATTCAACCTCGGTTGCCTTGCTACGGAGTTGCTGAAGTACGAGATCGCCATGCTGGATATTCAACTGGTGCTTGTTGGTGGATCGCGTTCGGCTCTTTTGGAAGGCTGGTGACTGCCTTGGGACAATCGTGCGAGTGCTGCTCGATATTGTTTTGTTTTGAAGGGGTGATGCGGGGAGCGTGGGTTTAGCTAGTGTTACCGTATCCCGCTTTTGAGGTTCTACACCATTGGGTGGTAGCTGCCTCTGTAGTCGGCTTTTAGACCGATGTTTTAAACTAGGTGGTGAAGGGTGGAAAAACTCAAAGACCCAGGCAACCAATAAAATGACGATACTGAGTATAACCAGGAAAGCGAGAGTCCTCATTGTTTTAGTATGCCTGGTAGTTAATTCAAAATAAAATAAATTATCGCTTACGAAGACGCATAAAATAGAAGGTTGATAGCCTATTACTCGATTAGCAAAACCACTTTAAAATATATTTGTTTTTAGCGTTATTGCCTAATGTCCCATTACTTTCGTGAACCCAAGTCTTTCAGAGGCGTTAACTGTAAAGCCGTACCTGGAGAAAGAGCAAGAAAAGCTTGCCGTGAATGGAATAAATTGATTAGTCTCAGAGATAAATTAAAGGCTGAAGGGCGCATTGAAGAACTAGAAGAATTAGAGCGCCCTTACAAAGAACTATGGGAGTTTGAGAAACAGCTTTTTGCTTCAAGAGGAAAAGCAAAGCGCAGGAAAAAAGCCAGATAAATTCGCTAAGAGCTATGGTGTTAGATGGTTAAAGGCAGTTAGAGAAGAATGAGAAATGTGGCATACACAATTAGGCGATCGCGTACTTGAAGGCAAAGAAGCTGCTTTCTACTTGTTAGCAGCGCAGGAAACTGTGGTAATACTTCAAGAGCTAACGCCAGAAGAAATGGAGTGGTGTCTACCGCCTACTTTCGATGTAGTTTTTGATCAGGCAACAATAGAGCAGAAAATTGTTTTGCTCCATCAAGTCTTGCTGGCATTACTCGATCCGAGCAGATCGCAACCCAACTTGACTAATGTCGTTGAAGCTGCTGCCTACTTGCCGTTCCAAGTGATGAAACTGAAAGTTGAAGAGGAAATTGACTTAGCAAGACATAAAGCGTGGGACGAGGAAGAACAAGGGGTAATGGAGTTTTGGTATCGTCGTCTTATATTGGAAACCTATCAATCATTAAACTGGAAGATAGATGCTGATATTGAGCGTCCTAGATTACGAAGCCCTCGTTCTACCAATGTTGATTTGTGGATTGCAGCAATCGAAGCACTAGCGAACCGGATCTTCTGGGATGATGATTAGAAAATAACAACTCAGTGTCCAGGAATTTTGGAAGGCAAGCATCCAGAAGTTGTGCAATGGGGAGGGTTAGAAACTTACCTTACGGAAGAACTACCCTAAGTAAATAATGCTCAAGTGGTAATGGCAGCACAAGCGATTCAGTGCTGGCAGTTACCCACTGCTTTACAGATATAAGTTTTCGTAACTAAGAGAAATTCGCGCACTATTGCACACCATTTGCATCCATACGAGAGTTAAACTACGCTATAAATCCAGGGCAAACGCATCTAAATTCTGAATGCCTTATGTAGCAAGGATTTCAAGAATCGATAATCATAAATACTAAATGCCTAAAACCCTTGCCCAGTCTGCCTTTCAAAAATAAGATGCGTTTGCCCTGGCTATAAATCACCTGGCTGCAAACCCGTTCTTTTAGCAATACGAGCTAGCATCTTGGGGCCAACCTCATCGTTGTCATGAAAAGCAAAGGTATAATTCTCCCAACCATCACGCTCTAAAACTTTGTGAGATAAGGCTGTCTCACGCTTAATGCGCCAGCCAATTTGTAGTAGCGCAGCTAGTAAACGCTTGGCTTTGGTAGAACGCCACTGGCTCATGCCGCTACAAAAGAAATAGTCATTGGTTTCGGAGTAGCTTCTCCGTGTTCTATCCGATCTGCTAATACGCGCAGGGCTAAAGCTTGGACTTTAGCGATCGCCTCCTCTTCAGTCTGTCCATAGACTAAAACGCCAGGGAGTTCTACTACCTCTGCAATAATGCGCCTATCTTCTTCTATATCAAGTTCTATTGTGAGCCTCATACTGCTTGTATATGGTGTCTATTGGTTAGTGATTGCTTAAGTCATATTGAAGGCATCTGTGAGTAGTTCGTTCCAGGTGTACATCTCCAACTCGACAATGTTCATGTACCGTAGCGCTACGGTACGAATTGCTAGAGTTATTCCTGTAGTTGCTGGAGTAACGTTTCAAGCACTTGCTTTAGCTCCTGACGTTGTTCTACTGATATATTGGTGTTACTAAGATCGATATCGTGAGCAATTGTCAAGATACGTTTAATCTTTTTATCTTGGATAGGCAATATTGATGTTTTAAAGTATCGTGTTTTTTGCTGTACTACCCATTGCTGAGTAGCAGTAGTAGAGAGATTTTCAGTAATAACCTTTTGAATTCCCTGTCCACGGAGCTTTAAAGCAGATTTTTCGGAAATTCCTAGTTCTTTTGCTGAGATTCGATTGAGGATAAGCGCTTGAGCGCAGCCTAACGCTTGTTCACGAACTGCGTTCTTCAAGTCTAAGCTTAAATTGAGAGATGGGAAAATATTGCGATTGAGCGAAGCAGGATGCTCTTGTAGTTCTAAAAATAAGGCAATAACTTGTGCTTCCACTATCTCTAATTCGAGTTGAGCCAAAGCTATTTGCTGTTGTTCTTGTAATTGCAGATGTAACTTCTGTCCTAAACTTTGTTTCCTGCGTTTCAGACGAGTTAGAACTCGATTAATAATTCTAGGGACTTCTTCAGGAGGAAGTTCTGGAATTTCATCGCAAGCGATCGCTACTAATGTCTCTGCTTTATCAAGTGCATTCAGCCCACGACGATGAAGGCTCGTGAGATAAGCTCTGCGTCGCAAAGTCTTTGCATCTTCTAGCTTAGAGGTGAAAACTGCTTCTAAGTTTCCCCATCCTAAAATCTGTGCTGCTCGGTAACGACATTCACCATCGAACAACATTCCATCTTCAAATAGGATTACAGGGTCAAGCTGCCCTTCTCTTTGAAGTGAAAGCGCCATTGCTTCCACCTCCTCAGTAAAGGTTTTACGTGGTTGATTTAGGTTGGGGGTAATTTTATTAACTGGGTATTGAATGGTTCCTTTATTTTCTTTCAGATGCTCCCGTAGTGTTTCGATTTGATCTTGTAGCTGCTGACTTTCATACTCGTTTATAGGGCGCAGTCGTAACTGATCGATTTCAGAAACCAGTTCTTGCTCGCGGTTAATAGTCTGATCAAGTTTCTCTTCAAGGGTCTTGATTCGCTCACGGAGATTGTAAACTTCTTGTGTCTGATCAACCTCTGAGAAAAAGGCATCAACGTCCATTCGATTTCGTTTTACCACGTTTTTCTCCTTTGACTACCTTAAGGATTGCTCCAGTAATTGCCTCAATTGGTTTTAGCGCCGCGTGGGTTGAACGATGAACCCGCAATGGAACTCCCTCCGACCAAGCGTTGACAAAACCAGTGTAATGTTTAATTGGAGGAAACACATGATATCCACGCGCTTCATAGCGTGGAGGAAGTTCCTTAGATAGACGTTGATGTTCTGCTCCATCTTCCATATTATTGATTACAAAACCAAGGAAGGAGGGTTGGGATATTAACTGAAGTTCTTGAATGCTTGCTCCATACCAATCCAGCAAAACTCGTGTACCATCAACAGCTTTAGCATCTGGCATTAAGGGAACGAGTAAATGAGTAGCTGCAACTAACGCAGATTTAGGAATATGTTCTAGTGTCGCTGGACAATCGAAAATAATTAGGTCGTGCGGTAAAGGATACTCTGTAAGGGCTTCCTTCAACAAATTGCAGCCTCCTGGTTGAGCAAGACTTGACATGATTTTGAAAAGAGCGCTTCCTCCTTGGAATACTTCTAAAGTGTTCACATACTTTTCCCAGACAGGAGTTAGAGTGTAAGTCCCATCAAAAAAACCAGAGTAGATCCAGGCGGTTGTTGCTTTTGGAGCTGGAGTTTTGTTGAGACGGCAGGCAACGTTAATTGAGCCTTGGGGATCGAGGTCAAAAATAGCAACTTTATATCCAAGTCGGGCAACTTCATAGCCAAGATTAACCGCTAAAGTGGTCTTGCCAACGCCTCCGGCTCCAGTCATAATAGCGAGTCGCATTTGTTTGGACATAGCAGTATTAATTATTGAAGAACACAAATTTTGTACCGTAGTGCTACGGTACATATGTCATCAGAGTACATTAGATATTTTGATTTTTACCACTACTTTTCTACAAAATTGATAGAAAAAGGATAAGAAATATAGCATTTAGAGCAGTTGTGCTATTCATCTTCCAAGCTGCAAAGTATACGCTCCCTTTTGCCCTGGTACACTTTGCCACCGCCCCTGGTCAGCACCGCTCCACATTATTTTGCCAATTTTATTCCTCGCTTCTGTCAACTCCTGTCCTTCTAAATCCCCATACAACGTCCGCGCCATTATGTCGGTAGTCACAATTTCACCAGAGTGATCGCGCAGCACAGTCTCAACTGCATCAGTAAAAGTCAAATTTCGGTAACGCGGCAGCATCCCCTCAGTTGCCTTGCTATTGGACTTTCGTCCTTGGCGTTTCTTACCTTCAGCCTTTTTTGGTTCCACTTCTTTGTCAACCAGTTTGATGTCGGCGGTATAGCAACCAACTTCGTCCGGTACTCTGTCCCATAGTCCTTTCGCCACACCTTTTTTGAGGCTATCGTTTATCCTGGGCATCTCAGTAATGATATCTTCTGGTGTAAGTTCGCCATACAGAGCGCGAAGGATGAAGTCAACGTGCAATATAGTCCCCGAATGTTCATGCAGCAGATTTTCGATAGCTGATGATTTGGTCAGGTGTTGATACTGCGGCAGTAGTGGTGTCTTAAGCGGTGCAGCTTTACGCGATGAGGCGGAAGGCACTGGCTTATCTGTAAGCGATCGCTCTGTATCTGAAGGAGAATCTTCAACATCAGGCAATTCTGTTGACAGCTCAAGTTCAGGCTGCGGGTCTACTTGATGAAAATCTGTTGGAATTTGCGGCTCTGATACTTGTGGTAATTCTGGTGACTCTGCCACCTCTAGCTCTTGCTGCGGTAATTCCTCACTCTGATTAGCGATAGCTCCATCCCCAACACCCTGCCCGTCATCTAAAATTATTTGCTCTGACATCTCTGGCGGTTTTGACTCTTGCACTGACTCTGGCGATTGCCTCTGTGATTCTTCAGTGTTATCAGCGATGGTCGCTTCGCGAACCGCCGAAGGCATCGCTCCAGAGAGTGCTTGCTGTTCTAAAGTGGCTAATTGGATAGAAATAGGCTGCTGTTCTCTGTGCTGTAGAACTAGAGAATCGGTTAGCAGCGCGTTAATGTGAGCGATCTGCTCTTTGGCATTTTGGGTTTTTTGGCTGTGTTGAGAACGTAGCGCTTGATAGTGCGATCGCAGTTGCAGCAGACTTTCGGTAAACTGCTGGTTTACGGCTAACTGATCTACTAACAAGGCGCTAATGTGATTCAGTTGCTCGGTTGCATGATTAGAGTCGCGCTCTGCATCCCCGATCTGTGATTGGTAGTGCGATCGCACTTCGATAAGGTTTTGAATGAAGTATTGGTTCTGAGGCATTTTGATTGAGTAAGCATCTTTGATAGTTAGCATAGTTGTTACAACTACAAGTGTGTTTAGTTCATGCCATCAAAGAAGAAAGTTCATGTTAGAGCCTACACGGTTAAGGCACACGAGCGAATAATTCAGACTCGCGTGTATAAATTTATCTGCGAAAAATGCGATCAGGGGACAACAAGGGAATCATACGGGCCAATGCCGATGTACTGTAAAGCTTGCCGACCGCCTGCTGCAAAAGTTAATGCAGCTAAGAAAAAGAAAAAGCCCAGACCAGTTGCAGTCCGAACGGTTAAAGCTCACCAAGAGCAGCAGAGTCGCGTAGTAGGAGAGTGATATATTGCGGCATCATTTCTCTTGTTTGCTCTAGCCCTGCAAGAGTAAATATTTATCTAGAAAAGTATGAGAAGTTATAGCGTCAGTTCTAAACTAAAAAAATCTTCTTGTTGAACTAATATGTATTGAAATTATGGAATCTCAGACACAGCCACCAACAGATGATGCTTCCAATCCTTCAGCCCTAGCAACAGCATTTTCACCAGAAGCACGGCGGAAAATATCTCCTACTACTCAGTCAATTGCGAAAGGTAAATGGATTGTTACTCAAATTTTTGACTTTATAGTAGGGCTGCCTAATTATGTGGGTAGCTCATTTAATCAATCAAAGCAACTAATTACCAGCGTCGGTTTGATAATAGCAACGGCGATCGTGCTTAAGGTAGTGCTAGCAATATTAGATGCCTTGAATGATATTCCAGTAGTAGCGCCGACATTGGAGTTAATTGGTGTTGGTTACAGTGCCTGGTTTATTAGTCGTTATTTATTTAGAGCATCAAATCGGCAGGAGTTAGTGCAACAAACCCAGCGAGTCTTAAATGAACAAGGAAAAGATGCTGCTACCAGGACTGAAGGTGGACAGATAAACAAGCTGCAACAGAATGATATTGCTAGCACTGAAAGTGAACAGATGAACCAGCAAGAAAAAGATACCATGCCAACTATTGAAAATAAGGAGGAGAACGGGCAACTGTACAAGCCAGGTGAAATAGTGCCGACTAGCGGTCGGTATGAATTGATGAATGCGGATGGAAGTAGCAAGGGACGGGAAGTCACATCAACCAAAGGAGAACACTTCCCGCCAACACCAGAATCTGAAATGCACTACAAGCTAGTTGACCCAACCCACCACAAGAATCAGTCATCTCTCAATCAGCAAGAAAACGATGCTAGTACAACAACTGGAAATCAGCAATTGTATAAACCAGGCGAAATAGTACCAGAAAGTGGGCAGTACGAACTGATTAGTGCAGATGGAAGTAGCGAGGGGCGAGAAGTTACGTCAACCAAGGGAGAACATTTCCCACCAGCACCAGAGTCAGGAATGCACTACAAGCTAGTTGACCCAACACACCATAAAAAGTAATGAATGAACTAATTAGTGATCCACTCATTCTCGCCGCAGTTAGCGTAGGTACGTTACTCGCCCTACTTTGGGTTAGGACGATGGTCGCAAGAACGTCAATACGACTTGAGCGGCACAGACATGAAGATATAATTTTTGTTCTCAACCTTCAGGAAAAATTTATTAATTAAAACCACTTAAAGGAATTGTGGTAAAGCAGAAGAATGGCATTCGTCCACGATTAACGCGGCGGCATCTACTGAGTATTTGGGTAACAGGCATAGCTGCCGGAATGGGGACGGCGTGTGCTAATGAGCGGATAAGAGGTATATCGATGACAACAAATAGGCAAAAATTACAAAATTCACAGGCGGCAGAAGCGGGACTTCTGCTAGCACGACCAACACAGCCAACGATAGCAGCGCTAAGCGGACTACAACCTCTAGGGCTTTCAGATAAGCGTGATGCTCTGCTTTACGTACCGCCAACCTACCAAGTGAAGCAACCAGCACCGCTAGTGGTAATGCTGCACGGTGCTGGAGGTGATGCACGTGGTGGCATGAAGCTGTTAATGCCCCTCGCCGATGCAGCTGGTTTAATCCTACTTGCACCTGCCTCGCGTCAACAAACCTGGGACATTATTTTTGGTAATCAGTACGGTTGGGATATTGCCTTGATTGACACTGCACTGGCTCAGGTATTCAGTCGCTACGCTATTGACCAAAATCGTTTGGCAATTGGGGGGTTCTCTGACGGTGCTTCCTATGCGCTGAGTGTGGGGATCACAAACGGCGACCTGTTCAGCCATGTGATAGCGTTCTCGCCAGGGTTTATGGCTCCAGCCCGACAGCAGGGGAAGCCACGCCTATTTATCTCGCACGGTACGCGAGATCAAGTTTTACCAATCGACAGATGTAGCCGGAAGCTCGTGCCGCAGTTGAAACGTGCTGGCTATGACGTACTTTATCGGGAATTCGACGGTTCCCACACGATTCCGTCTGAGATTGCCCGTAATGCCTTAAGCTGGTTTACAGAAACTCCCTGATTCGTAAATCTTGTGAAAAGCTTCTCTTCTCTTGAGCGCATCTAATGGTTAGGGAAGTACAGGCTTAGTAGCAAGCAATGGCTGACCAAAGAACAAAATATCAAAGCGTCGGTTGCTACAAGCTAGACACAAATAAACCAAATGATTGAAAACTGCCTTACTTCAGCATATCCCCATTCTTGATAGTGCGATCACTCAACGCTTGCTTTAGCGCATTTCTCATTCTTGATAGTGCGATCACTCAACGCTTGCTTTAGCGCATTTCTCTATCCAAAACGAGAAACTTCAATTTCAAACTCGTCTCTCCCAAAAATGGGGTATAGCTTGTTGTTGGTATCTCTAAAAATCCACTGTTCGCTACGAGTGCCTGGATACTCCAAAGATACGAAAGAACAGTTGTGGATGTATTCAATTTCTGGTTCATCTGCTAAGTTGTTAGCACCGCCTATTATCCTGACTTTGAACGACAAAGTTGACAAGGCTTTGTCTAGCAAATTCTTGGGTATCCACGCTATATGCTCTAAGGCGTTTGGTTCTATTTCTAGATATACGGATAGAGGTTTGACTAAAGCTTGCCGTTGCTCCAGCGTCCAACTTTTGACTATTTTCAATAGCTCATGGCGATCGCATTCTACAGCAGCAGCAATATCTGACCAAGTTTGATTCGGCTCGAATGGAGAAACTCGTGTTGATTGATCTGGATTATTTTGTTCTTGAGCGTCGTCTTGTTCCCCTAAGACGGAACCGCCAGGATAGCTGATGTCTGAAACCTGCTTTATCTCCGAAGGTATGGCATTTGTAGTTGATGCAGCTTCAGCTAATCTTACTTCTAGTTCAGCAATTGTGCGCTCACGCTCTTGTAACTGACGCATCAGTTTCTGATTTTCTGTATTGAGCGATCGCGCCTGCTCCACTATCGTCTGAAATTCTGCTGGTTGGGCGGTAAAATGTTCGGTTGACTGTAGCGAGGCAGATTTTTGTTGCGACCTCAGCGCGATCACTTCCTTGATTACGCGCTGCGGCAATACACCTTCAGTCTCCGCCTGTTGCTCAATCAATAGACCTGTCTCTTCATCGTGTAAAAGTATGTTGTAGTACCGTCCCCCACCTGAACGACATTGCCTCCAGCCGCTAGTTGTGTTGTCTAGCTTCTTCCTAGATTGCTTAGACCGTAACTCGCTGATCAAATCTTGGACTATTTTGGGAGTAATGACTGCTTGTTCTCGCAGTGAGGCTACTACTGGTGCATATCTCTTAGAACGTAATTTTAGAATAGTGAAAGGCTCAAGGCATACCAACTGGGAAAAGTCAAAACCCTCAAAAACACGAGCAATATCTAGATACTTTCGGGCTTCATCCCCGACCCATTGCAGCAATCCTTTAACGAAAGCGCTAAACTCTTTACGGTTCAACTGGACTCGGTTGCTTTGTCAGAGGACTATTGCTTGGATGCACGGCAATGGCTCCTTGCTCACGACCCTCAGAATGTGCCAGAGCGCGTAGCAACTCAAAAAAGTTCATCTAGCGCCCAGGAAGCACATGAGGCAATTCGACCAACTCACGTAAATAATACTCCTGACAGCCTAAAGGCAAAATTAAGTGAAGATGAGGCGAAACTTTACAGCCTAATTTGGGGAAGAGCGATCGCTTCGCAGTGTAAAAATTGCCCAGTTGCAGAAAACACGGGTTGTTACCATGATTAATTCTCCTTGTTTATGAACAATTCAGTATTGCCCATGTCATCATGACTCACCTGCCCAGAGAGATAGATGGTGCCCCCAATTTTCACTGTCGGGGGATACCCATACTCTTGCTCCCAAGGCATATTAAGGTTTTGTATTTCCTTGCTACTCGTCAAAAAGTTCTTCTTTTGAGTTAATCATGGAACAGAATGTGGGCAGAAGCTAATACCTTGATTAAAGGTCTTTACCCTGAAAATCCACTAAACGCGGCAGCAAATCCGAAAGCGGCAGCAATTACTGCCGTACCCCATTTAATTGATGGGTTGCGATCGAGCCAATCCGTAAAGCTGGGTACGCTCAAATTACCGAAATCGCCCTCTACGGTGTCGTAACCAATACTTCTTGGTTAAGCGTTAAGCAGTATTAGTAATAGAAAAAATTAACGGCGTGGGGATGAATCCTGTACCTCGGTGAATTGGCTTTTTAGACGAAAACTTCGAGCGAGGTTTTTTGACTA
>JAESFL010000868.1_pt1 | contig 15289 bp, 14 predicted proteins | sample 9269401 | NCBI WGS metagenome assembly JAESFL01 (sample SAMN14506025, study PRJNA617098) | algae metagenome | isolation source: Gloeocapsa sp. UFS-A4-WI-NPMV-4B04 and co-occurring heterotrophs from desert... | place: USA: Utah | collected 2006-10-01 | reverse complement strand
TCTCCCATGACCCAGGGTCAGACGAGGAGAGTGTCCGGCTTCACTTCGGAACACTGTCCGGAATGAAATCGGAATAGGTGTCCGGCTTCACCTTGGAATAAGCGTCCGGCTTCATCGGAATCCGCACAATCTCCTCGACCAGGACTTCTCGGCCGAGGGCCCGAACAGAAATGGGCTGCGGATATCTCGTACGTATGGACGAGCGAGGGTTGGCTGTATCTGGGCGAGGTCCTGGATCTGTTCGCCCGGCGGGTGGTCGGATGGGCGGTCAGTGACCGTCTGCACCAAGAGCTTGCGTTGGAGGCGCTGCGCAAGGCTCTGGTGGTTCGGCGGCTGGCCAAGGGTCTGATCCACCACTCGGATCGCGGCAGCCAATATTGCTCAACGGCCTATCAGGCGGAACTGAAGAAACATGGCATCCGGATCTCGATGTCCGGGAAGGGAAACTGCTATGACAACGCGGTGGTCGAGACCTTCTTCAAGAGCTTGAAGTCTGAGCTGGTCTGGCGCACCGTTTTCCAGACGAGGGCCAAGGCCAAGCAGGCGATCGGCCGTTACATTGATAGTTTCTACAACCCTGTCCGGCGTCATTCGACGCTTGACTACGTCAGTCCGGTTCAGTTCGAAAGGCTCGCCAGATAGACAGCAAAACACTCTCCACCAAACTGAAGCAACTCCAGTCGGATATGCGTCTGTTTAACCGTCCGATGCTCTAACCTTAAGGTAGGAACGTCACGCGCAAACGTCGCTCTCACAAGAGGGCGCACACCGAGCGCTTACCATCGATCTGACTTAGAGCATCGGACTGGAAGGCAGATTCAGGAGGTTTCGGGCTGGGCTGAAGTATGATTCCCTTGTGAGAACAGGAGGTGGATCATGACCCAGAGCTTCTCCTTGGATCTGCGCGTGCGGGTTGCGGCCTTTGTCGAGGCGGGCCATTCCTGCCGGGCAGCAGCCCGCCACTTTGGGGTCAGTGACAGTTGCGCCATCAAGCTGATGCAGCGCGGGCGGCAGTCTGGCTCACTCGCGCCAGCCCGTCAGGGCCGCCTGCCGGGAGGCGGCAAGCTGGTGACCTATGAGGCTTTTCTGATCCAAGCGGTCGAGGCCAAGCCGGCCATTACCATGCCCGAACTCGCCGCTCGTTTGCTGGACGAGTACGGGGTCGTCGCGGCTCCCGCGATGCTCTCGCGCGTCCTGTGCCGGCGCGGCTTCACGTATAAAAAAACACCTGATGGCGGCGGAGTGCGCACGCGCCGACGTGCGCGATGAACGCCGGGTCTGGGCAGGCCACCGCCAGCCGCGCATGCGCCAACAGCCGCACCGGCTGGTGTTTCGCTTCGCGGCCCTTCGGGTCTCGACGAGACCTACGTCAACACCAAGATGACCCGCCTGCGCGGCCGCTCGCCCCGGGGCCAGCGGTTGCGCATGAGCGCTCCCTTTGGACACTGGAAAACCCATACCTTCCTGGCCGGGCTGCGCTGTCATGAGCTGAGCGCGCCATGGGTGATCGATGGCCCGATCACCCGTTCAGCGTTTGACATCTATATTGAGACGCAGCTGGCACCGACCTTGCGCCAAGGCGACGTGGTGATCCTCGACAACCTCGCGGTTCACAAAAGTGAAAGGGCGGCTGAATGCCTGAAGCAGCGAGGTGCTTGGTTCCTGTTCCTGCCACCTTACAGTCCGGACATGAACCCAATTGAGCAGGCCTTCGCCAAGATCAAGGCGCACCTGCGCAAGGCCGAAGCCCGAACGTTTGACGCGCTCTGGCGGGCCCTGGGAGACGTCTGCGATCTGTTCGAGCCGCAGGAATGCTGGAACTATCTCAAGGCCGCCGGGTATGCGTCCGTGTAACCGTCCGATGCTCTAGTTCCAAGCGCGTGACCGTTCAGCCCGTGAAAGGGCGTCATGCACTGAAAGGGTCAATATAGGGGTGAGCCGCTTGCGCTATGGTGCGCGAGGTCGATGGTGCGTCACCCTCAACCCATTGATCTCCGATCAGCCGCGTCCAGGACTCGCCAGCAAGTCCATTGAAGAACGCTTCTCCAGCTATGAAATGCTTGAGGAGCGACGGATCGCGAGCATGGACAACTGTTGATGACATGTGGGTAAAGGCGCAGCGGCGGGTCAGCATCGCTGTAAGCAGCGACGGCTGGATTCTACCCTGCAAAGCAGCAATACCTGAATCAGCCGCATGCCCAATCAGGCGGTCGATGACTGCCCCCTCATGACCGGGTGAGGCAAGGATCTGCAGAACATATCCCCTTCGACGGGCGCGGCCGTGATAGATGAACGCGCCGACTGGCTTTCCATCACGAGTGGTCACTATGCGCTGTGTGGCATCGCCATACTCAGATTTGCGAGTAGCGTCAGAGAGCATTCGAAGAAGCTCACTCTGTGTCCAGTGCGGACGAATTCGAAAGTTTGCTGTGAAGCGAGACACCAAATCACACATGGTCTCATGATCTACATCTCGATCGATGAAATTTCGACCTCCAGGTAAGGGAGTTCCGCACGAAACACCAGACCAGCGAGGGCGCTCGTCCTTACGTGGCTTGCAAACGAAGGCATCGAACCCGCGCGAAAATGGAGAGAGGAGGCGCAATGATGAACGCCGCGCCGCCAAGAGATCGACAACAAACGAAGCCGGTCTGATAACGCGAAACCATTCTAGGCTGTAGGATGGCAGGACGACTCCGCGGAGGCTAAGCCACATGGCCAAGGTAGCGTCGCTAGCTGTCTCGCCGACTGATATATCCTGTGGGCCTGAGAGGAACGCGCGGAGGAGGCGAGCCCCAACATGCGGGTTGTTGACATGGTCATCGACCATCAGTGACGAGCCGATTGCAGCTTGGATGCGTGTATTGTTCGATTCCATCGTCAAGGGGATGCTGCCAATGAACCCGCCGATGAGGCCGTTAGGTTTCATGTAAACATACGAGTGAATACTGTGATCGATAGCAGAGTGCTCCAGGAACAAGGTCTTGAGGTATTCTACGAGGCCTTCCGACGCACTAGAGTTGCTTCTCTTGAGAACCCGTTGAAAAAGGTTTGCGACTCCATAGAGATCGGAGTGCGTCAACGGCCGGATTTCGCCCATAGTGGAACCTTTGCTCCGAAAACTTCGCGGCGGCTATAACAAATTACGACCGAAAACGAGTTCCGTTCAGACTCAATAATGAACATCCTTCAACCATAAGAGATACACGTGTCGATCATTGCTCTCAGCTGAGCGTGATGTGGCACCCGTCGTGAGCTGAAGTTCATACGCGCATGCTTGAAAGAAGCTCTTTGCAGTTTTCAACCATCCAATAACACTACTTTGGCGCAAGAGCGTTGCCGCTAGCTGTAATGCGTCAGCTTCGCCACAATGATGAGCGATGATGCTGAGAAAGTACTGCGGCAACCTCTTGGTGCAGGGTGCAGGAGGGTGGCTGATAAGAATTGAAAGAGGTGGCGCGTGCGCTGTCCAACGCTTCGGACAACCGAGCCAAGTTTCGACACCAAATGAGATGGCCATCCCGCTCGAACATCTCCAACAAGTCCTCTTGGTGGTGATCATATAGCTGAGGGTTGCTCACTCCCACAAGGCGCCTGCCCAATCGCAGAACCTCCACCAGAGTGCCAAGGCCACCATGGCTGACCACCACGTTTGCCTGGCGGTAGTATGGCTCCAGTGAATGCGCATACGTGAACCACTCGGCAGCATGGGTCGGGCGCACCACTCCGTTGCCAACCTGCATCACAACAGGCTCATCCAGCGTCGGTGCTATTCGATTCATTTCTTCGATCAAGTCATCAAAGTCGGTTGTGCCCACCGTGACAAAAATCATAGCACCTCCTGATGCTTTGCCCCCTCAGCTCGTGACTGTATTAGTACTCAGCAGTTATTGTCATACCCGGATTCGATGCAGAGGAACTTAGGTGCCATTTACCATAGGCGGCCGGCATAGCGAGCCCGTGATACGTGTTGCAAGAGGCGAGGGGATTGCACAAAGAAGTCGTTTGCCAGCAAACGCATCGCTTTTCCTGTTCCGGAAAGAGTTGTAATCCGCGAACCAGTCTCAACGAATATCACCCTCACACCGAGCATCCGGGCTGCTAGACCTGTGACGGCTCCTATCGAAGGACCTGCTGTTATAAGGGCGTCTGGCTGTAGTCGCCAAAGAAGTGGCAAGCTAGCTAAGAAGCAACGGAGGCTAAGCCAGGGATCAAGGACTATTTGAGTGCTTTTGCCGGGGCGATAGCGTGGGCGGGGCACCCTGTGTACTGAACCGGAGCGGCGGATCTTGCTCGCAGAGTGGTTATCTGCAGTGGCAAGCAGGTAATGGTAGTCATAAGATGGGCCCATTAGATCCACGAGATGCAGGATTTCCGTTGTGTGACCCCCACCACCAAGTACGACTACAATCCTAGGCCCTATGTGAGGATCTGCAGTCTCGGTTTTCTGCTCAGAGTACGCTGTTGCCCAACGGGAGAAAACGCTTCTTACCGACCCATTTCTGAGAAGGGTGAACATGGTCCCTCCATTCGCTTCTTCCGCGATGCTCTCATGTGCCGGCCATGTCCCTCGAATGATCCAGACATTAAGGGCACAAGCCAGTCGATACAGTGCTTTTCGTCTTCCGCCGCGGTGTACTAGTTCGACCGTCTAGTCTACGTTTATCTCGTCCTTGGCCAAGTGCCCATCGGCGGTAGCTCTGATTGGGCGTATAGCGCGGGCGGGCACGCCCATCGCAAGCGTTTCGGAGGGCACGTCTCTAGTGACCACCGCACCTGCTCCCACAATCGCATTCTCCCCAATGCGAACGTTTGGTAAGATATTTGCCCCAACTCCTATGGCGGCACCTCGTGCAATGTAAGGCCCACGAGACAAAGCTTCATGATAGCCGGCGCGGCCTAGAGCATTGTCATTCGATGTTCCAACTCCGCCGGAAATGAACACCTCATCCTCAATGGTCATATTCCCAGCCAGCCAAGAGTGGTCCTGAACCTTGACCAAATCACCAATTTGCGTGTTGTAGTTTACCGTGACGTACCTCCCAATAACGGTTTTAGATCCGATGCGGGTCTCCTCGCGGACAGATGCACCGTCGCCAATAAGAGTCTGGTCGCCGATTGTCACATCATAATATATGATCGCGTGCGGGCCTATAGCGCAGCGAGCACCAATCTCGACGAAAGGCTTGAACCTTGGGGGGCGGGTCAGTGCTCCGGCTCCTTTCGGAACTTTGCCTATGTAGGCTCCCGGAAATATCTCTACCTCGTCGCCTATAGTCACACCGCTCTCGATAACGACATGAGGGTGGATGACTACGTTGTCGCCGATGATCGCTCCAGCCCTAACGATCGCAAACTCTGCAATTGTCGGATTATTTCCTACGTGTTCCGTCTCAATAATGGCAAGGTGGCTGATAACCCCTGCTTTCATCTCATTGATCCTTCTTGTTCCACATCATCCATTTGAAGGGATTGATCTTTGCCTCACGCGGCACAAGTCTCAGCCATCTGAAAGGCGGCAACTACCCACTCGATTTGATGACGCGTGAGTTCTGGAAACATTGGCAACGACAGGACCCGCTGCGACGCTCTCTCAGAATTAGGAAGATCACCCTTTCTATAGCCGAGATGAACAAGTGCAGGCTGTAGGTGCAGGGGAATTGGATAGTGCACACCCGACGAAATACCTCTTTCAGCTAAACGCGACTGCATGGCATCTCGCTCATCAGTTTCGACTACATACAAGTGGTATACGTGAGTGGACCCGATCCGGCATGACGGCGTACTGATGCCTACAGAGTTCAACTCAGCATCATACTGGATTGCGGAACTCTGTCTCTGTCGGTTCCATCTATCGAGATGACGGAGCTTAATGTTCAATATTGCAGCCTGAATCGTATCAAGCCGGCTATTGAATCCGACAGTTGCGTGTTCATACTTACTGACTCGGCCGTGGTCACGCAGGCGCATAACGCGCTCGGCGATCCAACATTCATCTGTCGTGATTGCGCCGCCATCTCCGTAAGCGCCAAGGTTCTTACCTGGGTAGAACGAGAAGCAAGCGATGTGCCCAAGAGATCCAACGCGCTTTCCACCATACTCTGCGCCATGAGCTTGTGCGGCATCCTCAATGACGTAGAGCGAATGCCTTTGAGCTATCTCCAGTATCGGGCGCATGTCGGCTGGCTGCCCATAGAGATGAACGGGGACAATGGCCTTAGTCTTTGCTGTGATGGCAGCCTCGATCTGCGATACGTCGATCGTGTAGCTGTGGGGCTCGATATCGACGAAGACAGGTATCGCTCCAACCGCCGCAATGGCAGCGGCAGTGGCAATGAAAGTGTGCGCGACTGTGATAACTTCGTCGCCAGAGCCTATTTCAAGTGCTCTGAGCGAGAGTTGTAGCGCATCTGTGCCATTGGCCACGCCAACGGCATGTTTTGCCTCGCAATAGGACGCAAAACTCCGTTCGAAAGTTGTTACGGCTTCGCCCCCAACAAAGGAGGTGGTGTCTAGAACCTCTTGAATAGCCCGATCAACTTCATCTTTGATGTTCGCATACTGGGCGTTCAGATCGACAAACGGCACTTGCATGACATTTCCTTACTTGGACCGGTTGTCGGCCTTCCGATGAGGTCGCGGTCTACTAGCTCGATTTGCATTTCAGACTATCGACTTCATTTAGCCCCGCGCGCCTTCAGAACAGTTGGAACCGTGAGAGCAATTATCTTCAGGTCCAACCATACTGACCATGTGCGTGCGTACTCGACATCAAGCTTCATCATTTCATTGAGGTCGAGGCCGCCTCTACCACGCACCTGCCATAGACCGGTAATTCCGGGTTTCACGGAGTGGCGCTCATGGTGCCAGTCTTGGTAATGTTTAAGTTCGTAGGCTATTGCTGGACGTGGGCCGACAATACTCATTTCCCCTCGGAGCACATTAATAAGTTGAGGGAGTTCGTCCATGCTCGTCATGCGCAACCAGCGGCCAGTTTGAGTAACTCGTTTGTCGTCCGCTAGCTTGAAATGCGAGTCGGGATCATCAGAGATCCTCTCACCTGCCCAAACCCGCTCAATCGCCCTTTGGTGGACGCGCTGGTCGGCCCCATAGTACATTGTCCTTATCTTCAGACACGTGAAGACCCGTCCGTGACGTCCAATGCGTTCTTGCTTGAAAATCACTGGCCCCCGGCTATCGAGATATACTGTAAGCCATATCAGTGGAAAGAGTGGAGCAAGAAAGATAATGGCGACCAGGCTGACGCTGACATCGACCAAGCGCTTCCCGAGATTCTGCCACCACTCTCTGCCCGTCAGAGATCTGTACCTATATTCATAGTTCAAACTACGCGATCCCATGGCGCATCGCCGGAAGATCACGAGGATAAATGATCGTGGGCGCCTCGTGCAACGGAGGCATCAGTTGCGGTCTCAACTTCTTGCTGGCGCGGAGGCATTGAGTAGCAGCCTCGAGAGCCTCTACCACACGGAGGCCGGAGTATCCGTCAGCATGGGGCAGCTCTCCGGTTTTGATTGCATTGACGAAATCTTCCACCTCGAGCTTTAGGGGCTCTTCGTTTGACAGGAGCTGCGGCACATAGGTTCTTCCGTCGTGGTAAGCAGACTGGAAGTTAGCATACGTATCGCCGCAGACTTGCGGTGTAAAACGTTTATCAAAGATCCGCAGCTTTTCCGAAGGGGATACATCATCGAAGACAAGCATGCCTTCGCTTCCGACAATGGTCACTTGTCGGACTTTTACAGGGTCGAGCCACGAAACATGTACGTGCGCTGTTACGCTGCTTTCGAACTCCATTTTTGTGTAAACGATGTCCTCGATATTCGGTAGGATGTTCGTGCAGCCCCAGGCACTAATGCTTTTCATGCGCTCGCCTAGAACAGAGAACAATATCGAGAAATCATGGGGAGCGAGATCCCAAAGGACATTGGTATCGGACCGATACAGCCCCAGATTCAAACGCCGAGAGTTGATATAATACAGTTCGCCAAGGTCACCACGATTGATGATTTGGCGCATCAGCTGCACCGCAGGATGGTACTCAAACGTATGGCCCACCATCAGCACGCGGTCTTTCTTCTCGGCCAGCAGAATGAGTTCCTGACACTCGGCTGAAGACATTGCTAGCGGCTTCTCTACAAGAACGTGCTTCCCTGAGTTCAGCGCTTCTTTGGCTAACGAGAAGTGTGTTGAAACCGGCGTTGCGATAATAACGCCGTCTATATGATTGCTGGCGAAGGCTGAGCCGGGATCAGTTGATACAGCAACTCCCGGATATGTTGATCTGATGTAGTCGAGGCGCTCTTGCCGCGCATCCACAGCCATTGCCATGTCAACGCGTACACATTCATACGCGACCCGTATATGTTTTGCCCCCCAGTAACCACAACCGATGACAGCAAGCGACGGAGCATCCATGTACCAGGCCTTCCCTCTTGGATACGCGCAACGGCAATAGCGGACTAACCCGTGATATGATTGTCTGTTTGGAGGCGCTAGCGCATACAGAACTCCGGTTTCTTGCGTCTCTAGCTTCTACGATTTATACGTAGCTCCGCGCTGAATTCGTACGCCCTTCTTAGTTGGTTACGGGCAAGTCAATGAGTACGGTCTGCGTAACAAGTTTGAAATTGCTAAAAGGAGCTAAGAAGGCTCTCAAAAGAGGGAGAAGCCTCGATTGTCACTACAACAACATCACATTCCTTTGTGAACTAGGCATTTAAGCCTTTTTATCGACTGGGGTTCATCGCGTGATCCATTGTGAAGTACGGATCTTCATGACGAGTGATGAGTCTGCGGCTCAAGCACTGAAGCTGTTATCGCAGCATAGCTTAGCATATTAGATCACGCCTGAGGTGCCAGTGTTGCAGCCTGGAATCGGCTTGGAAGTTCGCCGCATGCAGGGAGCGCTGTAACCCGCTCCAGCTGCGAGCCCCAAGATGGTCTCGTTTTCTGCTTCTCCCCAAGTACATCTTTACTTCATTAGACCTAAGAGCTAGGGTATAGTTGTGAAGGCTTTAACCACAAAGAGTACTATTTTTGCTTACTTGACGTCGGTTTTATTCGGAATGATCATCTGTCACGGTGAGGCCAGCCGACCCAAGTTTCTCGTTTGGACGTGGTTCAGGCAAGCCTAAGCTTAACATTAAAGCGGGAATATTCGCGCAATAAGACCAGTATGTAACTAAGTTGCTAAAATCATGTTCGTGAGGTCATAGTGCCCAACATACCTGCTACCTTATGTATTGGTTTGTATCTGGCTGCTGCTCTAATTGCTCCAATAGGTGCATTCGCTGCGGAGTACCGCATCGGCCCACAAGAGCGGGTTAGAGTGAAAGTATATGAGTGGCCTGCACTGTCGGACGATTTTATTGTCTCACCCGAAGGAGTGATATCGCTGCCGATCATCGGCAGTATTAAAGTAGCTGATATGACAGTGGCAGACCTTGCAGATTCGATCGCTAGTCAGCTTCAGGCGCGAGCGGGGCTGCCGGAAAAACCCTTTGCATCTGTGGAAATCACACAGTTTCGACCATACTATGTCATCGGCGATGTGCAGCGCTCGGGTGATTTCGTTTATCGACCCAACATGACGGTACTTATAGCTTTAAGCATTGCGGGCGGACCTTATCGCGCGGCCGATGGTATGGCCGTAAGTCTCGCAAGGGATGCCATCACCAGCCGTTCGACATTGGCCTTATTGGAAGGCAGGAAACTTGAACTTCTCGTGCGCCAAGCGCGCTTGAACGCAGAACTTCTCGACAAAGATGCTTTCGAACTCAAACCGGGGGTGGAGTACCCTGCCCATATCATTCAGGAAGAACGTGCTATTATGCAGGCCAGAAGAGATGATATTCGGAATCAGATTTCAGGTCTACGCAATCAAGTCAAGTTGTATTGGGAGGAGATCGCTCTGCTCAAGGCTCGTTCCGAGAGTGGAAATAAGAAAATTAGCTCTCTCGAGAAAGAGTTAACGGGCTTACGGTCACTTAGCGAGCGAGGGCTTGGCCTTGCGTCCCGCCAAGGTGAGCTTGATCGTCTGGCGGCTCAGTATGAAGGTGACCAGCGAGAGATCGATACTCTAATCAATCGGGCACGACAGAACATCGCTCAAGCTGAAACTTCGACTGGTCGGCTGATGAGCGAAAGACAGCAATCCATTCGGATTGAACTCAGGCAGGTTTCGACGCAACTCGACGATCTGGAGCAGCAAATGGCCATGCAGCAGGATCTGCTGGCTGGTTCAGAGCGAATGGGAGCTGTGACGCAGGCTCAGCGATTAGGACGATTCAGCTTCCGTATCTCTCGCCGCACCAGCACCGGAGTCACTGAATTAGATGTCCAGCAGAGTGATGCTGTCGAGCCTGGCGACGTTGTGATTGTCAAGCAATTAGGCGCAGGGGGAGGTATAGGATCCGGAATTTTAAATCGTGAGCTCGAAATAGGAGTAGCTCAGTCAGAAACTCAGCGATGATGAACATTGGACAGCCACGGAGGGGCGGGCCATGCGACACATGAATGAAGCTTTCGAAGTCCTGAGCCCGAGCCGGAGGTCTCCTGCAAGTGTATCTCCGATCCGACGACTGCTGTTCCTAAGGCAACAGAAGTGGGTTGTTCTCCTCTGCACCCTCCTAATGGGCATCCTTGGGGTTATATATATACTACAGCGAAGCCCAACCTTTACGGCCAACGGCCTCCTGATGGTGGAAAATATACAACTCGATACAGGCAGATCAGATCTGATTCCTGCAATGGGAAACGTCGATACATCCTTGGTTGACACCCAAGTTGTGATTATCAAATCGGATGCAGTTGCTCTCAAAGCAATCAAGGCCCTCAACGTCGCAGACAATGATCCGCGATCTGGGGTCTTCGGGTGGCTAGCCTCCCTCAGGCGTTTCCTTCCTCCAACAGGTGAGGTAGGCGAAGTTGATGAGCGTCTCTCCGCTCAGGCGAAATTGCGCGCATTCGATCAGAATCTTTCTGTGAAGCGCATAGGAACTACATACACGATTGATGTTCGCTTCACTGCCCGAACCCCTGAAATGGCCGCTGAGGCAACCAACGAAGTCATCAAGGTCTACTTGGCGGACCAAGCGGCGGCAGGCGTAGCTTCTGCGTCTTCAGCAAGTGCTTGGTTGCGGGAACGCATCAAAGATGTCGGACCCAAGACACGCGTCATTAGTTTTGCTTCTCCGCCCATGAGGTCTGATGGTCCCGGAAGGCTAAAGCTCCTTAGCGCCTTCATTGCGTTCGGCGCTCTCTCTGGTTTAGGGCTTGCCGTTGCACGGGTGATGCTAGACTCGACCCTCAAAGATCCTCAGGAAGCTGAAACGAAAGTGGGTGCCAACTTCTTAGGCGCTGTCAAAAAATTCTCCCGCGGAGCAAGCCTGAAACAAGCAGAATCGGGGCATGATAGCGTCGAGAACAGTGAGCACGAGCGGGGATCCACTTTCGAGATACCTCAGCATATGCGCATGGCCCTAGATCTTCCGCATTCCGATCTCGCAAGCACGATCGGCAGAGCTAGGGCAGCGATTGCTCGGGCAGCTAGCCCCTCGCTAGTTGGTGTAACTTCCCTAACGTCAGGTGAAGGGGTGACGACAATTGCATCCAATCTTGCGACGTCGGCTGCGGCCGCCGGAAGCCGAGTGCTGCTGATAGATGCAAACAGGCATCAACCAGTTCTGTCTGAACACCTCGGCGGGAACGTCTGGGTTGAATTTGAAGACCTGATCGCTGGAAGTGTGCCCCTCCAGGAAGTGTTGCGGCGACATAGCGAAATGGGGTTGCATTTCTTATCGCTCGCAGGGCCGAACCTCGCCGGCCGAGATCAGCGGCTATGGATAGAATTGGCAGCGCTTGTTCGGACTTGGAAGGCAGATTATGATCTTATTATACTTGATCTGCCTCCGCTTCTACCAACTGGGAATGTTGCGTTCGCAAACACCTTCGTTGAATCGCTCTTGCTCGTCGTCCAGTGGGGCGGCGTATCTTCAGAGTTGATGCAGAATGTATTGGCGGCCTCTGGCATCGGCAGCGACGATCTCTGTGGCTTTATTTTCAACAAGGTACCATCTTCGGCTATCAGGCGAAGCACATTTCCGGTTGAAGCCTACATCAAGCAATATGCAGGAAGGACGGCTGCTGCGCCAAGGTCTGCTCGAGGCAGAGAGTGAAACCTTATGCATCAAGATAGAAGTTGCAGGAGCATCCCACTTCTCAGGTTTTGCTCGCTCGGCCTAAGGTATGTCCAGTTAAAGACAACCGGTATCCATGAGGTCCGGTCATGATCCAACCGTTGCAACAGCAATCGAAGGGTTCGCGAACGCCGCCGGATGTTACAATTGTTATCCCCACCTTCCGAAGGCAGGACCTGCTGCTGAAATGCCTTACAAGTTGCCTCGCGCAAAAGGGCCTTGGGGAAGTATCTGCTGAAATTCTCGTTGTAGATAATTGCGCTGAAGCCTCAGCGGAGCTTCCCGTCCGGGACCTAGGTCGCCGCGCTGCCTTGCCCATCCGCTATATTCATGAGCCTGAGCCAGGCATTTCCAGTGCTCGCAATGCGGGGCTCCGATGTGCCGCGGGCGAGCTCATTGCATTTATTGATGATGATGAAATCGCTACAGAAGATTGGCTAGTCCATCTCGTAAATACGCAGCGCAGTTCGCACGCGGATGTTGTGTTTGGGCCGGTACTGCCTTCTATACCTCACGAACTGGCAGGTGCCGAGCGAGCGCCTTTTCGGGATCTGCTGACGCATTCGACGGAGCACATAACCGGAGTCGAGGTGTCCAGCACGATCTTGGATCCTTTTTGGGCGCGCGGGAGGAAGGCCTATCCGAAGCTAGGCTCCGGTAACTTCTTGCTGCGGCGTCATTCCGCTGCTGTCAGGGATGTGCGGTTCGACTCCCGGCTCGGACGCACCGGAGGGGAAGACACCCTTTATTTCAACCAGCTGCTCGCCAGGGGAAGCCGCCTCATCTGGTGTGCTGAGGCGATTGCTTGGGAGTACGTTCCCCCAGAACGATTGGGCCTGCGCTACGCGCTCCTACGCGCGTTTCGCGGCGGACAGACTGTATCGATGACACCAATGCTTTTGGTGCCAAAGCGGCCTGCGCTGACGGTCCTTTCGATGATGATTGCGCTGCCTCAAGTTCTCATCCACGCGGGCTTGGCGGCCTTCAGCGCCATGATACGGTCGCCGCAATGGGCCTCTCACCTTGTCCGTGCAACTAGTGCAGTCGGAAAGCTTCTCTGGGCTGCTCCTTTCAGAGTGCAGGCATATGGGGCGGATGCCAAGAAGCTAAAACTGAAGTGCAAGGCTTCAGAATAGGGCTTCGGCCATGTCAGTGAAGATCCTCACCTAAACTTGCGCACTGGTGCGGATCTGGCCAGGAGGCTCTCGATGGCGGCCGTGCATTAGGGCGTCGGACCGGAAACTGGCCTCTCCAACCTCTGCGCAAGTTGGTGCAGCAGCGGGCCGAGTGCCACCACCCGATGAGTGTAGCGGGCATTGGTGCTCTCTCGGTGCTGGCTTGTGTCAGTGCGATCAAGCACCCGGAGCGCTTTCGGCAGTCCCGCAATGTCGGAGCTCATTTGGGTCTCACGCCGCGGCAATATCAAAATCCGGTGAGGTCGACCGGAGCGGCCGCATCTCCAAATGTAGTGACGAGCTAGTGCAACCCTACCTGTTCGAGGCGGGCGGTGTCTTGCTAACCGGGGTTCAACGCTAGTCGCGCTCAAAGCCTAGGCGGTGCGGCTGGTGCAACGCAGTGGGTTCAACTCAGCCGCAGCAGTCTCTATTAGCAGCCGCAGCTGGTCTCGGCGGCTGGCCGAGCCGTGGCGCATGGGCGAACTCCATCCTGAGTTCCGGTTCGCGGGCAGCTGCATGCTGCGCAATCTGCTGGTCGCGGACGGATTCAGCCTTCACGCAGGTTCTGCGCAAGCATGATGTTGCGATCAGCATAGATGGCACAGGGGCTTTCGGCCTGATCTGGACAGCCTTAGCGATCTATACGGCAAGCGCCTTGAGATCTGCGCCCGACCAATAATGGAGTGAAGACTGCTCTCCCGATCCTGATGCGTCCGATCAGCCAGAAGCAGGATATTGCACAACACGCAAAAAGAAGCGGCCCCAGTTGCCCAGGGCCGCGTCAGAACTGATAGATCAGGCGGCTTTTAGATGACGAGGAAGTCGGCCGCCGTGAGCATAGCGCGGTTCTCGATCTGAGCGAACTTGACCGCTGCGCCCGAGCCCGAGCCGTCTGCATCGTAAGACAGGGCACCGCTGTTGCTGTCGTAGATGATGCGATCGTTGGAATCCAACGCCTTGGTGCCAACCACGAAGCTGCTGGCTGACAGGTTGCCCCACTTGAGCTTGGTAAACGCCGAGTCGTTGAGGAGGATCGTGTCGTCGGCCACGTTGAAGTCGAGGATCACGTCCACGTTCTTGTTGCCCAGCTTGGTGTCGAAGGTGAAGGTATCCTTGCCCTCACCGCCACTCAGCACGTCCGAGCCGTTCCTGCCCCAGATCTTGTCGTCGCCGCCCTTGCCCTCGATCAGATCGTTGCCGGACGTACCCGTCAGGCTGTTCGAGCTGCTCGTGCCCGAAATCGTCTTCGTAGTCGGGGTCGTGGGTTGGGTCGGAGTCGTTGGCGTGGGTGCGGGCACGGACGGCTTCGCAGGTTCGCTCGGCTGCGTCGGAGCAACTGCCGTGTTATCATGGACGGTAAAGCTCTGTGGCGTGGAGGAGGCGACGGAGAGCTTGCTGTTGGCCACAGCCGCATCGTTGTAGGTGGCGCTTTCCACCCGGATGTTGCGGTCCTTGTCCCACGAGCCGCCGTAGAGATCGTTGAGCAGCTGCACTGACACCTTGTGGTTGCCCACGCCCCAGTCACCTCGGATCTCCAGTGTATCGACCTGCCCGCTGCCGTACAGGGACTTCCCGGTAAACGTGCCGCCCACCTGCTTGTCATCGACAAACACGGCGTACTGCGCGTCGCCCTGGTAGGCATCCTGGGTGATCTTCAACACTAGCTTGTCCGAGCCCATGCCAATCCGAGTAGTCACTCCCGTCGTGGGAACAGGGATTGGGGTTGGTGTCGGCGCAGGCGTCGGTGTTGAGATTGGAGCACCGGGATCGAACGGGCTTTCATAGCCTGAGAACATCCGCAGGTAGTCGGAAATTGCCGTACCAAATGGGTCCTTCGGATTGTAGGCGCCGCCGCTGTCGAGGTAGCGGTCGAGGTTGTCGCTGCCCCAGAGG
>JAESFL010000867.1_pt1 | contig 15294 bp, 10 predicted proteins | sample 9269401 | NCBI WGS metagenome assembly JAESFL01 (sample SAMN14506025, study PRJNA617098) | algae metagenome | isolation source: Gloeocapsa sp. UFS-A4-WI-NPMV-4B04 and co-occurring heterotrophs from desert... | place: USA: Utah | collected 2006-10-01 | reverse complement strand
GACGGTTTATCAACTGAAAACAGGGCTGTTGTCGAACTATTTGATTGAGCAGCTTAAGTCGCCGACTCTCTCTATGAAGCTGGATTGTGCTTAACCCCCATATTTAGTATCTCTGCGTAAGTCCTGAAGAATTAAAAAAGTGAACAGTGAACAGTGAGTAAAAAATAAGAATTAAAAAATTGTGATATGACAATTTACTCTTACACTCATCACTCATCACTACTCACTACTCACTCTTTGTTGCTGCTCAATTTCGCCAAATTCTAGCAGTATAATCTCCCTTGTCACTGCCACTTGCGATCGCCTGCCCATCTGAGCTAAAGGCAACAGAATTAACTACGCCTGAATGCCCTTCAAGAGTACGAATAAGTTTAGCATCGCTTAAATTCCATAACTTAATAGTTTTGTCATCGCTAGCACTTGCCAGGGTTTCGCTATTACGGTTGAAGGCAACAGAATTAACTAAATTTGTATGCCCTGCAAAGGTATTAATTAATTTCCCCGTCTCCGCATCCCAAAACTTAATTGTCTTGTCTCCACTACCCGAAGCAATCATCTTGCCATCAGGACTAAAGGCAACAGTTCTAACTGGCCCTAAATGGCCTTCAATGGTGTTCAGCAGTTTACCAGTCCGCATATCCCACAGCCTAATTGTCTTATCTTTGCCAGCACTGGCGAGCATTTGTCCATCTGGACTAACAGCACTAGCAAAAACTCCTTCTTTATGCCCGTTAAACGTCTGAAGCAATTGCCCTGTTTTTGGATTCCATGATTTGATTACGCCATTCCAACCACTACTAACAAGTGTTCCATCTGGACTAAAAGTTACAGCTCGCACATTTTTTTGCTGTGGTTGAATTGTGCGGATTAGTTCGCCAGTCTGCGGATTCCATAACTTGACTGTTTGATCTTTACCACTACTGACAAGAGTTTGTCCATCAGGACTAAAGGCGACTGATAAAACTGGCGCAGTATGTCCCTTGAGTGTATGCAGCACTTCTCCAGTCTGTGAATTCCACAGCTTGAGTGTCGAGTCGTCGCTAGCAGTAGCAATAATTTGTTGACTAGGACTAACAGCTACAGCCCAAATTCCTTTTGAATGACCGTTTAATGTTTGAGTTTGGACATTTTCCCAATTAGTAGCTTCAATTTGTGCTTGTTGCCACTCATGAAGTCCATAAGCACCAGCCGATAGCGCTAGAATGCCTGCGATACCTGCTCCGATTAACCAATTAGAATTTTTCCGCTCAACTGGAGTAGTATTAATAGTTCTTGGACGTTCTTTTTCTAACATTTAAAGCCTCATGATTACTGTTGTTAAAATGCTGATAAGATGCTTTATATCTTTTGCTCAGATACAGGTAGTATGATTTTTAATTGCGGTATTACTTATTTTTATTATGTTATATATATTGCCACTAGCGAAGTTGAAATACTGCCTCAAAAACGAACCAGTGCCAAGTTAAGCGTAAATTTTTGTCAATAGAGATCAAAACTGCCAAACTTTAATCGTCTTATCCTTACTGCCACTAACTATAGTCTGCCCTACAAGACTGGTAGCGATTGATAAAACCCAGTCAGAATGCCCTGTGAGAGTGCGGCGCAATTTTACTGTCTGAAGATTCCAAACTTTAATCGTTCGATCGATCCCTGCACTAGCAAGCGTTTGGCTATCATTGCTGAATGCAACAGAAACCACGCGATCGCTATGCCCCTCAAGTGTACAGATTAATTCTCCAGTTCGCCAATTCCAAACTTTAACTGTCTTGTCCCAACTACCAGAGGCTAACGTTTGTCCATCAGGGCTAAAAGCGACGGATCTCACAGCGTCAGAATGTCCTTTAAGGGTACGCCGCAGTTTTCCGGTGGACAAATCCCAAATCCTAATACTTTTATCACTGCCAGCAGTCGCTAACGTTTGTCCATCGGGACTAATGGTAACAGAGAAAACTCGACTAGAATGATCTGCTAAAGTGGAACGCACTTTTCCAGTTGGTAGATCCCAAACCTTAATATTAGTATCTTCACTGCCACTTACAACCGTTTGTCCATCAGGGCTAATAGCCACTGACCAAACTGGGCCAGTATGTCCAGAAATTGTCTTGATCTGCTCTCCTGTTTGGGCATTCCATAACTTGATAGTATTGTCTCCACTGCCACTAGCAAGGATTTGTTGATCGGGACTAAGAGCAACCGATCTCACTGCATCGGAATGTCCCGAAAGTGTACGGATCAGTTGTCCAGTATCTAGATTCCAAATCTTGATTGCCTTGTCTCCGCTACCGCTAACTAGAGTTTTGCCATCCCTACTCAATGCTATAGACCAAACTCCTTCTAAATGCCCAGTCAAAGTCATCTTTAAAGGATTTTCGTTGCTAACCAATTTTTTACTAGGAATAGCAACTGGGGTTTTGACTTCAGGAATAGGGCCAGGAGATCGCAAAAAATAGTAGCTACCAGCCGTTAGCGCTGATACAGCAGCAAAGCTTGTTGCTATCCCAATTAGCAAAGGAGATTTTTTTGGCAAGCGAGGAAAACCATTGCTTATCCTATCCTTTAAAGACAGTATTGAGGGTTTATCCTGTAAATCTGGAATAGTTGCCTGTCCAGTGGCTTTTTCGGGCGCAAGAATAGCGGTTTGCGATCGCCCAATCACTTTTTGCTGTTTTGGGTGCTGTGGATTGGGGTTAATAGCTGCTTGTCTCGCCACATGACGCTTAATCAGTGGTGCTAGTGCTTGCAGTGCTTCTGTTGCCGACTCGTAACGTTCTTGGAAGTGGTAGCGCACCATTTTAGTGAGTACATTTGCCAAAGCAGGACTTACTTTTACATGGTGTTCCCAGATAATTTCGCCTGTGTCTGAGTCTTCTAATAGTTGTGTAGGATTCAACCCCGTTAATGCTTGGATGCCTATTATCCCTAATCCATAAATATCACTAGCAGGGCGTGGTCTGCCTCTGGCTTGTTCACTAGGCATATATCCTGGTGTGCCAATAGCGATCGTTGCGGGTATACCAACCGCATAGCTTGTGCTGGTTTTTCCTTGCGCTGTTACTACTTGCGTCCATGCTTGCTTGACGGAACCAAAGTCAACTAAGACTAATTTGTTATCCTGCTGTCTTCTAATTAAGTTGTTTGGCTTGATATCTCGATGGATCAACCCGTGACTATGCACATATTCCAGAATGCTTAATACTTCTTGGAGTAGTTGCACTATAGCACTCTCACTCCAACGGTTCCCTGTTGCCAATTCTACACTTAGGGTATGCCCTAAGATAAACTCTTGCACTAGGTAAAATTCTAGGTTTTCTTCAAAATGAGCTAAAAGCTGCGGTACTCGGTTATAGTTGCCAAGTTTATTCAGCGCTTCTGCTTCTCTAGTGAATAGCTGTCTGAGTGTTTGGATTGATTCAGGCTCATCACTGGTGCGTAACAGATGTTTAACGACGCAGGTAGGGTGATGAGCTAGTTCAGTATCTTCAGCAAGGTAGGTTTTACAGAATCCTCCTGCACTTAAAACTTGAACTATGCGATAACGCCCTTGTAGTAACTTGCCTAACATCTGTTCAACTACTGAAGTTCTTAATATTAATTGTCCTGCTTTTTCTAACCATCCCTCTAGAGGAGGTATTCTTTATTTAAGGGAGGGTTGCATATCATTAGGAGCGTACCCAGAAACTATAAGTGTTTTTTTATACTTATGAATCAAGTTTGAACTTCAAGGGTATTTAAAGATTAGTTTTGTTGATCCTCTTATTTGTTCACTGATGTGTGATTTAAAAGCTTGGCGATCACAAATCCACTCAACACAACTTATTGTATAAATAGCAGCAACTAACCTTTTTCATAGTTTTTAATTTAATAGTTCTACAGCAGTTTATTTAAAACACATTTTTATAGCCCGTTTAAATCTAAATTAGAATATTTCTAATATTTTTATATTACAAACAAATAACTATAATTATATGTAATTTACTTTCTTTTAAAATTGCCTGAAGCCTTCATATTTGCTATTATAATTTATTAAAAACTTTGTAACTTTTCTTTTATTTAAACTAAACGAAATAACTAAATTAAACTTTAAATTAATTGATAAAGTTGTATTACCTAGCTAAATTTTGCTGGAATCAGTTATTATCTGCGACTTCAGATATTGCAATAGCTGAAGATTGCAACAGCATGAAATTTAAATAAGGTATTAGATTGTAGCGAAGTTTGGCAAAGGAGTGCGTAAAATAAGCAATCCTGGGATTTTTTTCAAAATTAATACTTGAAGGAGGTATTCTCAAAACGGAAAACACCTGCCTCGTAGTATTTAGGATATTACGGATATTTTCTATAAAAATAGGAAATTTGACACGAGGTTTATCGTCTTTCAGGGTAGTATTACTCACACCGAAAGACAAGAAAATATTGCCATCAAACTCTAGAGTAAGGTGATAGGATTTTCCTAATCAACGAGCTTTAATATCTTCGCTAATGTTTTTTCCTACTCCAAAATTGTAGTAGGTGTAGCATAAATTACTCCTATTCAGGAGCGCCAGTACGGTTGAGCAAAAAATCACTGAGCAAGCAAATATACACTAAGGCAAACTTAGCTACGCCCTGTAGTAGATAGGCCCTCGACAATTAGAGACGGAGTGTAACAAGAGCCATTCCAATCAGCATCACTGCCTAGGGCAGATATTTGTTTGAGTGCAGTGTAAACGTTTCCAGCAACCATTGTATCTTTGACTCTACCTACAACTTGACCATTTTTGACTCGGTAGCCGAGATCAACATTGATCGAAAAGTCACCAGAAATACTACCGCCACCATCTAGCATTTGATCGACGATTAGTCCATCATCCAGATAAGTAATTAATTGGGCTAGTGACTTATTCCCAGGCTGAATCAGTAAGTTAAATAACCCAGGCGTAGGATAACTACCCAATCCAGGACGAAAACCATTGCCAGTAGTGGCAGTATTCAACTGATGAGCAATAGTGCGATCGCAATAAAAATGCTGCAAAACCCCGTCTTGGATAAAAACCAGCGATTGAGTAGGTGTACCTTCATCATCAAAAGGGCAGCTAAACGGCCCCGCCTCTGGTTCTTGCCAAAGAGTTATTTCTTTTGATACTACTTGCTGTCCCAGCCTATCTGCCCAAGGAGAAGCCTTTTCAATGACTCTTTTGCCATTTAAAGCGGCTTGAATAGTACCCCAAAGCATATCAGCAGCTTTAGAAGTAAACAAAATCGGTACACGCCCAGTGGGAGATGAAACATTGTCTTTTACCCAGTCCAAGCGCTGTAAGATGTGACGAGCAATTGCTTCTGGATGCAGGCTACCGCGTTGAGTCTGACCATCAGATACACTCAAAAAATCATCACCTCGTACCCATTCTGCTGAGATATAACAACTGAGTGTGGTGTCAGTGTAGTGGCAGTCTAAACCTTGAGAATTGACGAGACGAGTAGTTTCAACATCACTATCCCACTCAGCGCTAACGAGGACTTCTGGGTAAGCGTCTCGAATGATAGCGATCGCCTGCTTCCCCCACTCAACTAATTGTTCTACTGGTACAGCTTCCCCTAAGTCTGGATAAGCAGGCTTTGAGTTGCTTCCTAGTTCAATCCTTTCAGGTTCATTGAGTTGGCTAAGTGCTAAAGCACGTTCCACCATTGCCTTCGGTTCTACTGGCCCATAAGCCACAGCCAATCCTGGACGGCCTGATCTCCAAAGCCGTAGCGCTGTTCCTTCAGATTGAGCGCTTTCAAGCTGCTTTAAGCGGTTTGCCTCAAAAAAAACTGGTCGAGACAGCGATCGCGAATGATATATTTCAGCTGCCTCTGCGCCTGACTTAGCGGCTAGGTGCAGCAGTTGTTCTGCTAGTTTCTCTTGTGGCAAATTTTCAGAACCCATAACCCTTGCTGATTTTTGTTGATACCGCCAAGACACCAAGAAAAGTTAAACACGAATCCTGCATTTTCTTTGTGTCTTATAGTTAATTCACGTGCAATCAATTTACGGCAGATTGAGCTCTTGCAACAGCCAAAAACCTGCAAAAGATTCTGTTTGGGGATCAGACTGAACCGCTAAAAAATGTACTCCACTGGCTTTCTGCTTGGCTTCCTCAAATTCTTGAGCTGCTGTTAAGGTTTGTGGTTTGATATTACCCATAATCCAGCTATCACTCGCCCCGGTTTCTAAAAGTAATCTTGGCAGTGGGCGATCGCTAAATTTGAGAAAAGCTAACTCTATTCCCGACATCCACCCAGCCAAAGGCACAGATCGAGGTGAATAAATGATCACACCAGGAATTTTTGTTTCAGGCGTTAACCCAATCATCTCCAATGGGAAAGCCTCACCAAAGCCAATATCCCATTCGTGCATTTCCGCAAACGCAGACGCTTCTAAACTAACAAACGCCCACTGCTGTCCGATTAAGGGATCTGGTAGGCGTTGGGGATTTGGTGTCTCAAAGCGAACAGAGGGATTTGTCGCAGCTTGATATCCAGGTTCTTGAGGATACACTTCCTCCATGCGTTGTTGCAGCCATTGATAAAGAGCTAACGTGCGGCGGCTAGGCTGTGGCGGAATCCCCAAATCGTCGCAGGCTTTGACAATCATATTATTCATCTGGCGGCGGAAAAAGCGGAACTTGACGGGCGCAACTCCGGCTTCGCTAATTGCCTCCTCTAAAGCCGTCTTCAGCCAAACCGAATTTACCTGTGTACTGGGGCAATACTTAGCATATCGAAACAGAGAATCAGGGTTTGTGCGCGAATCCAACGGACTCTCACACACCAAGACTTCCCAAATTTTTTTCTTGTTTTCATCCAAAATCGGACGGGAGTAGAAGTCTAGCTCCCAAATAGTAACCATGTGACGCTGTTAAAGTTTTTTTACTTTCTGATCATACGAGCGATCGCAGCCAAAATAGCTATTAATTATCTGCTGGGTAACTCACACAGTAGGTTTACGGTAAAAGTGACTAAATCTCTACTCTCCACTTGCAAAGTACCGCCTAAATGTTCTGCTAGCTTTTTTACAATGTTAATCCTAGTCCAGTTTCCACCCTGCTGCCTGCGATCGCTACTTTTGAGGCGATAAAACTGCTCAAATTGATTAGGTAATACTGGGTATTTTCGTAGAATACAATACAACTACGTTACGTAAAGCAATACAAATAAATCCTGCTGCAACAGCAGGATTTTTAACTACATTTTTGGACGCGATCGCATTTCCTTAAGGAACTTCAATCGGAATCAAAGCATTCTCAGGTAAATAACCCTTAAAACACTTTTCATCTGACAGAACCAAAGTCAGCCGCAACTGATAATCAGGCGGGATTTGCAAATCTGCCCAAGGCACTGCTATCTCCAAGCAACGATCAAGAGCAACAGCAGCGCGACTAACACGGGGATGCCATTGATCATGTTCGCCAGCCTCTTGAAACTGAATTGATTGAGTCAGCAAATTAATTTCTAGCTGGTGATGAAACATATAGTTCATCGGCGCTGCATCCGGCAAATTCTCTAGATTTACTGGGCTATTGTGCATGGTTTGGTCAGGATAAAACCACAGCAAATTTAACTGAGGTGGATAGTCACGCCCTGGTTGTACGCCGCTTTGGAAGTCCAGCCGCAGGTAAAAGTTCAAGTGATCCACGCCGTACCAGAGACGCTGAATTGCGCTGCTTTTGTGCATTGTTCCCCGCGCTCCACCAACTTCCAAGCGACCAGCTTTGTCCCAGTCTTGTTCGTCGCCTAGTCCATTAATCACCGGATGAATAAATCCTTGCGGTCGATGGTCAGCCTGTACTTCGTGTACTTCTACTGGTTGGTAGATATGCGGGGGTACTGGTTCATTCAACGCCTGGTAAATTCCACACAGGTGTTCTCGAAACAACTGGTCAAAAATTGCATCCTGATTTGAGGAATGACCCTCACCAAACCACCAAAACCAATCAGAACCTTCTGCCGCATATAGAGCTTCCCACGCTTCAGGATTATTTTCCTCGGTTGCTTCAGGATGATTTGCCAATACTTGTCGCGCTTCTGCCAACAGATCCCAAGCGCGATTTTTTGCCGGATCACCAATCCATGTGGTAAAGCTGCCATCCACCCAAGACCCGCTATGTAGCTTTGCGGCTGGGATAGTTGCTTTTGCTGGGAAAGCATCGAGATATTCAGAAACAGTTACGAGTTTGATCTGCTGATGGTCACTCAGGATTTGATATAAATTCTCTAGAAACGGCTTGCCATCTTCGGGGTAAAATTCCCAGCAATTCTCGCCATCAAGGGCAATAGTAACTAACCAAGGTTCATCTGGTTGCCTGTCTTTATGAGATTGGGCGATCGCTTCTAAATGCCCCACCAAGTCAGCTGCCGCTCGTTTCGGTGGCATTGACCCATAGGTAAAGCCGATCAAATCCGACAAGCGATGGTCTCTAAAAACTATTGCTAAGTCACCATGCGGTGTTTCTAGCCGATAAGGTTGATACAATATCTCCGGTTCTAAGACATTGCCAGCGCCATCACGGTGGAAAAAGTGTTGCATCGTCCATCCTAAGACAGCCTCGTCAGAGCAAATCCATTTAAATCCTTGGTCTGCAATATAAGGCAAAACTTCAGGACTTACCGACTGTTCTGAAGGCCACAACCCACGCGGCTCCTGCCCAAAGCGATCTTTATACAAATCCCAGGCTTTTTGTAAGTGGCAGGGTATATCTTCAGCCCACTGAAACCGATGCTTTGGCAGAGCCATTTGCGGCACTGCTACTCGACCAGAATTAGTATCCGCTAGCAGAGGTAAGATTGGGTGAGTATAAGGCGTAGTTGTTACCTCTAACTGCCCTTTTTGTTGCATTTGCCGATGTTGTGGTATAATGTGGCTCAAGATTTGGCGCTGTTTAGAATAAATGCGCTGGCGATCGCTTAAACTAAAATCTCGCCCTTGTTGTAACCACGCTGCTATCTCCGGATCATCCCAAAACAAAGGGTCAATCCAAGCTAAGTTATGCCAAGCTAACAAGTCGCTGTAATCTTGCAACTGCCAATTTGCTAAACACCAAGTTTGCCCCTTTTCCTGCCGTTGTTGATACAACTGAGCATAACGAGGATGCGGGTCAATCAGCGTATGGTGATTGGCATCAAAAAAGTGGTCTATGATAAATTGCTGCTGTTCTTGACTTAGCTGTTCTGTTGGGGTCAAGCTTACTGCCAAATACGGGTCAAACGCAGTACCAGCAATATAGTCTTCAAGTTGCAATATCAAAGAAGGAACTAAGTTTACCGTTTGATGCAACTTAGGATACCGCTCTAGCAGTAATACTAAATCTAGGTAATCTTTTGTACCATGCAGCCGCACCCAAGGCAAGCGGTACTGAATAGCAGAATTAGAACCACTGTTATCACGACTTTTGTACAGTGGCTGGTGCTGATGCCAGATAAAAGCAACGTAGAGAGGATGAGGCATAATTTAGGGGGATCAGGGGTTAGGGATTAGGGGTTAGGGGTTAGAGGTTAGGAGGTTATTGGTGAGAAGCCAATGTTATCCTCTTATTTTCTAATCCCTTTTGCCTAATATGTCTTCCCTAGTGCCTCTCGAACATCACTTTGAGCGGAGGTTTCTTCCGCTCAAACTTTGCGCTAGCCTCAAGTCCCTAAATTACTTGTTCAACTTCAGCAATTTCAGGAATCATCTCACGTAAGCGGCGCTCAATGCCCATTCTTAGCGTCATTGTTGAACTAGGACAAGAACCACAAGCTCCTTGCAGCCGTAGTTTCACAATCGGCCCATCTAGTTCTACAAGTTCCACATTTCCCCCATCAGATATCAGGTAAGGGCGCAGTTCATCCAAAACTGTTTCCACATTATCATTTGTAAGTTCCATGATTCCAACCTCTTTTGTCGTGAAAAAATTTTATGCTGTAAGTCCATACTAAATCGGATTACTGGAAGCCGAGAGCGCCACATCCAGTCTGACAATTAAACAGCTACTGGTTCTAGCAACTTTACATTGGAGAAGTTGAACTCAGTCGTAGTACGTTCGCCGTTTTCATACGATTGAATAACTTGATTACTCATCACGTAATAGTCGCCAATTTGCTGGAAGGTGTCATTAAATTTTAGGACTTTGGTAACTTCATCCGTCTGCGGATTGCGAAAGACAACATCGTAAAGTGTTGAAACGTAGCCATTACCTGTGTCTAAGCTTTCTTGGGTATCAATTACAAAAGCCATGCGGCCCATAACGCGGCTGACTTGACAAATTTCAGTCCCGCGAATTTTGTAATTAGAACCCATCGCATCGCCTTTTACCAGGATTTCTACCGCCCCTGTTTCATCGCTTTTACCCAGGTTAAACTCATTTTTGCCATGAGACTGGTCAAATTGCGATCGCTTGCGATGAGTTACAACATCTCGTAACTGAGTATAGACGCTCTCTTGCACTTGTTCATCGTCTATCCCAGTAACTTCGACACTCATGTCTCGGTTAATCCGAATTTTACCGTTATAGACTTCATTTCCCTGCTTCAGTTGCACATCGGCGCTGTAGCCGGGAAAGTTCTCGTCCCAGGTGTAACGATTTTCGTATGCCGCTCGAAATAACTCACGCGCATTTCTTTGCTCTGTCATGCAACCTTTTTGATTTCAACTTCTTTACAATTTTAGTCTATTCGGCTTAGGCATCAGTTAAGAGCATTCTTAGCAGGGGAATGTTTTTGTTTCCTCTAGTCCCCAACTCTAAAGGAAACTCTCCACATAGCTAACTCATCAAGTCTAATGAATCGGCGGCTGTTGGCGCTGAAGCCATCACAGGTTCTTGATAAAGTGGCACAGTGAATGTCACTGTTGAACCGAGTCCTTCGCCCATACTGTAAAAGTTAACCGTACCTCCCATTGCCTCTACAAGCTTCTGGGAAATTGTCAGTCCTAAGCCAGTACCACCATACTGACGAGTACGGGAACCATCAACTTGATTAAACGATTGAAATAGTTTGTCTTGTTTGTCTAAAGAAACGCCAATTCCAGTATCGGCGACACGAACTTTTACTATGCCAGGAAATTCTTGGTTTTGAAACGAGATTTTTTTGCGAACTACGTCAGCGCTAATAGTTACTCCACCTTCATTGGTGAATTTAAGCGCATTGCCAATTAAATTCAGCATTACCTGTAACAAGCGCTGATAATTGCCATGCACAATAATTTCATCAGCAGTATCCGGCTTTTGGATATCCAAGCTTAAGTTTTTCTGCTCGGCTTGAGTTCTGGTAAAATCTTCTACAACACTAAATATCTCATCTAGCTTAACTGAGCTTAGTTCTAGCTCCATCTTACCTGCTTCGATCTTGGCAATGTCCAAGATATCATTGATAATGTTGAGCAAGTGTAGAGCAGAGCGGTAAGCCTCCTCGATAAATTCGTGCTGCTCCTCTGGATCATCTGCCATTCCTTCGAGGATCAGCTTCAGAAATCCCAGCATTCCATTAAGCGGAGTACGCAGTTCATGGGAAGTGTTGGCGAGAAACTCGCTTTTGAGGCGTGAGGCTTCTTCTGCTTGTTGACGAGCTTCTTCTAATTCTTTATAGAGAGTAGCATGAGCGATCGCTGTGCCAACCTGATCTGCCAACTCCCGCACCAGTTCGATTTCTGCTGCTGTCCATATGCGTGGGTGATTGTCCAATGAAGGCTCGCCGCGAACACACTGCTGAAGGCTAATCAGTCCATTGGGTTTGTCTTGATAGCAAGTAGCAACCACCAACAGCGACTGCTGAAAGTTACTATAGTGGTTCTGCTCAACGATAACTGGTTCTAGTGTTTCTACCGCCTGACGAAAGCCAGCATCATTAGCAATTGCAAGCTCTTTACCCAACATTGAGCGAACATTTGGCTGACGATACTCAGCTACCACCTGCATCTGTGAAATGTCATTTTCGTAGGGACAAATAATGCACTGGCTCAGATTTAAAGCTTCTCCTAAACTATCAACTGTTTGCTGCCAAATAGTATCTAAATCTAAGGTGCGCCGGATATTATGAGCAATTTTAGTTAGCAGTTTCTTCGATTTAACCGAAGGCACTACTATAGATTGGCTAGTGGCTTCTTCATGCTGAAAGTTGGTTCTTGCTTCATTTCTAGCTGCCTCAATCTGCCGTCCCATCACCAAAACTGTAGTCGCATTACCTTTTGGCGGTAAAATTGGGCTGACGATCAGTTCAAATCTAAAAAACTTCTGTTCATAGCCAAATAAACACTCGAATTTTTCAGGAACTAGGCTTTCTATAATCCGCTCTACCCGTTCTAGATACAAATTCGTTTCCACGGGCCCAAACGTTTCACTTACCAAGTTTCCAACTACTTGCTCATTGCTCAACTCCTGTTCAGCTTCTTGCCAATAAAAAGATAGATAACGACCTAAGAAATCTTGTGTAAAAACTAACTCTGAGCTTAATTCTGGCAGCGCAGAAGGACTCGTACCAATAGCTTCCACATTGTTTGACACAGAAAGCGGCAGTTGGGAATTAGCAGTAACACTCATTAGTCGCATAACTATACACAAATGGCAAGCAGGAAAGCTGGATCAACAGCTGCTTCGAGTTTTGCACAAAAAATCGGCTTTAGGGAATGAGGAAAATACTGCCTTTTTAATATTCTTTAAACTGCGTAGTCTTGAACTATCTAATCATTCCACTCGCCCCTCGGTGGTACGGGTGTTCGCCCAAGGGTGCGTGTTAGTTCGTCATCTCGTTGTGTTTCGCCCCGCAGCCACTGTCGGATTGCAACTTCAATCACTTTACTAGGCTCGTTCGTCAGGTGCTGGATTTGATCTACTAACTCAGAATCTAGGTGGATAGCAATTTCTACCTTGTCGGGATGAGCGTCTGAATCCATAGTATTTTCATTCATAAGTGATAGCACATGGGTGATAGTAAAAAATTTCAGTCGATGCTGGGCAAGTCAGCTAGTGCAGCTATTGTGTAATAAGTTGCTGCTAGTATTTATTGTACGATCTTGAGGAAGCAATACAGGACGCAGACATATTTACTAAATAAAGGGGTTAGAGTTCACAGAAGTAGATAAAATGGTTTCAAACCGAGCGAACTTTCGGGAAAGAAGATGTTTTCCCAGAATGTCGTGTCCCAAATGCGCGTCGTAAAGCTGAGAAGAAATTGTGTGGAAGTCAATCAGGGAAAAAAGCCCTTATTCTTATCCACCTAAGTTACCCTAGCTTCTAACTCCTAGTAAAAACTTGCTTTTAGCCGAAGCAACGTCTTTGTTCAGAAAGCATTAAAATGCGTTAAGTATCTCGATGTCTTAACATTACTTAGTTCTAAATATAAGAATATGACTGACGTTCCCGCAGAGCGGATTCGTAATTTTTCTATTATTGCTCACATTGATCACGGCAAATCTACCCTCGCAGATCGCCTGTTGCAAACTACTGGCACAGTAGATGTGCGGCAGATGAAGGAACAGTTTCTCGACAACATGGATTTGGAGCGAGAGCGCGGGATTACAATTAAGCTGCAAGCGGCGCGGATGAACTACACGGCTAAGGATGGCCAGCAGTATGTTTTGAATTTGATTGATACACCTGGCCACGTGGATTTTTCGTATGAAGTATCGCGGAGTCTTGCTGCTTGTGAAGGGGCGCTATTGGTAGTTGATGCGTCGCAAGGTGTGGAAGCGCAAACTTTAGCAAATGTCTATTTGGCGCTAGATAATAATCTCGAAATTATCCCAGTTTTAAATAAAATTGACTTACCAGGAGCAGAACCAGAGCGAGTCGTCGGCGAAATTGAAGAAATTATTGGACTTGATTGTAGTGGCGCGATTTTAGCTTCTGCAAAAGAGGGAATAGGCATTGATGAAATTTTAGAAACGATCGTAGAGCGAGTACCGCCGCCACAAGATACTGTAGGTGAACCGTTACGGGCATTGATTTTTGATAGTTATTACGACAGCTACCGGGGAGTAATTGTATATTTCCGGGTGATGGATGGGACAGTTAAAAAAGGCGATCGCATTCGTCTGATGGCTTCTCGTAAAGAATTTGACATAGACGAATTAGGTGTTCTATCTCCCACGCAAAAACAAGTGAATGAACTTCACGCCGGGGAAGTAGGCTACCTAGCGGCGGCAATTAAAGCTGTCACTGACGCACGGGTAGGCGACACAATTACACTAGCTACAAAACCTGCTACTACAGCATTGCCTGGTTACACAGAAGCCAAGCCAATGGTTTTTTGCGGGATGTTTCCCATTGATGCCGATCAATTTGAAGATTTGCGCGATGCTCTAGAAAAGCTGAAATTGAACGATGCGGCTTTACAGTATGAACCAGAGACTTCAAGCGCAATGGGGTTTGGCTTCCGGTGTGGATTTTTAGGGTTGCTGCACATGGAAATTGTACAGGAGCGCTTGGAACGCGAATACAATCTAGATTTGATTATCACTGCTCCATCAGTTGTCTATCAAGTAACAACCGTTAAAGGAGAGGTACTGTATGTCGATAATCCTAGTCGCCTACCATCTCCTAATGAACGCGAGAAAATTGAAGAGCCTTATGTGCAAGTAGACATGATTACGCCGGAAGCGTATGTCGGCACTTTGATGGAGTTGTGCCAAAATCGGCGCGGTGTGTTCAAGGATATGAAATATCTTGCCCAAGGGCGAACAACAGTAACGTATGAGTTACCGCTTGCTGAAGTAGTGACAGACTTTTTTGATCAAATGAAGTCGCGATCGCGTGGCTATGCCAGTATGGAATATCATCTAATTGGCTACCGCGAGAATCCTTTAGTACGGTTGGATATTCAGATTAATAGTGATCCAGTTGATTCTTTAGCAATGATTGTACATCGCGATAAAGCTTATAACATGGGACGAGCGATGGCAGAAAAACTCAAGGAATTGATTCCGCGCCATCAATTCAAAGTGCCAATTCAAGCGACAATCGGCAGTAAAGTAATTGCCAGTGAACAAATTCCCGCCTTGCGGAAAGATGTACTAGCTAAATGTTATGGCGGCGACATCAGCCGCAAAAAAAAGCTACTCCAGAAGCAGGCAAAAGGTAAAAAGCGGATGAAATCTGTGGGTACAGTAGATGTTCCTCAAGAGGCATTTATGGCAGTGCTACGGCTTGATCAGCAATCTTAAGTGACTTTTCACTTAGCTAACGTCAGTTCGGGTTAAGGATCGAGACAAGAAAGGGGCAAACCCGATAGGCTGAAAATACCAAAATCTCAAGCCTGATTTGCCCTCATGATTAGTCTAGAAGAACTATGAATGCTCCGTCGATG
>JAESFL010000866.1_pt1 | contig 15298 bp, 19 predicted proteins | sample 9269401 | NCBI WGS metagenome assembly JAESFL01 (sample SAMN14506025, study PRJNA617098) | algae metagenome | isolation source: Gloeocapsa sp. UFS-A4-WI-NPMV-4B04 and co-occurring heterotrophs from desert... | place: USA: Utah | collected 2006-10-01 | reverse complement strand
CGTGCCAGCCTTCGCGGCTTGGCCGGCTGCTCTCACCCGACCGGCTCCGCCGGCCACGCTCATGCTAGCGCCAAGGCCAACCCTCAACTAACATTCACCCCGGACCACCCAATGGGGGCCGATCAGTAGGACGTAGTCGACAACAGCTCCGACGTCACGGCGGGCCACTTCCGTTGTTACAATCGGCTCGTTCGCTTCAGCAGGCTGATCCATCTCCTTGGGGCGAGTGGACTTGCCGTAACCGCGCAGGTCCAGCAAGTAGACGTCGAACCCCCGCTCAGCGATGTGGTCCATCCAGGACTTGCCCGCGAGTTGGAGATCAAACGCGGTTTCTGACGGGTAGGTCGCGCCATGAACGTAGACGACAGTCTTGTCGGGGCTGAACTGTGTCATGCCCTCTGGACGCTTGTTGCGCACGTAGATCTGGATACCGGAGTCCTTCGCCGGAACCATGAACTCATCCATCACGACCTTTGACCCAGACTGGGCCAGGGCGGGAGCTACGGGCAGCGTCGAGAACGCGAAGGCAGTTAGCACGGGTATGCTGTATAGTAGTCCTCGCATGAGAACCTCCCTGAAGCCGACTGTCTGCTGCAGCCGGTTCCCCAGCGTAGATGCGCCGCATGGGCAACAAAAGACCTGTATCTGAGCATACCAGATCTGCTCCGAGCGGTTACCTTTAGGCTTGCGGGATTGCTAAGCCAACAAATCCAGCTGCAGAATATCAGAGGATTTCGTGGACCTGGTAGATAGGTCCGCTGGGACGTCGATCCCCCACGGCAACTGCGATGATCCGGTTGAGCCACTCATAGGGTCCGGGGCCTGCCTCGAAGGTCGGGACGACGCGGAAGTAGTACTCGGATGGGTCAACAGGCTCGCCCGCTGTGAGGCGCTTCATGACCTCTGGTGTGGCGTGCCTGATCCCCCGGTAGGTCATACCGATCAAGTGGTTATCATCCGTCTCCAGGGTGATCCGCACATCGAGGTGGAATGATCCGTCAGCACGGACCGTGATCCAATCTGTGCCTCCGGGGAGGACCTTTCCCCGCAGCCTGGGTCCTTCAAAGTGGCCGCCTAGCACCGGCACAATGAGTCGACGCCCTACAGGGGTGTCTCCCACGGCGTGGGGCGGTCCAACTTCGCCTGTGAGGGTGAACAGGTACTCGCTTCTTAGGCCGTGCATGTTCAGCCCCCGGGGTTCCACACCAATTTTCAGCGCCGAGAGCGCCGATTGCCACCTTCCAAATCGATGTGACGTTCCAAAATCACGGGAAGGTGTAAGGATCCCCAGCACATGTGCCAGATCAACGCTGCCGGACGGAGGAGATGATGACACACGAGCAGGAGAAGAAGCCAGGCGACGAGGTGAAGCCAGGGACGGACCAATCCGGAGAGAACCTTTGTCCCACCTGTGCTGGCAAGGGTGAGGTCGGCAACAAGCCATGTCCAGACTGCGGTGGGACGGGAATCGTGACGACGCTCGTGGGCGACGCTTGAGCCGCTGGGGTTAGGCTCGCCAATGCCCCTCGGGCAGGAGTGGTCTCGACAGCCAGGCGGCCGTCGTGGTGATCTTCACTCCAAGGCGCGAGGATCGTCTCGCTGCCGCAGAGCAAGCCGGATGTCTGATCTTCCTCGGTACCTGAAGCAGCTCGACAAACTGCTCCTGAACCTGCCCACCGAAGCGATGCTCCTGTCCGAGCTCGACGGGTATCTCACCGGGATCGTGGTCTGTCCCGAGCTCATCATGCCCAGCGAGTGGCTCCCAGGCGTCTGGGGCGAAGAGGATGATGAGCCTGTCTTTGAGAACAGCAGACAGGCCGAGAAGCTGATGCAGCTCGTGATGGAGCACTACAACAGCATCGCGCGCGGCCTGAACGGCTCCTCAGGCGATTTCGCTCCTGTGTTCGATGTGGACACACATCATGACGAGGTTCTCTGGGAGCTGTGGATCGACGGCTTTGATCAAGCCATGCGCCTGCGTCCGGAGGCCTGGGCCAGGCTCCTGGTCGGTGATGAGGAGACGCGCGCGGCCCTCGCGGGGCTCGTAAGCTTGGCCGAGATCAGCCGTGACGAGAGCAAGCTCAGTGAGGAAGACGTAACCGAGCTGACCCGGACGGCTCATGATCTCATCCCGGGATGGGTCGAGACGCTCAATGCAGCACGCCTTGCGGAGCACATGGCCGACAGGAGACCGCTGCCGACTCCAGCGTTCGGCAAGGTTGGCCGCAACGACCCGTGCCCCTGCGGCTCAGGGAAGAAGTACAAAAAGTGCTGCGGCCTGAACTGAGTACGAGATCAGCGCTATATTCTCGCGCGGATGGAAACCCCTCCTCCGCTACCATACTTTCCAGCTGCTTAGTCAATGACTTAGCGAGCTTTTTGTTGCCTAGCTTCTGAGCGGCAGTCGCTGCGGACCTTTACGGCGAAGCTCCATGACCAGGAGGACAGACTCTCATGGTTGTCGTGGAAGAGTGACATGTTGGCTTGGGCAGATTCTGCGTAGAAGGCTGAGCGTGCGTACTCCGCTCTACCCTCTCGCCCTCGACGGCTAACTTGTCCCAGGTACGGGCAACTGCTCGCGTTGCTCGCCTGAGGGCATCTGCTGAGCGAGGGCTCGGCAGTCAGAAGCGTGTTGGCGGTAATCGGAAGCTTTCTTCATGGCTGTGCGCTCGACTGCATCAGCAATGCCAAAGGATACCGACCAGCGGTAATCCGCGCAGCCCGATCACTTCGACAGAGGAGGGGACACTGCTGGCGAACTGTGGTTCCCCGATCAGCACGGTAAAGATGAAGCTGCATGGTTAACGAAAGCTAAACGGCAGAAGCCATCGCGATCTGACCCCATAGGCTAAGCGTCTCGACTAGCGGAAGTCTCCGATGAGGAGCATGATGGGGTGGGGGCCATCGCCTTGAGGAGGAGACGATGGAACACAAGCCCATTGCTGACCTCAGTCGTGTTGCTGATGTACACCCTGTCCCGCTCAGACCAGTAATGAGCCGTCGTGAGCGTCTGGAGCGGTGGGCTGAGGTGCTGGAGCGCGAGCCCATGCGCCTCTTGAAGTCTCTCGAAGAGATTGAGTGGAGGTCCAGTGCTGAGCGCCTGGACATCCGAGCGGACGGCTCGCCGCTCACGGTTGCCTTTGAGGACCCGGTGCTGAGGGCTGAAGGACTGGCGAGTGACCGGCTCGGCGACGCAAGCGCCTTCTTTGGCCTCTCGCATCCTGATCAGCACTTTGTCCTCTGCTCCTGTGTTCATGGGCGGAGCATGACAGCAGACCAAGCGGCCTCGCGGGTGCGTGGCTTAATCTCAGGCGAGCCGGGACTGCGTGGCCTCATGTTGATCAGCGGCAGCATCGTAGCTTTGCTGATGCTCTCAAGCCTTTTGAACGCGCTGGTTTACTGAAGCAGGCAAGCCTCTCAGCGCGGCAGAGCCGTCGATGTGGACCTGGGGGCAGGGAGAGTGTGTCGGCGGCTATGATCGCAGCACCGGCGCGGTAGCTGTGAGTCATCATGAGTGGAATTTGGCCGTTTGCGAGTTCTGCGTTTGCAGTTGCCCACATGAGAAGATGGAACATGTAATCTTCATGTGGATCGAGGTCGGGTAGGGGAGTGCGTTAGGGCAGGGCGTTAGTCCTGAGCCATTCCCGCTTCGTGTTCGTATTCAGTCTGGCATCTGACCGCCGTTCTCCGATGGAGGAATTGGAGGGTATTCCGTAAAATTCTTCTCCATACGACAACCCCATGAATCTTAGCGATGTGCTTCGATCCCTCCACTAGGTCAGGTGGAGAAGAATGCCTCTGCTTTGGCAGGAGCCTCGCTGGACGCCGTTGAGGGTCATTCCTGACGGATGTACGTGCTGCCAATATCATCCGCGTCTTGCCCTTTCGCTGATTGCGCGGGCTGACTCCGTCGCTTCACGCACAGTCCTTTCCACATCCAGCGCATTGTGCTTGCTGCCACGCACTAAGACACGTCCATCCACTATGACAGTATCGACGTTCGACGGCTGACCTTGGAAAACGATGGCGTAGTAAGGATCTCCCACCGGTGCCATGTTGATATCGTTCGTTCGAATGGTGATGACGTCCGCTCGCTTTCCGGGGGCCAGTGAGCCGATCTTATCGCCTAGCCCAAGCAGCTTCGCGCCTTCAACAGTGGCAAGTTCCACCAGCCGCTTGGGCTTCAGCCTCTGCGGTGCACCATTTCGTTGCCAATCTGACCACATTAGCGCCCGCATCACATTGAAGAAATCCGCGTTCGTCGCGGCCGATGCGTCAATAGACAACCCAAGCGGTAATCCCATGCGGTTCAGCTCATCGTATTGGATGGCTCCGTTGCGAACCGCTGAATACGACATCTCAATGACGGGTGACATGCTCCACGGTGTTCCTGTGTCACCGATCATCTTCAACTCCCCAGAGGTCATCCCCTGCGGGTGGACGAGCAACATGTCCGATCCGAGTAGGTTGTTTGTTCCTAACAGTTCAACAAGACCCTTGGGGCCGCAGTGAATTGTCATTGGCAAGCCAAGCTTGCGAATGGTCTCAAACTCGGTGCGGAATAGATCAACAGAGATTGCACCTCGTGAACCTCCAGGACCAGGTGTGCGCAAGCACGCTCCGATCCCCAACATGCCGTCGGCCGAGGTCCACTGCCTCTGTACGCGCGCCAGATCGTCCAGGTTCATTGTCTTGTCGGCTGGATGCCCCTGCCCAGTGCCATACGAGAAGCGCGCCCGAACTCCGTGGTCCTTCAGAGCCTGGATCTCAGCATCGGCATGTGCAGGCGTAACGGTGTTGTGCGACCAGTCATGGACGGTCGTGATCCCAGACAGCAGCCCCTCAGCTATGCCAAGCCGGACACTGATATAGGCGTCCTCTGGCGTGCAATGGCGGCCCATCCGGATGGTGGTCGGAAAGTAACCCTCTTGAGGATCATCGGCGCGGACAATCATGCGAAGTGCGGTGGACCACAGGTGCCAGTGCGTATCAACGAAGCCGGGCATCACTAGCATGCCGCGACAATCAATCACCTGTGCCCCAGGCGCAGAGAGGTCAGGTCCGACGGCAATGATGGAACCGTCGCGGATATGCACGTCGCCAGATGCAAGATCGCCGACCGCAGGATCCATGGTCAACACGTGTCCGCCACGCATCAGGAACTCGCCAGCGATTGGTAACGAAGCCCCGTTTCGTGAAACCGGAGCGGTCTGGGCCTGCGCCTTACTGGTACGCATAGAGCCAGCGGCTAGAGCGAGGCCAGCACCAAACTTGAACAGCCCGCGCCGGTGGAGTTGGCAATTGCAAAGCATTGACGTTCTCCTTTGACTCCCTTGGTGGTTCTCGCCGAGATGTGAGGCAACGAGAGCTCGTCATCTAAGCGGAAGCTGCTGAGCGCTCCAACTTCTACTCGACCACATTTGCAAGCATAGGATGCCGCTGGAATAGCGCAATAGGACTCCAAGCTGCGTGGGAGCTACAGGTTGGGGAGGAGCGAAGAAGTCGCTCACAAAGTTGCCACTGCATAGAGCAGCGCTGCTTCTTTCGAGCTTGTGTCCAAACCTGGATTGGGTACGCCCACAGGAGTGTCCTTGTAGTCCGGTGTACAAACGGTCAGCCCAAGCCCAGGAGCTCTGAAGCTGGGGTCTAAGTCACTTTCGATTGACGAAGAAAAGCCCTGTGACGATGAGAAGCGCAGCGATCCCGAAACGCAAAGTGAGAGGATCTCCCAGGATCAGAAACGCTAACCCAATGCCAAAGAGGGGCGTCAGGGATGTGCCAGCTTGGAGCTGGCCGAGCAAATTGACGGTTACGCTAAAGGGTTGTCATCGCGATCCCAGTTTCGTGCTCTCATGGAACATTCCTCAAGAATTGACGATGTTGCTGTTCCGGAGGATCGTTTTCGAGGGATTGCAAATGAGACCCTCATCATCTGGGGAATGGAAGACAAAGTCATAGACTACACAGACAAGTATGGTGAGAGACTTGAGGCTGCACTTCCCAATGCGAAGCTTCAAAGGATTGCGGACTGCGGTCATATTCCTCAGGAGGAGAAGCCTGCTGAGACGGACAAACTGCTCAAGAACTTTTTGTAGCGATTTGCCCCGACACCCTCCTGACCTGCACCATCTGGCATGTTCACTCCCACGGCCACTTCTATCGTGGCTGGGGCTTTCGGTCGGTTGGACTCTACGCGCCCCTCGTCCCGGTGCAGCCGCTGAGATAGACGGGCTTACGTACCTGGACACAGCCTTTTTGCAGGCTATCAGCATCGGCTACAACAGGTCTCCGACCTATTCCCGGCTGAGCGGCCCCGGGGCGATCTGGTCCGGGCAAGGAGATGCACCATGACCAAGTTACGTGTCCTGCTGACAGGAGCAACCGGTTATATCGTCAGCCAGCTTCTTCCAGCCCTGCGCGGCCGCTATGATCTTCGTCTGATCGACACCCGGCGTGAGGATCGATCTGGCCAGATGGTGGACGGAGTGGAAGTAGTTGACCTGCTCGCCGCCGAGCCGGCTGATCTGAAGTCCTACTTCGCTGCGGTCGATGTCGTGATCCATGCGGCCTACCATCGGCCGGACGGCACGGACCCACAGGCCCAGTACGACGGCGAGAGGCTCAATATCGACATGACGCAGCGGGTCTACCAGATGGCGCTCGACCATGGAGTCCGGCGCGTGGTGGCGGCGAGCACGAATCAGGCGGCGAAGTGGTATGAGCAGCCCTATTTCGCTGGCCTGCGAGACCGCGTCACGCCGGAGGACTACCCGCGGCCTGACAACTTCTATGGCTGGGCGAAAGCTGCCTACGAGGCGCTCGGTTTCCTGTACGCGTGTGGCAGCTTGGGGCGGAAACTGGAGGTCATCCAGCTGCGGATTGTCGTGCCGCGAGAGATCGACGCCAGCAAGTTCACCGATTTGCCGCGTCACAAGTACATACGCGAGCTGGCTGGTTACATCAGCGAGCGCGACCTGCAGCAGCTCTTCTGTAAATCGGTGGAAGCACCCGAGATTGAGGACGAGCATGGTGTTCCATTTCATATCTTCTATGGCGTCTCTAACAATGCTCGTGTCTTCTGGAGCATCACCAATGCTCGAAAGGTGATCAACTACCAGCCGCAGGACGACTCCGAAGTCCGCTTTGCTGCGGATATTGCTCGGCTCTTGAGCACTTCAGGATGATCGGACTGTGGTCACGCGAAAACCAAGATGAACAGTTTAGGCCGCCAGCTGGCACAGGATAGATAATCAACCGGCCTTCAGCAGTATTGCCGAACAGGCTGTCAGCAGGGAGAGCTTCGCTTATTCCGCAGTGGAGCGTTAGCTATAGGGTTTACTCTAGCGGATGGTGGGCGAGAACTCACCTACGGGACTTTACTGGATTTCAGGTGACATGTGCCGCGCCTAATCCGGCTCTTGAGGATTGCTAAGAACCACGTAATCTGTATCATCCCCGCTCTGGAGGAGTAATCATGCACATCCTCCCGCCATCGTCGTTTCACCGGTCCCTGCTCATCTTCTGGTTTGCAGTAGTCGGCGTAATTGGGCATTTGAGTTTTTGGCCCATCAATGCTCAAGCGGCCGCTTGGCTCGATGAGCAGCCTAGCGCCATCTGGGACCGGGCTCCTGGGTTCTACAAGGATGGAGATAACTGGTACGCTATCCTTCACGTCCAGCCTAATGTCACGCGTGTGCAGCTCGCTGGTACCTTCACTAGCGGCGCTTCAGGCGCCGTCGATCTAACCCAAACTCCGGACGGCAAGTTCTGGTGGTTCAAGGGGAAAGACCAAGCATTCTTGCGCCCACCTGAGGCGGGTCATCAGTACTGGTTCATTCTCACCCGAGGCGACGGTACCCTCAAAGAGCTGCAGGACCCAGCCGCGCGACGTGTTGAAAGCTCGCACCTCGCCGCACGTTCACTTGTGACGGTTGGAACGCAGTTCCAATGGACAGATCGGAATTGGCAGCGCCCAGGTTGGGAGTACTACTCCATCTATCAGCTGCATCCGCGTCGGTTCACCAACCGAAATCCGGGCCTGACACCGCTCCAGCAGGTGACTGAGGAGTTGAACGGGAATGGGATCCGCGACTACCTCAACAAGGTTGGAGCCACAGCCATCCAGCTTCTACCTGTCAACGAGTTCCCAGGTGATCTCAGCTGGGGCTATAATCCATCATTTTTCTACGCCATCGAGTCATCATATGGAACGCCAGACCAGCTCAAGCACCTTGTCAACACGGCACATCAAAACGGCCTAGCGGTCATTCTGGACGTTGTTGTGAACCACGGCGGATCAACCGACAACATCTTGTGGGAAATTGCGCAGAATAACATCAGTCAGGGCACCTACTATGATGGTGACACGGCTTGGGGGCCGATGATCAACTTCGACAGCGATGTGGCACGGCGCTTCTTCGTGCAGAACATCCTGTATCTCGCGCGAGAGTACCATATCGACGGCTTTCGCTTTGACTTCACTCGGCCTATCCATAATCCTAGTGACTCCAACATCCGAGTTCAGGGCACGGGAGGTGGATGGGAGTTCCTCCGCGAGATCCGAGAGAAGGTGAAGGCATTCGACTCCCGCATTGTTCTGATCGCTGAGGAGTTGCCGAACACTTGGCACGTCACTGCGGAGGATGTCGGATCCAGCTGGGACGGTGACCGGCATGCGCCATTCGACAGCCAGTGGGCTGATCCCTTCCATGACGGCCTCAAGTCTGCCCTTACTGGAGCGCACCTCGATAGCTTGAAGTCAGTCTTCGTGCCGTTTGGCGACAGCTGGCATGACGCCGTCGTGTACAGCGAGTCTCATGACGAAGTGGGCAACACGGATGACCGGATCGCCCGTCGCGGCCGCGATGGCAAGGGCTGGGAGATGAGCCAGATTGCAGCCGCTGCTAGTATTCTGGCTCGTGGCATCCCAATGGTGTTCATGGGCCAAGAGGCAGGCGAATGGATGCAGTTTGGCCAAGATGATGGGAAGCTCCCCGCGCGCCAGCCAGGAGCCCACGATCCAGGAACTGGAGCAACCTGGTGGGATGATCACCTACCACTAACCGACTATGAGACCGATGCTGGTCGCCAGAAACTTGTCGGCTGGTATGCAAAGCTGCAGGAGATCCGTCGTGGAGATCCGAACCGCCTGTCGGGTAGCGATATCAGAATCACGCATCTTCACGACGGCAATGGCATTGCTTCGTTTTCGCGAGATGGGGGCAAGTACGTGGCCGTAATGAACTTCAGAGGTATGTCGTGGGATCGATACGACGTTGGCATCCGCGGTCGTTACCAGGAACTAGCTAATACCAGCTGGCCAGCGTTCAACATTGGAGGAGTTCCGAGCAGGACACGAGGCGGTGGGGAGGCGCACCAGATCAGTGACATCCCTGTTCCAGCATATGGAGCGGTTGTCTTGGTTCGGTGGGACTAGCTCGATAGGTCGTGGGTTGATGGTCTTAATGGCGATTGGCACGTCGGCTCGATAACGAGGATCAGACAAGCTTACAGACTTTCTCGAATCTCATGGGGTTCCGCCTTGGGTGGTCCCCAGTTGAGTGATAAAGGCTGCTTATACACTCGGCTTTGACGTAAACGCATATGATTTGTGGAGCCGGAGCTATGCCGACCCATCGTGTCAGTCCCTGGTCAGTTGTCCAATGGCTCCGCACCCTAGTGCTCGTGGCGCTGGCCATCCCTAGCTGCACTCTCACAGCGCTCGCTCAAACAGCCTCGCTCGACGAGCTCGTCAGTTCCGTTGTCGGGATCAAGACGTCCATCAATCCAGAGGGGCGCACAGCTGAGAGTCTAGGCCGGGAGCGTGAGGGCTCCGGCATTGTGATCGATGAAAGTGGTCTCGTTCTTACCATCGGCTACCTCATGGTCGAAGCCTATACCGCCGAGATCAGGACGAGCTCAGGCCGCACGGTGCCAGCAAGTGTAGTCGGCTATGACGCAGAGACTGGGTTTGGTCTGATCCGAGCCATAGTGCCTCTCAATCTGCGGCCGATGACCTTTGGCCGGTCCGCTGAGCTCAAGGAGCACGATCCTGTGCTGATCGCCAGCTTCGGCAGCACGAGGGTGCTCACACCGGCTCATGTGGTGTCAAAGCGGCAGTTCGCCGGCAACTGGGAGTACCTCTTGAATGAGGCGATCTTCACCTCGCCGCCACATCTAGAATGGAGTGGCGCCGCTCTGATCAATCGAGCCGGCAAGCTCGTGGGGGTTGGCTCGCTTGTGGTCGGGGATGCGAGTGGGAAAGGCGACAGTACGCCCGGTAACATGTTCGTTCCAATCGACCTGCTGCTCCCGATCCTCGGCGACCTGACTACAAACGGACGAGTAGCGGGACCGGGGCGACCGTGGCTTGGTATTACTGCCAACGCGATGCCCGGTGGGCTCGTTGTTGAGCGAGTAACACCAGGCGGCCCAGCAGAAGCTGCCGATCTGCAGCGAGGAGACATCATCGTCGGCGTGAATGGCGACAGGCCCGCGGATCTTGCTGACTTCTACCGCAAAGCTTGGATGCAAGGGGGAGCTGGCTCTGTGGTTCCATTGGACCTGAGGCGTAACAATGAAGTGCGCCGTGTCGATGTCAGGTCTATGAACCGGCTGGATCACCTGAGGCTCAAATCAAGCCTCTGAGCGCTACACTGAAGTCGTTCACCGCTCCATCTAAAGCGGACCACCAAGCACCTCGTGGATGCTCTTCATCAGCTCGATGCTGCTGCGAACGTTCTGACCGATGACGGGGAATGGACGCCGTTTTGACACAGTGTCGCCACGACGGTTGGAGGCTGGTGTGGGCTCTGGAGCACAGTTGATGATCCTGGCTTAGGCCATACTGCCCTGAGCTTAGGGAGATCAGCTATGACCCTCACGATCGTCGACCCTTACACCGGCAGTCGTATCATCATCGAAGTTGCGACCAGGGGACAGCCTCACCGCGCCCGACGATGGGTCCTGCGGGAGCTCGATCGCATCGCCACGCACCAGCGGCAGGCTTCACAACAGTGAGTTGGTGCTTAAGGCAAAGCGAGGCGACTGCCCAGGTCAACAGCTGAAACGATAGCTAATTTGAGCAGAGTGATTTGATGGGTCAGGATAACGAGGTCATTTTGCTGCCAGGTCCGGTGAGCCTGAGCGAGGCAGCGGTCGTGCCGAGTGGCAGCTCGGAGGGGTTACAACCATCGAAGGTTCAACTCGCGTCTGACGCACGCCTGTTCCCTGCCAGCAATATGGCAGACAAACCAGACGCACAGGTGCAGTCAGCAGAAGATGCTCTCGCTGCTCTCAAGGAGGTTGTCGAAACCTCCGCGACGGCTGGAGTGCAGACGACGCTGATCCCGGAAGTCAAAGTGCCGCCTCGGGACACTTCTGCGCTACCGACGTATCGTCCTCGTGGTCGCAAGCTGCGTCTGATGACTAGTATATGTGCTGTACTGATCGTGGGATGGTTGGTGGGCTCGAACAGACAATCGATCGATCTCTCGACAGCCCGCAGCTGGGCCCAGCAGGGCGGTGATCTCTTGAACTCGGCTCTGGTGTCAGCAAAGGGTGAGCTACAGGACAGGTTGGAGCAACTAACCCGTTCGAATGCTCCCGCATTACAGGTTAGTCAAGTAGCCCCTCCCGAAATCACGAGCCCCGCTGACGCAATCGAACGTGCGGCCCATAGCCTAACGTCCAAGCTGGATCAGATGCAGGTATCATCGGAAGGCTTGACACGTGATATTCGGGACGAAGTGGAGCAGCTGAAAGCCTCTGTCGAACGAAGCCAGGTGGAACTCTCGTCGAAGCTCGCTCAGATCATCGAGCGCATCGAGAGGGTGGAACAGTCCAAGTCTGGTCCGGCAGTACCCGCAGCCGCTCAGAGTCCAGTAGTCACAGCCGCGCCAAGCCCCGAGCCAGTGACAGCCGGTGCGGCAACCCCGCCAACTGTGCCCACGCCGCCGCCAAGCCAGCGGCCCGCAGCTCGAGCCGATGTGAAGCCAATCTCACCTCCTCCCTCGGAGGTTCGGCGTGAGCCGATTGTCATCAAGCAATGGACCGTTCGGGAGGTGCTGAATGGAATGGCTCTCCTTGAAGGGCCACGGGGGCTAATCGGGGTCTCCCCAGGCCAGACAGTGCCTGGTGTGGGCCGTGTAGAGTCGATCGTCCGCCAGGGGAGCCGCTGGGTGGTGGCCACCAGCAATGGAGTCATTTCGGGCCGCGTAAGTCCGCAATAACTGAGGAGGTGCCTATGTCTCCTCTTTCCCGATGGAGGGAGTGGACGATGATCCGTAAAGTTCCCTATAATCATCGATCCTTAGAACTTTAGGGATGTGCCTCCATACCTCCACTCGGAAGGACAGAGCGTTTTATGCACGATCGTTTGAAAGGCAGTGAGGCCTGTAACCGCTTCGCTAGTTCAGAAGTGTTTATCGCGGATAAGGTCGATTCCACGGATTAGGTCCGCGGTCTCGCGTCTTTGCATGACCAATTGATCTTCCTGGAGTGCTATTCTGTATAGAACAAAAGTCCAGCTGCAGTTGTGGAGTGCGCCAAGGGACGTGAAGCGATCGCGCACTACTAACGTCTCGAGTAGATGTTCGGCGTTCCAGCGGGACCAGCGTCCGCCTTCAGGCGAACAAGGTCACCAATCGCGAACTGCGCTTCTGGTCTGATCCGCGGCATCTCGGGTATCATGCACAAGACTGTTGCTCGTCCGAAGCGGGAGCCCTGGTTCGCAGGCCCACAGCAGAGTGAACTGAGTGGGTGCGATTGTTCCGCGGCCGTTGAGACGGCACTAGAGGCAGCCTTAGCCCCATCTCGCCCCTACGGCGCCGTAGCGCAAGGAGTAGAGTGAAGTCACAGCACATCAGGAACTAATCATCTTCGATGCGGACGACTGCGAGCGTGTCTACACGTAGCCTGAGATCAAACTTCTTGCCATCCTTGTGCCTGGCACTGTTGACCTCGAGGTAGCGGTCGCTGTCCTTCAACTTGATGTCTTCCCACACCGTGTAGCCCATCTGCCGTAGTTTCTCTTCAACACGACCGATGCTGGCTTGCTTCAGGGCTGAGCTGCTCTCAGTCGCTTTCGGGATAGATTTCGACGGTGACTCGACCGCTGTGCTCTTCGGAGCCTTGTCCTCGTCAGACTCCTTCTGCGCGGCTACCTTTGCCGCCGCTCGGCCCGCTTCCGTCGCCGTGGGCGCGTCACACGACACGGCAGGGTCGAGGTAGTCCTTGCCGAAGGCACCAACCGCCGGCCCAACCTTGTTGTTTTCCAAGATGTTCTCGCAAACCTTTCTCTGCTGCCCACGGGGGATGCCTATGGTTACCTCACCGGTGAAGGCTGCCCTCATTCGCGGAGGGGCATCCTCGCTCGCGCTAACGAGGTGATCGAGTAGGACCTCTCGCGCGAGAAGCGACGCAGGTCACAAGGCACTCCCGTCCATGTTCCGTTTGGAATTGCTGCGAGGCCCGCTTGGAGGGCTCAGTGTGGCGCGGGTTGCGGGATGCCAAGACCCTCTCAGGTCTCCTAGCGACCTAGGACCACTGCGGTTCGGGACATGGTCCGCAGACGGCCGAGTGGCTCCCTGCTCCCAGTGGGCGAGGAGGACAAACCCGTGCTCCCCTCAGCAGTCTAGAGCTTAACGCCGACTTGCTGGCTTACTGCGCAAGTGCCGACACTGACCGCGTCAGGAGGGGCTGCGAGGGGCGCTACCATGATCGACAACTGGGGCATCGAGGATGAGCGTGAGCCACCGTCCGCCTGGATGAGGGAGGACGCGGAGGAGGACCAGCTTGACCGGCGCTTCCCGCTGGACCTTCTTCTCGCGATGGCAGCGGCAACGGCCGTCTGCGTTCTTCTTGGCAAGGTGCTGTTGGAGGCCTTATGGGTGCCCCGCCCTTGACTGCGCTGAGCGACAGCCAGCACGACCCCCTCGGTCTAGACGCCCCGATCAAGGCGATGCCTCACCATCCTACGCTGTTCAAGCTGCGCTCAGGCCAGTGTCGCTTTCCGCTCGGCGGTCCGCTAGAGCCAGCACGCTTCTTCTGCGGCAAGCCTGCCCTGGCACTCCGATCCTACTGCGCCGAGTGCTGCAAGTGGGCCTACGTGGTCACACGACCAAAGAGGTGAGAGGCAGCCTTCCGCGGCTGCGAAACATGCTGCGAAATCGCCGTATGAACGTTATGGAACCGATGTAGATGAAGGGGGCGAGGGTCGCGCGAGGAAGGGGGGCTCCCGCTGCAACGTTGCCCCTGGGCGATCGACAGTTGGTCTAGGTGCCACGATAAAGTGGCAATTCAGGCGGAGGGTTCGCGGATGATCGCGCTCCTTGCCGAGACCCTTCCCAGCTTGAGCTTCGGCCAAGCCGCACTCGTTCTGGCGTCAGTCGCAGTCCTGGCACTGAACGGCTGGGATAGTGGCTCATGACGTGTGGTTCCGTCGAGCCGATACAAAGAGCCTCCTGCAGGAACTCCGCGCCATCGTTCCTTCAATGGCAACACTCAGGGGCAGATGTAGCCCTGCGCCCCGTCTGAGCCGCACCTCTCCCCATTTGGCAGGATCAGACCGCCCCCTCCGTCTGATGCGGCTTTCTCCCCATTGGGAAGCGTGAAGCCGCCGGACAGTTCACGCGCAACCGTCGAGCCATCCGGGAGGATGAACATCCCACTGGCATCGAAGACGATGCGCCGGGCTGTCGGAGGCACTTCAGGTGACTTGATGTCTGGAGGCGCAGCGGCATCCCGAGCCAGCTGGGAGGAGGCACCACTGCTGATGAGGACCGACAGCAGACCTATCGCAAGCCAAAGGGTTTTCATGAGGGGTGACGTCCGTTGTTGCGGATGTGGAAGCGGCGCAAGAACTGTCAAGGTGCTGTAGCACGTGCACGGGTGCACTCCGCGAGGCACTCACAGGTACCAACGATTCTCCTGAGGAGTCGCGTATAACTCTCTTGTCTCTGCTTCGATCTCTGCTTTCACGGGGCACCTCCGTGCGTGTCGCTCAGCATAACACAGCTCTCGGCTCGCTGAGCCTCGGGTCAGGTGCGCGAGACGAGCACCTGAGGAGTTGAAGATGGCCAACAAAGAGCGGCGGGAACGGCTTTTCGGAATGGCCCACGTCCTTGCCATGCGGGCAATCGAGCGATCACCTGGTGAACGACAGGCGTTCATCGCTAGGAGCCTGTCCGAGTAAGCGTCTCGACGAGCGGCTTGCGGGATGTTTCACTTGGCTCATGGCCAAGACGTTTCGCTCGTGGGACGTGGACCAGGGCTGGCTTCTGCCGCCCTCGGTGCACGA
>JAESFL010000865.1_pt1 | contig 15306 bp, 7 predicted proteins | sample 9269401 | NCBI WGS metagenome assembly JAESFL01 (sample SAMN14506025, study PRJNA617098) | algae metagenome | isolation source: Gloeocapsa sp. UFS-A4-WI-NPMV-4B04 and co-occurring heterotrophs from desert... | place: USA: Utah | collected 2006-10-01 | reverse complement strand
TCGCCGCCGACTTCGACACGGCCCCGGTGATCTCGATCGACTATGCCGTCATGGAGCGGAGCGACCGGCTGGTCTGCGTTCCTGTGGCGCCTGAATGGCGCGACCTTGGCTCTTGGTCAGCCCTGTGGGATGTGGGAAGCAAGGACGGTAACGGCAATGTCTCCCGTGGCGACACGCTCCTTCAAGACGTGCATGACAGCTATGTTCTCGGCAATTCCAGGCTTGTTGCCGTCATGGGTGTCGAGAAGGTCGTCGTGATCGATACGGCTGATGCCGTTCTCGTGAGTTCCCTGGACCAGGCCCAGAATGTCGGCCGCCTCGCAGCCGAGTTGGCTGCCGCGAAACGTCCGGAAGCCAACCTGCACAAGAGAGTGCGGCGTCCGTGGGGCTCCTACGAGTCTCTGCGCGTTGGCGAGACCTTCCAAGTGAAGCACATCGTTGTCGATGTGGCCGGAAGGCTGTCGCTGCAGTACCACCATCATCGTTCCGAGCATTGGACCGTCGTTTCCGGCACTGCCCGTGTCACGGTCGGCGAGAAGGTCTTCGTCATGAAAGCCAACGAGTCGGTCTACATCCCCAAGGGCGATGTGCACAGGCTGGAGAATATTGGCGACGACGAGCTTCACCTGATCGAGGTTCAGTGCGGCACGTATCTCGGCGAAGACGACATCGTGCGTCTGGAGGATCAGTATGACCGCATCGTCACGATCTAACGGTCGACGTCGATTGCGTACTGCCCTCCTGTTCGTCTCCATGGCGCTGACTTCCAGCGCCATGGCGCAGGGCGGCAACGAGATCTCGCGCCTTGCAGAGGAAGCCCGGCAAGCATTTCTTTCCGCCGAGCAGAGCGGCGTCGGCCCGAAGCAGAAGGCCGGGTTTTATCAAGTCGCAAGAGCCAGGGTAAAGCTGATCGAGAAATTTGCCGGTCAGGACAATTCAGGTTCAACGGAGCTGCGGGATGGAGCCCGCACAGAACTTATGCGGCTTGCAGATGATGGCTTGAGCCATGACATTCTCAGCTCATTCCTTCTGCAGTCGTCGCTCGGAGACATCGCGGGTGCCACAGCCCCCGCGGATCGCATGGAAGTCGGCGTCTCGTTGCATCAGATTGCCGGCGAGCAGAGATCGCCAGCCTACAGGTCTGCCGCTTTCGTAGATCTTGCCTATGCTTACGCCAAGGCCGGCGCCCAGGATCGTGCACTGAGATACGCTTCCCTTGCGATGGACGCGGCCGATCAGATCTCTGAGCAAGGCACGAGAGGAGGAGCCTACAAGGCAGCAGCCCGCGTTGCGGCAGGGCTGGGACTGTCAGGCATGAACCTTGCTGATCGCGCCGTCACCCGGATCCCTCAATCTCGGGACCGCGCCTATGCTCGTCATGAGATGGCGCGGATCCAGATCAAAGGCAGCACCTGGGAGAAGGCCACTGACGTCAAGTTGACAGCAGAGGCGAGGCGGCGGCTGGAGGCCGGTGATCTTCCCGGAAGCATCTTGCTTGCGCTTTCGCTTCTAGACAGCAAAGCAAGAGATGACCTGCTCTCCAGCCTCATCGATGTTGCGATTTCCAAGCAGGAGGATAGGTCTGCCCTTGTAGCTGCACAAGGCGTCGTCAATCCCAGCAGCCAAGAGAAAGCCATCGGATCGCTCGTCAGGAGTTATATTGATCGGGGTATTACGCTCCAAGCTTCTGAAATTCTGAACGCCATGCAGGACAGCCCTGGTAAGGTTTCAATCCAGCTGAAACTTGCCGCTGACCTGAAGCAGGCTGGCTATGACGCCATGGCCGATCAGCTCCTGTCTGCGAGTGCTAAGCAAATCGATACTTATGGCGAAGCTCAACAACGTAGCGTTCTTCCTGAGTTCGTCCGGGCACTCACACGATCCGAGCGCCTCGATGAAGCGCTGCGTTATGCCGAACGGATCTTGTCTGATGCTGAGGGATCGTCCGTTCTCGGCGATTTGGTGAAAAAGCTGGCAGACCGTGGCCGGGTGCCCGACGCCGAAGCTTTGCTGCCGCGTGTCGTCGACAAGGATCATCACTCCCATGCGCTGAGCGGCATTGCAAGGGCGAAGGCGAAATCCGGAGACATTGCCGGCGCCATGAAAGTCATTCCCGAACTCGTCGAGAAGGATGTGGGACGTGTTCTCGGATCCGTTGCCAGCGCTCACTCACGCTCTGGATATTTCGCCCAGGCGATGTCGGTGGCTGAACGCATCCAAGATGCAGAGAACCGTCTTGCTGCTCTCTCGGAGGTCGCTCGTCAAGCAAGGCAGCAGAAAAAATCTGACATAAGCGACCGCGCGCTGCATGAAGCCGCCCGAACTGCCGAGGGGCTGATAGCGGGAGCGCGGGACAAGGCTTTCCTGGAGATCATCAGGTCTCTGGCACAAGAAGCGAATAAAGCTCAAGCCGGTGAACTCGTCGGACGCATCACTGACGCTGACATTCGCACACGCGCCGAGCAACTGATCGTTGCAGCCGAAGCAAGGGATCTGGTCGGCCAGAAAAAACGTGGTGAAATCCCTGATGTATTGTTGTTGCGCGGTATCAAGAGAGTGGAGGCAGACGAGGATAAGTCGGAGCTTGCACTTGAACTCGCCGCTCTCCCGGAAGGCAGTGCTTTTGCTGCCGACCTGATCCGCACGATTCAGGATAAGCGGCTCCGGCAAGCCTCCTTCCGGCGTTTGGCCGAGTTGCAAGCGGATCTCCTCAGGAGTCCCTCAGCAGAAGAGCCTATCGGTGGCATAACGCAGGATGTTCAGACGGTTGCATCCGTTTCCGAAGAGCCCGAGGAAACCGTCCAGGAAATCCAGACCCGCAGGGGCTTGGCGCTCATCATGGGAGATGTCGGAAAGCCCACGAACGCTGTGGGGCAACTTCCTCGCAGTTTTATGACGGCTGCAGACGTCAAGGCCGGTACACCATGGCCTGCCGACGCAGTGGTCGGAAGCACCTTTGCGAACCATAACCCCTATATCGCAAAGTTCTTCGAGGATGATGAGGGAGGCGGTACACGCCTGGAGCAGGCGATCCGGCATCAAGGTCTGTCCTCGCCCCGAGTGATTGTGCTTCAAGGCGGTGTTGCGACATTGTCAATGGTTGCCCGCCAACTGCAGGGCACCGACGCAAGGGATCTCATCGAGTATAATGCGGACGCCGTGACGGTGCGTGCGCCCATCTTCGTTGCTCCCGGAGCCACGCTCATACTGTCCCGCCTCGATAGCCCTGTCTATCGGCTCAGCGCGAATGCTGGCGCGTTCATCGTCAATGCGGGCAATGTTCACATCGTCGATGCCGAAGTTGTCGGGTACGACGAAGCATCACGGCAACCCCTTTGGGTCGAGGCTGACACATCCACCAAATTTCGGCCGTTCCTTCTCACCTGGGGAGACGGGCGCATGAACGTGGCTTCGTCCACGCTCATGGCCTTGGGGTATGACAACGCCAAGTCCTTCGGGTTGACCTACTCGTCGGGACCGGAGCGGGTGGCGGAACTGCGGGATCAGGCGCGTCCCACGGGCGTGGTTGTCGATAGCCTATTCCAGAACTTCCATTTCGGCTTCCACTCCTATGAGGCGGAGCGCATCCAGGTCGTCGGCAACGAGTTCCGCGACAGCGTCGTCTATGCTCTGGACGCTCATGACCGCACGAAAGAGACCATCATCGCGCTCAACACGGTGTATGGCACGAAGCAGCGACATGGAATCACCATCTCGCGCGAGGTCGATGATGCACTGGTCATCGGCAATGTGACGTTCGACAACGCGGGGTCGGGGATCGTTCTCGACCGCAACAGCACGAACAATGTCATTCATGCCAACAGTTCCTTCCGGAACGCGCAGGACGGAGTGACCGTATTCGAGAGCTCCTGCAATGTTCTGACCAACAACTATCTTGCGAGCAACAAGAGAGACGGCCTGAAGGTGCGCAATAGTGTCGATGTGGGGGCGTATTCCAACCGCATCGAGGCCAACGCCAATTCCGGCGTGAGCGCCTACATCGCCAATATCCTGACCCAGAAGGGCGGGAGTCAGAATTCCGATCTTGCCAGCTATCGTCCGTTGACCAGCCTATCTCTCAGGCATAATCGCTTCTCGGCGAATGGAGTCGGCATCAACGCTCAAGGTGTGTCGAGCTTGGCGATGTCATCAAACAGGTTCGTGAAGCAATCCCGTCGTCTTCTTGCCGGCGATATTCGCGGGCTGGAAGGTCAAATCCTGCGCCTTGCCTCACAATCCGACATTCTCGTCGCAAGCACTTGCCGCCCGGCAAAGCCGGTTTCGGTGTGCCGCTTGCGGGATCGAGGCTTCTTCGAAGGAGGCAGTGAGCTGCAGGTCTTCAAGTCCCAAGGAGGATCCGACTGCACCGATGTCAATGGAAGTATCCAGCACCGTGCCTTCTCCAGCACAGCTCAAGGCACATAGAGGCACCATGAAACCAGTTCTCATCGTCCTTCTGCTGAATCTTCTGACGATCAGTTCGTCCTACGCTCAGATCAAAGGGAACGGGCTGTTCGACGTGGAACTCCGCAGGACTGCCCTGGCACAGCCGGCTTTCACAAGTGTACGTGCGGCTTGCCTCGCCATCCCACGCGATCCGGCGTGGAGCAGCCTCAAGCCTGTGGACAGCCTCAAGGCAACGGAGGGGTATGGGACGGACGGGGCTGCCAATGATTATGCCTGGGCCGTCATAGTGCTCACCGGACGGGCGCTCGCAGGTGACGCAGCTTCAGAGAGCACCTTGCGCGATCTTCTTCTCGCTTGGGCCAGAGCCAAGGCGTTTGCCAATACGGAGGTCGAGCACGACGCCTACTATGCCTTGAAGCGCGTCCTCCTGCCGACGGTGGTGGCCTATTCGGTCCTGCAACGCGGGCTGGATGAGGGACAGAAGCGGGTGCTCTCCGATTGGGTCGATCCTCTGGTCCGCAAGACTGATCGAACCTTCGAAGGCGCCGTAGACCGCAACAACCATCGCTACCTCGCGGACAGCCTGCTGATGACATGGGGCTCCATCGTCAGGGATGAGGCCCTCTACGCGAAGGGGCATGACCGCTACCGCGCGATTCTAGCGGAGGCGCGTCCCGACGGAAGCCTTGCCCTGGAGACCAGGCGAGGAGCCAGGGCACTCTGGTACATGCGTCAGTCTCTGGCGAGCCTGACCGTGATGGCGGAGGTGGCTGCCACGCGCGGCACCGATCTCTACGATCTTCGGGCAGGAGAGGTGAATTTCGATCGCATCGTGTCCTACCTTCTCAACGGCATAGCGGAGCCCAATGTCGTAATGGCCTATGCGTCCGAGAATTATATTCCAGGTGGTGAGATGGATGCCCGTCGCCAAGATCTGGGTTTCATGACGAAACGCAGTCACGGGCGGCACTACATGGCTTGGACCGAGGCCCTGATGGCGCGGGATCGGGCAGGGCTTGCGACGAAAAGGCTGAAAGCATTGTTTGTCCGTCATATGCGCTCGGATCGGCCGCTCATCGATGAGTTCGTCGGCGGCAACGCCACATGCTTTTGGGGACGCTGATGGCCGGATCTAGAACACTTCTCGTCAGCACCGTCGCACTCGTCACTCTTTTGTCGGCATCGGCAGTCCGGGCTCAGGACCCGGTGAATACCGATCTCCAGGCTCGCCATCGTGCCGCGGCGGCGAAGATGGAGGAGTTGAAGCAGCGGCGCGACCCCGCCGCTCTCGTCGAACAGGCGCAATTGCTCCAGGACGGCATCCCGGTCAGCGAAATCAATCCACTCAAAACCCGCCGGCTTGATGAGGCAGAACGTCTTTACGACGAGGCGCTCGCAGTGCAGGGAGCTCACTGGCCCTCGGCTGCCGTGCGCCGAGCCAAGCTGGTCCTGTCCCGCGACAAGGACCAGCCTTCCATTCAGAAGGCTATGGACCTCCTGCGCCGTGCCGCAGCAATGCAGAACCATGAGGCGGCCTTCCTTCTGGCCGGGTTGATGGAAGCCGGCACCGGGGGAAAGCGCGACATCGACGCGGCGAAGAATCTGTATCAGATCGCACTGCGTTCCGAGCATGGTGCCTCAGGCCTTGCTCTCGCGCGCCTGGAGACTGATCCCACCAAGGCGAATGTGTTTGCAACCCAGGGATTGCGGCTTCTCTTCCAGCAGGCCCGGCAGGGCTCGGCCGAAGCGGCGAGAACACTGGCCGACCACTATCGCACGACTGGTGACGGGCCGGAGCGGCTGAGTGCCGCGATCGAGTGGTATCAGCGGGCCATCGAACTCGGTGATGCGGAGGCTGCCTTGCGCTTGGGCCGTCTGCGTCTCGATCCGAAGTCGCCCCTGCGCCAATCGCAAGAGGCGCGGACTGCATTCGTGAAGGCTGCCGAGCGCGGCTCGGTCGAGGCTGCCATGATCTTGGCAGAGGATCCCTACAATGGCGCCGCTCTCGGCGTTCAGAGCGGTGTCGCGGAACTGTGGCTCAACCGTGCTATCGAGACGAAAGCGCCGCGCGCGCTGGTTCTGGCAGCGGAAATTCGCAGCCAGTATGGCGATGAGGGTCGTATAGCTGCCAAGAGCCTCCTGCATGAGGCGCTGCAGCGGGTGGATGACGACGTCACGGCGCTTTTGGCCCTCGGGCGCCATGTCCGCGATGGCGTCCTGATCGAGCGTGATGTTCCGCTTGCTTTGAAGCTTTTTGACAGAGCGGCGACCAGCGACAACACGATGGCCTATTATGAATTCGCCCGTACTGCGTTGGGTCACCAGGATGTGCTAGCAGACGGAATGCTGCAATCGGCCGCCGAACGTCTCAGGAGTGCGGCGGAGCGTGGGCATGTCAAGGCAGCCGTCGCGCTGGGAGACGCGCTGCTGCTCGGCCAAGGGGTTCCGGAATCACAGGCCGCAGCCATGGAATGGTACCAACGGGCAGCTGCCAGCGGATCTCCCGTCGCGTTCATCCGCCTTGGCGATGTCTATGCCGGCCGCTCCGCAGGGCTGGAGGCTCCGCAGGCCCTGGAATGGTACCGCAAGGCAGCGGAAGCCAACAGTGCGATCGGGATGGTTCGCCTTGGCAAGATGTTCAATGAGGGCAGGGGAGTGCCGCAGGATCAGGCGCTCGCCGCAACCTGGTTCAGCCGGGCGGCAGCCGCCGGCAGCGGTGCCGCCATGGTTGAGTTGAGCTCGCTCTACTCGCGTACCGGTGGACCTGGACATTTCAACTTGGCTCGCGATGCGCTCGAAAAGGCAATCCGTGCCGGTGATGCTGGTGCTCCCATCGCCTTGGCGAAGCTCTATCTCGTCCGTGGAGAGCGCACGCTTGCCGAGATAACGCTCAAGCGGTCCGCAGATAGCGGTAGCGCGGAGGCCGCCTTGAACTTGGCGGAGCTCTATCTTTCCGGTCAGGCGACGGCGGAACAGCAGAGCGCCGCGCGCCGGTGGCTCGCCGTTGCCGAGAAGGCGATGGCGAAGGATGACGATCAGGCCAGCCGGATCGCATCGATGTATCTGCGGCTTCCCGATGCGGGATCCATCGAGCACGGCTCGTCCGCGCTAGAAGCTTTGGTCCGGAAGAACAATGCGGATGCGATGACGCTTCTGGCAACTGCCCTTCTGCAGGGAACCGGCATACAGCGCGATCCGGCGCGGGCCGAGACCTTGTTCCGCCGCGCTATTCAGCTCGGGCACGATGGCGCCCGTTTCATCCTCGCCAAGGCATACCGGCACGGTGACGGGCTGCCGCGTGACCCTGCACGGGCGTTCGCGCTCTACCGCGAGATCCACAGCGAAGAACCGGGCGACACGAAGATCCAGATTGCCTTGGGCGATGCCTATGCCCGTGGAGATGGCATCGCCCCCGACAGGAGCCTTGCTGCTGAATTCTACGCGCAGGCAGCCCGCCAGGGAGATCCGGAAGCACAGGTTCGGCTTGGAACCGCATACCTCTATGGCGCGGGAGTGGACCGAGACAGCCGGAAATCGGATCATTGGTTTTCACGTGCGGGTGAAGCCGGGGTGATCGACGCGAAGGTCCAACTCGGCAGCGCGAAACTGTCGGGTCTCGCGGCAACGGTCGACGCGGAGGGAGCATTCGCGTCGTATCTTCGCGCGGCAGAGGCTGGCTCACAGCCAGCCATGATCGAGGTTGCACGCGCCTTGATGAAAGGCTTCGGCACACTTGCGGACCCCGGTCTGGCGAAGATGTGGCTGGAGCGGGCTGCCGCACTCGGTTCGCCCGATGCGATGTTCGAGCTTCATCGTCTTCATGATCTCGGAGCGAAGCCGAATGCTCGCGAGGCGGAGCGGTGGCTCAAGCAGGCGGCGCAGAGCGGCCATGCCGCCGCCATGTATCGCCTTGCGATCCGCCATCAGCAAGGAACGTCCGAGCAGGACAAGGCTGCGGCTCGTGATTGGTTCGAAAAGGCTGCGCAGGCCGGGCATTCGCAGGCTGGCAAGGCCCTTCAGAAGCTTGCCGCATCGGCGGCAGAGCCAGGGTGAGAGGTTGACGACGTGGCAATGATCGTGAGGCAGCAGGCCTCGGGACAGGTTCAGGCAGAACGGAACACGACAATGACGATCCTCACCCGCTCTATCAGCACGAAAGCAGGAGACGTCATGGTGCAATCGTTGGTGGCTCTTGCCGGAACGGCATTGGCCGCGTTCATGGTTCTTGCCGGCTCCGCCGAAGCTCAAGTCGTGTCGCCTCAGGTGCTGGCGCCCACCTCAGATTTCAGCAAGATCTGCACGCCTGCTCCCAAGCCGTTCCTGACGCGGGATTGGAGCAAGTGGGACAAGTCGCAGCCGGTCGTCGACCCTGAGGAGATGTATGACGCGGCCATCGCGTATGCGGAAGGAAGCTCCAGTCTCAAGCGCGATCCCGATACGGCGAAACGCCTGCTCGAGGACTTGGCCGACCGGGCATGGCCAGGGCGTGGGCGGGCTCACTTCCGCCTTGGCAAGCTGCTGCTGGACCCCATTGCAGGACCTGTCGATCCTGAACGAGCCGCGGCGCACCTTGCAACCGCCTCATCCATGCTGAACCTGGATGCGTCTGTTCTCCTGGCCGAGCTTCACGAGCAGGGCCGAATCGGCAGCGGAAATCTGGCGGAAGCGGAGCGCCTCCTTCGTGCCGCGTCGACGGCAGGTCATGTGGACGGCCTGATCGGCTTGGCTCGCCTGCAGCGCAGCGGGCGTCTCGGCACTGCGCCTCAAGCCGCAGCCAACGATCTCGTCAGTCTCGCCCTGCAGACCCTACACGGTGAGTTGGGCCGAGGGCGGTGCTCCGCGCTTTATCGCATCGGGCTGATCCTGAGCAACGAGAGTCTTGTCCCCGGCGGCGTCCAGGAGGCGATCAAGTGGTTTGAGGCCGCCGCCCGCCAAGGCGACACCAACGCCGATCTGGCTCTCGCCGAGATTTATCTGCAGGAGCGTGCCAAGGCTGCGCCGGATCGCTTCATTCAGCACCTCGAGCGGGCTGCGGAAGGCGGCAGGCCGCGCGCCATGACCTTGTTGGGCGAGCGCCTGATGCTGGGAGATAAGGCACCCAAGGATGTGCCGAAGGCCGTGACATGGCTGGAGCGGGCCGGCCTCAATGCCGATCCTGAGGCCTACAAGCTTCTTGCCCGCCATTTTCGTGGGGAGTTCGGTGCTCCCCAGGATCTGCCGAAGGCCGCAGACGCCCTCACTAAAGCAAGCCGTCTGCCTGGTCACAGCCCGAGCATTCTTGTCGGCCTCGCGCGGCTTTATGCCGTCGGCGTGAACGGTCAGCCGGAAATCAAGACAGCGCTGACTTATTACCGTCAGGCTGCCGACCGGGGTGATGTGGGAGCTCTGACCGACATGGCGAGGCTTCTGCTGAGCCATCCGCAGGAGGGGCGTCCAGAGGAACCGTTGCGGTTGCTCAAGGAAGCGGCGGCCCGCAATCATGCTGAAGCCATGGGTGTCCTCGCGGATCTCTACGCCTGCAGCACGGTCGTCACTCCCGATGCCTCTCAGGCCAGGGCTTGGTTGGACCGAGCAGCGGAGATGGGCCATGTTCGCAGCATACTCGCAATTGCCGCCCAAAGTCCTTCCGACCAGGCGACAGCTCAGAAGAGTGCAGCAGCGCTCCTTCGTGCAGCGGAGAGAGGGGACCGGGAGAGCATGGCTCTGCTTTCCCACGCTTATCGGTTGGGTCTGGGTGTGAAGCAGGATAGCCAAGCGGCCGTCCGCTGGCGCGACGCTGCACTTGCACAAGGGGAGGGACGATCCCGTGCGCTGCTTCTCCTGGCACGCAGAATCTTGAGCGGTGAGGAGGGGAGCCGGGATGAGGGCGCGGCAAGAACCCTCCTCGAGCAGGCCGCGCAGGAAGGTGAACCGGGTGCTCAGCTTGAACTCGGCCGCCTCTTGATCGGACAGCGTGGCGACAAGCCTGCCGTGCTGCGAGGTCTGCAGCTTCTCCAGGCGGCCGCAGCTTCAGGAAATTCTGTCGCCATGCTGGCTTTGTCCGACGCTCCAAGCGATCTGCTGTCTTCGACTGGCAGACCTGCACAGGAATGGAAGAAAGCGGCCGCGGAGACGGGAAGTGCGCGGGCTGCCGTTGCACTCGCGGCAGCCGCGAAGGAAGAGGCGGAGGCAGCACGTTGGCTTTCCCGTGCCGAGGTTCTTCCGGTCTGCACCACTCGGGACATGGTGGAGCTCGCACAAGCCTATCACAAAGCAGCCGGCTCCCAGCGTGGTGAGCGCGCACGGTACTGGATGGAAAAAGCTCTCAGCAACCTTCAGGGAGGCGCGCAAGACCCTGCAGCGTCATTCATGATAGGCCGAGCGATGGTCGACGGTGTCGGCGGTATGGCCGACAAGCAGGCAGCCATCACTCATATCAAGCTTGCTGCCGATGCCGGACGAGCTGATGCAATGCGGTACCTGGGGCGCGGGTATCTATCCGGGCAATTCGGTGAGCGCAACATACAAATGGCTGTCGAATGGCTGTCGAAGGCTCTACGCATTGGTGACGGCAGCGTGGCCGCCGATCTGGCCCGCCTTGCTGCCATCCCGGGAACCGAGGGAGCCGAGGTGATCGCCGTTCTGAAGGAAAGCGCGGAAGGCGGCGTGGCGCCCGCCATGCGCGAATACGGCCGCAGCTTGCAACTCGGATTGGGAATGTCCCCACAGCCGGATATCGGCGCCTCCTGGCTGCGAAAAGCAGCAGAGGCCGGTGACATCCCTGCGATGAAGGAGCTTTCACGCGCCTATGCCTCCGGGTATGGGGTCGAACTCTCAGCTCGCTCCAGCACGGAATGGCTGCAACGTGCTGCGCAGGCTGGCGACGCGGAGGCCATGCAAGGCCTGAGCCTCGCCATGACCCTTGGCTTCGGGACCGATGTCGATCCGATCGCAGCACAGCAATGGCTGAAGACGGCCGAGGGCGCAGTCGGAAAGTGAGCCAGGGTTTGAAACGCAGAGTGAATGGAACCGTCCATATTCGGCGGTTGGAGAGACAAATGACGAGAACAACCCATATTGTGCTCCTGAGCTCTCTTGTGGCAAGCCTTGCGACGGCCGCAATGGCGGCCCCCACCCAAGGCAGCGGAGCACAGACTCGATCATCCCAAGCTGCCGTCTCAGCCGCACCGCCTACCCAGGCACAACTCCGGGCGATGCCCACCATGCGTCTTTTGAGGCTTGGACAGAAGGCGCTGACCGTAGAGATGGACACGCAGGACTTCGTGACGGGACTTGATGCCGTCAAGATTGCTTCTGCCCGTGGGGACCGCGAGGCGACCCGCCTCATGGCCAAGATCATGGCTCGGCACCAGATCATCCTTGGCGCTGATGACCGCGCAAAGCTTGAACGTCGTTTCCGTTTTGAGGCCCTTCGTGGGGCGTCGAGTTCGGTTCTCGCCGTTGCCAACATGTATGATCGCGGCGACGGTGTTCCTGCCGATACCAAGAAGGCTGCGGAATGGTACCTATGGGCTGCCCGCGTCGGGCACGAGCGCGCCATGGCTCATGCGGCCTATGCCTATGGGACGGGACGCGGACTCGAGCGCAATGAAGCCACTGCCTTGAAGTGGCTCGAAGGCGCGAACGAGGGACGCCAGCGGAGCACTCTTCTCGAAATCGGATGGGCTCTCGTGTTGGGCACTGAAGGGTCGAAGGATATGCCGGCGGCTCTCCGGTTCTTTGAACGCGCGGCACAGCTCAAGCCCAGCACGGTCTATCAGGTCGCTCTCGATCTCGAGAGGGGAACGCGCGGTGTCCAGGATCGCGACGCCGCGAGCCACCTGATCCGGATCGCTGCCGAGCGCGGCGACACTGGCGCTGCGACTCATCTGGCCAATGCGCTCTCCAGCAGCGCAAACATAGAGGATCAACGGCGAGCGGTACAACTGTATGGGATCGCCGCTCAAGACAAAGCCAATCTTGCCGCCGGACAGAGCCTTTCGCGCCTGCTGGCCCTGCGGCCGTCACAGGATCTTGTCTCTGATATCGTCGCGGCTCTGGAGAAGGCAGCTGCAGCGGGCAACACGGAAGCGCTCACTGGCCTCGCTCACGCTTACTCGGAAGCCATCGGAGTCGTGGCCTCGCCAGAAAGAGCTGCCACTCTGCTGCAGCAGGCTGCAGATGGGGGGCATGCGGAAGCGAAGTATAAGTTAGGTCTCATGTATAAATCGGGTGTCGGCGTCACGGCCGATCTCGCCAAGGCGATCGAACTCATGACGAGTGCTCGGGACAGTGGCTATCCGCTTGCTGCCATCGCGCTGAATTCCATGGCGGAGCCGTCTACGACAAACTCCATCGAGGAGCCTGCTAAAGCCTCCGGCCAAGCCAGTGAGGCTGCAGCCCAGTAAACCCATCCCGGGAAGTCGCCTACCGCGAGTCTTTACAATGGAAAAAGACACAGCGCATCTTGGGCGTCTGTAGTTACTGGCGGATGAAGCATTGCTCCGGTCTCTCCGATCGAGAGCTACTCTGTTCGAAGCGAATGTTGTTCTATTAAACTAGGATAATGATCAGTCGGCTGAGTAAAGAATGCCATTATAGAGTATCATTATATTAAATGAACAATGTACAATCTCGCTGCAGATGATGATCGTCAAGGAATTGAGGGCAACAATGTTTGCGATTGATTTTCTGTTTCTACCTCCTAAGCATAGTTCTTTACCTCTTTATTAGGGATGGTTGGCGAAGTACTAAATTGTACAATTGGAGGTAATCTTTGCGGAAAAGGCACATCGCATGTCAAACCTTCTGCCGGTCACTACTGTCTTGGGATGCAAGAATTCGATGCTCCGCGAGGGCTTGAAGCACATTCTCTCAAGCACGCGTTTCAAGCTGCATTCAGGAGGAATGACTCGCAATGAGATCATTCTGGATCAGGATGCGGCAGGCTCGCCCATTCTCGTCATTCTTGATGTGAATCTTTATCCATCGAGGCTGGCGCACGGAATTTTCTCCGTCAAGGACCAGTATCCTCAGGCGAGAGTCGTCGTTCTCTCCGACAGCTTTGATCTCGATGACATGAAGTCAGCATTCCAATCAGGAGCGAATGGCTATTGCCTTGCGACGACGGGGTGCGAGGCTCTGATTAAGTACCTCGATCTCGTTATGCTGGGGGAGGTGGTTTTTCCTTCTTCTGCATTCCTAAGCGCGATTTCGGAGACACGCTACGAGACCGATACCAAGGACACAGCAGCGGCCACAGTTCCTTCCAGTCACGTTCCCATGGGCTTCGAGACCCATGACTCGCCCATACGAACGCTTTCTATCAGGGAGTCCGAAATTCTTCAGTGCCTCATGCAGGGAGCGCCGAACAAGGTGATTGCCCGCAAGCTCGATGTCGCTGAGGCAACGGTCAAAGTGCACATTAAAGCCATTCTCCGCAAAATCCGGGTTGCCAACCGAACTCAGGCCGCCATGTGGGCCGTCAATCATCTTTCGGATGGGAGAAGTGAGGATTCATCGCTCCAGCCTGGTGAAAAGCTGACCTTGCAGAGCCTGCGCTGAACTCTCTTCGGGAGCGTGGCGGCCGATGAGAGGCCAGTGTCGGTCGAGGGCAAACGCGATCACATCAGGTAGGTGTTTGAGGCTGCTGAGACGGCCCATAATTGCACGGGTGGAATAGTGCGCCCTAAAGCATCAAGGCCGTCAAGTGGCCGCATTCTGGTCTGCATCGGCTATCCAGATCTTTGCGATGCCAAGCCGGTTCATCGCAGACTGCAATAAAGCTTCATCGGCCCGACAGTCATAAACGTCTTCGACTTTCGATGCGTAATTGCGTCAGTTCAGGCTTCCTTTAAGTAGAGCCTCGGAACTAATCTGTTCGGTGATTGGCTTGGGTTACTTTATATCATACTTATACCTTTTGATAAACAATTATTAAAATGTTTTGAATGGGTATTGATTGCCTCTTATAAGATTATAAGCTAAATATGTTAAAGGAATTTTTACTTTCTGCTTTACCGGATCAAGACCAGAAAGGCATCTGCAATGCGGAACACCTACGATCTTGATAGCCTTTCTCATCCAGGCGCCTCGTCGGCCAAGGATGTCGCATATTCCAGATACATGGAACTGGCACGTTCAGTTGAGCCATTGGCGGCAGATCATGCTGCTGCCAGACCTATCAAGACATTTCTTGTAGAGCCAAATGCTCTGTTGAGAGAAGGTCTGAGGCGAATTCTATCGGAAACCGTTTATGCCCCCTCATTTGCGGCCGGAAGCCTCGATGAGGTCAGCCCCCAGTGCGGACCCGATAGCGGTACGGTTGTCCTCATCACGGATGCAAGCCGCGATCACGAGGGCCTCTGCCGTCAGACGAAGCTCCTGAAAGAGCAGAACCCGAATGCAAAAGTGGTCATGCTTGTCGACCATTACGACCTGACCAACGTGCTCACCGCTTTCCGGTCAGGGGCGGATGCCTACCTCAAGAAATCCATATCCTATGAGGTGCTCGTCAAGTCGCTGGATCTGGTTCTCTTGGGAGAAGCCATCTTCCCCGGCGCGATCATCGATCTCCTGCGCGAGCAGGATGCCCGCATCGACGGGAGCAAGCAGGCTTCGGCCCCGGAAGAACCTCAAGAGCTGAACCCTCCTGCAAAGGGCCTGTCCGTCCGTGAGACGGTCATCCTGCGCTGCCTGATGGACGGCGACTCGAACAAGATCATCGCCCGTAAATACGACATCACAGAAGCCACCGTGAAAGTTCACGTGAAGGCTATCCTGCGGAAAATCCAGGCCAAGAATCGAACTCAGGCGGCGATCTGGGCAGCGAACCATCTATCTGCGAGCCGGGGGGCGGCTGTCAGTTAATCGGTTCATTGCCGGATCGTCGTTCAAGGGAGCCATTGGCTCCCTTTCTTT
>JAESFL010000864.1_pt1 | contig 15349 bp, 17 predicted proteins | sample 9269401 | NCBI WGS metagenome assembly JAESFL01 (sample SAMN14506025, study PRJNA617098) | algae metagenome | isolation source: Gloeocapsa sp. UFS-A4-WI-NPMV-4B04 and co-occurring heterotrophs from desert... | place: USA: Utah | collected 2006-10-01 | reverse complement strand
CGACCTCGACCTACGTACCCAAGAGCCGCCTCGCGAAGTGGTTCGAGTCACGGCTGCCGCTGGTCGGGCTGGTGCACTCGTCCTTCGTCGCCTTCCCGGTTCCGCGCAACCTCAACTACTTCTGGACCTTCGGCGCGATCCTGATCGCGTTCCTCGGCATTCAGATCATCACCGGCGTCTGGCTGGCGATGCACTACGATCCGAACGCCAGCAACGCGTTCGAGAGCGTCGAGCACATCATGCGCGACGTGAATTACGGCTGGCTCCTGCGCTACGCGCACGCCAACGGCGCGTCGATGTTCTTCGTGGCGGTCTACGTCCACATCTTCCGCAACCTCTATTACGGGTCCTACAAGGCTCCGCGCGAGGTGCTCTACCTGCTCGGCGTCATCATCTACCTCTTGATGATGGCCACCGCCTTCCTCGGCTACACCCTGCCGTGGGGCCAGATGAGCTTCTGGGGCGCTACCGTCATCACCAACATCCTGGCGGCGATTCCGGTCGTCGGCGACACGATCCAGAGCCTGCTCTGGGGCGGCTACTCGGTCGGCAACCCGACCATCAACCGCTTCTTCTCGCTGCACTTCCTGCTGCCGTGGATGATCGCCGGCGTCGTCGTCCTCCACGTCTGGGCGCTGCACGTCACGGGCCAGAACAATCCGGCCGGCATTCCGATCAAGTCGAGCAAGGACGCCGTGCCCTTCACCCCCTACGCCACCGTCAAGGACGTGTTCGCGGTGGTGGTGTTCATGATCCTGTTCGCGTGGTTCATCTTCTACCAGCCGAACTATCTCGGCCACGCTGACAACTACGTCCCGGCCAACCCCTCGGTGACCCCCGCGCACATCGTGCCGGAATGGTACTTCCTGCCCTTCTACGCGATCCTGCGCGCGGTCCCGGACAAGCTCGGCGGCGTCATCCTGATGTTCGGTGCGGTGCTGATCCTGGCCTTCGCCCCCTGGCTCGACACCTCGCGGGTCCGCTCCTGCAACTACCGTCCGGTCTACCGGGTGTTCTTCTGGGTGTTCCTGATCAACGCCATCCTGCTCGGCTGGCTCGGCGCGAAGCCCCCGGAGGGCGGCTACGTCCTCGCCTCGCGGATCTGCACCATCTACTACTTCGCCCACTTCCTCCTCGTCATGCCGCTGGTCGGCCTGTTCGAGACGCCTGACCGCCTGCCGGGTTCGATCCTCGAGACCGTGACCGGTCCAGGCAAGCAGGTGAGCGGGTCCGGCATGCCCGCAGGCGCGGCGGCCGAACCGGCCAAGCGCGCCTAGCGCCAGAGGGAGAGAACACCGATGCGCATCGCACGCCTCGCCGCCGCGGCCCTGCTCGCGGCCTCCCTCGGTGCCGGCTCGGCCCTGGCCGACGACGGACACGGCATCAATCCGCCGCGGGAGAAGTGGTCCTTCGCCGGCATGTTCGGCCGGTTCGACCAAGCGCAGCTCCAGCGCGGCTTCCAAGTCTACAAGGAGGTCTGCGCCAACTGCCACTCGATGCGGCTCGTCGCCTTCCGCAACCTCGCGGAGCCGGGCGGTCCCGGCTTCACCGAGGGGCAGGTCAAGGCGCTCGCTGCGACCTACAGCGTCAAGGAACTCGACGATTCCGGCGCCGAGAAGGAGCGTCCGGCCCGACCCGCCGACCGCTTCCCGTCGCCCTTCCCCAACGACAAGGCGGCGGCCGCGGCCAATGGCGGCAAGGCGCCGCCGGACTTCTCGGTGCTCGCCAAGGCCCGCACCTACGAGCGCGGCTTCCCGCTCTTCGTGTTCGATGCGCTGCCCTTCACCGGCTATTCCGAGCAGGGCGTCGACTACATCCACGCGCTGCTGACAGGCTACGAGGAGGCCCCGAAGGGCTTCACGATGCCGGACAGCGGCTACTACAACAAATACTATCCCGGCCACGTGATCGCGATGCCGAACCCGCTGAGCGACGGGCAGATCACCTATCCGAAGAACGACAAGGGCGAGCCGGTCGTGCCCGAGACGGTCGAGCAATACTCGCACGACGTGTCGGCCTTCATGGCCTGGGCGGCCGAGCCGCACATGATGGCCCGCAAGGCGCTGGGTCTTCGCGTGATCCTGTTCCTCATCGTACTGGCCGGCCTGCTCTATTACGTGAAGAAGCAGATCTGGAAGAAGGTCGGCGGCGAGGTCCACGGCCTCCAGCCCGAGCTGCACAAGACCTACTGACCGGTTCAGTCATCGGACGGACGAACGGGCCCCTCGTGGGCCCGTTTGCGTGTCGGGGGACGCCTGCGCTAAGGGGGTTCCATTGCCGGACGAGCCGATCCGCGCGCATTCAAAACGTCATCGCCGACATTTAAGCCGGTCCCGCGCGACAACGCGTGGCGCCGACCGCGAAGATATCGGCCACACCACACAAGGATTCTTGCATGACGGCAGCGGTTCTCGGCGTGATCGGCGGCTCGGGTGTCTATGATTTGCCCGGCCTGGAGGATGTCCGCGAGGAGACCATCACCTCGCCCTGGGGCGAGCCCTCCGACGCGCTGCGCATCGGCCGCATCGGCGAGACCAAGGTGGTGTTCCTGGCTCGCCACGGGCGCGGCCACCGTTTCTCGCCGACCGGCATCAACTATCGCGCCAACATCGACGTGATGAAGCGCGCGGGCGTCACCGACATCGTCTCGCTGTCCGCCTGCGGCTCGTTCCGCAACGAATTGCATCCGGGCCTGTTCGTGCTGGTCGATCAGTTCGTGGACCGCACGTTCGGCCGCGCGACCTCCTTCTTCGGCAATGGCTGCGTTGCCCACGTGTCCTTCGCCCAGCCGGTCGGTCCGGTGCTGCAGAAGCGCATCGCCGCCGCGGCGGAAGCCGAGGGGATCTCGGTGCACCGGGGCGGCACCTATGTCTGTATGGAAGGGCCGCAATTCTCTTCGCTCGCCGAGTCGAAGCACTACAAGGCTTCGAATTTCGACGTGATCGGCATGACCAACATGCCCGAGGCCAAGCTCGCCCGCGAGGCCGAGATCACCTACGCCACCATCGCCATGGTGACGGACTATGATTGCTGGCACCCGAGCCACGACAGCGTCGACGTGGCCTCGGTGGTTGCGGTGGCCCGCGCCAATGCCGGCAAGGCGGCGCAGCTCGTCGCTCGCGTCGCCCGCGACTTCCCGGCCGAGCGCGAGGCGTGTCCCGCGGGCTCGCACCGGGCGCTGGACGGCGCGATCATGACGGCGCCCGCCCAGCGCGACCCGGAACTGCTGGCCAAGCTCGATGCGGTGGCTGGACGGGTGCTGAACGGCTGAACGGTCATCGCGCAATGGCAGCCGGAGCGATCCGGTCCGCGAGGGTTCAGGGCGGGCGTCTCACTCGCCCGCCTGGACGACGTTGCTCTCTGTGACGGAGCGAAGTCAGAGTCGGATTTACCGCGCGCAGCCAGCGGCGCGCTCCTGGCGCTGGATGTCGGCGATGTCGGCGCGCTGGCGGGCGGAGAGGGGCACGTCGGCCAGCTCGTCGTACTTGCAGCCGGCATTGCCGAAGGCGCGGATCGCCCGCTCGGTGCGGAAGCAGTAGCCCGCATCCTTGTAGATCGCGTTGCGCTCGCCCCACAGCTCGTCACAGGGGAAGGCCGCCAGCGCGGGCGAGACCGACATCGACAGAAGACAGGCGGCTGTGACGCCAGGCAAGGAGAGGACACGCATGAAAGTGGCTCCGATCCGCCGGAGCACGGGCGTCCTCAGGCGGGCTTGAGGGTTAGGGAACGACTCGGCTCACGACCGAAGCCCTGAATCTCCAGCCGGTTGCCCGCAATCTCGACGATGGCAAAGGCCGAGCTGGCGGGCGTGTCTACCATGCCGTGGAAGGTGACGTAGTGGATTCCGTCGCGCTCGGCGTAGTTGCCCGCATGATTATGGCCGTTGAAATAGGCGATGACGTGCGGCTGCCGGGCGAGAAGGGCAGTGATCCGGCCCGCATCCCAGAGATTGTGCGGGTTGTCGGGCGCGATCGGGTAGTGGCTCAGCACGACGACCCGCTCGCCGGCCGCCCGCGCCGTCTGAAGACTCCTCTCAAGCCATGCGAACTGCGCATCGCCGAGTGAGCCGTTCCAGGGCTTGGCGTTGACGAGGCCTTCCGCCTTGGCCCGCTCCAGACGCTCGGCCGCCAAGGTCCGGCGCGGGTCGTCCGGTGGTGGGGCGAACAGCGAGACGTCGTTGCCGTCGAGCACGATGAAACGGGTACCGGCGACCGCGAAATCGTAATACGAGCCCTCCATCCCGAGCAGGCGCGGCACCCGTCCGCGATGTTCGGGCGCCACGTCGAAATCATGGTTGCCGAGCACGAACCGCGTCTCGTGGCGAAGCGTCCGGTAGATCGGCAGGATCCGCTCATAGCTGGCCACGTCCCGATCGATGACGTCGCCCAGCGTCACCACGAAACGCAGGTCTTCGCCGTTCAAGGCGGCGACGGCGGCGCGCATCTTGTCGAGGCTGTTGGCGTAGTAGCGGCCAAGGGTCGGATGCGGCGGTGCCTCGGCATATTGCGGGTCGGCGATGACGCCGAAGCGCAGCCGGTTCTCGGCGGCACCTACCTTGCCGGCCATGAGCGCAGCACTGGCGGCGAGAACGGAACGTCGGGACAGCATGGCGGCTCCTCTCGGCCGGTCGAAGCAGGCCAAGCTGTCCTCGCCGCATGACCCGCGGATGACGTCATGCTGCGGTTCATGATGGGGCCCGGCGCCAAAACCCTTCCCCCGGCGGGTGTTTCCACACTACAAGGCAGGCCCGGCCGGCCTCCGAAGCCCGCCGATCGTTCCAGGATCAGACATCCAGCACGCGATGCGTACAGCCAGCATCAGCCGCCGCACGGCGGAGACCGACGTTTCCGTCTCGATTGATCTCGACGGCACCGGCAAGGCCGAGATCTCGACCGGCGTCGGCTTCCTCGATCACATGCTGGAGCTGTTCGCCCGGCACGGCCTGTTCGATGTGACGATCAAGGTCGAGGGTGACCTGCACGTCGATCAGCACCACACCACCGAGGATACCGGCATCGCGCTCGGACAAGCGGTCGCGAAGGCGCTCGGCGACAAGCGCGGCATCGCCCGCTACGCCGACATCCACCTGCCGATGGACGAGACCCTGAGCCGTATCGCCATCGATATCTCCGGCCGTCCGTTCCTGGTCTTCCGCACGAGCTTCCGCGTCGAGAAGATCGGCCAGTTCGATACCGAGTTGGTGCGGGAGTTCTTCCAGGCCTTCGCGATGAATGCCGGCATCACGCTGCATGTCGAGACACTCTACGGCGAGAACGCGCACCACATCGCCGAGAGCGTCTTCAAGGGGCTGGCCCGGACCTTGCGCAAGGCCGTCGCCATCGACCCGCGCGAGGAGGGCCGCGTTCCCTCTACCAAGGGATCGCTCTGACGGTGATCGGGGGAGGAGCGAAGATGCGGACCTATACGCTGCACGTTCCCGAGGGTTCGGTTCGCGGTGATCCCCGCGCTCTGGAGCAGGCGCATCTCGTGCGCGACGGCTTCGCGTGGGGCGCTTTCGCCTTCACGGTCCTGTGGTTCGTGCGTCATCGCCTCTGGCTCGCGGCGCTCCTTGTACTGGCGGGGCTCGTCGCCCTCGCCTTCGCGGGCCGGGCGCTCGCCCTCTCACCCTTCGCGGCGCTGGTCATCACGGTGCTGGCGAGCCTGCTGATCGGCCTCGAGGCGTCGAGCCTGCGCCGCTGGACCTATGGCCGCCGGGGCAAGCCCGCTCGGGATGCGGTGATCGCGGGCTCGCATGAGGAAGCCGAGTTGAAGGCCGCCGCCCGCTGGCTCGACGCCGAGTCGACCCCGGGTATCGCCACGGTGGGAGCCGCTGCGCCCGCCGCGACCCGTCTCCCCCAGCGCCGCGACGACGCGGTGATCGGCCTTTTCCCCGCGAGCGAGGGTGGACGGTGAGCGAGCAGACCGTCGCGATCATCGATTACGGTTCGGGCAACCTCCATTCGGCGGCCAAAGCGTTTGAGCGTGCGGCCCGCGAGGCCGGGCTTGACGGCACCCGCATCGTCGTCACCGACGTGCCGGAGGCCGTGGCCGGCGCCGACCGCGTGGTGCTGCCCGGCGTCGGCGCCTACGCCGATTGCCGCCGCGGCCTCGATGCGGTTCCCGGCATGGTCGAAGCCATGCGGGAGGCCGTCAAGAACCAGGGGAAGCCGTTCCTCGGCATCTGTGTTGGGATGCAGCTCATGGCGAGCCGCGGCCTCGAATACGAGGAGACCGCGGGTCTCGGCTGGATTCCCGGTGACGTTGCCCCGATCGAGCCGGCCGATCCGGCCCTCAAGATCCCCCATATGGGCTGGAACACCCTGCATCTCGACCGCGAGCACGCGCTGCTGCGCGACATCGCGATCGGGGAGGGGGGGCTCCACGCCTATTTCGTCCACAGCTTCGCGCTGAAAGCCGCCGAGCCGGCGGACGTGGTCGCCCACGCCGAGTATGGCGGTCCGGTTACGGCGATGGTCGCGCGCGACAACATCGCCGGCACCCAGTTCCACCCCGAGAAGAGCCAGCGCCTCGGCCTCGCGCTCCTCGGCAACTTCCTGCGCTGGCGCCCCTGAGGACGCCCGCTTTCCGACACACCGACCCGGCGAGTCTACGCGTGATCCTGTATCCGGCCATCGACCTCAAGGAAGGGCGCTGCGTCCGCCTCGTTCAGGGCGACATGGCCCAGGCCAAGGTCTTCAACGACGATCCCGCGGCCCAGGCCGAAGCCTTCGAGATGCAGGGCTTCTCCTGGCTCCACGTGGTCGATCTCGACGGCGCCTTCGCGGGCGCGCCGCGCAACGCGGCCGCCGTCGACGCGATCCTGGCCCGCGTGAAACTGCCGGTCCAGCTCGGCGGCGGCGTGCGCGAGATGCGCACCCTCGAAGGCTGGCTGGAGAAGGGCGTGCGCCGCGTCATCATCGGCACCGCGGCCGTGCGCGACCCCGCCTTCGTGCACGAGGCCGCCCGCCGCCATCCGGGACGCATCGCCGTCGGCATCGATGCCAAGGACGGGCGCGTCGCGGTCGAGGGCTGGGCGCAGACCTCCAGCATGACGGCGGAGGAACTCGGGCGCCGCTTCGAGGATGCGGGCGTGGCCGCCATCATCTACACCGACATTGCCCGCGACGGCATCCTGAAGGGCCTCAACATCGAGATGACGCTGGCGCTCGCCTCCGCCGTGAGCATCCCCGTCATCGCCTCGGGCGGCCTCGCCTCGATGGCCGATGTCGAGCGGCTGCTGGAGCCCGATTGCGCCGTGCTCGCCGGCGCCATCACCGGCCGCGCCCTCTATGACGGGCGCATCGATCCGAAGGAGGCGCTGGCTGCCATCGCCCGCGCCGCGGCCAGCGGCAAGGGAAGCGCCGCGTGATCGCCGCACTTCGACCGCCGGCCCCGTCAGCCTGAAGGCTTCTGAGCGTGCTCAAGACCCGCATCATCCCCTGCCTCGACGTGAAGGACGGGCGCGTCGTGAAGGGCGTGCAGTTCCTCGAACTGCGCGATGCCGGCGATCCCGTCGAGTCGGCCAAGGCCTACGACGCGGCCGGGGCCGACGAGCTCTGCTTTCTCGACATCACTGCGAGCCACGAGGACCGCGGCACGCTGCTCGACGTGGTGAGCCGCACGGCGGAAGCCTGCTTCATGCCGCTCACCGTCGGGGGCGGGGTGCGAACGGTATCCGACGTCCGCACGCTCCTGCTCGCAGGCGCCGACAAGGTCGGCATCAACACGGCCGCGGTGAAGAATCCCGACTTCGTCGCCGAGGCGGCGGAGAAGTTCGGCGACCAGTGCATCGTCGTGGCGATCGACGCCAAGCGCGTCTCCGCGCCCGGTGAGGCGGCGCGCTGGGAGATCTTCACCCATGGCGGGCGCAACCCGACCGGCATCGACGCCGTGGATTTTGCCCGAAGGGTGTCCGAGCGGGGGGCGGGCGAACTCCTCGTCACCTCCATGGACAAGGACGGCACCCGCTCCGGCTATGACCTCGCGCTCACCCGCGCCATCGCCGACGCGGTGAAAGTGCCGGTGATCGCCTCCGGCGGCGTTGGCGGACTCGATGACCTCGTGGCCGGTGTGCGCGACGGCGGCGCCAGCGCCGTGCTCGCCGCCTCGATCTTCCATTTCGGGGAAGCCACTGTCGGCCAGGCCAAGCGCCACATGGCCGCCGCGGGCCTTGCGATGCGTCTCGATCCGTAACGGGTATCCGCCGCGGCGATGCGCGCGCCCCTTGACCGGGGCGCCAGCCCTGCGCAGGGTCCGCAGAGCCGGTATCCGATCATGCGATGCCGCATGGTACGGGTTCCCCTTGCGCGTATTATGACGAAGTTCAGTCTCGAAGACCTCGCCGCCCTCGTGGATAGCCGGGCCGGCGCGCCTCCCGAAAGCTCCTACACGGCCAAGCTTCTCTCGGAGGGGCCGGCCAAGGCCGCCAAGAAGCTCGGCGAGGAGGCGGTCGAGGCCGCCATCGCCGCCGTGCAGGGCGAGCACAAGGCGATCGTCGCGGAGGCGGCGGACGTGCTCTACCACCTCGTCGTGACGCTGAAGGCGACCGGCGTGCCGCTCGACGAGGTCATGACGGAGCTCGGACGGCGCACGGCCCAGAGCGGACTCGCCGAGAAGGCGGCGCGGAGGCATACATGATCGGCGCCCCGATCCCGTCGGCCGGGATCGAACCGGAAGAGCGCCAGAACCCGGTGACCGGCCAGGGGCCGGGCCGCCTCTCGCCTTACCGGATCTTCTCGCGCGAGGAATGGGCTCAGCTTCGTGCGGACACGCCTCTGACGCTGACGGCCGAGGATATCGGTCGGCTGCAATCCCTCAACGACCCGATCTCGATCGAGGAGGTCGTGGCGATCTACCTGCCGCTCTCGCGCCTGCTCTCGCTCTACGTTGCGGCAACGCAGGGTCTGTTCAAGGCGACGCAGCGCTTCCTGCTCGCCGAGCACGACGCCAAGGTGCCCTACATTATCGGGCTCGCCGGCTCGGTGGCGGTCGGAAAATCGACCACGGCACGGGTGCTGAAGGCCCTGCTCGCCCGCTGGCCCAATACGCCCAAGGTGGATCTCATCACCACCGACGGCTTCCTCCACCCCAACGCCGAATTGCAGCGCATGGGCGCGATGGAGCGAAAAGGGTTTCCCGAGAGCTACGACAGCGCCGCCCTGCTGCGCTTCCTCGCCGATATCAAGGCCGGCCACAGGCGGGTCTCTGCGCCGGTCTATTCGCACCTCGTCTACGACGTGGTGCCCGGCGAGGAGCAGGTGATCGAATCGCCCGACATCCTGATCGTCGAGGGCCTGAACGTCCTTCAGCCGGCCCGTCTGCCGCGGGACGGCACGGCCATCCCCTTCGTCTCCGACTTCTTCGACTTCTCGATCTATCTCGACGGGCACGAGGACGACCTGCACCGCTGGTACGTCAACCGCTTCCTTCGTCTGCGCCAGACCGCTTTCCGCGACCCGCTCTCCTATTTCCGCAAATACGCCGAAGTCGCCGAGAACGAGGCCTTGGAGATTGCCGACCGGCTCTGGACGACGATCAACCTGCCGAACCTGCGTGACAACATCCTGCCCACACGTCAGCGGGCGAGCCTGATCCTGGCCAAGGGGCCGAGCCACCGCATCGAGAGCGTGGCGCTGCGGCGGTTGTGATGGCCGACACGCGAGCGCGGCGTGGCACGCGGACCGGCTGAGTCTCCCTCACAAATTTCCCATCGCTCCGTTGTTGCCAGAGCGGGACCGGCCAGTGACCGGAAGTTGTGTGAGGCACTCTAACGGCCAATGAGCCGCTCGCTGGCGATGATCCATCCGAACCGATCCGCCACGGCAGCGAGGGCATTCCGCTTCACCTCGTCGGCGCCGAGGGTCTCGCCTCCGGGCATCGTCAGATCGCGCGTCGCCGTCGCGTCGGCGACGACGAAGCTCGTATAGGCGTGATCCAGCGCGGTGCGTGCCGTGGCCTCCACGCACATATGGGTCATGAAACCCGTCAGGATCAGTGACGTGCGCCCCTCCCGCCGCAGGACGGCATCGAGGTCGGTCCCGGCAAAACTGTTGGGAAGCCGCTTCACGATCACGGTCTCACCCGGCGCAGGCGCCAGTTCCGGGACGAAGTCGGCGCCGGGCGATCCGGCGGCGAAAGCAGCCGAACCGGTCTTGGTCACGTGCTGCACGTGGATGACGGGAACGCGGTGGGCCCGTGCCCATCCCCGCAGCTTGACGATGTGCGCCACCGCCGGCTCGAACGCCGTGAGCGGGAGCACGCCGGACCGGTATTCCTGCTGCGCGTCGATAATGACGAGCGCGGCCCGTTCCGGAACGAGCGGGGGAGGCTCGACGCCTGCGATCTCAAGCAGGGTGCGCGGAGTGGCGAGCGAGGTGGACGCGGCGAGGATGGCGGCGGCGAGGAGCAGTTTCGGCATCGGATTCTCCCTGTGCCGACAGCCTTACCGGCTGGTGTCCACCCCAAAAATGCGCAACTTCAAACATGTGCTGTGCAGATTTGAGCATCATGTCCGAATCCGCGATCGATTGGGATGACCTTCGTATCCTTCACGTCACCGCCACCGAAAGCTCGATGCTGGCAGCGGCGCGCCGGCTCGGGATCAGCCACGCGACGGTAAGCCGTCGCCTGGCTCGGCTCGAACAGGGCTTGGGTTTGCGGTTACTCAACCGGATGGCGACCGGAATCGTCCTCACCCCGGACGGGCAGGAGCTGGGTCGCCTGACCGCGCGCATGGCCGAGGATGCGCTCGCGCTGCTGCGACAGGCGAAGGGGCGGTCGCAGCAGCTGTCCGGCGACGTCGTCATCGCCGTCACACCGGGGCTCGCCGGCGAGATCGTCACGGCACTTGCCCCGATCAGCCTGGAGCATCCAGGCATCGTCCTGTCCGTCGTGAGCGCGATCTCACTCGCCTCCCTTGACCGTCTCGAGGCCGACCTCGCGATCCGGCTGACGCGCCCCGAGGAAACCTCTCACACGCGCCGGCGCCTCGGAACCATGCGCTTCGCCTTGTATGCCGCAAGGGGGTACGATCTCAGCGCCAAAGCCGGCCGGTTCATCGGCTACTCACAACGCTTCGACGGATTGGCACAGCAACGTTGGCTGATCGAACAGGCCGGCAGCGAGGGGCTGGCCCTTCGCATCGACGACATCGAGGTGCAACGGAAAGCAGCGCTTGCCGGCCTCGGAATCGCACTGCTCCCCGAATTCATGGTCACGGATGATGGGCTCGCGCGTGTCCCGTTCGACGGCCCGCTCCCGACCCGCGAGATCTGGCTCGCGCAGCACCGCGACACGCGCAAAGCTCCCGCTGTCAGGCTCGTTGCGGAGCGCCTGACCGAAGCCTTCGAACGCGACGCCCGGTTCTCTCAGGCGTGATGTCGCTCGGACCGTCCGATGCAGCGGGGCTGAACCGAAGCGACCAAACGAAACCGGTATGACCGAGGTTAACGACCCGGAGCGCGGTCCCCCGTGGAAAACACCGGGGATAACTCGTCAAACGGCTCAGCTTGCCCGCAAATTGCCCCGGCTTGCCCTGGGGATGCCACAACCTCGGCCGTGTTTGCGCCACATCCGGCGGCGAACTGTTGCCCATACGCCGCTGGCGCCATCACGAAGAGTGAGCGACGACAACGATGCAGGGCCGTACGATCGGATCGCCGCGTACTACCTCGATGCCTCGCAAGAGCGGGCGCTCCATCCCGTCCTCCGACGTCATTACCCTCAATGCCCGGACGGGACGCGATCACGGCAGCCGCACGGCGCTGGTCCGCTCCATCCTCTCGATGACCCTGCTCGCCGGTGGCCTGAGCGCGGTTCTGCTCAATGCCGGCACCGATCTCGGCCGGGCCGAGGCGTCGACCAAGGTCTCCGATCTGTCGATGCCGAAGCCGCGCCTGCAGATGGTGGTGCCGGAAAGCCCGGTCCCGTCCGTGCTGGCTGCCTCGGCGAGCTTCCACCCCGTGGGCGACCTCGACACCGAACTCGGCGCCAACACGGTCGACCGCGTCTCCTACGACTTCCTTCTCTCCCAGACCTCGACCGGCGACCCGAACGACATTCTCGAATTCGGCCCGATGAAGATCCGTCGCCACCTCGTGCAGACCATCGTCAAGGCGGCGCAGGCGGTCCAGACCGATCCGGTTCTGCTCATGGCGGTGGCCGACAAGGAATCGAGCTTCATCACCGCGGTCCAGGCCAAGACCTCCTCGGCCACCGGCCTCTTCCAGTTCATCGAGCGTACCTGGCTCGGCGTCATGCGCGATTTCGGACCCAAATACGGGTACGAAAAGGACGCCGCCCTGATCGTGCCGGACGCCAACGACAGGCCGTCGGTCCAGGATCAGTCCGAGCGCAGCCGCATCCTCGATCTGCGCCGCGATCCCTATCTCTCGGCCGTGATGGCCGGCGAGATGCTCAAGCGCGACGCCGCCCGCATCGCCCTGAAGATCGGCCGCGAACTCTCCCTCGGCGAAGTTTACCTCGCTCACTTCCTCGGCCCCGACGACGCGGAGAACTTCCTGTCCCAGGTCGTCGATAAGCCGACCGCCGCCGCCGCGACCCTGTTGCCGGGCCCGGCCCGCGCCAACCGCTCGATCTTCTTTGCCGGCACCACCGGACGCGGCCGCCACCGCAAGCCCGCGAGCCTCTCGGTTGCCCAGGTTCACCAGAAGTTCGAGGCCATGATGAGCACCCGCGGCGATCGCTATCGCGACGTGCGCAGCGTGGCCGGCCTCGTCACCCTCGCCGATGCCGAGACGACTCAGTAGAGACGGAGCCGCGGCCGCCCGCCGCGCGGCGGGCCTGCGTCGGTGAAAATCTCCCTTCGACGCAACTGAGCGGCACCTGCCCGCTTTGTTGTGCTGTGCGGCGCCTCGGGCTCTCGCGTTCCGTGAGAGCTCCTTTGCCGCCCGGACGCGCGAGAGAGGATCGTTTCGCCTTGAACGACTCGTTTCGAGACCGATCGCATCGAGGCTTCTCGGATGATCCTCTTCTGCCGGGGATGAAACTCGATCAGATCGGCCAAGCCCTCGCCTCCTGCTACGACAACCTCGTGGCCGAGGGCCTCCCCGATCATCTCGCCGCACTGGTCCGGCGCGTCGATCTTGCCGAGCGGTCCCGGTCTGCCAAGGCCGAGCGTCCGGACGCTCCCATCGCTGTCGTGGTCGAGGACGAGCGCGATACCCGCGAACTGGCCGAGAGCGTGCTCGAAGAGACCGAGATGCGGGTGATCGGCTGCGACAGCGCCGAGCAGGCCTTGGGGATCCTGCGCGAGCGGGGGGGCGAGGTCGCCCTGGTCTTCGCCGATATCCGCCTCGCCGGCGCCATGGACGGGCTTCAACTCGCCCGCGCCATCGCGACCCTCTGGCCGCGCACCCGGCTGGTCGTGACGTCCGGTGTCGAGCCGGAGCCCGGCGTCTCGCTGCCGGAGGGGGCCGTCTTCATTCCCAAGCCGTGGCGCGCGCTCGACGTGCTGGTCGAGGCCGAGCGGGCCGCGCGCGACCCCTGGCCTCCGGTGAGCTGATCGTCCCAGGTCACGCGTGCCGGATGGATCATGCGTAGGGCCGCCGGGTCGAACCGGACGGAAGTGCCCCGTGCCGGATCAATCTCAGGCCGCGACCGCCTCATGCCGGCGGCGCCGGGGTAGGAAGAACAGGGCTGCACCGACCAGGCCCAGGGCGCCCGCACCCAGACCGACATAGACGAGTTCCCGGTCGGTCTGCTCCTGATACGCCGTGTCTTCCAAGACGACGACGTTCTCACTCTCCTTCGGCGATCCGGCTTCACCCGGCATGTACTTGATCGGAAGCGTATCAGCCGCCAAGCGATTGTCGACGATGAGCTTGTCGGCAAGGGCGTGAGAGATCGAAACCTCCTCGACCTTTCGCTTCAGACCGGCGGCGTCGGTCCAACTGAGGTCGAGCTTATAGCTCGTTCCGCCGCGACGGCGCTTGACCCGTGTCGCACTCTCGATCGTTGCCTCGGTCTGAACCCCCATCGCCATCACGTCCCGTCGGCGGTTGCCGTCCTGCCAGCAGGCGAGGGCCACGATCGGCCCGCCGACAGCGCAGAGAATCGTGAGCCATTTCAGTTTACCGAGGATCCAACCGACCATGCCTTCGACCTGTTCTCAGTTTCGAGATCATCAGGCTAGGACAAAAGGCCGATTTGATCAAACTCGATAAGGAACGATTTGTTCCGCCGCAATTTTATCGAGATCCGTCAGGTTTCTAAGCTGTGCCGTTGCCGGCGATAGTCCGGCTGATCTCGGTAGGTCGGACCGGCTCGGCGGCTGATCTCGGTTGCCGCGTTCGAAGCCCGATTCGCCTCGCTCGGCATGCAGCGAGTCAGGACGATGCTCGAAGGATTATGGAGCCGACACCCGCGAGGCCGCCTTTCCCATGAAAGGATCCGCATCGACGCGGTCTGGCTCCCAAGCACGGTCGCCTCGGGAGTAACCGCGGCCGAACGGCCAAGCTCATGTGAGCCTCCGCACGGCCGAGTCGTGGAAAATCCGTAAACAGCAGGGAACCGGACAAGCACAGTCACGCTTGTAACTGCAAAGATTACTGCACAGGTAGGCCCCAGCGATGAAGACCTTGGCATCTGTTCTCGCCGGCGTTGTCGGCGTCTGTGTACTCGCGACGAACGTCGCCAGCGCTGCCCCGTACGATCCGTTCGGATCCGACGGTGACGACTATTATCAGGAGCAGTCGTCGCCCGGCGGCTGGCCGGTTTATGATCCCTACGCCACGCGTCGCGGTTCCAGCGCCCAGGGCTACGGTCAGAGCTATGGCGAGGACGAGGCCGCTCAGGCGCAGGTCGCCCGCATCCCCCGCGAGATCGTGGCCTACAGCACCCGCTATGCTCCGGGCACGATCGTGGTCTCGACGGCCGAGCGGCGGCTCTACTACGTGCTTCCGGGTGGGCAGGCGGTCCGCTACGGCGTCGGTGTTGGCCGCCCTGGCTTCACGTGGAGCGGGGTGAACAAGATCACGGCCAAGCGTGAATGGCCGAGCTGGACCCCGCCGGCTGCCATGCTGGCGCGCCGCCCCGACCTGCCGCGCTACATGGCCGGCGGCATCGAGAACCCACTCGGCGCCCGTGCGATGTATATCGGCCGCTCCGAGTACCGCATCCACGGCTCGAACGAGCCGGATACGATCGGTCAAGCGGTGTCCTCGGGTTGCATCCGCATGACCAACGAGGACGTGACCGATCTCTATTCCCGCGTGAAGGTCGGCGCGACGGTTGTGGTCAACTAACGTCTTCATCGACCGAGACAGGTGAGAAGGGCTGCGGCGGGGTCAACCGCCGCAGCCCGGCTTGCGTCTCGGCACCCAGCCGCCCA
>JAESFL010000862.1_pt1 | contig 15388 bp, 15 predicted proteins | sample 9269401 | NCBI WGS metagenome assembly JAESFL01 (sample SAMN14506025, study PRJNA617098) | algae metagenome | isolation source: Gloeocapsa sp. UFS-A4-WI-NPMV-4B04 and co-occurring heterotrophs from desert... | place: USA: Utah | collected 2006-10-01 | reverse complement strand
ACCAACGACATCAAAAATGGTACAGACGCTAATCAAGATAGCGATGGATTTAATCGCTCCTAACCATCTGCGAAACTGGTTCGCTCACTGCTGCTACTGTGCCTTATAAGACTGAAAACCGCTGTAAATTACCGAGAACTATATAAACCGAGAACTATATAAAAGGAAAAAAGTTTCTGGAACTAGCTTATTTAAAAGATATTTCTGACTCATTGAGCGATGCCTGCGGCGGGCTTTGCCAACGCACAACTAACAACTGACTGTCCTAAAGCGCTACTACCTAAATTGTGATTAGGGATATTCTGAGGTTAATGGCTCAACGTCATGATAGTATAACTAACAAAACCCTTGCGGTCTAGCAATTTCTAGTTCTAAATTGTTGTTTTTCCTAAAGTTGTAAATCTCGTAGTCATTGATATTCGTATCACTGAGTTCTAAATTATAGAAATCGACAAATTGATCATCAAAGTAAGGACCAGCGTGCCAAGTGCCAACATCTAACTTGATAAAGCAATTACCTGGAATCTGAAAAGCCGTGATTTCCTCTAATACAGGCGAAAAATTATCTGTTGGGGGAGCAACTGCAATTAACCAATCCTTGAGCGCGAGTGATCCTAGACATTGAGTACATTGGACATGGCGCGTAAGCATATTAAATTTATAGCCTTTGTGATGTAGACGCATAATGTAGAGGCGGGGAATACCGTTTTGCAGTACCAGTTGAGCATCTGTTGAATCGTAAGGCCTACCATCAATACGGGCATAAATTACCTGACCATAGGGCTGAAAGCTCTCTGGTGAGAGCAACTGTGCATTTAATTGTTTAAATAATTTTTCGTTAGGCATCTGTAATAAATATCCGCAGAAAACAAAGTATTGAAAAGAGCTAAATACAACAACCTCTACTAGACAAAGAGTAATCAGAAGTATAGACGAGATAGTGGGAAAATATAGAATATGTAAACAGCGCGATCGCAGTGTTTGGGCTGATATACCGCTCAAGCCTAGAGGTAATTAGGCTAAGAAGGTGTAAGCTTGTCAAAAAAAGTAATGTCATCAAATTTTTTGTTATACGGTGCTAATGGCTATACAGGCAATCTGATTGCTAGATTAGCAGGGCAACGTGGTCTACGCCCTATACTTGCTGGACGTACTCCTGAGAAAATTGAACCGCTTTCAACTGAACTTGGTTTAGAGTACCGCGCCTTTTCTTTAGATGATGATATTGCTGTAGATAAGGCTTTGGCAGATGTATCAGTTGTGCTGCACTGTGCTGGCCCGTTTTCTCAAACTTCTCAGCCGATGGTTGCTGGATGCCTGCGTACTAAAACCCACTATTTGGATATTACAGGAGAAGTGGCAGTATTGGAGGCGATCGCTGCCCGCAGTAATGAGGCTAAAGCTGCGGGAGTTATGTTACTACCCGGTGTAGGTTTTGATGTCGTACCCTCCGACTGTTTAGCGGCACATCTCAAGGCAAGGCTCCCAGAGGCAACACGGCTCACTCTTGGATTTCAGGCACTAGGTAAAATATCACGCGGAACAGCTACCACAATGGTAGAAGCACAGAATCAAGGAGGTTTGGTAAGACGTGGCGGAGTTTTAACTCCGGTTCCCGCAGCGTGGAAAACTCGCTTAATTGATTTTGGTCAAGGTGCAGTGGCAGCCGTAACTATTCCTTGGGGAGATGTTTCTACAGCTTATTACAGCACAGGCATTCCAGATATCGAGGTTTATGCAGCATTTCCCGCAGCTACACGCCTGGGAATGGTTGCGAGTCGCTATCTTGGCTGGTTACTAGGTTTACCTACAGTGCAGGATTTCCAAAAGCGCCTGATTCAAAACCAACCACAGGGGCCTAGCGCTGCCGAACGCGGACAGGAGAGAAGTTTATTATGGGGAGAAGTAGAAGACAATTTTGGTAAGCAAGCGGTGTCTAGATTGCAATGTCCTGAAGGCTATACTCTTACAGCGTTAACAGCTTTGGCAATTGTAGCCAAGGTACTTAGAGGACAAGTTTCTGTAGGTTTCCAGACACCTTCTTTGGTTTATGGCGCAAATTTTATCTTAGAAATTGGGGGTGTTGTGCGTGAGGATTTAGACCCCTAATAACTACTCTGTGAGGATATTATTCACACAGGGCAGCAGCGTGGTGGCGGATGTGATCTTCAATTAAGGTGGTAATGAAGTAATAACTGTGGTTGTAGCCTTCGTGGAACCGCAAAGTTAAGGGTTGATTAGCTGCTGTGCAAGCTTGTTCAAATACATGGGGAAGTAGCTGTTCAGCCAGAAACGGATCGGCACTGCCTTGGTCAATTAGAATAGGACGATTATAATTAGCTTCCTTGACAAGTTCGCTGGCATCATAGGCACGCCAAGCATTTTGATTCGATCCCAGGTAATTAGTAAATGCTTTTTGACCCCAAGGGCAACGCATTGGTGCGGCAATTGGCGCAAAGGCTGAAACTGACTGGTAGCTAGAGCCGTTTCTCAACGCACAAACGAGCGCTCCATGTCCACCCATAGAATGACCAAAAATACCTTGTCTATCTGCTTGCACTGAAAAATGCTTGGCAATTAAAGTGGGTAACTCGTGGACAATGTAGCTATACATTTGGTAATGCGATCGCCAGGGTTGCTCGGTAGCATCTACATAGAAACTAGCGCCACTGCCGAAGTCCCAGTCGTCATCCTCACCCTCAATTCCGGTATTACGTGGGCTAGTATCTGGTACTACTAGCATCAAGCCGTACTGTGCTGCAAATTGCTGTGCGCCTGCTTTAACTATAAAGTTTTCTTCGGTGCAAGTTAAGCCAGAGAGAAAATAGAGAACCGGAACTGGTTTTGATGTTGCTTGCGGCGGCTGGTAGACAGCAAATCGCATTTCAATGTTACAAGTTTCGGAGTGATGGCTGTAAAAGCCGACAGTACCGCCGAAGCAGCGATTCTCACTAATGAGGTTGAGGGGTGCAGACATAAGCATGATCCAATACTGAATGGCAATAATTTAAGCTGTTATTGAATAAACAACTGAATTGCGTTCAGCATACATAAAGATGCGATCGCTTGAAAAAAGCTGATATCTAAGTGGGCGATCGCATCTTTAATTTAGTAAATAAGCTAATTGAGTTTCAGCTAATAGATTTTACCTTTGAGTATTCTTTGCTTTAGTTAAGTGAGCATAACCCAAAAGCGATCGCTCTTTATTTTCAGCTATCATCTGGCGGCGCAGCCAGCAATCCATCACTCAAACCAGCAACTCTTAGACGCTGTGCGCCAATATTCCGACTGAGTACCGCTAAACCTGCTAAATGCGCTTGCAAGCCTGCCGTACTAGCGCAGCAATCGGTAAGTATGATCGGTTCAATCCCAGCATCGAAAAGATCCATTGCTATTTTCAGTACACACATATCTGTATCAATACCTACAACAAATATTCGTGCAATACTTTGCTGATGCAGGTAATCTGCCAATTCGTTGGGCATACCACACAGTCCCTGTTTAGAAAAGACGCAACTTTGTTCAACAAAGGGTTCTAGTTCAGAAGCAATTTTTGTTTCTGGTTCGCCTTCGCAACTGTGCCAGTCAAGAAATATCTGGTATGGCCCATCTGGAGAGTTGATGAAACGAGTAAATAAAATCGGCGCATATTCATCACGCTGAATTAAACGAGCGACTCGTTGCGGAATGTGATGAGTGAAAGAGTTAATGAAACCAGATTGCACATCAACAATTAATAATGGCTCGGACATTTGAGTGAATAAGTACGACGATAAACTTGTCTCAGCAAGATTGAGATCGCTGTAATTTTCTCATAGTTGCTACTGTTCACATCACTCTCGTCCGTTAGTGCTAAAGCAACTTGCGTCAAGCATAGGCTTCTTTTCTGGAGTAGTTGGCGATCGCTTGTTTTCTAAGAGGGTTGTGTCAGGGTGTAACAATTTCCGCTTTTCTTTAATAAATGTTGCAAGTTCTTGATCCCGTTGTTAGGGTGTGCATGAACCGTAATCACTGAACGTTTCTCAGAAGAGGAGGCTCTATGTTGGCATTAGCTACAGTAATAATTCTCGGTTGGCTTTCCGCTTGCACGATTGGAACTTGGGCTTACTTTGCTGGAAAACCAGAATCAAATTTATCGCTACCTAAGTTTGTGTCAAGGCGATAAAAATTAAGTTTCTATGATTGCTAGTGGTTCCTCAATTAGAAATAACTGGTTGAGGAACTTTCCTTGTAATTACTCGTGTTCCAAAAAAGACGAGGGAAGAAAGAATAGTGATCGCCCTGCGATTTTGCTTTACAGCCTACGCCTTGCGTCAAATACATTTTGGCTCAGTATTTACATTTGCTGTTCTTGGTACAAATATCTCGTTTATTCAAAGCTTTTATAATTAATTTCTACCAGTTTATGATTCCTGGGTGGAAAATAATAGAAAATCAATTTTGTTTTGGAGGATTAGTGTAATTAGAGAAAACAAAGCTAAGTGCATTTTTGCTAGTGAAATTACTGAGCAAACAATTAGAGGATTAGCGATCGCACCTTTTTGTAATTGGATTAGTACCAACAAGGGATCTTCTAATCTTAAGCAGGTTGTAATATTATGGGTTCTAGCGCTTAAATATGACTTGATTAAGTGTAGTGCGCGATCGCAATTATTCCTGTTTTACTCAAAACTGGCTGTCCTTAAACTACAAAAGCACGAGAAAATGAGTTTAAGTATGTAATGTCATTTCTAACTCTTGACTGAAAACCTTAAGCTTCGTCAAACTGTCTAGAGTCGTTTTCACTTGTATAGAGGTATCGTGTGGACATTCAGCCTTTACGCCATTCTTTGAAAATTAAGTGGCTTCTTTACTATCGGCAAAATCGTCCTTGGCTAATACAACTAAAAATTTGGGGTACTTATGAGGGACAGCGCCGTCCTTCCTCTAGTTTCATCTTGGCAACTCTATCTACTTTAGAGCCGCAGTTTACCCAAATGTTGCCTTTTATCGTTGCTCTGAGTAATGACCCTGACCAAATTGTGGCAGCCTTGGGTCTTAACTTCAATCCCGATGAAGAGCTAAAGTCACTAACTGAGCCAACTTCTATAGCTAAGACTAATAGTAATGGAAATGGAGTGATGATTGCTCCTTCCCTAGCTAAGACTAATGGAAATACAGTAATAGTTACTCCTCCAGTCCAGACTAATGGAAATGGTTTAGCTATGCAAATGCCTTCTAGTGTTGCTGATCAAGATATGCGATCGCCTTCCACTCAAACAACTAATCTTCCTAACTGGGTGGATGAATCGTGTACTGGAAGAGGTACTCCTAATCCTGGCGTAGCACTTTCAATTTTAGTAATGATTGGCTCTCTAGCAGTCTGGGTAATTGGTTTTACCGGATAGCTACCGACAATATTTAGATTGACACTGGTACTTACCATCATTGATGAGGTAGTCTGACCTATTTAAAAACTGTAGAGTTTTGTGTCTTTAGAATTTTATTGTAGTTAGATATCTAGGACACTTAATTGGGAACAATAAGTGTAGTTATTTCTAGGGTGTTCATAATGTCGCCTACTGTGCCAGACAAAATCAGCTTTGAATCACTAACCATGCTCTTAGCCGACAAGTTAGCTCTGCTTACCCCAAAGCAATTGAAGAACTTAGCAGAAGAATGGCGATTAGCTCAACAGATTAGAGAATATCTGGAAGTTGAATCACCAGGATTGAAAACACCACGAGATTACTGGTTGTAAGCCACTTTGCAAGTTAAGTGTCTTTTCACCCTGGTTTTTAGATCTAGTTGATTTAGAACGCGAACGTGGTTCTAACAACACCGATAACAAGATCATTGTTGTCATTGTTGAAGCCAGGTGCAGTAATCCAAATCACCCCTGGTGTGACAGAAATGTTCTCCGTTAGCTGTAACTGGTAAAAACCCTCAATGTGCATCGAATTATCGTTATCCTCGCCCAAATCTGGAAGTGCTACGTTTGGGTTTGCTGCCAATAATTGGGCTACTGCGGTGGGGTTTAAGTTTATGCTTGAGCTAGTTAATTTCGGCTCCATTCCGACAACGAAACCTAGTAAATTTCCTTCCCCACCCAAGTCAGGAAAAGCGAGTGTCACCGCATAGTTGAAAACGTCAATATCTCCACGCTCAACAAGTCCGCCCACAGAGGAAAGAAGCTGAGTGTTAGTATAGCCAGCCCAACCGCCAAGGACAATTTTCTCGCTAAGTCGCCATGACAACTCTATACCGTAGGAATTACTGCTAGTGGGGACATCAAGCGTTTCTAACCCAAGGTTCCCGAAGAAGGTATCATCGAAGCTAGCAAAGTTTGTCCGACCGCTACCAGTGCCAGTATCATCAGCATTGTAGGAATTGATGTAAGTGAAGCCAATATTAAAGCTATCGGTCGGTTTAAATAGTAACTGAGCTATAGCGCTGTATGGCCCTGTTAATAAGCCGTCACCTGCTGCTGGGTTATTTGCTTCACCAGCTAGATATCCCAAACTCAATTCAAAGCGATCGCCTAATTCTTGGCGAAGTCCCAAACCCGCACCATCAACTAAGTTATAAATCGGGTTGCGTGTTCCAAAGGCAGACAAAGCACCAGAACCGCCGTCGCCATCTAGGAAGTTAACTGTATCAACAAAGTCATCTGCTCCCACAGCATTAGCCGCAAGAATAATCTCTGTACTCTCGCCAATCGTGAAGGCATATAACAAAGCTTCGACAAACAGATCGTTGCCTTCGTCTGCTGTAAAAGCAAGTTCACCCTCTGCTGTACCAGTAACTGTCCCAAACCCAGCGAAGTTTCCAGTTTCCAGTTCAATCTCTAGTGCATCTCTACCTGTAAAGCTACTTTCAAAATTGAGGCGTACCCGATCTACAAGCACTGTTGAGTCATCAAGATCCTCACCAGCAATGTTGTCTCCCGCTACGATACCTGCTAATCCAAAAATAACTTCCCCTTCTAGCTTGGTTGTAGTAGAAAATTGATTTGCTTCCAGTTCTGCTGTAACGGCTTCTACCGCATCTACCCTCCCGCGCAGTGTCGCTAGTTCTGCCGCGAATTCCTCTTGTAATCTTTGCAGCGTAGCTAAATCTTCTCTAGTAGTCAGGTTAGATGTGGCTGTGGTAATTAATTCATTGACGCGATCTAGGCAAGCATTCACACCAGCAGCAAATTCGTATCTTGTCAGCGCTCGATTGCCGCGAAACGTACCATCGGGATAACCAGCAATGCAGCCGTAACGCTCTATTAAAGATTGTAAGGCTTGGAATGCCCAATCTGTAGGTTGAACATCAGATAATTGGGAGACAGAAGTAACCTGTGCAAGTGCGCTGTTAGTCTCAACACTTTGACTATCTTGGCTAGTTGTGACACTAGAAGTTTCAGACACTGGTGATATCGGTTTCACCTGTTTATTAGTCAAGTTTTCTGCAATTAAATTGGTATTACTAGGTGCTTTTATGTCAATTAATTGATTTAACGGCGCTGTCGTGATCGTTGTACCTATAGCTGGGCTTTGGGCAACCGATGTTACTTCAGGTGTTTGTTTTTCTCCTGCGATCGCTACCGCAGTGCTAACCGCTAGCATCACTCCAAAAACAACTGGACTAACCAGCAGAGACTTGCACAAATTAATCATTACCCCTTCTCCTCACACCCGTTTAAACTTCTCTCGGATTATCTTGATTTATACTTCTGTCTACGTCAAACGACAAGCTGTCAAACACCTCTAACTTAGACTAATGAAAATTGTTATCATTTTCAATTAAACTAAAATTCATGCTCAAAATCAATTAACGCTCTAGCGCAAGCAAGGAGAGAAACAGTGATCCGCCCTAAAGTACAACCGATGAAACGCCAGGGTATTTTGCCACTAATGACGTTGCTGGTATCAGTTGCTACTGGCTGTAATCAATTTAATTCTGCACCGCGATCGCAGGCGCAGGAGACTTCGCCACAGTCACAGCAACTTAAAGTAGTGGCGACATTTCTACCAATGTATTGGTTTACTAAAGCAGTGGCTGGAGATTCGGCAAAGGTAGAAGTTCTGGTTCCACCGGGGACGGAGGTGCATGAATATCAAGCTACACCACAGACAGTACAAGCGATCGCAACGGCGAATGTGCTAGTACAGAATGGCTTGGGTTTGGAGGAATTTCTCGAAGATACCGTAAAAAATGCTGGCAATTCTCAGTTGCAAAAAATTGATGCAAGTAGTGGAATTCAACCTTTAGATCAAATTTCACCAATCGTAAATACTGCTGATGTCGATGAAAAGCATGAAGCTGGTGGTAATCCCCATGTCTGGCTTGATCCAATCTTGGCAAAACAGCAGATTGAAAACATTAAAAATGGTTTGATTGCAGCTGATCCAACACACAAGGAAGCTTATCAAGCTAACGCCGCCGCATACATTAAGCAGCTAGAGGCATTGAATCAGGAATTCACGCGGCGGATGCAGCAGTATCCTAATTGCACTTTTGTCACCTTCCATGACGCTTATCCTTATTTAGCTAAACGCTATCAACTTAAGCAAGTTGCTGTTGTGGAAATTCCTGAAGATCAACTCTCACCGCTTGATGTTCAAAAGGCTGTTACAGCAGTAAAACAATACAAAGTAAAGGCGCTATTTGGTGAACCAGGAGTGGATAATAAGTTGCTGCAAAGTCTTTCACAAGATTTGAACTTGACGCTGCGCCCTTTAGATTCTCTAGAAACGGGATCTATGGAACCACAACATTACTTCACAGCGATGAAAGCAAATCTGCAAACCTTGGAAGCGGCGTGTAAGTAACTTTAATGAACCCAACACCTAGTACCCAGTATCCAATTCTCAAAGTAGATAACTTAACTGTCTACCAGGGCAGCTATCTTGCTGTTCGCGATGTCTCTTTTGAATTGTTACCAGGAACAGATACAGCTATAGTTGGCCCTAATGGAGCGGGTAAAAGCACCCTAGTACAAGCAATTTTGAATTTAATTGGGCGAACAAATGGCAAGATTGAAATATTTGGTCGTCCAGTAGAGCGACTGGGACATCTCCGTCACCAACTAGGCTATATGCCCCAAAATTTTATTTTTGATCGCAGCTTTCCGATTTCGGTTGCGGAATTAGTGGCACTAGGATGGGTGAAGGGGCAAGGTAAAAACTATCGCGCGATCGCCTTCATGAGACATCACCAAAATAGAGAAAAACAAGCAGCGATCGCCCAAGCGCTAAAGCGAGTCGGTGCTGCTCATTTACGTCAGCAAGCGATCGGCACTCTTAGCGGGGGTGAACTGAAACGGGTATTATTGGCTTACTGTCTTGTGATGCGCCGTCAACTTTTGATATTGGATGAAGCGTTTGCAGGCGTGGATGTTCAAGGCGCGGCGGATTTTTATAAGTTGCTGGATGAACTGAAACGCGAGGAGGGTTGGACAGTGTTGCAGATTTCCCATGATATTGACATGGTGAGCCGTCATTGCGATCGCGTTCTCTGCCTCAACCAAACTGTTGTTTGTACTGGAACACCCGATATGGCTCTTTCACCTCAAAATCTTTTAGCTACCTATGGCCCAACTTTCAGCCGCTACCACCATCAACATAATTAAGGGTTAGGGATCAGGGGTTAGAGAATATCTAATTACTCGTTATTTGCCTAAGTGCTTTCTTCATCTAGGTGTTCTGCTACAGAGCGATAGAGATTTAGGACATGACTATCCTGTAAATGATAAAAGACATTACGACCTTGTTTGCGATAGCCTACCAATCGCATTGCTCGTAAAGTTCGTAGCTGATGGGAAACAGCTGATTCACTCATATCCAGCGCCGCCGCTAAATCGCAGACACAAAGTTCTTTTTCAGCCAAGACGGAGAGCATTCGCAAGCGATTGGCATCTCCTAAGAAGCTAAAAAACTCTGCCATACGTTGAGCCTGATCGCTGCTAAGAATTTGACTTTGTAAGAGTTGGACATCATCAACATCAACAGGATGTGGCGGATTACACTTTAGACGTACCTCTTGAATAGAATCACTTACAGTTGCAACATTTTTTTCTAACATTTGGCAATAACTTGATGATCTTGTTAGCGATTTTTAAACACTTAGATAACCCAAGTATAGCTTGGGCTTATGGGGCGACTTGAGCAGACATGGATTGGTTCAATATCTATTCTTTCAACTGGCTAGCTATAACGAGTAGCAACGATTTGGTGACTCTATTACAGTTTCCCTTTATGCAACGGGCGATCACAGGTGCTGTATTAATGGGACTACTCGGCGGCTTACTCGGCTCTTTCGTTACTTTACGCCAGCTATCTTTTTTCAGCCATGCCGTTGGTCATGCAGCGTTAGTAGGTGTTGCTTTAGGTGTTCTACTACAGTTAAATCCTACTTTGATGTTACTGCCTTTTACATTAGTTTTTGGCTTAGTTGTACTCTACTTAATTGATCAAACTGATTTAGCAAGTGACAGCGTTCTTAGTATTGTACTTTCAGGAGCATTAGCGATCGGTGTACTTTTGACTAGCTTAATCCAGGGATATCGAGGCAATTTGATGGGAGTGCTGTTTGGCGATATTCTGGCAATCAACGAGATGGATTTGATTTTAACGCTACTTGTACTTGTGGGTAGCAGCATTTTCTTACTATCAACCCTACGACAACAAATTCTGTTAACGCTTAACCCCTCTGTGGCTCAAGTTCAAGGCATTCCAGTCCAATTGTATCGTTATGCCTTTGTCGTACTACTCTCACTTGCTGTTGCGGTTGCCATTAAAGCCGTAGGCGTTTTACTTGTAAATGCCTTTTTGGTAATTCCAGCCTCTACTGCTAAATTACTCAGCCACCACTTTACCCATTTTCTGATCATGTCAGTCATTTTGGGTGCAGTCAGTAGTATTGCTGGAATGACTGTATCTGGGGTTTTTAACTTTGCCTCTGGCCCTAGTATCGTTCTTGTCCAGTTTCTGCTATTTTTGAGCGTTTTCGGTTGGATAAAGCTAACAATCAAAGCTGCCTAATTTTTTCTGAGGATATCCTTGCCAAGAGTCAATAAGTTTGTTACGTTAATTAAGCGCTAAAAGTAATTTCTGCCGGGATAGCTCAGTTGGTAGAGCAGAGGACTGAAAATCCTCGTGTCACCAGTTCAAGTCTGGTTCCTGGCATATTTCAAAAATAAAATTAATTAAGCTCTGAAACCCTTACGTAGCAAGCATTAAGGTAATTCTAGCGTATATAAAATAAATACGTAAGCCTTAATGTGATGGCTTTTTTGTTAATTTTTGGCTTAGTCTCATACTCAACTTAGTGACCTTGGCTACTCTATTGGATACTCTATTGGATACTGTGGTTAGTAGAGTATAGGACTCAGTATCCAATGACAAATAACTTAGTGCCAATTAAACAACAGCAGAAGCAGGAATGCCTATTCCACAGGTTTCCCGTGTTGTTGGTAATAGTTCTGAGGTTATCTTGCGTAACTACGCGGGTAGTAAACTTACGTTTGAGATTCCAGTTAAGTGATTTAGTGAATTTTTAAATTAGGCGCATCCCTTCTATTTAGCGGGGGATAGAGCTTTATCATAAATATATATTATTTACTAAAAATATTTCATTAATGTAAGTTATCAAGACAAATAGTCTTTAAGCTCATCTAACAATTGCTGTAAACGTTGGTAAGCTGATGTGACAGCATAGATAAAGGTTGTGTCTTAAATTTTTGGATTGGTTACTTAATCGAGTCTAATTTGAGGCGATCGCTTGCTCTTGTGCAGTTTTTGCGACACAACCCCTCTTACTACGTGGCAAAAGATCATTTACTTCACTATAAAAATGAAAATATGCTTCGCCCATAACTCAAAATCTTTAGCTTGAGATAGAGAAAATAGGCAACCTATAAAAACAATAATTACATAAGCGGTTTATGCTGTACTGAATTAATTTGTCGCTTAATTTAAGGGTATTTAAAAATGGCTATTATCGAGGTTTTGAAAAAAATTTCTGATACTGTCTGGGAAATTCCTATTTCCTATAAAGAAGGGATGCGTGTACCTGCCCGAATTTATGGTACAGAAAAGTTAATTCGGGAAATGGACGATGCAGTTTATGACCAAATTACTAACGTAGCAACGCTTCCAGGGATAACTAAGTACGCCTTGTGTATGCCTGATGGACACTTTGGATATGGCTTTCCGATTGGTGGAGTTGCAGCAATGGATGTAGAGTCAGGGGGCGTAATTTCTCCTGGTGGTATCGGTTTTGATATTAATTGCGGAATGCGGTTGATGGTTACTAACTTGACTTACAAGGAAGTAAAGCCGTATATCAAAGAAGTAGTAGACAAACTCTATCAAAAAGTTCCAGCCGGAGTGGGAAGCAAAGGGTTTGTCAAGCTTTCGCGTAATGACTTTCGCGAAGTGGTTGAGCAAGGGGCGCGTTGGTGTGTTCGTAATGGTTATGGCTGGGAAGAGGATTTGTCTTTCATTGAAGAAAATGGCTGCATTGAAGGAGCTGATGCTGCAAAAATTAGTGAAAAGGCAATTGATCGCGGTTTTAACCAAATCGGAACTTTAGGATCTGGCAATCATTATCTAGAAATTCAAGTTGCAAAACAAGAAAATATTTTTGATCCTGAGTTAGCCCGCAGTATGGGAATTACGATGCCAGATCAGGTAGTGGTGATGTTCCATTGTGGAAGTCGAGGTTTTGGGCATCAGGTAGCAACAGACTATCTGCAAAGCTTTCTCAAGGTGATGGAAAGCAAGTATGGTATCAAGATTCTCGATCGAGAATTAGCGTGTGCGCCTTTTAACTCTCCTGAAGGACAAGCTTATTTTGCAGCGATGAAGTGCGGCATCAATATGTCTTTTGCCAATCGTCAAGTTATTCTGCACCGCATCCGCGAGGTGTTTTCTGATGTTTTTGGGCGCACGGCAGAGGATCTGGGGATGCAGATGGTTTATGACGTAGCGCATAATACGGCGAAGTTAGAGCGTCATCTGATTGATGGCAAAGAGCGATCGCTTCTCGTTCATCGTAAAGGTGCAACCAGGGCTTTTGCGCCAGGGATGGCAGATGTTCCTGAGCAATATAAAGCGATCGGTCAACCGATTATTATCGGTGGCAGTATGGAAACAGGCTCTTATTTATTAGTTGGTGTACCCACTGGCGCTCAGACTTTCTTTAGCACTGCTCATGGTAGTGGACGCACAATGAGCCGCACGAAGGCGCGAAAAACCTGGCGGGGTGAAAAACTCCAGAAGGACATGGAAGCTAAAGGTATTTATGTCCGTAGTACGTCTTGGCAAGGATTAGCAGAAGAAGCAGGCGGAGCCTACAAAGATGTTGATGAGGTAATTGAGGCGGCTGAATTAGCTGGAATTAGCAAAAGAGTGGTGCGGTTAACTCCAATTGGGAATATCAAGGGGTAAGTTATGCAAGTACGCACTCCGCTTACAGTGATTACAGGCCCACTAGGAAGTGGCAAGACTACTTTACTGCGTCATATCCTTGATACTGTTTCTAAAAAAATTGCCATTTTGATGAACGAATTTGGCGAGATTGCGATCGACAGTAAAATCATTGCTGGCAAAAATGTTCAAATGGCGGATCTTGGCGGCGGCTGTGTGTGCTGTTCGTTACTTGGAGAGTTTGAAGCGGCTGTCGATGAAATTATTGATACTGTTGATCCAGATATCATTGTGGTGGAGACAACTGGAGTAGCAGAACCGGATGCACTTGTCTTTGATATTCAAGAAAGTTTAACTAAGGTGCGATTGGATGGAGTCGTTACAGTTATTGATGCAGATGCAATGGTGAAATATCCATCTGTAGGTCATACCAGCCGGATACAAATTGAAGCAGCAGATACTATTATCTTGAACAAAATAGATTTAGTGTCAGAAAGCGAATTAAAAGCAATTGAAGAGAAGTTGCACTCGCTTAATCAAGTAGCCTCGATTTTAGCTACTAAGCGCTGTCAGGTAGATCCAGACTTACTGTTTGGCATTGGTAGGGAACGAGTAGAAGCGCCACCCTACCACGTTCACCAGCCGGAGTTTGAATCATTTAGCTACACGACAAATGCAATTTGCGATCGCACTTGTTTTGAGGAATTCGCTGACAGTCTGAGAACAGAGGTTTACAGAGCAAAAGGTTTTGTCAAATTTAGTGATGCAACTTATCTATTTAATTTTGTAGCTGGACGTTGGGAACTTGAGTTATTTGAACAAGAGGGAACCCAATTAGTTTTTATTGGTAAACAGTTGAGCGAATTAAAAGATCAGATCATTAATAATTTAAAGTTGTGTGAGCAGTAGGCTTATGTCCTATGAATTTCTTGAAGATATTGCGATCGCTGATATTGCTTTTCGAGCTTGGGGAGAGGATATACAAGAGCTTTTCAAGGCAGCAAGTGATGCCACAATCAACACAATGATTGATAATTTGAACTCGATAGAACCTAAGCAAACGCGAACTTTTAGTCTAGAGAATGACGCATTAGACTTATTGCTGTTTAATTTTTTGCAAGAATTTATTTACTACAAAGACACTGAACAACTTTTACTACGGGCGCAGCAAGTTCAAATTGAGCTTAAAAACGCTTTATATCAGTTGAGCGCAGTTACTCAAGGAGAAAATTTAGATCCCAATCGTCACCACCAGCGAGTAGATGTCAAAGCTGTTACTTTACACCGTTTCCAATTGGAAAAAGTTGAGAATGGCTGGACAGCTATGGTGATCCTTGATATTTAAAAAAACAGGTATTTTATCTGTCCTTTTCACAAGGCGTTGCTGATTCGATAATGACAGGAGTCACGCAGTTGAGACGGGAAAGGCGTATAGCTGCACCGAAGCCGAACGGGTGCAAGTCCGCAGTGAGTAGTGAAAAGTAAGTAGTGAGTAGTGTCACACTAAGTAATCAAATTAGGGGCTTGGAACCTTGTTTGAGTAAGTAAGCAAAGAGTGAAGAGTGAGTAGAAAGAAACTTGCGCTATGCAATACTTAGCACTCCTACAAGCAAGTAATTTCAGGTTGAGCGATCGCTTTCTTAGTTTCAGCTACTTAATGATGAAGAAATGATCAAATCTACTCCCAAAAAACTGATACAGATGGCAGACTAATTATCAAACCTCTACCTTAAGCATGATGTCCGCGCTCAACTTTCTTAAAAGTAACTAGAAGGTAATTTATGTTGTCTAATTTTAAGAAAAAAGCTGCTATTATACTAAATCCGTTTAGGAAGAACTGGAAATAAATTAGGCATTAGGAAGTCAATGATAAGCAGTTAAATGATGAATTTGCTTAGTCATTTCGGTAAGGATACAACAACGTTTGGCAAGAACATTTTCTAATTGGTTAAGACTTTTAAAATGTTTGTTAACTAATGGTTCATCAACCA
>JAESFL010000861.1_pt1 | contig 15407 bp, 16 predicted proteins | sample 9269401 | NCBI WGS metagenome assembly JAESFL01 (sample SAMN14506025, study PRJNA617098) | algae metagenome | isolation source: Gloeocapsa sp. UFS-A4-WI-NPMV-4B04 and co-occurring heterotrophs from desert... | place: USA: Utah | collected 2006-10-01 | reverse complement strand
GGGGCGCTATGAGAAGGCGGACGACTGGGAAAGCTTCGTCACTGTCGACGGCCGCCTGATCACTGGCCAGAACCCCGCCTCATCAACCGCAGCCGCTCAGGAACTCCTCAAGGTCCTCCGCTGAGGCTGAATACTTCCGGTGGCCCGCGATCGCAGATCACCGGTGCCGGCTATCGTTGCCGATCTGAACCGGCTAAGGTTCAGAGCTGACAGGAATTCTGTCACGACGTGTACCGGTCACCCGGTCTGATACAAATCGATACAAATATCCCAGAGCAGGTAGATTTATAACGCACGCCAAACTGCTAAAGCGAGGCGGGTCCACTCCGAGGATGATGGATATGGAGCATGCAGACCACATCCTGATCGTTGACGACGATCGCGAGATCCGGGAACTTGTCTCCGGCTACCTGAAGAAGAACGGCCTGCGCGTGACTGTCGCTGCGGACGGACGGCAAATGCGGTCGTTTCTCGAAGCCGACCGGGTCGATTTGATCGTCCTCGATGTGATGATGCCGGGCGATGACGGACTCGTGCTCTGTCGGGAACTCCGGGCGGGCAAGCACAAATCTACACCCATCCTGATGCTCACCGCGCGAAGCGATGAGACGGACAGGATCGTCGGCCTCGAGATGGGAGCCGACGATTATCTGATCAAACCCTTCGCCGCCCGGGAACTACTTGCCCGCATCAAGGCAGTTCTGCGCCGCACACGCATGCTGCCGCCAAACCTTCAGGTGACGGAAGTTGGGCAGTTGCTGACATTCGGCGCATGGCAACTCGATACGACGATGAGGCATCTCCTCGACACGGACGGAACGGCTGTTGCGCTGAGCGGTGCCGAGTACCGCCTGCTTCGCGTTTTCCTCGACCATCCGCAACGGGTCCTCTCGCGGGATCAGTTACTCAATCTAACCCAGGGACGTGAAGCCGAATTGTTCGACCGCTCGATCGACCTGCTCGTCAGCCGGCTTCGGCAGCGCCTGCGCGACGATGCCCGCGAGCCGGCCTATATCAAAACCGTACGGGCCGAAGGCTATGTTCTCGCCATGCCGGTTGAGATCACCACGGCACGGTCATGACCACAGGCGGCTGGCTTCGCGGGCTTTTGCATCTTCGGCAGACCTTGCGGTGGCGATTATTCCTCATCCTCTTTGCCGGACTGGCCGCCGCGCACGCCCTTTCCTTCGGAGTCTTGTTTCTTGAGCGCTATGTGACCGCCAAGACGATGATGCTCGGGAATCTGGAGAAAGACGTCGGCACCTCGATTGCCCTGCTCGATCGGCTTCCCGCGAACGAACGCACTCAATGGATCGCCATGCTAGAACGCGGGAACTACCGATATGAACTCGGTCCAGGTCTTTCCGGTGTTCCCGAGCTTAGTGGTCTGGGCGCCGAGATCGCCGAATCCATCCATGAGGCGGCGGGACGGCGCTTTCCGGTCACGGTTGAAACCATTCCCGGCAGCCCGCAACGCCTGCAGGCCCATGTGTCGCTCAGCGACGGCACACAGGTCGCGATCGACTTGAGGCCAAAGGTCATGCCTCTTGCGGATTGGCTTCCCTACGTCCTGATCGCACAGCTCCTGCTTCTCATTCTGTGCACCGGGTTTGCGGTGCGTCTGGCGATCAGACCCCTCCTTCGGCTCGCCAATGCAGCCGCGGCGCTGGATCCCGGCAAGAAGGCAGCCCGGCTGGAGGAGAACGGACCAAAGGAGGTCGCCTATGCGGCGACGGCGTTCAACGCCATGCGGGACCGCATTGCCCAATATCTGGAGGAGCGCGTGCAGATCCTCGCTGCTATCTCGCACGATCTTCAGACGCCACTGACGCGCATGAAGCTTCGTGCCGAGATGGCCGAGGACAGCCCGGAGAAGGACAAGCTGATCAGCGATCTTTCGGAGATCGAGAGGCTCGTACGGGAAGGCGTGACCTATGCCAGGACTGCCCACGGCAATGCCGAGAAGCCGGCCCGTATCGACATCGGCTCCTTTGTGGAGAGCATCGTGTTCGATTATCAGGACACCGGGAAGGCTGTGACGTCTCAGGGTGCGATCAACAGCGTGGTGGTGACACGGCCCCATGCACTGCGGCGCATCGTGACGAACCTCATCGACAACGCGCTCAAATTCGCTGGAGAAGCAGAGGTCACGGTCGGGACAACCTCTGAGGGCCGAACCTGCATCACCGTGCTCGATCGCGGTCCAGGTATCCCGCAAGGCCAGCTCGAGGCTGTCCTGCAGCCCTTCTATCGTCTCGAGCAGTCCCGCAACCGCGATACGGGTGGAACAGGGCTCGGACTGGCCATAGCGCACCAGCTGGCATTGGCCATCGGCGGCTCGCTTCGTCTCAGGAACCGGTCCGAAGGGGGGCTTGCCGCCGAGATCATCCTCGGGTGATCTCATTGTTGGGCACCACCCGTGCATGGTGAGTTGTCTGACACCGCAGGCGAGTGCGAATTCCTAGGCATTCCTGCTGGTCATCGATCCATCGTGTCGACTGCCCGGCACCCATTGACACTTGGTAGGCGGATAGGTTGCCCCTCCCTACATTCCGTTACAATTATGCCTCTCCAGGAAACATGCCGGATACTTTGCACTGATCAACTCTGAGGCGAGCTCAAGATCGGCCGAAACAAGGCTCCGTAGCGACCGCGCCGAGGGGATCAGCCATGACACTGTTTGCAATATCCTACTTGGCGGGAGTGCTGACCATCGTCAGCCCCTGTATTCTTCCAATCCTGCCGTTCGTTTTTTCCCGGGCAGGCCAGCCCTTCGCCCGCAGCGTTCTGCCAATGCTGGCTGGCATGGCGGCCACTTTCGCCGCGGTCGCAACGCTGGCGGCGGTCGGCGGAAGCTGGGCCGTGCACGCGAACGAAGTAGGTCGCTGGGCAGCAATCGCCCTGCTGGCGGTATTCGGCGTGACGCTCATCTCAACGCGCGCTGCCGCCATCCTGACTCGCCCGATTGTTGCCCTCGGCGGGCGGATCTCCGGTACGGCGGGCACGGACAAGCCGAGTGCCGGCGGATCCCTGCTGCTCGGCATGGCAACAGGCCTGTTGTGGGCGCCCTGCGCCGGTCCGATCCTAGGTTTGGTTCTCACAGGCGCCGCCCTGCATGGCGCGAACCCGCAGACGTCCCTGCTGCTGGCAGCCTACGCTGCCGGCGCGGCGACATCCCTGGCCCTGGCCGTGATGGCTGGCGGAAAGGTGTTTGCGGCCATGAAACGCTCGCTCGGGATCGGGCATTGCATCCGCCAGGGCTTGGGCGGTGCCGTTCTCGCGGGCGTGACAGTCATCACCCTGGGTCTCGACACCGGGCTGCTGACGCGCCTGTCCTATGCGAGCACCACCGGCATTGAGCAAGCCCTTCTGGACCGAGTTCATGACAGCTCTGAAACGGCTTCGACGAGCTCTGTAGGGCCCGGCATGCAGTTGGCCGCAAACGATGTTCGCCAGGCTTACCGCAGCCGGCTACCGGTCGAGGGCACGGTTCCATCTCTCGACGGTGCCGTGAAGTGGCTAAACTCTGAACCGCTGACCGCCGAACAGCTGCGCGGCAAGGTCGTCCTCATCAACTTCTGGACGTACTCCTGCATCAACTGCATTCGCACGGTGCCCTACGTGCGAGCCTGGGCCGAGAAGTACAAGGATCAGGGCTTGGTCGTGATCGGCGTGCATTCTCCTGAGTTCGCGTTTGAAAAGCGGATTCACAACGTGGAACGCGCGACCCAGAACTTCGAGATCACTTATCCGGTAGCCGTCGACAACAACTTCAGGATCTGGAGGGCCTTCAGGAACAACTATTGGCCTGCGTACTACTTCATCGATGCCGAGGGGCGGGTGAGGCACCATCACTTCGGCGAGGGTGAGTACGAGGAATCGGAGCGGGTTATCCAGGAACTGCTGGCGGAAGCGGGAAGCCGGAAGGCCGACAGCGGCTTGGTGACGCCCAACGCGCAAGGTCTGGAAGCACCGCCCGATCTCGCCCGCATCCGGTCAGGCGAAACGTATGTTGGCTACATGAAAGCGTCGAACTTCAGGTCGCGCGAACGCATCAGCGCCGACGAGGCGCAGGACTACACCACCGGGCAGCTGCGGCTCAATGAATGGAGCCTTGCCGGAAACTGGACGGTTGGAGCCGAGCAGGCGGCGCTCAACCGCGCCGAAGGATCGATCTCCTACAAATTCCGCGCCAGGGACCTGCATCTCGTTCTCGGCGCCGGGCGGGACAGTAAACCAGTGCGGTTTCAGGTCACCATCGACGGAGCTCCTCCAGGAGCAGCTAATCGGGGCACGGACATCGACGCGGACGGCAACGGTACCGTCTCGGAGACGCGCCTCTACCAACTCGTTCGCCAATCGGGAGACGTGCGGGAACGGACATTCGAAATCCGTTTCCTGGATCCCGGCGTCGAAGCCTTTGTCTTCACATTCGGATAAAAGGATCTGAACATGTTGGACCACGAAGCCACTCGCACTGCCTCCCTCAAGGCAGTCACCCGGCGGATCTTCATGGCCGCCGCCCTCGTCGCGGGCAGCGGCTCCGGGCTTGGTCTCAGCGGCGCGATGGCCGGAGACGAAACGCGACGCCTACCGCCCACGATCCGTGACATTGCCGCAACAGGCGAAACGCAAACGGCCGTGATCGCAGGCGGATGCTTCTGGGGCGTTCAAGGGATCTTTCAGCATGTCACCGGCGTCGTGGGCACCGCGACCGGATATGCCGGCGGAAGCGCTGAGACAGCTACCTACGAGCTGACCGAGACTGGGCGGACCGGCCATGCCGAAGCGGTGGAGATCGTCTTCGATCCGAAGCAGGTCAGTTACGGCCAGCTTCTTGAGATCTTTTTCTCCGTCGCGCATGACCCGACGCAGGTGAACCGGCAGGGCCCAGACATCGGCCCGCAATACCGGTCGGTGATCTTCCCGCGCAATGAGGAACAGGCCAAGGTGGCATCTGACTACATTGAGCAATTAGACGGCGCCAAAGTCTTCAAGCGTCCCGTCGCAACGTCGGTGGACCCCGGCAAGACGTTTTACCGGGCCGAGGACTACCACCAGAATTACATCTACAACAATCCCTGGAAGCCCTACGTCATCATCCATGAAAAGCCAAAAATCGAAGCCTTGAAGCGCCACTTCCCGGATCACTATCGCAAGCAACCTGTCTTGGCAGGCTCCGCAGGCTGATCCAATCGTCGGTTGCGAGAACAGCACCAGGAAGGCTCAGCCAAGGGATTGGCCGCCAAAAAGGAACAAGCAATGCCCGATGCAGCAAGCGAAGTCGAGACACTCGATCTTCTGGGTCCGCGGATCCGGTTTCTGACGCCGCTGGTCGATGATCCGGATGCATACTGCGTCATTTCATCTGTTGTGCCGCCGAACGTTGTCGTGCCGCTGCACAGCCATCCTGAGCGGGAGACCTTCCTGATCATATTCGGTGATCTTGAGGCGTTTAACGGATCGACGCGGCGCACCTACGGGGCGGGCGATGTGTTCGATGTTCCGAGCTGGACGAAGCATGCTTTTCGAAACGCATCGTCAAAGCCTGTATCGGTCGTGCTCATCACCAACGCAAGCATGGGGTGCTTTTTCCGCTCCGCCGGTCGTCAGGCTGCCGATGTCCCACCCGGCCTGCCGACTGCCGAAGCCCTCGAGGCATTCATGACAGCCGCGATCCGGCACGGCTATTGGCTGGGCAACCCGGCGGAGAATGCAGAGATCGGAATCTCGCTATAGTTCAGGGCACGGCTCTCTCCTGCAGATAAAGTGTGATCACAAGGGCCTGCCCGTACAGTGATTTGGCCAGAGCTGAGAGACATAGCCAATCTGAGGGTAAGATGTCTGTGTCGGCTTCACTCACTGGATTATCCGGCCTCCCACCTTATTCCAGGATGCAGTGCCACGTCTCACGAGCGCGAGCACTCGCGCATGAGCAGGCGTGCAGGAGATCGAGGCCGATGCCGCGGTGGTCTTCATCGGCACGGGAGGCCGTCTCGATGACGCAACGGCCCCCGTGCCGCCGATCTGCTGGGTGTGAGCGTTCCAGAGGTGATGAACCAGGCTACATTGGCCGGGACAATCGAGATCGGCCGCCATCGGTGCGTCGTTCGGGTGAACGTTCCACGCACCGCTGAAGCTTCCGGATGCAAAGGGCGTCGGATCGTTCGCAAGGGGACTGTATAATCTCTGAGGTCTCTAAGAGCTGAACCCGTAACCCAGGACTAAAAAGCGACGCCGACTACATTGCAATACAATCTTGAAGCCATCCGAACACATGCAAGATACGAGCGCGCGTCATTCTTTCCCTGACGGTTCGAGGCGAACGCGTCACTTGCCGGGGGCAGCATTCCTACCAGATCAGCTCCCCTCTAGTTCTAGCCTAGTGTCGGAGATCGCCAACTCACTCGCCTGCCGCCTGTCGTGACAGCACATCTTTCTCGACGGGAAGATTCTCCGCACGGACCGCGGCTGGTGTGCTGGCCACCGACCCCTTATAGAAAGATTTTTCCATGCCTCTCACCTCCCCACGCCTTCTCACCGGCTTTGCTGCCGGCTTCCTCTCGCACCTGATCTTCCAGGGTGCGCTTGGAACCGCCCTCTACGCCGCGCATCTCATTCCGTCGCTGCCTTGGAGCCTCGCGCTGGTGCCGCCACTGGGCGTACCGCAAACCGTCTCGCTCGGGTTCTGGGCAGGCCTCTGGGGTATGGCCTACGCCTGGTTTGAGCCTCGGCTGACAGCTCGCTTCGGGCGGGTGCTGGGTGGCGTCCTCTACGCCTTCGCCCCACTCTTAGGACACTGGTTCGTCGCGCAGCCGCTCAAAGGTCGTGGCATCGGTGGCGGCTTCAATCCCGCCGTGATTCCGATCGAACTCGCATTTACTGTGGCCTTTGGCCTCGGGTTGGCGGTGATTCTCTGGCTGGGTCTTGGCCTGACCCGACGTCAGTCTCCTGCGTAGTCAGGGGCGCTCTGGCAGCAGTTCTTCCTGAATATGATGCCTTCATCGGCTACCGAGGTTAACTTGGAAACCGGGGACCCGACACCCTTGGCAGTTGACGGGTTCCCCGTGCCTTGAGGGAAAGCCTCCATGCTTGATCCGCACAGAATGGAATGGCAAAATCGCATCCTTGCCATCGTTACCACGCTGAACCGCTGGGGATGGGGCTGGCGAGGGTTCTCATCCGCGGGGCCATATAGTCCAGCAGCGAATGCATCACCCTCCCGGCGTCAAGACGAGTGACAGGCATCAAGCCCAGTGGACTACGTCTGCTCCTCGTCGGGGGCGGGCATGCCCACGTCATTGTGGTGGAGGCTTTCAGGCGAAGACCGGAGCCGGGCCTGACCATCACCCTCGTTAGCAAGGACCGATTGACGCCTTACTCCGGCATGCTACCAGGGCATCTGGCAGGAGCCTATGGCAGAGAGGAGATCCATATCGATCTGGAGCATCTGGCTGAGGCGAGCGGTGCAAAATTTGTTCAGGATAAGGCCATCGGCTTCGTTACGGACGCCAAGCGTGTTCGCCTGAAGAGCGGCAACACGCTGACTTACGATCTTCTTTCGATCAACATCGGCATCACGCCGGACCTATCCGGGATTTTAGGAGCCGAGGAGCACGCGCTGGCTATCAAATCCATCGGCGATCTGCTGGCACAATGGGACCGGTTGGCCGCCGAGGCCGTCCAACCGGAGGGACCACGTCGTTTCGCCATTGTCGGAGGCGGTGTTGCCGGCATCTGCCTTGCCTTTGCGGTCTGCGCATTTTTGCGGCTTCGGATCCGTGCTCCGACGCAGGTCTCGCTCATCAGCGCTTCTGCTGCGCCTGAGATCAATTCCGCAATGGCAAGGCGGATCGAGGGCGCGCTCCGGCGCCGTGGGGTCCAGCGCTTCGATGATGCGGCGGCAAGCATTACGCCGAGGGGCGTGACCTTGGCCAGCGGGCGGCGGATTGCAGCCGATGCGGTGCTCATCTCCACCCGTGCGGCACCGCCCTCTGCGATCCGAGATACAGATTTGGCAAAGGACCCGAAGGGTTTTCTTGCCGTCACACCAACCCTGCAGGTGCTGGGCAAGGAAAGCATTTTTGCAGCGGGAGACTGCGCGACCATGGTGTCTTATCCACGCCCGAAGGCCGGTGTCTTCGCCGTCCGGCAGGGACCGGTTCTCGCACGGAACCTGAGGCGGGCGGTTCGCGGCGAAGCCCTGGAGGCATACATCCCACAGCGGGATCATCTTGTGCTGATCGCAACCGGAGACGGCCGCGCGATTGGTGGGCGCGGCCGGATTCTTGCCTTCGAAGGCCGCTTCGCATGGCGCCTGAAGGATTGGCTCGACCGGCGTTTCATGCGCCGGTTCGCCCGATGAGAATGAGACCAAGCGAACCGAAATAGTCGAACCGGCATTGGGCTCCGACCCCTGGCCTTTCGCTGGGGGCAAAATCTTAAGCCGCGTCCTACTGGCGGGGCAGCGGAGGAACGCCGTTTTTCCACTCGGACCAGTGGGACACAATGTGATCCACCACCTGGCTGCCCACCACCGCAACGTTGTCGACCGTCTCGGCGAAGCCGCCCGCCGTCTGACCCGGAGCCGGATCGAGATGCTGGAGCGTAGTCTCGTTGGGACTGCCTTGGTCGAAGTTCACCGCGCCCCGCAGGCTGAGAAGCCGCCGGTCTCCCAGCGTCCGCTGGATCACCTGCGCGATGGCGGCCGCCTCCATTTCGGTGATGAGGTAATCATCCGCTCCATAGAGCCTGGCAATGTACTGTGCCTGGGCTGACATGCCCGGACCATGGAAGAAGGTGTCGCCGGTCATGTGGGTGCCGGTCTTCACCGCCGGGGCCCGCCGGGCGGCCTCGTGCGGATACCGCAGGCGATAAGATCGCGCTGACTCCGAGTCCTTCAGGTTCGTCTGGCTTGCGAGGTTCATTGCCCAGCCGACGAGATCGGGATCGAGCTGGAACAGCCGGACCTTCTCATAACCTTTTCGCGGCATGAATGTCGGAGCGCCCGGCTCCCCCTCCTCCGGTGCCCAGCGATGGCCAAGATCGTAGTCGACCAGCCAGGTCGCCCAGCTGACATCAGCGATGGTGCCGCGCTCGGGCGGCGTGCCGGCAACCCCGCTGACAATGAAGTAGGCGTTCGACATGTCCAATTGTGCGTTCAGGATAATGGCCTGCATCGATGAGGATGACGCCACTTTGCCCATCCCCAGAATGGACCCGCAGACACCGTTCTCGTTGCAGTACACCGGGTTGAGGGCACCTTTGACGGCAACTGGCTTGCTCTGGCTGAAGTAACGCTCGTACCAGTGCTGGAACTCGCCGGCCCGGTCGCCGGTATTCTGGCCGATTTCGAACATCGCGCCGATGAACACCTTCACCTTCACGGGCTCATCAGCAGAGCCAGGCGATGCGGCGGCTAGCGTGAGTGAAAGGGCTGCCACCGCAACATGAGCGGGCTTGCGGAAAAACATTAGGAAACTCCTTGCACGGTGAGCCTGACGGTTGAACACTTCCCCAATCGGAAGCCACGGCTGAGAAATTCGCGTCTCATCAATCATTGAACGGGTGAAGGGATCCTCTCAGGATTTCGTATCCAAACAACCGATTACGCTTCCTCCTCATCCAATCGCGAGCCCCTTCCGTCGCCCAATGTCGTGTGAGGCTACCAGTCTCTCCATGGAGAGCGTGGGGAGATCGCCGGCCAACCAAACGCCCAGTGAGCATCAGGTTGGCACAGCCTCGATCAGATGGCACCAAGGTTGGACAAGTTGATATGGACCTGTCGGTCGGTATCTTCACTGTCACCGTCCGTTACCGCCGGCATATAGCCGACACCGGCGGTGTTCACGAGGATATCGATGGAGCCAAACCGATCCCTGCCTTTCTGGACAATGCGAGCGATGTCGTCCGGCTTTGTGTCATCGAGAGCAACGACGAAGGCTGTATCGGGGAAGGTATCTGTCAGATCCTCTACTGCCACCGTGCTACGGGTCGCGAGGACCGCCCGATGGCCCTGCCTGAGGACATCCTTGGCTAAAGCCAAGCCGAGGCCACTGGAACTCTCGGCGATGAGCCACACCAAACCTGTTGGTTTCTTGTTCGCAGGAGCGATGCCGCTGGCATCGCCCGTCCGCAACCAGATGGGAACACCCATGATAGTCTCCGTCTCCTGATGTTGAGCCTTTGGCAAGCCACAGGCGATTAAGGCCGCACTACTCACTTGAATGTCACGAGCGGCTTTCCCTTCTCGACCAAGTATGTGGCGAGCTCCGACGCCTTGCCAGGGCCGACATTCCTGACCCAATGGGGCGTTCCGGCTGGAATGAACAGGGCTTCGCCTGCGTTGAGCGTAATCGGAGCCCTGCCCTCGAGATTGTACTCCAGCGTCCCTTCGAGGATGTATGCGACCTCTTCGCCCGGATGGGAGTGCTCGGCGGCCTTCGTGCCGGGCGCGAAATCGACGCGTGTCTGGATGACCTCTCGTCCGGGCTGGCTGAGATCGTTCTGCAGGACGTCGGTGCGGCCAATGCCCGAGGACTGCATGACCTGGGCGGTCGGCTGCTGCGCCTGCGCCAACTGCACCGTCAATCCGCTTCCGACGAGCAGCATCGCGGCTGCTAGCATTCGAGTCGTCCTCATGTGAAATTCCTTTCTCTTCTAGGTTCTGAGTATGTGAAACCAGGTTCCGTTTCGTGACCTGCGCGGCACGCTGAGGCGCCGTCGCCAATTATTTGAGTGCGACGGGGCTGGCTTGAACCCTCGCTATGCGGCAGGCCCGCTTCCGCGCAACGCAAGAGCAAGATTTTCAAGCCGCCCGCGTAACGGGGAGACGCACACCAGTTTCTTCGACTCTCCGCTCCCAAGTCCCTGACTAGGCGGTGGCTGGGGATCAACCAGCGAACAGAGCCACAATCGCGGGCACTTCCCGTGGGTCGCTGTCCCATGCACATGGCGCCACGGCAAGCGCCAGCGCGGCTATGGTCACTACGAAGATACGCATGGATCTTTCCTATTCCTGTGACTTCTGCTCGGCGGATGGGTGCTGCCCTCGGGACAAGCCCGTGGCGGCACCCGAGGACGGTGTCGCTTAGACGAGCGTGATCGTGACGTCGATGTTGCCGCGAGTGGCCTTAGAATAGGGGCAAGTCCGATGCGCCTCATCGACGAGCTCCTGTGCCGTCGCAGCCTCAAAACCTGGCAGGCTCACCACAAGACGGGCTGCAAGGAGGTATTCCTCTCCGGTCTTGCCAAGGTCGACCTCCGCATTCACGGCGATGTCCTTGGGAAGAGCGACCTTCTTCTTGGCGGCGGCGCCGATCGCGCCGATGAAGCAGGCGGACCATCCAGCAGCGAACAGCTGCTCCGGGTTTGTGCCGGCGCCTGAGGAACCCGGAGAAGAGAGCTTGATATCAAGACGGCCGTCGTCGCTTTGAGCCGCGCCCTCGCGTCCTCCAGATGTATGGGTCTTTCCTGTGTACAGGACTTTTTCGATCTTCGACATGGACGATGCTCCGTATCTGCGGCACGGATGGTTATGCCACTAGCGGAGGCGATCATTGGCCGGCTCGCGTGTCCGGTTTGTTTTCAGATCGACCGGAAATGTATGCCAAAGTGGCGTATCTCGGAGTACGATACACAAGGCTACAAAACTCTCCGTTCGCTTCAGGTGAGAGCCGGATTGTTCAGATGTCTCTCCATGCCTCGATTGCGGAAGCCGAACGAGGCTCACTGTATTCTCATGTATCTGTCCGGCTCACGCGTACACAAGCGTTCAAAACACTGCCGTCCGTGACATAGTCGGGACACATGAGTACCGGCTCCTTCAAGCTCGCCTCATTCAACCGGGAGTCATCCATGACAGAGGACATCAACCATCTCCGGCGCCGCTTTGTGGGTGCGGCAGCCTTGACCATAGCGGCCCAGCTTGGGGGCAGTGGCACCGCACGAGCCCAATCGAGCAGCCAGACGCCGCCCCGCCTTCCGGCAGTAACGTCGGTCACCAACACCTCCTTCACGTCGCTTAAGCAGGTCAACGCAGGCGTCCTGAACGTCGGCTATGCGGAGGCCGGCCCCGCTGATGGCAAACCGGTGATCCTCCTGCACGGCTGGCCATACGACATCCATACCTATGTGGATGTGGCACCACTGCTCGCCGAGGCGGGTTACCGGGTGATCGTGCCCTACCTCCGTGGGTACGGCACGACGCGCTTTCTGTCGGACGACACGCCCCGGAATGGCCAGCAGTCGGCAATCGCGGTCGACATCATCGCCCTGATGGACGCCCTCAGCATTGAGAAAGCCGTCATTGCCGGTTGCGACTGGGGAGCCCGGACCGCCAATATCCTCGCAGCGCTCTGGCCGGAACGCGTCAAGGCCATGGTCTCCGTGAGTGGCTATCTGATCGGCAGCCAAGAGCTCAACAGAATGCCCTTGCCACCCGAGGCCGAGCTGCAGTGGTGGTATCAATACTATTTCGCCACGGAACGCGGGCGCGCCGGGTACGAGAAGTACCGGCGTGAGTTTGCCCGGCTGATCTGGGAGCTTGCTTCGCCGAAGTGGAAGTTCGACAGTGTCACCTTTGACCGCAGCGCGGTGGCCTTCGACAACCCGGATCACGTCGCGATCACGATCCACAATTACCGCTGGCGGCTCGGCCTAGCGGAAGGCGGGGCCAAATACGATGTTCTGGAGAAGCGGCTTGCCGAGTTCCCGGTGATTGGCACCCCGACGATCACCCTTGAAGGAGATGCCAATGGTGCACCTCACCCGGACCCGGCCGTTTATGCCAAGAAGTTCTCAGGCAGGTATGAACATCGGCTGATCACCGGCGGGATCGGTCACAACCTGCCGCAAGAGACGCCGCAGGTCTTCGCTCAGGCCGTGATGGACGTTGAACGCGCCTGACACTTAGACGGCAGCCCCACGGACGGGCACCGGTTTGGTCCACAACAAACGATGGAGTCATCAAACGGGCTACGGTGCTCAATCCACAAATGGGACTGTTCGGTATCTGCAGGACCATTTGCCGATCTTGTTGATTTCAACCTTGCTCTTCGAGGAATGCGTTTGCAAGGAGCGTCCCAATAGCATCGCTCTTCAGAAGGTGAATTTCCGACCAGCTGGCAAGCATCAGCATTGTCGCGGTGACATTTACAAGAGCTAGAACAATGATCAGCATCAGGACAATTCTATGGTTTAAGAAGGTTATCCTACCCTCGCTTCCAAAATCGTCTTGCAGGATAGCCTCGTTCCTGAATGGCGTTTCGGGCACCCGAACATGACTTTCGCACAAAGCGCGAGATCCCGTCACTGGGTAGATCGGGAGGCCCTCGGCCTTCCCGTGCTGTCGCCGCTACCAAGTCCGATGCTTCTTCCAATCTTTGCATCAGCAATATCAGCAAGAATGCTGTCCGGGGAAATCACCCGTACGCGGCGCACCAAGGCGCTTAACTCTGCCAAAACCGCTGCTGAATAAATCGTATCGCCAGCCTTAAGCCCTTGATCCGCGACATCGTCAGACCTCAAGTCTATGCCTACAGGTCGGATCGAGGATGCATCCAAGCGTATGACCGATGATCGATCAGCGGTAGCAATGGTTTTCCGCGCAGTCTCCAAGCGGAGCATTCGGTGATGGTTGATCTCGTCAGGCATTCATCTCTCCACTGGCTTCGGTGTAACGAGAGATAATCGCCTTAAGTATCTCGTTTGTGTCGCAGGCTGTCATAATTGAATGCCAATGTATCCCTTGAACATGATCATCGCGATCAGTCGTGCTCGGGCTTTATCTCTTCAAGTCTCAGCACATCGCTGGATTGTTCCCATTTCTGAAAGACTGTCTTCGTGAAAGAGTGGCTACTCATTAGGATACTTGGCCGATAGTGTCCTGCCGCGTGATCACGATCTTTGGACCTGATGGCTGCGGACTGTTCGAGACCTCTCGGCCCCGCCAAAAGTCTTTGGATTCTATCAAGATGGGAGAGTGCTTTCATGCAGGCACCCCCGAGCCATTGAAGCCGCGTTTCTTGGCACACTTTGATTACGCGGACATCGAGTACACATTGCGGCCGGCAAATACAGCCGTAGGGGCAGAACGATAGCCAGCCGCCTGTGCACTCGATCGCACGGTCCTGTACCGATCACTCGATGTACAGGGCCGTGCTTTCGTTGTGGTAGCGGCACACGCTTCTGGCTGTTGACCCAAGATCAATGCGGCAAGGCCGACATCTGTATGGAGACAAACATGATATCCGGGCGAGTTCTGGTGCAGCCGAGGACAGCATGTAGTGGGACTTTGCTCTCGTCCGACGTCTGCGCGGACGATATCGAACTACGCATCATTCGGGCCTACGTTCAACTCGTGTTTCAGGCACCTGATGAAGATGGATTGCGAACTATCACTGCAGCCCAGTTGCGGGCGATCGAAGTTCGTCTTACCGAACTGAGTCAAAGCAAGGTTGATCCCAAGATCCCGCCTTTCTGGCTGGAGATTTTTTCCCTGCCAGACTTCGCATCCATCGACAGCTATGGATGCTTTGACTTTGATGAGGCCGAACTGGCGACTGCCGTTGAGCTGGTCCTGACCGTTGCCCGCGATTATAGTAACTGAAATGTCTCGCCGCTGGGACAGGGAAGCGATCCTTGGCTTAAGGGCATCTGCGTATTAGCAGGCTCACTCTCCACACCTGACCCAACCGATTGCAGCGCCCGGGCTGAAACAGGAGTGCTCCTCCACAGTTCATGTGAAGCGAAACAGCCGTACTCCTACATGACAATACAGTTATGCGAGCACCTGCACACACTCAGGATATGATCGCGCATCACTCTCCCCTCGCCAAGTCTCATGAAAAGAGAAGCGAGTGACTTCATTTTCCGATCTCGGTGCGGCCGCCCCGGTCCCCACCTCCGTCTTCCACCGCGAGCACTCGCTCCACCATCTGGTATTAGATCTTGAGGAGCAGGTCGATCAAACCTTTGAGCAATGGTTGACGAAAGTCGTCCCCAGCAGCCCAGTCGCGGGAGATACCGTCGCTGCCTGACATGTTCGACGGGCTGCGAACATGGCGAGTGTTGGCTGGAGGTGTTCGAAATGCGGCTGGCTGCGTCCAGCAGGTCAATCGGATCTCTTGTCTTGTTCGAGGAGATGGAGCCTGAGACCAAAGAGATGATTCTGTCCGGGCTATCGGGCCCGCACCCCACCTGGCACTTCTGGATCAGCGAGGAAATATGGCTGCTTGTCTCGTCGAGAGCACCCGAAGTTGGCGCATCTTTCATTCAGCCTGCGCAAGAGTGTCTGCCACAGAGCAAGTATTCGCTCTCACCTCGACCAATCCTAGATTCTGCGACAACGGCCGCAGATGGTTCGTGCGCTGGTTGCACGGCAAGCGGTATTCAGAAAGGTGAACACC
>JAESFL010000860.1_pt1 | contig 15412 bp, 14 predicted proteins | sample 9269401 | NCBI WGS metagenome assembly JAESFL01 (sample SAMN14506025, study PRJNA617098) | algae metagenome | isolation source: Gloeocapsa sp. UFS-A4-WI-NPMV-4B04 and co-occurring heterotrophs from desert... | place: USA: Utah | collected 2006-10-01 | reverse complement strand
CTTGATGTCCCGTTCCGCCTGCTCGCCGAAACGAGCGAGCAGAATGCAGCCTCCTACATGGAGGGATTAGCGAGGGCGCTTGCTCCCGAACTCGAGGCAGGGAGCGCCCGCGCCATTCTTCCGCAGGCGCTCTACGAGCAATCTGCAATGGGAACGCGCCGCTACATTTTGGTGCGGATCGACGATTTCCGCCTGGACCACAATCATGACCCCGCCCACCGCCAGTTCGTGTCCGAACTGATGGCTGCCGGCATTCCGCTGACTGAAGCCGTCATTCCGCTTGGTTATGGTCCGGGACGCTACAAGCCCCTTTCGACGGACGAAGATGCCTCGGCACGGCTGCGCTCCCTTATCGAGCGCGACGGCTACGATGTTGCCATCCATGGTCTGAGCCATGATCCGGCCGAGTTTGGCGACATTGCCCGTTCCGAAGCTTTAAGCCGTCTTGCGCAAGCACAGAGGGAGAGCAGCGCTGCACTCGGTCAGGTGCCACGCGCCTTCATCCCGCCCTACAATGTGCTGGGCATCGAGGCCCGGGCTGCCCTCTCGGAGTGCGGCTTTCGCATGGTGAGCTCGGGGTCCGAGGACTTCAGCTCCATCACAGGCGTTGACGCTTTTGGGCTCCTTAATGCTTCCAACACGATCTTCTTCGAGCGTGAGTGGACGGGCGATGTGCCGTACCGTGAGAAGAACGAGGTCCTGGCGCAGTTCGGAAGACGTAACGACGCGGTCTTCATGATCCATCCGGGTACCGTCACCTCGGAAGGCAAGATGCAATCGGTGCTTTCGGTTCTGGGCGACCTTCAAGCCGAGCCTGGCACCGAGCTCGTGAACCTCGACCAATATCAGCGCCGAGTCCTGCCGGCGATGCCCAAGCTCGATCTGCTACAGGGTGCGAGGACGCGATACTGGTCCGCTGGTGCGGCTCCAGAGGACGACTTGTCCGCCGCAGAGCATGACGCCCTCAAACATGATGCGGAGACCGCTTGGCGCTACTTCGATAGGCTGCTGACGCAGAACGGTGTCCTCCCCAGCGTCGCATATGAAAGCAGCGATCGGCTTTCGACTTACCCGTTCCTGACAATGTGGGACCTTGGATCGCTTCTGCTCGCCAACTTGTCGGCGAACCGCATCGGCATTCTCGATCAGCGGCGCTTTGAGGAAAATCTCCGCAAGGTCGTCTCCTTTCTCGGGGAGGCCGTGTATGTTTACAAGGGTGCAAAGTTGCCCAATGTCGTGCGCGCCATCAATCCGACCGACAGAGACCGTCTGGGCTATGATGTCACTGATGTGGGCCGCTTGCTGATCGCGCTTCACATCATCGAGGGCCATACGAACGGCGCATTTGCGATTACCCCGCTCGTCCGAGGCTGGGACCTCCGAGCGCCGATGCAGGACGGCCGACTCAACGACGTTAAGAAAGGCAGGTTGGCGTCGAAGCACAACAGCTTTTACGCACCGTACGCCGCCCGCGGCTTCGAATTGTGGGACATTGATGTGGCGCCACTCTATCGCGAACGCCCTGCCCGTCCCGATCTTGATGTAACCTTGCGGTTCGTCGATGAGGCGGCCGCCCACGGCCCCTTCGCGACCGAGCCGATCACGACCGAGGAGATCGAACTCGGCGCTTCCGACTACAGCGAAATCTTGATGGACGTCGTGCACGAAGCGCAAGCCCGCCATTACGAGGAAAGCGGGATACTCACGTGTGCTTCCGAGGTCGCGGTCGATTCTGAACCCTGGTTCACTTACCAGGGTCTACAGATGCACGAGCGGGGTATCGAATGGACCGTCCACTCGCCGCACCCGGATAACCGGTTCGAGAATAAAACTGCATTCGCCGAGTCCATGCGTGCGGTGAGCACAAAGGGATGCTTCCTTTGGTTGGCAACCCGGCCCGGGCCGTACTCCTCCAAGCTTGCCGCACATGCGCGAACTCGAGCCCCGACTCAACGGCTCGGCTTCGCCTCCGGCACCTACATCAACGGCGGTGCGCAGATCCGCGCCACGGATATCAATACGAACGGAATCATCCTTGAAGCTATCACCTACATTCTAAGCGGACGCACCCCAATCAACTCAGAATGAGCCCTTTGGTGCGGGCGCGGATGGTCACTGCTCCTGACTCAGCAATTGCACTTCCGGTTCGTTTCTGAGCTAAAGGTCCGTTTCACTGACATGCCTCTTCCCGCCTGTTAGGCGCGGAAGCACCCCGACCCCGCATCGAAGCGGTCCGTTCCGTGGACATGAGCAATTCAAACTCCTGGTCGGAGTTGGCGGCCCCTTTATCGCCGCACTCGGCCGGCGTTTTCACGAGCGCGCCAAGACTGAACTGAAGGCGCTCATGCCGGAGGACGCCAAGCAAGCCTTTGGCCACGGCATCCCGGCCAAGCGGTCCAAGTCGGGCGCTATCAGCCGCCAAAGATCAAGGTCGTGGCCGGGCGCTGGCGCCCGTTAGCGCCCCGCGTTTGCTGGTGGCCGAAACTCGATCGGGACCTGCCGGCTCCCGAACCACGCCACCTTCGTTTTGCCCCTCCTAACCCCGCGAGCGGGGGAGCGGCTGCCGCGCGCCCGAATGAGGTGATAAGGTCCGCCTTGCAGCCGCGAGAGCGCATTCCCGGATGGCTGGAATCCGTCCGGCTGGCCAAACTGCCAGAAGACCGTCGGAGTCCATCAATCAGCTCGGCTGACCCGAACCAATATGGTCCTTCTCGCAGAGCGTGGCGCGACGAGGTGAATTAGTACCTGTCAGCACAGTTGAAACAGTGGGCGTTGACCCAGGACGCAGCACCCGGATGCGGACCGCTCAAGTTGGGACAACCTAGGCCCGATAAAAGCTCCCAATCTCGACCCTACGAGACGCAATCAGTTCCAGTTTGTCGATCGCTCTGATCGCATCGCCAATTTCTGACTCCAACGCCGCCTCCACGAGCCCGCCCCGCGTGGCCGATGATCGTGAAGAAGGGGGCGCCCAGCACGAGGCGCAGTATGGATATGTCGCCAGTTCCACCCAAGTTCTTTAGAGACACAGGCTGGCCAATATGCGCCTGTTGGCGGGCGCGCTCCTCTTCGGCAGGCGTGAGGCGTCCAGCATTTGGCTCACATCCGTATTGAGAAGCTGGAACATCATCCGGCACTCCTCCTCGTCGAGCCGCCGGCGTGCGCCATTCCAGTCGGGGACCGTCACTGAGAAGCAGATGATCGAACTGGTGGCCAGATTAGGAGCGGCCCCCTCATTGTCGCGCCCGCCGCCGGCGCCCTCATCGATCGGACGAGCATCCGCTTTGCGCAATGTGTTGGGTCAAAGCGGCACGGAAACGCTCGAAACCATATTGCATCAGTTCAGGCGAGACTCCTTCGAGGACCTTCGCCTCGAGGAGCGCAGGCAACCAGCGAAAAACCGGTCCGAAGCTCGGCCGGACGGCGGTGGGCGTGCTCTGTAGGCGCTCGCGCCACCAGCCGTTCCAATCCTCCGCGTAGCCGACCCCCGGGGCGGCGGCAAGCAGGGCGGCTACCTGGGCCGCCCGGTCGCGACTCTCTACCGGAAGCACCAATGCTCCCGAGAACGGCGGCCCGGTCAGGAACTTCGAGCCGGATATCTGCAGCATCCAGCCGTTGCGCAGCCACTGGCCCAATCTATCGAACTCGGTGCGCATCTGGCAGGATCGATGACGACATCAACGAAATCTGGATCGAGCCCGGAAAGTGCACCAATGCATTGCTCCGGAGAGATGCTGAGACTGGTCTTGGAGGTGCCGAGCAAGTCCAGCAAAACGTGTCGACCCTGCCCGAGCGCGGCTTCGACCAACCCGCGCAATTCTTGGGTTATTAACTCTGGCCCACGTGGCAAGCCGTGCCGGCCGCGAATGGGGACTTCGACCATGCTGATCGAAGCTTGCGGCCAAGCCGCCTGCCCTTTCTTGATCTGGGCCCCGGTCGGGCGACGGAGTCGAAATACTTGCCCTCGCCCGCGTCCCGCACGCCGCGACCTGCCTCGTCGGGTGCCAACAAAATATTGAGGAGCGGCTATCTTTCCCGAGCGATACCAAAACGGACAGGAGTTCCGTATCTGTGCCCGATGGTGCGAGGACAACGTCCGCTAGACGTTCGTTCAAGTCGAGCATCTCGGCGATGATGACGCCCACTGCATCCGACGCTCGCGACCTTAGCCCAGAGGCGGCCGCACCCTCACGGAGAGTGGCGGCGATGAGATCGCGCCGCAACACGTCGCAAAACATAAAGCCGTAGTCGCTGATGCTCAACGCGGTGGACGAGGAGAAGTGGACGGCCTCTGACCGCGGGCGGGGAGTGGTGCCGTAACGATTGAAGTCTGTGCGCGGGCCCAGCTCAAGCCGGCTGTCGCCGCCGGATAAGAGGATAGCCTCTAGAGGCCGCCAGAGCTCCGCCATCCCATTGACCGGCGGATCTTGTCCGTTTGCACGCCTGCCAGTCGCTCCATGCGGCTCATCTGCCATTCCAGCAACTGCCGGCTGGGCGGTCCGTCACGGCGCGCCAGTAGTTCCGGCCGCAGGTGCTCAGGGATGTTCTCGAACAGAAGGTCGCGAGAATGCAGCGGCAAGCGCCGCAGCAGCCCCGTCCCGTGCTCCAGAACAATATGGACGGCCTCCGACGCGAGCAGGCCATTTGCCTGCAGGTGCGAGGCCTCCAGGCCCCAGCGAGCCGCCCGCCGCCAAGGCGGCCGGGTCGGAAAGCAGTGTCGCGGGGAGCAGCAGCATTCCAGATTGGCGCAGGAACAACGGGCGGTCGTGCGTATCACCCAGAACCATGCGGCCCGGCGCAACTGGCAGCAGGGGGGCCATGGCCGGATCCGCCTGCAGCATCCGCCCTAGCATGGTGTGCGCCGCCTGGGATTCGGGCGTCGCCACCCCGACCTTCGTGGCGGCATCCGCACGGATCGTGAGCTCCGGCCGGCACCGCATCGCCTTCAGCCGCGGGATCGGGTTGCCGCGGCAATCCTCCCTAAGGCTCGTCGCCGACCAGATCGGTTTTGCTGCCTAGGGCTCACTAGGCCAGCTTGGGACCCGGCGGATCCGCCGGGCGAAGGCGGCCGACATCCTGCCAAGGCTCGCTGCCCATGCCGGTTCGCTGCAGGAAATCGCGGGCGTGCCACATCGCCGGGATGCGCCGCTCGGCAATGCGCGCCAGACTGCCCAGATCCAACCCGGATCAGGGCAGGAAGGAGCTCGAGACGACGGTCCATGTTTGCTCACCGCCATAGTTCGGCACCCCGGCCGTGACAACTTGGCATACAGACTCACTGATCCCGCCTGAGCAATTCGCCTAGCAAGAAAATGGGGCCCCCACTCCGAGATTTAACGGTGCAACATCCTTGGCATTACGAATTATATTGTTACAGACCCGCACATCAATTTCTTCGCTGGACGAACTGGAGACTGAGATGACCTTCGGAGCCCCGGTAACAGTCAATCGGTCGACGGAAATTTTCTTCATCTCCACAGACGCTTCCTGGATCTTCTCGACTGAAATGATGATCCCCGCTACGGACGGTGAGGCGATTGACACGTCAAAAATGCGGACGGTCATGCTGTTCCGGACGAACACGCCGGCGAACGCCGATCTGGGCTGACGCTCTCTGAGGACGCGAAGTCCCCGAACCGTAATGTCTTCCGCTCTCTCAATGCGCAAGCCCTCCTCATTCGGTCCTGGTCGGTTCTGCCAGGCAGAGTCAAACACTGAGATATTCTCCAATTTTACATGCTTAATCTTTTGACCAGGCTTCGGGTTGAGTTTCACTCCAGAGCGGCCAGATCGGTACACCGCAACGTTATAAAACGCCAGTCTTCTGCTCTCAGGCTCACCACCGTAACTGCCGCCCACTCGAATACCATGTTCTCCAGCATCGGCAACCTCAACGTTTCTTATAATGAGGTCTGTCGTCGCTGAAACCAGAATACCGTTGTTCCCTGGCTTTTGATTCGAGGTCGGGCTCCGGCCAACAATCTTAGCCCGGTTGACCCGAATCGCTGATGCATGCCGCACAAATAGGCCTCTGGAGTATGACCTTATGTCCAAGTCCTCTATGGTTACGCGTTCCACCATATCTGGACCATTGAATAATATTACAGCCGCATCGACGTTTCGAACATTCAAACTGCCAATTAGGACATCATCGCCAGAAACGCGGACCATGCCGTCAGTTGGGCGCCGCCGGTTCCTTTGCTGATCGTTTGAGGATAGCGAGATGCGGCCCGCTATGACGCGCGCCCCAATAACGAGCGCGCGGTCAAGTTGCAGGCCGTGTGGCAAATGCACCTGGAGTTCCGCCACCGCACTGTCCGCGCCGATCCGAATCCGGGCAGCACGGCGGGCATCAGGTGAAATGCGGAACAAGGCTTTGTTGGGTAGTATCGTGGTCCCGGACGGCACGTCAAGGGATGAAACCATGAACAATGCGGCCCCGAGATCAATGCATCTGCCTCGTGCTGAATACAACAGCTGGATTAAAGCCCGCGTCCTTTCCGCCGGGCTCAAGCTCTCGGATTGGGGCACGGCGATGACACCGCGACGTCGGCAGTCCCTAAACCGCTTTTTCAAAGCCTCGTCTGCCGATAGGTTTGCAGTGGAAATCGTCGCGCTTTGGAGCGCAGACGCCGAGCTTTCAGGGGCGAGGAGCATTACAGCAAGCACAATTGAAATTAAAGAAACACGGTTCATACACTCTGCTCCATACGACTGGATCTAGAACGCTTTTGGCTACTGTTCTACCGATACATTGCGCCGCGCATATCACGGCGAGGAACGCAGATGGTGATTCACTACACTGTGGCGAGCACAAACGGGTTGGGACTTGCACACACTATCGACCTATCTCTGTGACCACTTCAGATAATTACTTGCTGCGTTCCGTGCTATTACGGCCCCACTTAGTTGAGTCATAGCCGACCAGCAGCACAAATCCCTTTCTTACAGCGAGGGATCTGGCGCACAAAGTCCTCGCGCCAGGCCTCAGGTCTCGAATCGCGCTCGTGCTTAAGGCAGGCTGGCGTCCTCGAGCGGCCCAACTTGCGTTGCCTCAGACGGGGAGGTCGTTTGGCTCGGCTAAGAGCCGTGCTCAGCGTCCCCCTAGACAGCAAGGCCGTTACCCGAGTAGGGCGAGACGAGAAGTCGCTTGGCTATGTGAACTGATGACCATCTATCTCCATGTCGGCACCCACAAGACGGGCACGACAGCCATACAGCGCTTTGCCGCCAAGCACAGGGCAGCGCTCAAGCAGCGCGGTCTGTGGTATCCCTCGTACGGGGAGATCGGCGCGCCCGAGCACTATGCCCACCATCATTTGGCCCATGCCGTTGCCGGACAGGCAAACTGGCTCAGCATGGCGGACGCCGAACGGTTCTGCAAACATGTCCGGACGCAGCGGCGCGACGCCGACGTGCTGCTAAGCGCCGAGCCGATGTATCGGCACCTGATCCGCCTCGGAAACGCATCAGACGCCGGCACGAGCGTAGCGCGCGCTGACTACTGGTCATCGCGAAAAGCCTACATAGGACGTCTGAGGGCGTTCTTTCCCGATGATGACGTGGTGGTGCTGCTTTGCTTTCGTGAGCAGGGCGCCTTCGCGCGTTCGCTCTACCAAGAGAAGATTAAGATCTCACGCTACCATGCTGACTTTGCGAATTACGTCGCGCGTCACCTAGAGCTGTTCGACTATCTTCAGAACGGGGCGGCCTTTCACGAGTTTTTCCCGACCATACGTGTGGAGACCTATGAACGGCTGGCAGCCAATGGGAACCTGATCGATAATTTCTTTGCCTGGCTCGGCGTCAGCGTGACAGGACTGCGGAAGCCGGAGGTGGTCAACGCATCACTCCCGGCTCGCCTTGTCGAATTCAAGCGCATTCTGAACCGCTCGCGTATCAGCGATGCGCGCCTGAGTGAACTTACTCAAGCGCTTATGCTGCTAGCGAAGAAGCCATCCGGCGCGTACGTGGGCGATATCGTTGATTCGCATTGTCTTGCGACACTCTGGGAAGCATCCGTGGTGCCTAATGACGTGTTACGAAAAAGGTTCGCTCCTCACATTCCGGCCCCGATTTTCCCGCCGCCCCCCAAAGCGCCCCCGGCTCATTCAATCCCGGTGAGCCTGAACGCGGATGACGTGGCAGCGATCTTCGCCGAACTGCTGTAGACTAGATTCGCTCAGCGCGGAAAACGAAGTGTCCGCAAAACATCAGCTTGCGATAGTTTCTAATGGCGACGGACTTATCTTTTGCAAGCTCCTCGATCTCCTGATTGAGCGGCGACTCTTCCGAGAAAAACTTCCGCATCGCTTTCGGTCGACCGAGATACGAGCGCTGACTCAGCGTTATTCCGTCAATCCCGGGTCGCACCTCAACCAGCTTCATGCCAGCAGACCTCAGCAGCTCATTGAATCCGTATATCGTGTAATTCCACAGACTGAAAGAATGGTAAGGCTCCAGCTGCGACGTGGACCCGATGAACGCGCCCTTTTGGGAGAGAACACGACAGACCTCTCCGAGGAGTGGCTCCGGATGGCGAACATGCTCAAAGACCTGATGGCAAAATACCAAGTCTATGCTCCTATCTGCAAATGGCAGGTGCACTCCATCGAATGTGACGAATTCGCCATCGGTCCGCGTTCTCTGCAATACTTCGGGAGAACTTTCGATATCGACGCCTATCCAGCTTGCGGCCGGGGCGTTCGCCCGGAAGAAATCTATGGACCGGCCATCGCCACAACCGAGGTCTAGAACCCTCGCAGGGGTATTTGTCTTGAGCCAAGCAGCAGCCACTGCACGGGAATGGGACTGCTTCGATGAATCCTGTGGGAGGCAGGCGCGAAGAGCCTGAAATAAGCTGTCTTTGTTCACTTTGGTCCCGAACCGGTTTGGGCTGAAGGGTGCGATCCGCTCGAACGTTTGCGGGCCGCAGGCTACCTAATTTCAAAGGTGATGCACACCCTATTTGCATCGGTACCATCAAAGCCTTGAACTCGGCTAAATGGACCACCTCTTCGAATGCCCGCGGATGTCCCGCGACGGCATCCGCCGACTCCGGACGACTATTTTCGTCTCATGGGGCGCCCCTGTTCAATGACCGAGACGAGTCCATTAAAGCGCTTGCCTGTGATAGCGACTTCTTACAGGGATAGCCAACCGTTGCCGGAACCGGTTCCACGTCCAGGCTCTGATCGGCGGAGGAGCAGAGAGGGATGACGGACTTCAAGACCCTGCTAAACAACGCACTTTCGGTGACAGGGGAGAGTTCAGAGGCGGCTTCAAGGGATTTGATTCGACGCACTGAAGCTGCGATTGGGGCCACCGCCCTTGTTCCGGTGCTCTCAAACCTGCGAACACTGGCTTGTTTGAATCCGGAAGACCGGTGGCTGGACAGACTCTTTCAGAGGTTGGCAGCGTCGCCGTTAGCCGCGAATGCATGCCAGCTAGCTAGAAGCGGGCTTGTTGATGAGAGCCCTATTCTCGCGGTTTACGTAGCATGCCTCAATTTCGCTACGAGGGGCTACGAGGCGGGTCGTTCTGAGCTTTCAACGCTCATTGCCTCATTCGAGGCGAATGGGAAGGCTGCGGTGCTGCCAAGAAGCGTAAGGAACGGGATCCGCAGCCTTCCTTCAGATGAGGAACTCGGCCGTGAATGGCCAACACCAGCTATTCCCCTCAAGTTGGAAGGCAGGATACAGCCCCAGTCCGCTGGAGAGACTGCATTCTTCACTATTTCGGATGCACGATATCTGGCAGCCTTTGGCGAGATATTTATTAAGTCTCTCGCTGAGCACTACCCTTCGCCAACTGTCCACATGGCACTTGTTAACCCAGAGCCTACCAGCCTCGGATTGCTGCGGGTATGGGCGGACCGGCATAACGTGGGGATCACATACTCTTTTGAGGAGTGCTCAGGCGACATGTCGTCTTTCTGCATAAACCAGCGGAATATCCTGCTCGCGAAGGTCATCGCTTCTCTGTCGTCAATTTCGCCCCGGCTTCGGCAGATTGTTCTCACAGATGTGGACTGCATCTTCAGAGACGGACTGTCTAAACTGCTGGATGAAGCTGCTGGGTCCGATGTAGGCGTTGTCTCCGGTCAGCGTCGACGAGGCTATTTCCTTCCTTGGAGCAGGGTCGATGGTAACTTCGTTTGTGTGTCGACCAACGACGCGGGACGAAAATTTGCGAATGCGCTTTCCGGGCTGACGAGCTTGCGATTCGATCCGTCCATGGATCAAGTCTTTCAGGACCAAGCGATCCTGTTCGGGATGGTGGAGGGAGGGTTTCGAAACGATGTGAGGGTGCGCATTCTGAACGACGCAGGAGACGTCCGGGGCGCTTACTGGCAGGCGTCAGGCTACGACGGTGATCTAGACTCGAAACTTGCCAAGCTACTTGGCCCGCAAGAAGCGCAGGTTCCTGAAAGGCTGGCCAAGCAAGGCGGGCTTCCTTGCTAGCCGGTAGCGCGGACTGATGATCAGCAACAGCATTGATCCCCAAGGAGCGGCCGGGCGGGCCAGGGCGGAGCCTCCCAGGGTATTGGCCAATTTCTTGATCCATTCCGGCGGAGCGCTTGCGGGTTGGTCGGTGAACCCGCTATGACCCTTGAAAACCCATTCCGAACCGTCCAGCGATGACAAATCCCAATCAAACCGATTATCTCACTTCTGGGGCTTCCCAGAATACTGTGATCCGCGTTGCAAGCGAATCGAACCAACCGTTCGGGGGGATCTCGGACAGGTGGCGCCTATAATGGCCACCTTGACCCTGGAGCTGCGACTGCCATCTTTAGAAACCATCGCGATCACAGCATCGAGTACCTCCCATATCGCTCGAGTGTTGCAGGGCGGCGGCTTGAAGGCTTACGAATTGCACTCCCTTGCGGCAGCACTGGCCGCAACGGAGGGACACAGAGGCGCCTTCTATGACGTTGGTGCCAACATTGGAGTGTTCTCACTGTGCATCGCATCAGCCCTGAAGCGACATTGCTTCGCATTTGAACCTTTTGAGCAGGCGGCGGAAGTCCTTGTGCAGACCGCCGGCAGATACGGTTTCCCTATCAGTGTGCGGCGCTGCGCCGTCGCGGAGACGAGTGGCACGGCCAGTTTCTACCTGTCGGCCCGTTCGGATATGAGCAATAGCCTCAACAGCACATTCAGAGCGCACCGAGGAGTGCTAACAGTAGAAACTGTTTCGCTTGACGACGTCATCGGTGACAATGAACCATCCGTCATCAAGGTTGACACTGAGACGACCGAACCTGCGGTCATCAGGGGAGCTCTGGCGAGCTTGCAACGCTATAAGCCCATTCTCATCATTGAGATTCTCAATAGCAGAATCGGCGTAGAGATCTCAGAAATTCTGGAGAGCATGGGATACCGCGCTTACGAGATCAGCGCCTCGCAGCAGTTAAACCGTATTGACCGCTTTCTTCCTTCGGAAGGCGATGGCCGGAACGTATTGTTTTCAGCTGTCCCGCTCGATCCGGCCTTTCACGACCGGCTGAATAGATGGCGCAGTGTTATCGCCCAGCTCTGAGGTGGCCGAGGCCACTCTGATGACGCGACCCGCCAACGCTTTGCCCCGCCTGTCGGTGGCCTCTAATCAGTGCTCTGGACGCGGTTAACTAAAGGGTCGTCCTTAGTTGAGAGGGAAGACCTCCAATCCGTACTGACGACATCGGACGGCACTGCCCGATCAACTGGTCGATCATTGATACCCAACCCTCACCAATATTGGTACGGGTCAAGTGAGCGACTGAAGCGGGTCCGGCCGCGCCATATTCTGCCCGCTTGCTTGCATCGCTCATGAGGCTTTCAAGCGCAGCGGTCAGGGCGACGACGCGGTCGGTTGGCTCGGCCAACACTCCGGTGATCGAGTGCTTCACCAGAGAGTTTGTACCGGGGCAATCGGCGAACCCTATGACCGGCAAACCCGCCGCGAGCGCTTCCGCTGTCACAAGACCAAACCCTTCGAAATAGGAGGGGATGCAAAATATCTTCGCTTTTCGATACTCTTCGGCGATGGCTTCGGTCGTGCCCATCAAGCGTACTTGCTTCTGCACATTTAATGAACTGATGAGAGCTCCCAGGTCGCGTTTAAGCGGGCCTGTCCCGAATATTTTCACGTTCCAGTTGGGGAACTTCTCTGAGAGCGTGGCAAATGCGCGGATGAGCGATTCGTGGTCTTTCACCTTAGCTAGGCGGCCGACGGAGAGGATCGTGTTGCCGTCAGGATCATCTACCCCAGGGCTAGCGCGATCAGCTACCGCGTCGACCATGTTGCCCAAAACAAAGATCTGTTTCTGTAACCTGGGCGGGAAATAGCTTCGGAACTCGTCCAGCAGGACAGTGATGCCCCGCGCCCGTTTGACGAGGAGCGATCGGAGGATTCGATCGATCGGATTTGGGTCCCAACGTTCCGGGCTCTCGAAGTCTTCCTTCGGCACGTTGTGGATCGAGGCGACCACTGGAACGTTCAAACCGACTCTCGCAATCAGGGTGGGAGTAAATGTGTTGGGCAAGAAGGCAATGCATAGGTCTGGACGGGTCGACTTCATGAAGCGACGTGTCCACAGGACCAGCTCGCCATGGCTGACGAGCCAGTCTACAAGCGATAACGGGAATAGGTATCGCCACCGACCGAGCTGCCTCATTGCGGATTTTAGCCGTGCACTCCGCGACACCCGTAACCGGCGCGGCGCCGGGTGCAGGTTTACGATCTGGATGCCATGATCCAGCTGGTAAAAAGGGCGGCCAGCGGTCTCGTCGAAGTGCCACACCTCCACCCCGAAACCACGTCTGGCCAACTCGTTGGCAACATCACACACGACCCGTTCGGCGCCACCGGCACGGTTTGAAAGCAGCCGAATCACAAGCACTATTCGGGGCGCGGGAGGAACCCTCGGGTCGATTGCATCAGCCATCCACTTTTCTGCCGGATCTGTTGGTGTTGGGCTGCGCCTGCGCTGCAGAGCGCGCATGAAGTAGAAGGCTAATCACCTCCCATCCCTTTTCAGATAGCTTCACTGACGTCAGCGGGCGGCTCGGATCCCCAATGTCTATCTGCCGCCTACCGGAACTAAATTCTGGCGTGCAAACCGACGATGACGGCAACAACGCAGGGTCGATCGCAACGAGCATGCGGAGAACGCTTTGAAAATCGCGTGCAGTTACCCGCCCGAAAAGAGCGTTTGCGATCCGCCTGGCCTCCCATTCCAATGGGTCAGCCCGCAGGATGAATCCGACGTCGGCGGCGAGAGTGTCAGATGGCGGCGGAAAGCTGGAGCCGTACTCAGCGTGCCAGAAGCCGGGCAACTCGCCACATTGGTGGACGAGAAACAAACGATCTGTCGGCTCCTGCACAATCCGCTGAAGAGCGTCAAAACGGTCCTCGACAGAACTTGAACACCCGACGGTCTGAAACAGGGAAAGCAGCCGCACTTCGCCGCGCAGCAGGGCGGACGCATACTTAATACGGAGCATTTCTCGAGGAGACGGGAGAACGAGAGAGATGCGGACCTCGCGCGCCGAGGCTCGTTTGAGCGCATTGCGAAGCCCGATGAGCCTGCTGGAATGCAGTAGCGAATCCTCCGGGCTTAATAGATTGACCAGAAGGACGGTCCGCCCACTAGGGTTCTGCTCATTGACGTACTGCGAGGTCGCTTCAGAGAAATGTGATAGCTCAGAAGTATCAAGCTCTACCAGGAAGCTATGGTCGCGTGCCCGCTTGGCCCAAATCCGGGCGCTGGGATACCAGATCCCGTCCCTGCGAAGCTCGCTAGCATGTTGCCTGAACGAATCCACAAAGAGTTTGGCTGTGATTGGCTCAAGAGTGACCAGCAATTCAATCATTTAAGGCGCCGGTTCTTGCGGACGCTGTTAGTGAAACGCTGCATTCGCCGGGAGAGTGCTGCTGGAGTGACCAGAACTACCCCAAGCCGAATCGCCTTCGCAGCAAAAGCGCGAGCCGAGTAATATCCTCCCAGCAGAACTCCTTCGTTCGAATAAGCGTGACGGGCAGCCAAGGAATGATGCTTGGCGCGGCATGAAAGAGCAAAGATGCTTCCATACTGTAAATAGAGCGGCTTGTGTTTAGCCCAGATGTGGGCCAGCGAGCCGGCGACCACGCGGCCGGTCCGCTCCGAATCATCTTTGTTGTAGACGCAGAGCGGCTTAGTCCCGGCGACTACAATCTTCCCGCCTGAGCGCGCAAATCTGATAAGGAAATCTAAGTCTTGCAACCGCGGCAAGCTCTCGTCAAAGTAACCTACCGCCCGGAACGTTTTTGTTGGGGCCAGCATCGACCACAGATAAGCTCCTAATTGACCGGAAAGGAAAGCCTTCAGCGTATCGGCCGTTGATGCGGGAACAACGGTCCTATGCCGGAGAGAACCCTTCCACTTCCAATCGAAGGGGCACATCACAATCACTTCGCCCTCACCATCGAACGTGTTTTCGTAAAGGGTATCGAATTGGGTGGGCAACTTAAGCGGAAACCATTCGTCGTCCACGTCTAGCCACGCCAGATAACGACCACGAGCTTCTCGGAGGATGGTATTTCTTGCGAATGGGCGGCCGTAGTTTGCGTCGTGCGTGATAATCCGGATGCGACTGTCGCTGGCCCGCAGAGACGCCAGCACGGACTGGGTCTCATCGGTCGAACCGTCGTCCACGATAAGGATCTCTAAACGGCCTGCCCAATTCTGCGCCTGGACCGAGCTTATTGCCGCCGCGATATGTTGGGCTCCGTTATAAACGGGTATTCCAACAGTGAGGATCGGAGTGTCGGACACGTCACTCTGCTGGATTTCACTGCCCGGCCATGCGGCTGTCAAACTTCTCGATTTCGGGCCCGTTACGTGGGCTTCCGCAGCTGGTCGCCGTGACAGCTCCGGCCCTAGCGCAAGGCCATCGCTCGGATTGTCCACAAGAATGGGTCCTTTCTGGCTGGCTCGTCGGCTGGCTTTAAGCTGGGTGCGACGGCGGACGAATTGGAAGATTTTCGGCGGCCCGTCAACCCGCGCCTGAGCGAGAAACAGCGCCGCAGCTGAGCGACAGGAAGGCCACGGAGCTGAATCCGGGCTGGACCCAGAACTCCGGCCGCGGCGAGTTCCGCGTTCCGTCAGACCCGCGGGGCGGGGCTGAGCGCGCTGTGTAACCCTTCCTTCTGGCCAGCGCAAGGAGAGGCCGGTCCGTCGCTCTGACGGAAGGCTCAGTTGCTCGGTTGCTGATCTTTGGTTAGGTGTCTCGCAGTGCTTTACGACCAGCGTAGTGCGAAATGCTGAATGTGGGGGTTATCGGGACGGGCTATGTTGGCCTGGTGACCGGGGCGTGCCTTTCGGAGCTTGGGCACAGGGTGGTTTGCGTCGATACGGACGGGGCCAAGATCGCCAGGCTGCGGGACG
>JAESFL010000859.1_pt1 | contig 15418 bp, 13 predicted proteins | sample 9269401 | NCBI WGS metagenome assembly JAESFL01 (sample SAMN14506025, study PRJNA617098) | algae metagenome | isolation source: Gloeocapsa sp. UFS-A4-WI-NPMV-4B04 and co-occurring heterotrophs from desert... | place: USA: Utah | collected 2006-10-01 | reverse complement strand
CCCCGTTCCAGGCGTTCTTTCCGTCGCGCTCGCTCTGACGGCTCTCGCCGGACCGCCCGCCCTCGCACAGCCCACCGGACGGCCGGTCTACGAGGGCGCGGGCGGCGATCCGCGGATCTCGGTCTCCCAGCCGGAATCGACGAGCCAGGCCTCGGGCGGCTACGTGCGCTCGATCGAGCCCTCGCTCGGACCCTTCGGCGATCCCCTCGGGCTGCGGCCCCTGCTGAGGCAGCGGGGCATCGAATACAGTCTCACCTACATCGCCGAGACGCTGGGCAATCCCGTCGGCGGCCTCCGCCAGGGGGCGATCGTCGAGGATCGGCTGAACCTGCGGCTCAACCTCGACCTGCAACGGCTCGCCGGCTGGGACGGCGCCACGGTCCACGCCAACGCCTACTTCATCCACGGCACCGGCCTCTCGCGCTACTATGTCGGCAACCTGCTGGCCGCCAGCGTGATCGAGGCGCTGCCGTCTTCACGCCTCTACGTGCTGTGGCTCGACCAGCAGCTCTTCGAGGGTCAACTCGGCATCCGCATCGGCCAGCAGGCGGCCGACACCGAATTCTTCGTCAGCCAGACCGCAACCCTGTTCGTGAACTCGACCTTCGGCTGGCCGGCGATCACCGGGCTCAACCTGCCGAGCGGCGGCCCGGCCTATCCGCTCGCCTCGCCCGCGATCCGCGCCAAATGCGTGCCGGGCAACGGATTTTCGCTCCAGGCCGGGCTCTACAACGGCGATCCGGCCGGCGCCAACCGCCCCGGCGACGACCCGGAGGCGCAACGCCTCGACCGCACCGGCACCAACTTCCGCACCCGCGACCCGGCCCTGGTCGTCGCTGAGGCGACCTATGCCTTCAACACGGAGGCGGATGCCAAAAGCCTGCCCGGTGACATCACGCTGGGTGGCTGGCAACATTTCGGGCGCTTCGAGAGCTTGCGCCTCGACAACACCGGCTTGCCGCTCGCCGACCCGAACGCGTCGGGCGTCGGCCGCCCTTTGCGCGGCAATGCCGGGATCTACGCGATCTACGACCAGACGCTCTATCGGGAAACCGGCAAGGACGACGAGGGGCTCGGCTTCTTCGTGCGCGCGGCGTGGTCGCCGACCCGCTCCAGCCTCGTTTCCGCCTATCTCGATGCCGGGCTCGCCTACAAAGGCCTGCTTCCGGGCCGCGACGACGATACGCTCGGCCTCAGCCTCGCTTATGCCCGCCTCTCCGATGATGCCCGCCGGTCCGACATCGACACCATCATCCTGACCGGCACGGCGATGCCGCGGCGGCGGGCCGAGACGGTGATCGAGGCGACCTATCAGGCCGTGGTGGTGCCGGGCTTCACCGTGCAGCCCGACGTGCAACTGATCCTGCATCCCGGCGGCGGCATCGCCAATCCGCGCGACCCGGAAGGGCGCCGTGTGCGCAACGCCGCCGTGCTGGGGCTTCGTGCGACGGTTCAGTATTGAGGTCGCTCCTTCGCGGCTCGGAAGATTCTCTCACGCTCCCCGCGATCGGCCGTCGCTTGCCGGCTGCCCTTACCCGAGGGCCGGGCTCGTCTACCCATGGCGGCCCTTTGCGGAGTGCCCGGGTCATCACCCGGAGGTCCGCGGCGTCGCCGAGCCGGGCAGGTTGCCGGCGGGCGCCTTGCCGCCTCGCCCTGTCTCGAACGGCACCTTCGCATCGAGATCGATAGCCGGCCCCAGAATTTGCGGCTTCTGGTTATAGCCGAGCCGTTCCAGCCGCTCCGTCGCACGCTGCACGAGGTCCCAGAAGGTAATGTTCTTCTCTTTGCGCAGAATGGACGTGAGACAGAAGGTGAAGGCGCCGTAGCTGGTCGCGCCGTGACGGTACTCGTAGGAATACTGCTCCTCTCCACAGGCTTCGATGATGACAGGGAGGAATGGGCCTGTCGGTGCTCCGCTCGCCTTTTTGGCCTTATCGTAACTCTTCTGGTCGCTGACGCGGAGCAGGGCGGCGCGTCCCAGGCGGACCGTGGCGAGGTTGGTGCCGAAAAAGGCCTGCCGTTTCGCCGCTTGGCTCGCAAAAGCCTTGTTGAGTGGGGTGAAGTCACGCTCGACCCACATCTCCTCCTCGCGATTCCATCGGAGCTGGCGGTGCCGGATGTCGTCCGGGGGCGTGATCCCGCGCGCGCGACCAGCGCCATCGCGATGCATGCTGCCGGAATGACAGCAGTCGAAGATCATCAGGAGCTGGGTGTCGTAAGGGAGTTGCGCGTAGAAGCCGTTGATCTGCTCGTCGGACACACCGCGCTCCGGCGTCCAGTCGAAGTCATACGGCACGAGCGTCTCGGTGAGCCGGTCCGGCTCTTCCTGTTGGCCGTATTCCGGCACACGCGCGCCGTGCCCGGAGTAAAAGAACACCAACTGGTCACCGGCTTGCGCACCGTCGACCAGCCATTCGAGCCGGGAGAGGATGCCGTCTGCGGTGGCGCGCTCGTTCAGGCAGACGCGAATCTGCTCCGGCTCGAACCCGCAATCCTGCAGGGTCGCGCTCATCGCGAAAACATCGTTCATGCATCCCGACAGCCGATTGCTGGGATCGGGGTAATCATCGATGCCGATCAGCAGCGCCTTGCGCCGTGTGGAGGGGGGCGTGGCCGGAAGCGACCGATTCCAAGGACTGGCCTCCGCCGTCGCCGCAAGCCCCACCGCCCTGGGACGACGGGCCGCGAGATCGACCACCGGCGTCCAGAAGGAGGTTTGCGTCACGGTATGCGTGAGGTAGCCGGCGGCATCATGATCGCCGAAGCCGGGAAGATCGAACGGCGTGAGAAGCTGATTGAAGTTGTCGACGCCCTGAACTCTCAGGGGCGCGGTGAAGACATCGTCGTGCTCATTGTAGAGATGATGCCAGTGCCGGACGGCAAGACGTTGAACGCGTCCATATGTCAGATTTCCCAGGACAAAAGGATTGCCGATCTGCGATCCGAACGTCACGTAATGCGTGTTGGCGAGCGCCTTGGCCGCCTCGCTTTCCGCCGCATCCGCGTGTGAGAAGGCGTTGTAAGTGACGAGAGAGCCCAGGCTATGGGCGAGGACAATGTCGGGCTTGTAGTCGCGCACCGTATCGAGCACGAGCGTACGGGTTTCCTGCTGGAACCGTTCATCCTCCACCCAGGCGACGACGTAGCCGGCGGTCCAGCGGAGACGGTCCGAGATATTGCTCACAGGGCCGCGCGGCTGGCGAAACAAGCCGCCGAGACCGCTGCGCGCCAGCTTCCAGAAGGCATTGAGCGTCTCCGCAAAGCTGATGTCGGTCTGCTCGAAGATGGGATCGTAGGTCAGGAACCGGAAATCCAGTTCAACACCGGCGTTCGCCCCGACAGCGCGCTTGATCGCGCTCGACCAATCTGCGTCCCAATTGCTTTGGCGCTGATCGCCAAGACCGTGCACACAGAGGATACGCAGTGAATTTGGCATGATCCATGCTCCCGCATTGATGGGATGTCTGCCTGAAATCTCAAATTTTCCAAAGACCGAATACAGTAAGTCTGCTGTAGGGCTTTGATGAAATCAATCCATCCGATTTGCGAAATGTGATTAGGGGCGTCCGAGCCGTCCGCGCTCGTTTCGCAAATCCCGCTGCCCGCAGGGCGCCGTCCGTCTCACGGGCCCCGAATCGTTGTTTCGATGCACCCTCAGGCTTGGGCGAGGGCCTCCGAGCGCCGGATGACGAGTCGCGAATCGCCGCCGGCCGTCAGCCGGCGGCGGGGGAAATTCGGGCCCTCAGAACGAGGCCCGCACGCCTCCGAACACGCTGCGGCCGTTGCCCGGAAAGAACGCCACCGGTCCGCCCGCCACGGTCGCGGCGTTGGTCACCACCGAGATGTCGGAGACATAGCGTTCGTCCGTCAGGTTGCGGGCATCCACGAACAGCGAGACGCCGTTGGTGAAGTCGATGCCGGTCTGGAGGCCGAGCAGGGCGTAGCCCGGCACCTTCAGAGTGTTGGCGTGGTCCGCAAACGCGCCCTCGGGCACCCAGTCGAGGGTGGGTGAGAGGTAGAAGCCGCTGGGATGCCGGTAGCCGAGCACCGTGCGCAGCACGTTCACCGGCACGCCGGCGATGCGGTTGTTGCCGAAGACCGGGTCGCCGACGAAGCGGAAGTCGTTGTGGGTCCAGATCTGGGTCAGGCTGAGCCCGTCGCCGATGCCGGTCAGATCCGCAGCGAGGTCGAGGGTCACGGCGGCCTCGACGCCCTGATGGCGGGTGCGCGGGGCGTTGAAGGTCGCCGCCGGGATGTTCAGGCCGGGATTGGGCGTGAAGTTGATCAGTGCGTCGCGCACCTCCGCCCGGTAGAGCGTCACGTCCCAGGCCAGCCGGTCGATCCGGCCGCGCGAGCCGACCTCGTAGGTCCAGGCGCGCTGGGCCTCCAGCGGCACGAAGGTGGTGCGCAGCAGGTTGGTCTGCACGAGGTCGGAGAAGTCCGGCACGTCGCGCGAGCGGGTGATGTCGGCAAACACCTGGATGTCCGGCAGCGGCTGCCACAGCAGTCCGATCTTCGGGTTGATGCCCTCGTAGGTGATGTTGGCAAAGCGCGCGGCGGGGTTGGCGGCCAAGCCGCCCCTGTCGCTGAAGGTGCGGTTTGAGGAGAACAGCTTGGCGCCGGTCATCAGCGCCATGTCGGGCCGGAACCAGAACCGGTTCTCGGCATAGGCCTCGATGTTCGAGGCGCTCTGGCGCGCGTTGAGCGTCTGGGCCCCGCGCAGGCCCGCCACGTTCACGAATTGCCGGGCCTCGTTGATGCCGGCAAACGCCCGCAGGCCGAGGATCAGGTCGTTGCGGAAGCCGCCGAGATCGAACGTGCCGGCCCAGCGCGGCGCGACGCCGTAGGTCCAGCCGTCTTGGTCGATCACCTGGAAGATCGGGTGGTTAAGGTTCTTGTGAATCGCCCAGGAATCGATGTCGAGGCGCCCGATTTCGAGTTCGAATGAGGTGCGATTGGCGATGCGCTCCGTCGTCACCTTTCGCGATTGGTTGCCGGTGATAGCCACCGGGTTGGCGAGAAGGGGATTGTTCAGGGCGTTGAACAGCGAGAGCGAGCCGGGCAGCTTCTGGTCGGTGTCGTAGAAGCCGAGGTAGAACCGGGTTTCGACCCCCGGCGCGAGCCGGTAGCCGATATTGGCGTTCACGTTGCGGGTGCGCTGCGTCTCGTGATCGCGGAATCCATCGGAATTGGTCGCCGTGCCGGAGATCAGGACATCGGCGGGGCCTGAGATCCGCGAGACCTGGAAGTGCTCGCGGATCGTGTTGAAGCTGCCGCCGTCGATGCGGGCGATGTTCGGCGCCAGGGCCGTGTAGGCGGTCGGCGTCACGAAGTTGACCGCGCCGCCGAGCGTGGTCGCGCCGAAGGTGAGCGCATTGCCGCCCTTGTAGACCTCGACCGAGCGTAAGGAGAGCGGGTCGATCTGGTAGAAGTCGCCGCTCCCGTCGGCGAGGTTGAGCGGGATGCCGTCCTGCAGCAGCTCGATGCCGCGGACATGGAAGCCGCGGGCGATGCCGGAGCCACGGATCGAGAGGCGCATCTCCTGGCCGTAGCGCTCCTGCACGAACACGCCGGGCACGTCTTTGAGCACGTCGCGCACGGTGTTGGCGTAGCGGTTCTGGAAGTTCGCAGCGTCGACGAAGGCGACGGAGCCGACGGTGGCGTTCACCGCCGCCCGCTGCGCGGCCACGCTCGGCACGGTCAGCGAGCCGGCCGTCTCGCCCGGAGCGGAGGCGCGGCCGGTGCCGGAAACGCTGATCTCGGCAAGTGTGGTCGAGGAAGGGGTCGCGCTCTCCGGCGAGTCAAGGGACTCGGCAAAGGCCGGGGCGGCGAGGGTGAAGCCGGCGGCGAGCAGCGTCGAGGCGAGCAGGCGCGAGGACAGGGCGGCGCGCGGCACGGCCCGTTGACGGGAAGGCATGAGGAAAGGTCCGTGGTCTGAAGGATCGGGAGGTGCGATCGATCAGGCGACGGGTGGGGCTCGCGGGCTCGGGCGCGTCCCGGGCGGGGCGCGGGGCAGGGCGACGACCTCAGGCCGCCATGCGGGCGGCGCGATCCGCTCCGGCGGCCAGGCGACGACGGCGTGGGCGGGGTCCGGAACGTCGAGGCTCGGCAGGACGTGCGCGGCCTGGCAGCAGGGCAGGTGCGCCGTGTGCGCCTTCGTGGGCGCGTCGGGATCCGACGCATCGGGCGCGCAGAGGATGTGGACGAGGCCGCCATCGGGGCCGACGGTTCCGGCCAGCGCCGCCGCGCCGAGGACGACCTGCAGGGCAAGCGCGTAGAGCGCGGCCACGGCGATGACCGCGCGGCACACGGTCCATCCCGGCAGGCGCCCTCGCATGGCCGCCAGCTACGGCCAAGCTCGCGCGGAGGTCAATGGATGCGGGATCGGGACCGGGCTGTTTTCCGGCTCGGACGGCGGAAGGGGGGCGTGCCGTTACGGGGCTCGATGGACGCCGGGCAGTGTCTCCGTTTTGAAATTTGACGCTACTTTAGCCGTTCCGGCGTTCCCGTCTCGTACCCTCGCATGGCTCCTTCCGGAGGCGTATGCTTGGCGCCAAGCAGAAGGATAAAGCCTAGTAAAATGCGCCGTGAGAGACAACGGAGGTGGACAACTCGGCAAGTACGAGTTTGAAGGCATCAAGAACCACGCTCAAATGGTGGCGCTCTACACCGACTGGTACAACTTCGTGAAGCCGGACGAGAAGCATCGGAAGAGTCCGACTATGGCAGCGGGGATCTCGGATTGGCTGTGGAGCATGGAAGATATCGCCGCGCTGGTCGGGGTGGCTGCGCTAGCGCCGGGGAAGCGTCGGCCTCAAAAGACGCGCGTAGCGCAAGGGGGATCGAATGACGGCGACTAAAGCGTCAGTTTTAGCCCGCATCAAAGAATACGATCAAATTGGAAAAGAGCAATTTTTGAAGCGGTATGCTTCCGGGCGCTCTGCAAAAAGCTATTATCTCATTTACAATAGCAAATATTACGATCTAAAAGCAATCTACGCAGCTTCAAAAAATCCACCAACGAAGCCATCAGAAAAAAATTCCAGGGACTCAAAATATGAATTAGAAGAATTGGGATACGTCTGCATAATCGACAAGGACGAAGATAAAAAGGAATACAACGAAGGCGAGCGGCGGCTAACAGAAGTACAGATACTTACGCGCAACAAAGGTTTGGTAGCTGCCGCAAAGGAAAAATACAAATCGATTTGCCGGGCGTGCGATTTTGACTTTTCGAAATTTTATGGTGAAATCGGGATCGGCTTCATCGAGTGCCATCATCTCAACCCAATTTCAAAAGTCACACCGAAATCTCCACCAGTAACTGTGGATGAGGTAACCGTCCTCTGCTCGAATTGTCACCGTATGGTCCACACGAGCAGCCCGCCTCTGACCGTCGAAGCGCTGAAGGCACTAATCGCTGCGGCTAAAATTTCAAACTGAGACACGACCGGACGCCGAGCCGGCTCGACCCGGTTTCTCCGGCAATCTCCTCATGCCGAGGCGCCGAGCGCAAGCCCGGCCTCGAAGCACGTCTGGACGGTTGATCCAGACGGGGTGCTTCGGGGCTGCCGGTGCAGCTCTTCGGCATGTGGACCGTCGCTGTTGCCAGAACGAACCGGCCAAACCGACATTCAGCTGCTGCGGCCGTCGGCGACCAGTTTCCGCAATTGCTTCAGGGCGAGCGCGTGGCCGGCATTCAGGTCGAGCGGTCCGGCGAAGCCGCCGTCGCGGTCCATCATGTAGACCATCAGCGTGTGCTCCAGGGTGTAATCGCCGCCGGGCAGCGGCACGCGCTTCACGAAGGCACGGTAGTCGCGGGTCACCGCCTCGATCTGCTGTGGCGTGCCGGTCAACCCGGTAATCCGGTCGGTGAAGGAGGCCATGTACTCCTGCATCACGGCTTGCGTGTCCCGCTCGGGGTCGAGGGTGATGTAGTAGGCCTGGAGGTCGCCGCCTTCGGCCGCGAACGCGTCGAGCAGGGTGCCGAGATCGGCCAGCGTCGTCGGGCAGACGTTCGGGCACTGGGTGAAGCCGAAGAAGACGAGGAAGGGCTTGCCCTTCAACGCCTGCGAATCGACGGTGCCGCCTTTCGAGGATTCGAGCCGGAACGGGCCGCCGACCACCGACACGGCGGAGGGTTTGTCTCCCCGCGGCAGGAAGGCGACCGTCGCCGCCACGATGCCGACGAGGGCCAGCGCGAAGGTGATCAGGATCAGCGTGCTCCCCCGCTTCGGGGCGGGGGAGGGGGCTCGGTCCGGGCGAGGTTCAGTGGCCATGGTCGTGCCCCGCATGATCGTGCCCGGACGGGGCGGCCTTGCCCTCCGGTGCCTTGGCCGCGAGGCTCTCCACGGCGAACTCGACGGAAACGCGGCCCGCCCGCTCGAAGCTCAGCGTTCCCTTCACCCGCTCGCCCTTCTTCAGCGGGGCTTTCAGGTCGAGGAACATCAGGTGGTTGCCGCTGGGGGCGAGCGTCACCGTCTGGCCGGGCGGGATCTCCAGGCCGTTGGCGAGCGGCGCCATCTTCATCACGCCGCCCTCCATCGACATCGTGTGCAGCTCGCCGCGCCCGGCCGCCTCGATCATGCCGCCGGTGAGCCGGTCGGGCTCCGCGCCGGTATTGGTGACCGTGAGGTAGCCGCCCGCGACCTTGGCCCCGCCCGGCGTCGCGCGCGACCAGGGATGGCCGATCTTGAGCGAGCCGGCGGCGTAGTCGTGGGCCTGGGCCGGGCTCGTCGCGGCGAGGTTCGTCACGGCGAGACCGAGGGCGAGGAGGGCGGACGGGAAGGCGTGAAGGCGCATGGTCGTGTCTCCATTCGTGGAGGAGAGAGGGCGCGCGGGCCTTGCGCCCCGGACCCCGCCCGCGTCGGCGGTCATCCGGTGAGGCGCGAGCCCGCGCGGCTGATCGAGCATCGTCCCGAAAGGCGGCCGCCGGCTTTCGGGAAAAGACGATGCGAAAACAACAATCTACAGCCGGCCGGCGCGGCCGGTCAGTGGTGGTGCGGATGGTCGCCGGAATCGGGCGCGGTGCCGGGGGCTTGTGGGCCAGGTCCCTGCGCACCGATCGGCGCCACGGTGAAGCGCACCGGCACCGTCCCAGCTCGCTCGAAGGTCAGCGTGCCCGCGACCGTCTCTCCCGCCTTCAGCCCGTCCTTCAGGTCGAGGAACATCAGGTGGTAGCCACCGGGCTTGAGCGCAACGCTTGCCCCCGGCGCGAGCGTGAGGCCGCCCTCGACGGGGGCCATCTTCATCACGCCGCCCTCATGCGTCATCGAGTGGATCTCGGCGCGGCCCGCCTGCGGAATCGCCGCGCCGGTCAGCCGGTCGGGCTCGGTGCCGGTGTTGCGCAAGGTGACGTAGCCGCCGGCGACCTTCGCCCCGCCCGGCGTCGCCCGCAGCCAGGGTGTCTCGATCTCGATCGCCCTGGCTTTCGTGGCGGGCACGGTGGGGGCCCGCTCCACCGGAGACGCAGCGCCTGCGGCAGCAACGATCCGAACCGCCGGGGCCGGCGCCTTCAGCCCTCGCGACGACGCGCCCTCGACCGGGACCTCGCTCCAGCGGTAGCTGCCCTCGGTGCAGTCCTGCTCGACGGGGAAGTGGATCGTCGCGCCGGGCGCGAAGGCGTCCGAGATCCGGGCGAAGAAGGTGAACTCGTCGACCTGATCGTCCGGCAGGCTGCCGCCGGTCCACGTGATCCGGGTGACGCCCTCCGAAACCTGACCATGGAAGGACGGGTAGGCGCGGGCATAGGCCGACTTGACGGTTTCGATCGTCCAGCCGGGCTTCGGCATCGGCTTGGCGCCGGTCACGCCCTCGGGGATGGTGACGCTGACGCGGGTGGTGGGGTGGCCGTCGCAGCCATGCATGATCTGGAGGACGCCGCGATAGGCGGCGTTGGGCGCGGCCTCCTTGCGTTCGAGCACGGCGTGGGCTGCGGCGGACGCGATGAGGGCGGGGCCGATCAGGACGAGCGGCAGGGCTGCGCGAAGAGAGGCGCGAGAACGCGAGCGGGGCATGGGATGGTTCCGGTTGTCTGACGTCGGGGGATCGCGGTGATCGGGCGCGTCAGGCGGCCGGCGGGGCCCGGGCATGGGCGAGGGTGAAGGGCGGCGGCCGGGCGGTCCGGCTCCGGGCACCGGACCAGTCGGCGCGGGCCGCCTCACGATCAGGCCACGTGATCGCGGCCGAGAAGGGCGGCGGAAGGGCGGCGGGCGGGTGATGCGCAGCCGTGCAGCAGCCGGCGTGATGGGAGGCCGGAGCCGGGAGCCTGTCGTTCTCGGCGTCGGCGGAGAGAGCCTCTCCCGCGCCCGAGAAGCAGAGGAAGGCGGGGGCACCCGCGACGGGAAGGGCCGCGATGCCGCCGAGCAGGGCCTGAAGCACCAGCGCATAGAGGGCGGCCACGGCGGTCAGCCCGCGCAGGACGCGCGGCGCTCCTCCGGTCCGGTCGCGGCGTGGGTTCGGCATGGACATGAGCCTTACGCCGCTTCGCGCCGCTCCGGTAGAGGGACCGGCCGGCGCCATTCCGCCGCTCTTCTGCGCGCCGGCACGCCCGCTCGACACCTCCGCGGAAGCGTCTCCGGATCTCCTGGGATCTCTTGCTCGGGATCTCTTGCGCGTGCGCCGTCACACCCGGACGCCACAATATGGCCCGGAACGGCATGGCTTCTTAACCACGAGATCGCAACAACCGCGGCACGAGAACTTGGCCGAGACTTGGCTTTCACGCCCTGGTTTGGACACCGGAGCGTTCGAGCCGGGCGCCTTGGCCGGATTCACCGACCGCACCCTCCATCAGAGCCCGGATCGATGCTGCAGACCGCGCGCCACCCCCACTCCCGTCCCTTCGCTGCCGCTCTCCTGGGGGCGACCCTGCTCGCCGGCCCGGCGCTCGCGCGCGAGGCCGGCTTCGCCCAGGCCGAGTGGGCGCAGGATTACGCCGCGCCCACCACCATGCAGGTGCATCGCTCCTCGACGCCGATTCTCTCGCCCGACACCATCGCGGCGACCGAGGCGATGGTCGAGAAGTACCGCTCGATCGTCTCGCGCGGCGGCTGGCAGGCCGTGTCCGGCGCGGCGGGCCTGCGCATCGGCTCCCGCGGCCCGGCGGTGGCGGCGGTGCGCCAGCGCCTGATCGTCACCGGCGACCTCGACGCCACGGCCGGCGGCGCGGGCACCTACGATTCCTACGTCGCGGCCGGCGTGAAGCGCTTCCAGGCCCGGCACGGCCTTTCCCAGACCGGCCAGATGAGCCCGGCGACGCAGGCCGCCATGAACGTGCCCGCCGACGTGCGCCTGCGCCAGCTCGAGACCAACGTGATCCGCCTGCGCTCCTATTCGGGCGATCTCGGCCGGCGCTTCGTCATCACCAACATCCCCGCCGCGCTGGTGCAGACGGTGGAGAACGGACAGGTCGTGACGCTGCACGCCGCGGGTGTGGGCAAGATCGACCGTCAGTCGCCGATCATGAATGCCAAGGCGGTCGAGATCAATTTCAACCCGACCTGGACGGTCCCGGCCTCGATCGTGAGGAAGGACCTGATCCCGAAGATGCAGAAGGATCCGAACTACCTCACGGACAACAAGATCCGCATCCTTTCGGGCGGCCAGGAGATCTCGCCGCGGTCCGTGAACTGGAACTCGGACGAGGGCACCCGCTACACCTACCGCCAGGATTCGGGCGCCGACTTCAACTCCATGGGCGTCGTGCGCATCAACATCCCGAACCCGCACGGCGTGTTCATGCACGACACCAATTCCCGCGGCGTGTTCGGCGACGATTTCCGCTTCATCTCCTCGGGCTGCGTGCGCGTGCAGAACGTGCGCGAGTACATCACGTGGCTCCTGAAGGACACGCCCGGCTGGGACCGCGCCGCGGTCGAGCGCGCGGTGGAGAGCGGCCAGCGCATCGACGCGCGCATGACGCAGCCCGTGCCGGTCTACTGGACCTACATCACCGCCTGGGCGACCCCGGACGGCACGGTGCAGTTCCGCGACGACATCTACAAGCGCGACGGCGTGAACGTGCCCTCGACCATCGAGGCGCCGACTCCGGTCGCCAGCGCAGCCTCGACCCAGCCCGAGGTGTTCGAGCCGGGCGACGAGGGGAACTGAGAGCGCGCTCTCACACTGCGGCCTCGCCGGCATGACCGGCCGAGGCAGGCCGGAAAGAACACAGCCCCGGACCGGATTCGACATCCGGGCCGGGGCTGTGTTCATTTTGCCGGGGCCGGTTCGTGGGTGGTGAGAAGAAATCCGGCAGGCCCCATCGGCCGAAATTTTTTTCGGGAATTTTCGCCATCGGCGCGGGCCGGGCGGATTAAAGCCTTCAGGCAGACGTCAACGGTTTATGGTGCTCGATAGAACGCGCTCAAAACGCTCCGAGATCGTCGACCTGCTGGTGCCCTTGCGGCGCTACGCACGGTCATTGACGCGGGATTCGCTCAAGGCGGATGACCTCGTTCACGATACCATGGTTCGCGCCCTCGAATCGCGCGCGAACCTGAGGCCCGACACGAACCTGCGCACCTGGATGATGACGGTGCTGCATAACGTCTTCATCGACGAGCAGCGCCGCAAGCGGGTGGAGGCGCGCCACGCCGACGTGCTGGTCCAACTCTCCGAAGAGGTGGCTCCGCCGGCCCAGGAAGGGCAGGTGCGGCTGATGCAGATCCGCAAGGCCTTCGAGAGCCTGCCCGAGGAGCAGCGCGCCGCGCTTCACCTCGTGACGCTGGAAGGCATGGCCTATGCCGACGCGGCGGCAGTGCTGGGCATACCGATCGGCACCCTGATGTCGCGGCTCGGTCGCGGCCGGGCCGCCCTGCGCGCCTTCGAGGAAGGCAACCAGAAGGGCAAGGCGGGTTCTTCTTCCGACGACGGTCCCGAGCGCGGCCGTGCACATCTGCGCGTCGTCGGCGGGAATTGATGGGCCGGGCGAACCGTTAACACGATATCACCGGCGAGCGACGGGCTGGACGGTGGTAGGCAGGGCAGTCGGAGTGGGCTGATGGTCGATCCAGTCACGGAAACCGATCTTATCGCGTATGTCGATGGCGAACTCGATCCGATGCGTCGCGTCGAGGTCGAGGCGCATCTCGCGCGCAATCCCCAGGATGCGCTGCAGGTCATGGCCGATCTGCGCGACCGCGATGCCCTGCGCGAAGCCTTCCTGTCCGTGCCGAGCCTGCCGCCGGAGCGGCTGCGCGCGGGTGCGCGCCGGATCGATCGCGCCTTCGCGTGGCAGAGGGTTCGCTCTCGGCTGCGCCGGGCGGCGGCGGTCGTGGTGCTGGTCGGGGCGGGTTGGCTCGCCCACACCGAGAGCGGCAGCTTCGGCGTGCCCGGTTCCTTCGCCTCGCCGATCGATCCGTCGCTCGCCGAGGAGGCGAAGCAGGCCCGCGAGGCGGTCCAGATCCGTGCCCGCGCGACCAGCCAGCCCGTCGCCTCTGCCTATGACCCGGCCGATCTCGAGGCCGCGACCGGTGTCGATCTGCCGCCCCTGCCGGAAGGCTGGGTGGTCCGGGATGTGCAAATCTTCCCGAGCCGCAAGGGCACCGGGATCGAGGTGTCGATTCAATCGGCCGAGATCGGCGAGCTGGCCCTGTTTGCCAAGAACAGCAGCGGCTTGGCGCTGGCTGAGGGGGGCGAGCCGGTGGCCCGTTCGAGCGACGGGACGACCGCCTATTGGCGCAACGGCAGGACGGCCTACGCGCTGAGCGGCTCGCGTGACGATCCGGCTCTGCACGCCGCCGCCGCCCGGCTCGCCGCCATCCGGGAATAAGGCCGAGCCTCCCTATCAGACCTGCATCGAGGCCTATCGCGGCATTCCCGTTTTCCGCTTCGCCACGCCGCGCGAACGGAACATGGGCTGGCGCCGGTTCAACCCGAGCATCCGCTCGGAATTCGGGTCCTGGCTCGATCGCTTCGAGCCCGACCGCGTTCATGCCCATTGCGTGCAGCACCTGACCGCCAGTGTGGTCGAGGTGGTGCGGGCCGGAGGGAATTCCCTCCATCGTCACCGTTCACGACGTGTGGCGGATCTCGGACTGACAGTTCCTCATCGACGAGGATGGGCTGGTGCAGTTGCCGACGCCCGACATCCTCGCCGACGCGACGAGTCGCTCCGTCACCCCGACAGGCGCCATCGCGCGCGGACGCGGGCTGGCGCGGGTGCTCGACGCGGCGGCGACCGTCACGGCGGTGTCGAAGCCCTTCGCCGAGATCTATCGCAACGCGGGCTTTCCGCAGACGATCGCGATTCCGAACGGCGTCCCGCGCCTGACACCCGTCACGCGACACGAGAGTGAGACGGGCCACGTCCGCCTCTACGCCGAGATGGACGTGCTGCTCGCCCCCTCGCTCTGACCCGAGATTTTCGGGCTGGTGCGCGGGAGGCGCACGCGGCGGGATTGTGGGTCGTGGAAAGCCAGCTCGGCGCCATCGGCGAGGACATCGACGAGGGCGTCACCGGCTTCCGGGTCCATGTCGATTTTCGGAAGGGTTGTGCGCCGTGTTCCAGCGCATTGATGCCGATCCCAAACGGTTCCGTACGAGTCCACCGCCGCCTGCTTTTATCCGCGGCGGATCAGGATGAGGATCTGATCGCGCTCTACGACCGGCTGCTCGCGCCCTGAGGCGACAAGGCCCAATCGGTCCGGCGCCCCTCGCTCGACGTCTGAGCTAAGACCCATCGCCAGCCACAGAGTTTGGCGACCCCGGTAGGGCTCGAACCTACGACCTGCCGCTTAGAAGGCGGCTGCTCTATCCAGCTGAGCTACGGAGTCCGACGCCAGAAGGGCCAAAAGGCACGGGACTGGGCCGGGGTCAAGCCTCACTGCCGGCTCGTCCTTTCCCCTCCGAAAAGAGGCCGGAAGTCCAGGCTCACCAAGCCGGTCCGATGGCACGACTCTCATCGTCCTCGACAATCCTCCGACCGCGGTGAGGTGCAGCCGTTCGAGCGATCCTCCCTGCATCGCGCGGCAGGGGCCAGCGGCTTGCCGCGACGTCGCGGGAAGGCTGCGACGCGATTCGCGGCGGCGCGGACAAGACGATAGGAGAGCGCCCGAACACCGAGGCGGTGATGGCGAGGTTGGGGCCGGAAGCTGGCAACTTTCGGCATCCCACAGCAGAGCGGCACCAGCATGTGCCCCTGTCCAGATACGAGCCCAGAGCCGCCATGCGCAGACACGCAACAACACCCCGCTCGCAACAGGGCTCTGCAGATGGCGAGAACGCCGCCTGACAGCCTTTCTCGCGCTTTCCCGGTTTTTATCGATTGACGCGGAGTGTTGGGCTCCATATACCCATTTTCACCGACGGGGCGCCGCGGTCCACCGGTTGGTGGGTCGGGGGTTCTGTTGGTCTTCGGGATTGTTGGTGGAGCGGAGCTGATCCGGGTGACTGGATCGGGCGATCGCTGTCCTTC
>JAESFL010000858.1_pt1 | contig 15430 bp, 13 predicted proteins | sample 9269401 | NCBI WGS metagenome assembly JAESFL01 (sample SAMN14506025, study PRJNA617098) | algae metagenome | isolation source: Gloeocapsa sp. UFS-A4-WI-NPMV-4B04 and co-occurring heterotrophs from desert... | place: USA: Utah | collected 2006-10-01 | reverse complement strand
GGTCGTTGGTCTTGGACGCAACCTCGCGCAGCATCTGCGCGCCCATATTCTCGAACTTGTCCTTGAGCTCGATCTCCTTGGCGACGGTGACGCCGTCCTTGGTGATCCGCGGGCTGCCGAAGCTCTTGTCGAGCACGACGTTGCGGCCCTTGGGGCCGAGAGTGACCTTCACCGCATCGGCGAGGATGTCGACGCCGCGCATGATGCGCTCACGGGCGTCACGCGAAAAGCGTACGTCTTTCGCTGCCATGTTGCTGTGTTCCTTATTCTAGAGTGGAGTTGAGCAATGAATCAGCCGACGATCCCAAGGATGTCGGTTTCCTTCATGATGAGGAGGTCCTCGCCATTCACGCGAACCTCGGTGCCCGACCATTTGCCGAACAGGATCTTGTCGCCGGCCTTGACGTCGAGCGGCGTCACCTTGCCGTCCTCGGCCTTCGTACCGGTGCCAACGGCGATCACTTCGCCTTCCTGCGGCTTTTCCTTGGCGGTATCGGGGATGATGATGCCGCCGGCCGTTTTTTCTTCGGCCTCGACGCGGCGCACAAGCACCCGATCATGAAGCGGACGAAAATTCATGCGCGTTCCTTTCCTGTTGTGACGACAGCCCCCCGCGAAAGTGCGGAACTGATCGCTCATGTTGACCCTGTTAGCACTCACTCAGAGCGAGTGCCAATGGCCGCGATTTAAGGCATGTTCATCCTGGGTCAAGTCTCTTCGCACGTGATTTGACGCGTGATCGCTTGTGCCGCGCCGCGCCGACCGCATTTACAGCATGAGGCCGGTGGTCTAGCGACGGCACTTGCTTGGAGCGGTATTGAAATGCGGTTTGTCGGCAAGGTCTGGCGGGTTCTGGTGGGGGTCAAGGACGGGCTCGTCCTCCTCTTCATGCTGCTCTTTTTCGGCCTGCTATACGCAGCGCTTTCCGCCAGCCCCTATGCCGGAAGCGCCAGCGAAGGCGCGCTCGTGCTCGACCTCAAAGGATCGATCGTCGAGCAGCCGGCCGAGCCGGAGGCGTTCGGCTCGTTGGTGGGCGGAGCGCCGGTAATCCGCGAATACCGGCTGCGCGACGTCGTTCATTCGCTGAAGACGGCGGCCGGCGACGGCCGCGTGAAAGCGGTGGTTCTTGATCTCGACAGCTTCACGGGCGGCGGCCAGGCCGCCATCAGCGAGGTGGCAGCCGCCATCGCCGTCGTGCGCAAGGCCAACAAGCCAATACTCGCTTATGCAACGGGCTATAGCGATGATGCGTACCAGCTCGCCTCCCACGCCAGCGAGGTGTGGCTGAACCCGATGGGCGCGGTGCTGATCACCGGCCGAGGCGGTACCAACCTTTATTTCAAGGGCCTGCTCGACAAGCTCGGCGTCACCGCCAACGTCTATCGGGTCGGCGCCTACAAGGCGGCCGTGGAGCCTTTCACCCGCAGCGACATGTCGCCGGAATCGCGAGAAGCCAACCAGGCGCTTGCCGGGGCGCTCTGGGAACGCTGGCTCGACGAAGTGCGGCGCGCCCGGCCAAAGGCGCAGATCGTCGCTTACGCCATGACTCCGGTCGAGCGTTTCGCCGCGGCCAATGGCGACATGGCCAAGGCGGCGCTTGCCGCCGGTCTGGTCGACAAGCTTGGCGATCGGACTGCGTTCGGCAACCGCGTCCGGCAGATCGCCGACACCGACGATGCGTCCCTGCCGGGCAGCTACCGCGGCATCAAATATGAGGCATGGCTCAACGAAAATCCGGCTGCCACGGCAGGCGGCCAGATCGGCGTCGTCACCATTGCCGGGAACATCGTCGACGGCAATGGCGGTCCCGGCACGGCCGCCTCAGAGACGATCGTCAGGAGCCTGGAGAAGGGCTTGGCCAGGGGCAATTTGAAGGCGATCGTGTTGCGCATCGATTCGCCGGGCGGGTCCGTTCTCGCCTCCGAACGGATCCGGCAGGCGGTGCTCGAAGCCAAATCGCGCGGTCTTCCGATCGTCGCCTCGATGGGCTCGGTGGCAGCCAGTGGGGGCTATTGGGTGGCCATGCCCGCCGACCGCATCTTCGCGGAGCCGGAGACGATCACCGGCTCGATCGGCGTGTTCGGCATCTTGCCGAGCTTTGAAGGCACGCTGGCGAAGCTCGGCGTCGGCGCCGACGGCGTCCGCACGACGCCGCTGTCCGGCGAGCCGGATCTGCTCCGGGGTCCTTCGCCGGCGGCCGACCAGCTCATTCAGCTGAGCGTCGAGAATACCTACCGGCGTTTCATCGGTCTCGTCGGGGCGGCGCGCAAGCTTCCGCCCGAGCGCGTCCATCAGATCGCGCAGGGCCGCGTCTGGGACGGCGGCACGGCAAGGCAGCTCGGCCTCGTCGACGAATTCGGCTCGCTCGACGCAGCCGTGGCTTTTGCGGCCAAGCGCGCCGGAATCGATCCCGCCGCCGCGGGCCTGGTCTATCTCGAAAAGCAGCCCGATTTCTGGAATACGATGCTGGCCAGCTTCGCGGAGGACGAAGAGGATGGAACGGAGACCGCTTCGCGCGACGTGTTCAGCCAAGTCGCCGCCCGTCCGGAGCTGATGCTGATGCGAGCCCTGCACGATGCGCAGAAGATTCTGGCGGGTCCCGCGATCCAGGCGCGGTGTCTCCAATGTCCCGGCGCCGCCCTGCCTCTGCCCAGGAAGGAGCAATTTTCGCTTTCCACCTGGCTGGCAGGATTGCTCGCTCCGTGAGGCTGCGTGCTGCGACGTCGCAGGATGCCGCAGCCATCGCCGAGCTTTACGCGCCTTACGTTTCGGCGAGCACCGTGTCGTTCGAGATGGAACCGCCGAGCGCGGAGGCGATGCGGTCCCGGATCGAGGAGCGCTCGGATCTCTATCCCTGGATCGTCGCGGAGGACGAGGTCGGTCTCATTGCCGGCTATGCCTATGCAACCGCGTTCCGCCAGCGCCTGGCGTATCGCTTCACGGTGGAGACCTCCGTCTATGTAGGTCAGGACGCACAGGGCCAGGGGCTCGGCGCCCGCCTTTACCGCTCTCTGTTTGCGACGCTGGAAAGCCAAGGCTTCGCCCAGGCCATCGCCGCCATCACCCTGCCCAATGCGGCCAGCCTGCGCCTGCACGAGCGGCTGGGCTTCTCCCAGGCCGGACTTTATTCGAAGGTTGGCCACAAGTTCGGCAGCTGGCACGATGTGGCGATATGGCAGCGCCCCCTTGCGCCGATGCCGGAACTGCCGAGGGAGCCGCGTCCGCTTGCCGATGCGGGCCTGGTGCTGTGCTAGCGGCCGTAAGCCGGAAGCGCCCAGCCGTTGATGATTGCCCCGCCGCGGAGCGCGAAGCCTGCGGCGGCCGCAATCAGGCCGGCGAGACCCCCGCTCACCCCGGCCAGCGATAGCCCGACCATCGAGGCGGACGAGAGCGCGGCCGCGGTCACGTAAAGTTCGGACCGCATCAGGATGGACGGTTCACCCGCCAGAACGTCGCGGATGATGCCGCCCAGGCAGGCGGTGAGCACTCCCATGCCGATCGCGGGTACGGGAGCGACGCCGAACGTGAGCCCCTTTGCGGCCCCGTAAGTGGCATAGGCCGCAATCCCGGCCGCATCGAACCAGAGTATCGCCCTGCCACGCAGCCATCTCGCTGGCGTTGCCCAGACGAGCAGCGCCGCGGCCAGGCAGATGAGGAGCGTCAGATTCTGGTCGATCCAGAAGACCGGCGCGCCGATCAGCAGGTCCCGAGCGGTCCCGCCGCCCACGCCGGTGATGATTGCGAAGAAGATGAAGGTCACCAAAGTCTGTCGCTTGGCGGCCGCAAGCAATGCTCCGGAAGCGCCGAAGACGAATATGCCGGCAAGGTCCAGATATTGGAGCACCGGGCCCAGTGCGGCGGCGGCACCCTCGTTCATGGAGCTTTGCGCCTGCGAAGCGTCAGCGGCAGCAGGATGATCGCCATCAAGGTGGTGAGCAGAGTGAGGATTGCGAAGCCGATGGCCAACGGGTTGTGCGTATCCTCCCGCGTCTTCAGGTCCATGATGTGCAGCCCCCACATGAAGTCGTAGAGGCGCCACCAGCTTGTGCGGCGCGCAACGATCTCGCCGGTAGCGGCGCTGACGTAGAAGCGGGTGCCGTCGTCCAGGGTCACCCGCCAGGCCTCGATCTGGCGACGGAGATCGATGGGAGGGTCGTCGGCTTGGGTCCGGCTCACCGCCTTCACCCGCGCTTTGCCGGTATAGCGCGCCTCCACCAGCGTCCGGGCATCGGCGGCGCTGAGCTCAGGCAGGAGCCGCCCGGTCGCTGCGTCGGCGAGCCGCAACCCGCCGTCACGATAGCCGATGATCCACTTCGGCCCGTCGTGCCTCTGCTCCAGCGTGAGGGAAGTGACGGGCCGCGGGCCGATCTGCGGCGGCACGATCCTGGCGCCGAACGGAAGGGCCGGCGCTCCGCTGATCAGCCGCTCGCCTCTTACCTCCTCGATCGGGCGGGCGATCATGACGACCCCGCTGACCGTCCAGGCGAGCAGCGGCAGCCCGACCAGCCAGCCGAGCCAGATGTGGATGCGCCTGAGACCGCGGCGAAGCTTCATGCGCCCCCTCTACACGATTAGCGATCGGGCTTCCGGCAATCAGATGTGGATCGGCAGCCCCGTCACCGCCATCGCGGCTTCCTTCAGCGCCTCGGAGTGGGTCGGATGGGCATGGCAGGTGTAAGCGATGTCTTCCGATGTCGCGCCGAACTCCATGGCTTGCGCCGCCTGGGCGATCATCGTCCCGGCGGGAGAAGCAATGATGTGGACGCCGAGCACCCGGTCGGAGCGGGCGTCGGCGATCACCTTGACGAAGCCGTCCGTGTCGCGGTTGGTCTTGGCGCGGCTGTTCGCGAGCATCGGGAACTTGCCGATCTTGATGTCGATCCCTTCGGCGCGCAGATCCTCCTCGGTGCGGCCGACGGCCGCGATCTCGGGATAGGTGTAGACCACGCTCGGGATCACATCGTGATTGATGATGCCGACCTGACCGGCGATGATCTCGGCGACCGCCACGCCTTCATCCTCGGCCTTGTGCGCGAGCATTGGACCGGGAACGACGTCGCCGATGGCGTAGACGCCGGGAACGCCGGTGCGAAAATCGTGATCGACTTGTATCTGGCCCTTGTTGTTCACGTGCAGGCCCGCCGCTTCGAGGCCCAGGCCGTCGGTGTTCGGCCGCCGTCCGATCGCCACCAGCACGACATCCGCCTCGATCGTTTCGGCGGCGCCACCTTTTGACGGCTCGACGGTGAGGGTGACGCCGTTGTCCGAGCGATCGGCCTTGGTCACCTTGGTGCCGGTGCGCAGCTCGAAGCCCTGCTTCTTGAAGATCTTGGCCGATTCCTTGCGAACCTCGCCGTCCATGCCGGGCAGGATCTGGTCGAGATACTCGACCACGGTCACTTTGGCCCCGAGACGGAGCCACACCGAGCCAAGCTCAAGCCCGATCACGCCGCCGCCGATCACGACAAGGTGGTTCGGCACCTTCGGCAGCTCCAGCGCTCCGGTGGAATCGATGATCCGCTCCTGGTCGATTTCGACCCCGGGAAGCGGCGTCACCGACGAGCCGGTCGCGACCACGATGTTCTTCGCGCGATACTCCGTCCCCGCGACATCGATGCTGCCCGCTGAGGTGAAGCGGCCGCGCCCTTTGAGCCATGTCACCTTGTTCTTGCGGAACAGGAACTCGATGCCGCCGGTCAGGCCCTTCACCGCCTCGCGCCGGCCCGCATGCATCGTGTCCAGGTCGACTTCCACGGATCCAACCTTCACGCCCCATTTGGCAAGCGTCCCATGCGCCGCTTCCTGGAACAGCTCGGAGGCGTGAAGCAGCGCTTTGGAAGGAATGCAGCCGACGTTGAGACAAGTCCCGCCGAGCGTTTCGCGACTTTCGACGCAGGCGGTCTTCAGCCCCAGCTGCGCAGCCCGAATCGCCGCGACGTAGCCGCCGGGGCCGGAGCCGATCACGATGACGTCAAAGTCGAATTCAGCCATTAGGAACTCCGTTTGCCCTGAGCTTGTCGAAGGGCTGTTTTGTGTCTCCACCGCAGAAGAAGGGCAGGGCGTCGGCTGGCTCCGCCCGAACGGGGAAGGGGACTACAGGTCGATCAGCAGCCGGGTCGGATCTTCGATCGCTTCCTTCATGCGAACCAGGAAGGTCACGGCTTCGCGGCCGTCGACCAGCCGGTGGTCGTAGGACAGCGCAAGGTACATCATCGGCCGGGCCACGACCTGGCCGTTCTTCACCACCGGCCGCTCCTCGATCCTGTGCATTCCGAGCACCGCCGATTGCGGCGGGTTGATGATCGGCGTCGAAAGCAGCGAGCCGAACACGCCGCCGTTGGAGATGGTGAAGGTGCCGCCCTGCATCTCTTCCATCTTCAGCGTGCCGTCTTTCGCGCGGCGCCCGAAGTCGGCGATCGTTTTCTCGATATCCGCGAAGCTCAGCTTGTCGGCGTTGCGGATGACCGGAACGACGAGGCCGTTCGGTGCCGATACCGCCACCGACACGTCCACATAATCGTGATAAACGATCTCATCGCCTTCGATATAGGCGTTGACGGACGGTATATCGCGCGCGGCCAGAACCGCCGCCTTCACGAAAAATCCCATGAAGCCGAGGCGGATGCCGTGCTTCTTCTCGAACAGATCCTTGTAGCGGCCGCGGGCGTCGATGACGGCGGTCATGTCCACATCGTTGAAGGTGGTGAGCAACGCCGCCGTATTCTGGGCTTCCTTCAGCCGCCGCGCGATCGTCTGCCGCAGCCGCGTCATCCGCACCCGCTCCTCGCGCCGCTCGCCGGCGGCAGCCGGCGCGGCGGTGGCGGCGGGCGCGGCCGGCGCCGCAGCAGCCGTTGGCTGCGGCACGGCAGCCTCCTGGGCCTTCTCGGTGCGGGCAGCGGCCAGAACATCGTCCTTGGTCAGCCGCCCATCCTTGCCGGTGCCTTTGATCTTGGACGGATCCAGCCCGTGTTCGAGCACAACGCGGCGCACGGCCGGGGACAGGGTGAGACTTCCGGCCTCCCCGCCTTCACCCTCCTCGGCATGCGGCGCATGCGGATCGTCCTTCAGCGCCGGGCTTTCGCCGGCCCCGGCGGGATTGACGGGGCTGGCAAGCACGGCGGGCTGCGACGCTTCGGCCGAAGCGGGCGCACCCGCTCCGGCTTCGATCCGAGCGATCAGCGCGCCAACGGCGACGGTGTCGCCCTCGGAAACGACATGCTCGCTGAGAGTGCCGGCAACGGGCGAGGGCACTTCGACCGCGACCTTGTCGGTCTCCAGGCTGGCGATCGGTTCGTCCGCCTTGACCACATCACCCGGTGCCTTCAGCCACTGGCCGAGCGTCGCTTCGGTAATCGATTCCCCCAGCGTCGGAACGAGTATGTCGGTCGCCATAAATTCCCTTTTATCCCGCTCTGCGCTGCGGCTCGGCCTGTCTGCTATGGCCAAGCGCGTCGGCGATCAATGCTGCCTGCTCTTCTGCGTGCCGCTTGGCGAGGCCGGTGGCGGGTGAGGCGGAGGCCGCGCGGCCCGCATAGACCGGCCGCTTCGGCCGCGCGCCTGCGTCGACGAGGCATTGCTCGACCAAAGGCTCGGCGAAATTCCAATAGCCCTGGTTCTTCGGCTCTTCCTGCGCCCAGACGACTTCTTGGAGGTTCGTCATCCGCTTCAGCCGCACGATCAAAGGCTCGGTCGGGAACGGGTAGAGCTGCTCGATGCGGATCACCGCGATATCCCGATCGCCTTGTTTGTCCCGGGCCTCCATCAAATCATAGGCGACCTTGCCCGAGCAGAGCACGAGCCGCCTTACATCCTCGTCACGCGGCGCGTTGAGATCCGACAGGATCCGCATGAAGTGGCTATCGCCCGTAAAGTCGGCCGCGCTCGAGACCGCCAGCTTGTGCCGCAGCAGCGACTTGGGCGTCATGATGATCAGCGGCTTGCGGAAATCACGAAGCATCTGGCGGCGAAGGATGTGGAAGTAATTGGCCGGCGTCGTGCAGTTCGCCACCTGCATATTGTCCTCGGCGCAAAGCTGCAGGAAGCGCTCGGGACGTGCCGAGGAATGCTCCGGTCCTTGGCCTTCATAGCCGTGCGGAAGCAGCATCACGAGGCCGCTCGCCCGCAGCCACTTGGCTTCGCCTGATGAAATGAACTGATCAATGATCACTTGGGCGCCGTTCACGAAGTCGCCGAACTGCGCCTCCCAAAGCACGAGCGTGCGTGGATCGGCGATCGAATAGCCATATTCGAAGCCGAGCACGCCGAATTCGGACAGAGGACTGTCGCGCACTTCGAAGCGGGCGCCGCCGACATGGGTCAGCGGAATATATTTTCGCGCGTCCCGCTGATCGACCCAGACCGCGTGACGATGGCTGAACGTGCCGCGGCCGCTATCCTGTCCCGAGAGGCGAACATTGCAGCCTTGCTTCAGCAACGTGCCGAAAGCGAGAGCTTCGCCCGTCGCCCAATCAAACCCTTCGCCGCTGTCGAACATCTGCCGCTTGGCCTCGACGATGCGAGCCAAGGTCTTGTGGACCTCGAGATCGGGCGGGACGGCCGTCAGAGTTCGTCCGACGTCGTTCAGAAGATCTTCGTCGACCGCAGTGGAAGCATTGCGGCGGCCGCTCTCCGGGGTGTCAGGCTTGCCGAGGCCGGTCCATCGCCCTTCGAACCAATCGGCCTTGTTTGGGAGATAGGATTTGGCGGCTTCGAACTCGCCCTCTAAAAGGTTGGTGAACTGCGCGACCACGTCCTCCACCCACTTCGCGTCGATCACGCCTTCGCTCGCCAGACGCGCCGCGTAGATGTCGGAGATAGCGGGATGCTTGCGGATCTCGGCATACATGAGCGGCTGGGTGAAGCTCGGCTCGTCGCCCTCATTATGGCCGAAGCGGCGATAGCACCACATGTCGATCACGATGTCGCGCTTGAACTTCTGGCGATATTCGATGGCCAGCTTGCACGCGAAGGTGACGGCCTCCGGATCGTCGCCATTGACATGCAGGATCGGCGCCTGGACCGATTTGGCGATGTCGGAAGGGTAAGGCGAGGAGCGCGCGAATGCGGGCGAGGTGGTGAAGCCCACCTGGTTGTTGATCACGAAGTGAAGCGTGCCGCCGGTCGCATAGCCGGGAAGGCCGGAAAAACCGAAGCATTCGGCGACGATGCCCTGACCCGCAAATGCGGCATCTCCGTGCAGCAGCACGGGAAGCACCTCGCTCCCGTCCACGTCATCGCGCAGCGTCTGGATTCCCCGGACCTTGCCGAGCACGACCGGATCCACCGCCTCGAGGTGACTGGGGTTCGGGACCAGCGACATGTGGACCTTGATCCCGTCGAACTCACGGTCCGAGGAGGTGCCGAGATGGTATTTCACGTCGCCCGAGCCGCCGACATCGGCCGGATTGGCCGAGCCGCCGGCAAACTCGCTGAAGATCACCCGGTAGGGCTTGCCCATGACGTTGGCGAGCACGTTGAGGCGGCCGCGATGAGCCATGCCGAACACGATCTCGCGTACGCCATATTGGCCGCCATATTTGATCACGCTTTCCAGCGCCGGGATCATCGACTCCCCGCCGTCCAGGCCGAAGCGCTTAGTCCCCACATATTTGCGGGCGAGGAATTTCTCCCACTGCTCGGCTTCGATTACCTTCTGCAGGATCGATTTCTTGCCGAGTTCGGTGAAGTGGATCTCGGCGCTCTTGCCTTCCATCCGCTCCTGAAGGAAGCGGCGCTCCTCCAGGTCGTTGATGTGCATATATTCAAGGCCGACCTTGCCGCAGTAATTGGCGCGCAAGCATTCGACGAGCTCGCGGACCGTCGCATATTCGAAGCCCATCGTGCCGCCGAGATAGATCGGCCGGTCTTGCTCGTCCGGCGCGAAGCCATGGAATTCCGGCGTCAGATCGGCAGGCAGGTTGCGCTTGGAAAGACCGAGCGGGTCGAGGTCGGCAGCCAGATGCCCCCGCACCCGAAAAGTGCGGATCAGCATCATCGCCCGGATCGAATCCTGCGCGGCCTGGCGGATCTCGGCGTCCGACTTTCCGGCCGCGGCCGCCGCTTCCTTGGCCCCTTCCGCTACGTTGACTACCTGCTTCGCGGCGACCTTCTCGATCGCGCTGCGGGTCGGATCGAGGCCGGAATTGACCTCGTCGAGATCCATCACCGGCCAGTTGTCGCGAGCCCAGCTGGGACCTTGCTCCCGTTCGGTGTCGCCGAAGATATCCACGTGTCGTCGCCTTCTTGCGGTCAGCGCTGAGCAAACGCGCTGCTCGGTTCGTCTATCCCTCAGCCCTTGAGAAGCTGGGAAAGGGTCGTCCCTAGCTCAGATGGGCTTGGCGAAACGCGAATTCCAGCCCGCTCCATCGCTTCGATCTTGTCTTCGGCGCCGCCCTTGCCGCCGGAGACGATCGCCCCGGCATGGCCCATCCGGCGCCCCGGAGGCGCGGTGCGGCCGGCGATGAACCCGACGGTGGGCTTCATCCGCCCGCGCCTGGCTTCATCGGCCAGGAACTCCGCGGCTTCTTCCTCGGCCGAACCGCCAATCTCGCCGATCATGATGATGGACTTGGTTTGATCGTCGCCCAGGAACAGCTCGAGCACGTCGATGAAGTTGGTGCCGTTGACCGGATCGCCGCCGATGCCGACGGCGGTGGTTTGCCCAAGCCCCTCGTTGGTGGTCTGGAAAACCGCTTCGTAGGTCAGCGTGCCGGAGCGGCTGACGACGCCGACCGAGCCCTTCTTGAAGATGTTCCCCGGCATGATCCCGATCTTGCATTCGTTCGGGGTCAGGACGCCGGGGCAGTTCGGCCCGATGAGACGCGATTTGGATCCGGAAAGGGCCCGCTTCACCTTCACCATGTCGAGCACGGGAATGCCTTCGGTGATGCAGACGATCAGCGGCACCTCGGCATCGATCGCCTCCAGGATGGAATCCGCGGCGAAGGGCGGCGGCACGTAGATGACGCTCGCGTCGGCGCCGGTCGCTTCGACCGCCTCCAGGACCGTATTGAACACGGGAAGCCCGACATGGGTCTGTCCGCCCTTACCGGGGGTCACCCCGCCGACGACCTTGGTGCCGTAGGCGATCGCCTGTTCGGAGTGGAAGGTTCCCTGTGCGCCGGTAAAGCCCTGCGTGATCACTTTGGTGTTCGCGTTGACGAGGATGCTCATCCGAATTCCTTAGGCGAGGCTGCCGTCGATATTCTTGCAGGCGACGAGGAGCTCCTTCACCGCATCGACCGAAAGGTTGAAATTCTGCCGGCCGGTCTCGTCCAGCTCGATCTCGACGATGCGTTCCACCCCGCCTGCCCCGATCACGACGGGTACGCCGACGTAGAGGTCGTTCACCCCATATTGGCCGGTGAGGTAGGCGGCCGAGGGAAGCACCCGCTTCTTGTCCTTCAGATAGCTCTCGGCCATTTCCAGCGCGCTCGTCGCGGGGGCATAAAAGGCGGATCCGGTCTTCAGGAGCGCGACGATCTCGCCGCCGCCGCTGCGGGTACGCTGCACGATTGCATCGATCCGCTCCTGGCTGGACCAGCCCATCTTGATGAGGTCGGGGATCGGAATGCCGGCGACGGTGGAATATTGGACCACCGGGACCATTGTGTCGCCATGACCGCCGAGTACGAAGGCAGTGACGTCCTCGACCGATACGCCAAATTCCTCGGCAAGGAAGTGGCGGAAGCGCGCTGAATCGAGCACGCCCGCCATGCCGACGACGCGCTCGTGCGGCAGCCCGGAAAACTCGCGCAGCGCCCACACCATCGCGTCGAGCGGATTGGTGACGCAAATGACGAAACTTTCCGGCGCGTGCGTTTTGATGCCTTCGCCGACTGCCTTCATGACCTTGAGGTTGATCCCGAGAAGATCATCGCGGCTCATGCCCGGTTTGCGCGCCACACCGGCCGTGACGATGCAGACGTCGGCCCCGGCAATGTCGGCATAGTCGTTGGTGCCGATCAGCTTGGCGTCATAGCCCTCGACCGGCCCCGCCTGGGCAAGGTCCAAGGCCTTCCCCTGCGGAATGCCCTCGGCCACGTCGACCAGAATGACGTCGCCCAGCTCGCGGATGGCCGCGAGGTGAGCCAGCGTGCCGCCGATCATGCCGGCGCCGATAAGCGCGATTTTCTTGCGAGCCATGAAGCTCCTCCAGCCTTTCTATTGTCAAAGCGGGACCGGCCGCGGGGAGCAACCGAGGAAACGTGGCGCCCGCTTAGACCCGAAGACCTGAAGGGGCAACCGCCGAGCCGCTTTTTTAGCCTTCGCCGTGCCCGGCGGCGAGATAGGTCTCCGATTGCATCTCGATGAGGCGCGATGCCGTGCGTTCGAATTCAAAGGCACCGTCGCCCTGCCGATAGAGATCGGCGGGAGAGGCGTCGGCCGCGGCAAGCAGCTTCACCTTGCTCTCGTAAAGGGCGTCGATCAGGGTCACGAACCGTGCCGCCTCGTTGCGTTTCTCCGGACCAAGCTTGGGGATGCCGACCATCAGGAGGGTGTGGTAGCGGCGGGCGATCGCCAGATAGTCGGGCGCCCCGCGCGGCTCGCCGCACAGGCGTTTGAACGAGAAGACGGCGACGCCTTTGAGGCTCTTCGGCACATGAAGTGTCCGCCCGCCTTGTACCGGAATATCCTCGGCAGGAACGTGCGCACGATCCTCCGGCGGATAATCGGTGAGGCGGAAAAAGGCTTCGCTCAACGAGCGTGTCGCTTCGGGCCCGTTCGGAACGTACCAGGTCGGCATGCCGCCAAGTCGCTGGAGGCGATAATCGGTTGGGCCGTTGAGCGGCACCACGTCCAATCTGCGCTCGATGAGGTCGATAAAGGGGAGGAACAGTTCGCGGTTGAGGCCCCCCAAATAGAGATCCCGTGGCGGCCGGTTCGACGTGATGATGACGGTGACGCCGGCGTCGAGCAGCTGCGCGAAGAGCCGCGAGAGGATCATGGCGTCGGCTGCGTTGTTGATCACCATCTCGTCGAAAGCGAGCAGCCTTGCCTCCCGGGCAAGGGCCTGCGCAACCGGCGGGATGGGATCGCCGCTCTCCTTGACCCGCTCCACGCGCAGCCGCTCGTGCACCTCCAGCATGAACTCGTGAAAGTGAACCCGCCGCTTCGACGCCACGTCGATATTCTGGAAAGCGAGCTCCATGAGCATCGATTTGCCGCGCCCGACGCCACCCCACATGTAAGTGCCGCCGGGGGGAGAAGGAGGCTTTCGGGCAAGCCGCGCGAGCAACCCGCGCTTGGATTTTCTGGTCAGCTGGGACGCCAGCCGATCGAGCACGGCCACCGCTCTTTGCTGGTCCTCGTCGGGGGAAAGCTCGCCAGCCGCAAGCAGCCGCGCGTAGCAATCGGCAACCGCGCTCAACGTGGCTCGCCGCCCTTGCGGATCGTGCCGGCCCAGGAGGCGACGAGCGCTCCTTCCTGTTCGACGAGGCCCCGCATGAATGCAAGGCGCCGTGTTTCGCGGAGCAGCTCGACGCTCGTGTCCAGCGGTCGCCCCAATTGGCCGGCGCCCAGAAACTGGGTGGAAAGGTCCAGCGTCACCGCATGGGCGACATCGACGCCGGCAACATGCCCTCCTGCAAAGAGCGCCATGTCGATGAAGGTAAGGAGCGCGCCGCCGTGGACGGTGTCACCGAGGTTGCCGTGCAGCGTCGCGGGAAACATTCGGCAGCGCGCCCGCCCCGGCCCGTCCGCCTGTACGAGCAGCTTGCCCAGCGTCGCATTATAACGATCGTGGCCGCGCACTTCCCAGGTCCACCAGCCGGGATGCGCCAAATCCGGCTCGTGGCGGATGAGCGGGTGCATCGGCCGAGCCGCCGAGTCCCCCTCACCTCCCGCGAGGGGGAGGGGAGACATCAGACCGCGCGCTCCACCAGCAGCTTCTTGGTCTCGGCGATCGCTTTGGCGGGATTCAGCCCCTTCGGGCATACGTTCGCACAATTCATGATGGTGTGGCAGCGGTAAAGGCGGAACGGGTCTTCCAGTTCGTCCAGCCGTTCGCCGCTCATTTCGTCACGGCTGTCGGCCAGCCAGCGATAGGCCTGAAGCAGAATGGCAGGCCCCAGGAACCGATCCGAATTCCACCAATAGCTGGGGCAAGAGGAAGAGCAGCAGGCGCACAGAATGCACTCATAAAGACCGTCCAGCTTCGCCCGGTCCTCAGGGGATTGCAGCCTTTCCTTGCCGGACGGGTCCGGCGTGACCGTCTTCAGCCAGGGCTGGATAGAGGCATATTGCGCGAAGAAGTGGGTGAAGTCCGGCACGAGATCCTTCACCACGTCCATGTGCGGCAGCGGCGTGATCCGGATCTCGCCTTTATAATCCTCGATGGCGGTGGTGCAGGCGAGGCCGTTGCGGCCATTCATGTTCATCGAGCAGGAGCCGCAAATCCCTTCGCGGCAGGAGCGGCGAAAGGTGAGTGTCGGGTCGATGTCGTTCTTGATCCGCAGCAGCGCGTCCAGCACCATCGGTCCGGTGGCGTCCAGGTTCAACTGGTAGGTGTCGTAGCGCGGGTTCTCGCCCGTTTCTGGATCGTAGCGGTAGATCTTGAAGCTGCGAAGCCTGCCGGCACCTGCCGGATCCTTGAACTCGCGCCCCTTTGCTTTGATCTTGCTGTTCTTGGGAAGGGTGAATTCGGCCATGATTTGTCCTTTGCGGGCGGCGATAGCCAAATCGAAGCTGGATCGAAAGCCCCTCTGACGGAACGGCTATGGCTTTGATGCCGGACGGCCTGTAAGTGGAGCGGGCGGCAAGGAAGCGGGGTCGCGTGGCGCAGGCATCCGGAGCGATTGCGATCGCCAATTACGACTTCCGATCCAGCGGAACCGTGGCAAAATCCATTCAGATCGCCGCCGCCTGCCACGCGCAAGGGCTGCCGGTGGAATTATGGGCGATGGCGGCAACCGGGCCGCTCATCGAGCGCGTCCCGGCAGGAATCCCGATCATCGAGGTCTCCGGCCGAGCGCAGGCTTTCGGCAGCCGCGCGCTGGACCTGGTCCTGAAATCTCCGGCATTGGCGGTCGCCATTCGCCGCCACCGACCCTGCGTGCTGCTGAGCGGGGGCAATCACATCCACCTCACGGCGCGCTACGCGCTCGCCATGAGCGGGCTGAGGCGGTGCGTGCGCTTTGGTGTTCGCGCCAGCAACTCCTCGCAGCGTCCCAGCGGCCGGATCGGGCCCAACATACCGTTCGCGGACCGGCTGAAATTCTCCGGCGCCGACTTCGTGGTGGCGGTTTCGCGGGAGCTGACGGACGAGATCAGGGAAATGAACCCGCGGCTGGAAGTGGCCTGCATTCCCAATGGGGTGGATGTCGGTACGGTTGACCGGCTCAGCACCCAGCCGTTCCATCACCCGTTTCTTCAAGAAGCCGGGCGCGAGGGGAACCCGGTTATCGTCAGCCTTGGCCGCATCAGCCGCCAA
>JAESFL010000857.1_pt1 | contig 15443 bp, 26 predicted proteins | sample 9269401 | NCBI WGS metagenome assembly JAESFL01 (sample SAMN14506025, study PRJNA617098) | algae metagenome | isolation source: Gloeocapsa sp. UFS-A4-WI-NPMV-4B04 and co-occurring heterotrophs from desert... | place: USA: Utah | collected 2006-10-01 | reverse complement strand
CCGGCTCCTCGGCGAGCCGTGACGAGCGCAGATCGAGCGGCTTGAGGATGAGGCCGTCAAGGGCCTGCTTCAGCCCCGCCCCATAGGCATTCTCGACAGCCCGACGAGCCAGCAGGTACCCGACGTTCGAGTAGGAGAAGCTCGTGCCGGGTGGGAACAGGAGTCGTGTCGGCGGCACGCGTCGCAGGAGTTCATCGTCCAACCATGGCTTGTCCCCACGTTGAACGGCGGCCTGATACTCCGGGAGCGCACCATAGTCCTCGACGCCCGCGCGATGCTGGAGGAGGTGGCGGAGCGTGTAGGGCAGGCCGGACAGCGGCGCGTCGAGGTGGAGGCGGCCCTGCTCGGCCAATCGGAGGGCACAGGCCGCGATGAGGGTCTTGGTGAAGCTCCACCACAGCAGCATTGCGGTTGAGGCGTTCGCTTCGGGGTTGCCGGTCTCGTCCACGGCAGCAATCTGGATCATCATGGCATCTCCTGGAACGCGGACACCCAATCGCACGATTCCGGGTCTTGTGGGTGCCAATCGCGTTTGAAGCGGCAAGCGCCCAATTTGCATTCGCTGCGTGTCGAGAGCGCCTGCGGCGGGCGAACCACCTTGTTCTTTCTTCGCGAGGGAGAGGGAGGCCACCTCAGCGAATTTGCGTTGGCACCCGTGCCCTCGAATTCCGCAACACCTCGCATTCCGATGAGTTCTCGAATCCCGCCGCTCGGGCTCTGACGGGACCAGCGCGCCAGCGCTGTGTCGTGTCGAGAAGCCGAAAGCGGCACGCGGATCGCACCCGAGCGCTTCAGCGCGAGAGGGGCGAGCGGCGTCATAGTCCCTTTGTCTTCGCCCATGGGACCCCTTCTTCTGACCTGAATGACCTGGAATTCAGAGATCACGTGAAAGAGGGGTGCTCTCGTCGTGCCGACGCGCCGCACCCCGTCATGCCGAGGACGCCACCTGCTCACCCGCAGAGCGGGCTCGCGCTGCCGCCCTCGTCCTGTGGAGATGAATTTGGACTTCCAAGAACTCGATCTGGTATCGAGAATATTCCGTTCGCTCTTCTACTAAATAGACATGCAACGAACGCAATTTCGCGACTGCTTATTTCCATAGGTGTTATTTTGATCCGTGTTCTTACTGGCCCGCCCGGTTGCGGGAAGACTGAAGCTTTGCACGATACTATGCTGTCCTCGCCGGGGCGTTGGCTCCTGGCGCTCCCTCGAACCAATCTGATCGACGAACAAGCCGCTGCCCTGACGGTGAAGGCTCTGAAGGCGAGGCTACCGTTGACCGTCAAGGCGATCCACTCGGCCCAGACCAACAAAAAGGGCAAGGTGGCGCGGCGAATTCATGACGCCCTGACGGACCCCTCGTCGTCGGCAAACAACATCGTTCTGATCACTCACGAAGCCTTGCTCGATCTCGACCCAGTGCTCCTGCGGGGGTGGGGCGTTGCAGTCGATGAGGTGCCAGAGGGCAGCGTCATCTCCGGCACGATCAAGGCAGGAATCGGCTGGACAACCCTGTCACGTCTGTACCGCCTCATCCCCGTAGCCGAGGGGAGCATCTGGCATCGTGTCGTGCCGCGCGATGATGTCGATCTACCCACGACAGGTGCGATCATCAACGATGACAAAACGCTGATTCCATTCCACAAGGCAGCGCTCTCCCGCTCGCGGGCCATCTACGTGAACGTTCCCTCCTGGGACGAGGCGAAGGGCTCCAAGCGGACGATCCGCTGGTACTCCTGCTGGACACCCGAGGGATTGCTGGAGAACGCCGCCTCGGTGACCTTCGCGGGTGCCGGGGTGTTCAGCAGCCTCGTCTACCGTGCGGCCCAGCAAGCTCCGTCAGGTCCGATCCCCTTCGAGGTGATCGACATCAGCGCCCTGTCACCAAGGACGGCGCGTCCCACAGTCGTGATCCACTACTATACCCTGCACGCGGGCTCCACGTCATGGTGGGAGACGGCGGAGGGAAGCTGCTGCCTCGTCGCGATCTCCCGGTATCTGGAGAATAACCGCTTCGATGGTTACTGGTCGGGCAACGATGTCGTTCGCCCCTACTTCCGCCACCGCTTGAAGGGTGTCGAATGCCAACCGAAGGTCGCGGGTACCAACAGCCTGCGGCATCACACGGCCTGCATGTTCATCTTTAGCAGCAAGGTGCAAAGCGAGGATGATGCCATTTTGGAGGTGCTTGGCCTGGACCCTGACGACATCCGTCGCGCACGCGAGGACGAGGACCTCATCCAGTTCGTCCACAGGGGCATTCTGCGGAATGGCGACTTCGGAGGCACGTACGACATCCATCTCTACAGCCGCGATCAGGCGGAGCGTCTGAGGGACTACCTCGTTGAGAACGAGATCACCGACGACGTGCGCCTGATCGGAGTCGATTCAGCGGGCATCATGGAGGTAGAGCGTCCTGAACCAAAGGACCGCTCGCGCAAAGCGGCAACTGATCCGCAGGCCGTCCGGGCACGGGCGGAAGTGAAGCGGCAGAAGGCTTGCGAACGCAGTCAGCGGAATCGCGATCGTGACAAAGCGGCGAAGATCGCCAATGGGACCTACCAAGGACCGGGAGCCCCTCGGAAAGCCGCGTGATTGGGATGGCGGCGTTCGCCGACCACGAGTGCGCTGCCACCACCCCAGTCCGGGGCAGGCAGGGTCAGCATTTCACTGACATCGGTCAAGGACCTCACAGGACCACTGGCAGCGGGTTGTCGGCATCCTTGCGGCAGGACCATGTCGGCGTCGGCGGTCAGTGCATTGGTCCTCGGGTTCGTTGCGGCTCGATCGTGATCTTAATGTGTTGGTAACGACCTTGCTGCGGCCCGGCTTCAACGATGACGCTGGGCCGCAGAGCCTCCCAGTACATGACATGGCGCAGGTTGGAAGGCGTGATCGGCCTGACGCTGACCGGCCAGCGGTTTGCGAATGCGCCACAGAACTCGCTCTCGGTCACACTGCCAATACTGGCGATCCCACGGATGCAATCGTCCTCACTCAGCCAGCACCAGATACCAACCCCACGCCACCAACGGTATTGTCGGCGTCTGTAATCGACCACGTTTCGGATGGCAGTGCGCCAGCCGCTAAATTCGCCGATCCCGGCGAGGTTCGGCTCGATGGTGAGGGCGAACAGTCGTCCAGGATCGTGCGCGAGGATACGGCGGCTGATGTTCAAGGAGTAGCGCCACGCGCATGGCTCGCAGAATGTGCTGAGACAACGGCGTCGAGATGAACAGGCATAATTCATCTGATTATTTATTGACGCTGAGAACCATGATCTGCGATAAAGAGGTCGCTCCTAAGGAACGTTGGCAAATACGCTCTGCGTTTCGGTGTTGATAATTTCAGAACTACTTATATAATTCATCTAAAATAGAAAAGTTGATTTCCGTAATGTCCAATAACTACTTTATTTCGCCTATCGGTTTCTCAGATTCTATCTATCTCACCTATGACAACAGCCAGCCTTTTGCGAGTTTTGGACTCAAAAAGCTCGGTTCAGGACAACTCTCTATGAGCCTGCCATCCGCTCCTCCCGAGGATGGCCAGCCACGATCCCTGATCACCGAGTACCTGATGTTAGATTCGGATGGTGCAATCGGATCGAACCTCCTCACCTATCACTCCGGGCCATTGAGCAGGGATCGGAAGAGGCATCAGAGCGACCCTCGCTCACAGTACCATGCCTACCACATCGATGACAAAACAATGAGATGGAACCATACGGATGTTACATGGGATGGCAGGACCCTGCCCATGATCTATTGCAGCGCGCAGGCACCTCTTCCCCATCGCCTGCCGACGAACAATAATCAAGCAACGGCCTTGATGCATGCGCGAAGACAGGCACTCATTGAGCGTGGTGCTCGCCCTAATGAAATTTGGAACCTCTCTGACTGTATTGTCTACAACGATGCTTATATTGCCCTCAAACAGATGTGGAAGCCCTATGTTGACATCCCTGTGGCGAACTACAAGAACAGATTACATTTCATCCGGCAGGCGAGGCCGTTCTTCGGCAAGAGATGGTGGCATGTGACTTGGATCGACCGAGAATTCCGGTTGTATGCTGATGACATGAACGATCTGTTTTATGCCAAATTGGTGCTGCATAAGTGATCGTTGCCTGTGGTGGTACAAAGTCGAGGCGATGACTGTTGCAAGTCACGACGCAAATCCCGTCGAGATGTATGAACGAGGGTTGCTCGTGTGTGCAGCCCCCGACCTTGTTCTACTACCTGTCTGAAGCCGTGGCCCGAAGCTCACATTGGATCGACATCTTTCGTCGTGAGTTTCGGGCTCCAAGGCTGATACCGCTCCGCGTTGCTCCGGGCGCTGATCTCTCATACTGAGCGATGTGCGTCCCGAGCTTTAGGTCTGCGCCGCAAGAAGCCGGTGGACGCTCCTGACGCTAATCCCGAGTTCCTTGGCGATGGCCGTCTTCTTCACGCGCTGCGCATCCATCGCGCGCACCTGATCGGCCATGGCGCGAGCCGTGGGAGCCCGGCCCTTGTACTTCTTCTCGGCCTTGGCCTTGGCCACTCCCTCGCGCTGGCGCTCCAGCATCATCTCGCGCTCGAACTGCGCTACACTGGCAAGGACGTTGAGCATCAACTTGCCGGTGGGGTTTGCAGTATCCATGCCGATGTTAAGCACCCGAAGCTCGATACCCTTGGCAGCCAGACGGCTCTGGATGCGGCAGAAGTCAGCGACGCTGCGCGCGAGGCGGGTGAGATCGGTGACGATCAGTTCGTCGCCCTCTCGGCACCAGTCAATGGCGGCTTCCAGGGCGGGCCGTGGTCCGACTGACGAGGTCTGTTCAACGAAGAGCTTCTCGATCCCTGCCTGGGATAGCGCCCGCTTCTGCGCGGCAAGCCCGGCTTCCTGTTCGAGCGTTGATGTCCGGGCCAGCCCAACCTTCATGCAGTTCGTCTCCGCGCCATTGCAGCTTTAGAGATGGTGGCACGAGTCGGCCAAAGCACAATCAAAATGTCTGTGGCACGGCTGATCGGGGGTTTCGATCTCGGGTCGAGCGCGCCATTGGGGCAGGGTCCTGTGGCGCGCGAAGCCAGCCGTCATCAACAAGGCGGAGTTGCTGGGACCATGCGGATGCGAGGTAGGTTTCAAACGCGAACATCCCGGACTATGTCGTCAGCGTTCCAGCGATCGGACAAATCCCTTTTGGGCAGGGGGCCAGTTGGGGTAGCTTTGCTTGCCAGCAGCGAGGACAGCCATGAGCCATCCCACTCTTTGCAGGGCATTGACCCTCCTGACGGTCACGGTTCTCCCGGTCCTTGCACCCAGGGTGCAGGCCAGTGATCCCGCTTGGCAACCTGCGCGGCCTACCTGGGTTGCCGCCTGCAATGCGTGGCGTGTGCATATCGGCGACCTCATCGATCAGCACCGGATTGCTCAGGAGGTCGATGAAGCAACCCTCTCAGCGGCAGTTCGCTAGTTCATCGCAGCACGGGATACCTGCACCCCTGGTCGCTATGAGGTTGGGTTGCGGTTGTACGAATCCATCCCACTCGGACGAATTCAGCGATCGCTAAGGTAGGAGAAAGCCAGTCGGCGAAATGATCGACCGCCGATGTGACTGTCGTGGTGAGGACAACCCCGCGCTTCACGGCATCAGCCCTGGACCATATGCGACCGGAGAGGACGCCATGGCAGCCATCGGCGCTTACTTGGGCAGGAAGTGCGGGCATGCTCGCCGAGGGAGGTCGAGTCGCAACTGGTGAAGGAGCATGTTGTGCAGCGCCTAAGGTGACAACACCCGACTGGTCGGACGACTTCGGCAGACCGAGTACAGCCACAACCCTGCCATCTCCTCCGGGATCATGGACCCACTGAAGAGGTGGAAGGCCAAACGGCCCTCCTCAAAGAACACAGGCCAAGATTCCTGTGTCAGCTTGTACAGGGGCTGGTCCATGAGACGGTCGGAAGCGAGCATCTGCTGTCGTACACCGGACCCGATGCGCCCGGTGTTGCTGCGCGTGCTCTCGTCATAAACGTAGAAGGTTTTCTCGCCGATCAGACCCTTGATGACTTGCATTTCCTTCGTGAGGGTCCCACCCGCATGCCGGATAGTCTGTGTGCCACGTCGCGTCTCCGTGACGATGAACTCACGCTTTCCATCGTCAGACACATAGGTGATGAGGTCCGAGCGGCAGATTGCAGCTTCAGCGGCATTGCCGGGAGGCACTCCCGTGATAAGCACTGAGGCAACAGCCAAAACAACTATCGTTGCGCTATTGAGACCCATGCACCGGGGCAGCATAACAGTCTGATCTCGCGGAGTTTAGGCGGGGCTCGCCTCCAGCCAATCCCATGCTAACGGCTCCTCCGCCCGATCAAAATACCGGGTCTTGATCGGGAGCAGTGGCGTTGCCCACCGTACGACCCTCTCCATCCAGTTCGGCCCTCCCACGAGGGCATAGCGCTCGATCTGCTTGAGCCCCCGCATCTTCACCGACCACAGAGACTCGGCCCGGAGAGCCTCCAGGCTCACCCCGTCGAAATCAACCACACGGACGAGCACGCGCAAGCGTTCCTGGGCCGTGAGTGCCTCATCGAAGCGCGCGATGAGGTCCACCATATCCTGGCCTGAAATGCGACCATCGACCTCGAAGGCAACCACATCCGACCTTGTCGCCCCAAGCAGACGAATTGACCTTCGATCGGACAATCCCTCAGCCCCACTCAGGTCAGCGCTTATAGGAGGCTGTGAGACCCACGCCATCGCCTCTTCACGCTCAGATGGGCGAAATGACCGCACGTCCAAGAAGGGCAAGATGCGAGCTTGCACCTGAGCAACCACGCGCACCCATTCCTGGTTGCTCACCACAGCCACGCGGGAGAACCGATGCAGGTCGCGGAGCTTACTGAGGCTATAGGTCAGGTCTTTGGCAAACGCTCCGACTGCCATCCCTGTGATATCAACTTCAACCAGGACGCCGAGGCGGTCCTCCCGGTGCAAGCCCGCCTCAATCGCCTGGATGCCAACTTCAATGTCCTGCTCCTCCACCCGCCCGCTCACCCGCAAGGCAACAACATGGTCTGGAGCGTTGAGAACGTCGAGCATTGCGGTCTTCCTACGCTTCTGCCCACCACCGGGGAGCCTCCCACTGGTCACGGGGCGGGACAGGCCAAACGCCGGGCTGGAGACGAGACCCCTCTGGTGGGCTTACCTCACTGGATGTCCTTTGGTCGTTCCCCAGTCACGTTGAGGCGTGATACCAAGAAAAAGCGAAAGGTGGAACAGATGGGCTTCAGCTTGGGGCTTGTGCTTCTCGCGATCAGGCTGGCTCTGGTCTTCCTTGGCCGGGAACGGCGCGATGGCACCAGCATCAATTCGACGAGCAGCGCGGCTGCGAGGTCGCTCTACCCCGTCACCTGCCTCGGCTTCGTTGCGCTTGGTCTTGCCTTGATCATCTCAGGGCTGTGAGGTCTCGGAACCTGATTAACCCCGTCGCCCTCCCGCAAGCTGTGTGGTCGTCTGTTATCGCGGGAAGCCTCCTGTGGCTCCTCTTGAGCGCTCCTACCCAGGCGCAGGAGGGTGTCGATGGGTCCGCTGACAGCCTTGATCGCAACGACCGCGCGCTGCTGCTGTCCGTTCTCAAGACTCGCCTTCCTGACCCGCAATATGCTCGCTTTCGTGGCCTCGCGCGGCCAAGGCCGGGGGTTTATTGCGGCGAGGTGAGCACACGAGGTCAGGATGGAGAATACAGCGAGTTCGCTCGGTTCGCCGTTGAAACGAAGATAAGACAGGTCACCATCGTCCCTACGGCTGATCCGGCCCGTGCCGCGACAATCCTGCGGATGATCGACGATCGCTGTCGTCGGTAGCCCGCGACGCACGAACCAGAGAACAGGATCGACGCTCGGCTAACGCGCCTTACCCGCACCAGAATTGTGGGAAGAACAGCACCAGGACCGTGAATAACTCCAAGCCTCCCATCGACATCGCAAACGCCACTTCGCTGAATCCGGCAAAGTTGAGAAGTTGCCTGCCGGTCCAATGGTCGGCCCGAGCCCTGGTCCAACGTGGCGGGTTTTCTTCAGGTTTGAGCGCGCGGGGCTGGTCCGAACGACAAATATTACACTACACGCCCGCTTGGCGTCGCTTCAGCAGCACCCATACGACGCCGCCGATGATCGCAGCAGCCAAGAGAGCGAACAAACCGTAGATTATGCCACCCCCACTGCCGGTCGTGGCCGGTGCCGGGGTGGTGGTTGCCTGAGCAGAGGTACTCAGGCTCCACATCGTCACGAGGAGGAACGATACGGCTCGGGTCATCATTCAATCCTTGCAAGGTTGAAGCACGAGGGCTGCGGAGCAGGAGGGAGAGGCACACCCGTGCAGCCGTCAGACCCGTGCCCTGGCTGCGGGTTCACCCGTCGATGCCTCAGGGTCTTGCAGGGGTATCACATTGCTCCCCGCAGCGATCCCTGCGCGGTGCGCTGGTGTCTGGGGTAGCCGCTCAACCTCGACATGCCACGTCCTGTACTGGGAAGTGAAGCGAGCATCCATGAGAGCGCGCATCTGGGTAGTGGTGAGGTCCATCAACGTGGCATTGCGCCAACGACGCTTCATCTTCCGCTCGCCGGAGAGCGACAGGAAAGCAGGCACCTCCTCCTCAACCCGCAGCGTGATCTTGCCCGTGAGCGTCTTCTGAAAGTCAAACCGCCCGGTGAGTGCCATTCCATCCTCTACGTGCCGTTGTTGATCCTGCGAACTGGATGAATAAGCAGCGGCAGGCTTGAGCGTTCCGCGTCTACTCACAAGACTTTGTGAGGTACCAATCCGAGCCTCCTGCGGTGCTCATCATCCGAACGCGGGTCGGTATGGCCGTCTGCTATATGCTGAACTGACGATGGATCAGGGGGGTGCGACGAGCGCCAGCCGCGCAAGCTCTGACGCCATATGGCGGACTGCCTCCTCGTCGTACCCCGGAGCCCCAACCTGGGCAGGAGCCACATGGGTGAGCGTCGCGCGTTGGCCCTCGGGTGCCGAATGGATGTATCGTGGTCCTGTTGGTGTGAAGGTGACGATCAAGTCCCCTCCGACCTGCTCCAATCGGAAGTCATCGGGCTTTGGCTGATTCATTCTCCCACCTCCTCGGCATTCACGGACGGCGGCAGCAAGTCAACGCCATGACTTCGGGCCTGTTACGGTAGGCCCGAGGACAGTTGCGTCTTCGGGTACGTTACTGAGCTAAGTCTTTGCCATGCCAGCGCGACAAACTGCGCCGAAAAAGCAGTGGGTGGCGCGGTGGACAATCTATGGTTCAACCTCAGGTGACCGATGGGGGTGATGAGACGCAGAACGACTCCCCTGACGCCCGTCTGTGTCGATCGTGTCAGGCAGACCGGCATACCCCGCTTCGACCGCGTCAGATGCCTCAGACGTGGCAGGGAGCCGGGCAGGCTACGCATTCTCCTCAACCTGGGAGTAGGACCTGCCAATGGCCCTGCGACTCCTACTCACGGGCCTCAGCCAGACCCGGCTCGACAAAGCGGCGCTGGAAGTCGGCAGGGGCGTATTCCTGGCCATCAGCATCGATCAGTACGTCCCGGACGCCCTGATCCGCCGCGCGACGAGCCTGCTCCAGGGCTGACGCCGCCGAGTCACAGGTTCTGGAGACTGGTCCTGTCTCTCCTTGTCCAGTCACGATGAAGTACATGGCACCCTCCTGCTGGTGTTCTCGACTGTGCACGTGATCACGTTACAGAAAGCGCATGGGCAGATAGGGCCAGATCGGCTCGACAAGAGCCAAGAGGCCGATCTCAGGAACGGACGCCCGGTACAGCAGCCCGGCCCCGCCTGCGATCAGGATCAGGGGAATCGTCAGTCCTAAGGCAATCCATCCAGCGCGCTGGCGAGGGTTGTGCGGCATTCCGCTCTCTCCCCGCTTGATGATCTCATCCTCCTGGGGAGGTCGTCATCGGACGGTAACCTCGCTCCCATTGCGCTACGAGCCGAAGACCATCAACGCTATACCGAAGGCAATGAAGACGAGGCAGAAGACCGGGTAAATCATCATCAACCCGTCGCCGACACGAAGGATGCTGGAACCATCGGCTCTTTCCCGAGCAATGAACACACCGCCTGCGCCGAACAACAGGAGGGCAACTCCCAGCCCGAACATCATCAGTGTTCCCTCCGTGGTTTGTCGATGCCGAATCCGCTTGGCCCGTCGCCCCCATGCGGTTGCTGACCATGTGCGGCCCTCGCTGGCCGACAGCCTCCGTTAAGGCTGCTTGGCGATGCTCCTCGGCCTGCGCGGGGGAAGCGGTGGGGCTTTCTCGGCTGCAACGGAGCCTGTCGTCACCCAATCCAGGGGGGACCTGCCATGCACGCCTGGATGTATGCCTGCCGCCTCTTGATGGTGATCTGAAGAAGATCGACTGAGCGGGCTTGACGGGGCTTGAAGCGCTGACGGGCCTCAAAGGTACACACCTCGCGCTTGCCAGCACGGTCTTCGCTTGCACTGGCGGCGAGCGTCATCAAAAACAAGCCGCCGAGTAGCCCCGCCGCTCCGAACATCCACCTGCTGTCGCTCACGCCTGCACCTCATGGGAGTTCAAGCGACTGCCGGTAACCGCGTTCCCTGCCCAAGCTTCAAGATTCCAGGAGCAACGTACCTTCTCACGTGCAAGGCGGGTCACACCGGAGTAGCAAGCTCAGTCGCGCGGCGATGACCTCGAAACCTTTCGCACCAGCAATCCCACGCCTATGCTCGGTCGGCTCTGCTGGCCGGGAGGCGTAGCCGGACTTCCTCCCAGGCAACCTGATGATCGAAACCATATGAGTAGCGCAGCCGTAGGCCGCGTAGCCGAGGAGGAACAGGCATGCTCGATACCGGCCATTCTCCACGCCGCCGCCCATCGGCGCTGCGTGAACTCATCACAGGTGAGGCAGGCGGCGGTCTCGTGCTCATGGCCGTGGCCGTCTTGGCTCTGATCATCGCCAACTCGCCACTCGCACCTGCCTACTTCGGCGCACTCAAGACCTATGTTCTTGGCTTGAGCATCCTCCACTGGATCAACGATGCCCTGATGGCTGTGTTCTTCCTGCTCATCGGCTTGGAGGTGAAGCGCGAGTTGCTCGACGGGCAACTGTCCACATGGCCACGACGCGTACTGCCCGGCATCGCAGCAGCCGGTGGAATGGTCATCCCTGGCCTGATCTACGTCGCCTTGAACATTGACGAGGGGGAGAATGTTCGCGGGTGGGCTATCCCAGCCGCCACCGACATCGCCTTCGCTCTTGGTGTGCTGGCGCTCCTGGGCTCGCGGGTGCCGGTCTCGCTCAAGATATTCCTCACCGCACTTGCCATTCTCGACGACCTCTTGGCGATCATCATCATTGCCGTATTCTACACGGCAGACTTGTCGCTATCGTCTCTTGGGCTGGCGGCGGTCACGCTGGCCGTCCTTTTTGCTCTCAACCGCGCCGGGGTCGAGCGGCTGCTGCCTTACCTCGCTGTAGGAGCGGTGCTTTGGTACTTCGTCCTGCAATCTGGCATCCATGCCACACTTGCTGGTGTGGCGCTGGCCTTCATGATCCCGCTGAAAGCCTCACCGGGGCGTCCTGACGATCCTACCTCACCCCTGCACATCTTGGAGCATGCCCTCCACCCGTGGGTCGCATATGCGGTTGTGCCGATCTTTGGCTTTGCGAATGCGGGCGTGTCGCTGTCGGGCCTGAGTTGGGCGGTCCTATTGCAACCTCTTCCACTCGGCATTGCGGCAGGTCTCTTTGTAGGCAAGCAGGTAGGCGTCTTTCTCAGCACGTGGTTGACGGTGAAGCTCAACCTCGCGGACTGCCCTGAGGATGCCTCCTGGCCTCAGGTCTATGGCATTTCGTTGCTATGCGGAATTGGCTTCACGATGAGCCTGTTCATTGGGCTTCTCGCCTTCCCAACTTCGCCGGAGTTGCAAGATGCCGTGAAGGTAGGGGTGCTGCTCGGTTCGGTGCTCTCAGCCGTGGTGGGAACCGGGGTGCTCCTTCTGGCGAAGAGCGAGCGACGCCCACATCAAGCCCGCTCACCGGCTTAGGTGCAGGAGGAAGCCGCTCAAAGAGGCAAGAGATGCAACATAATCGGCAGCGCGGCATGGAACTCGTCAGAGTCAATCAAGACTCTCGCGGTGTTCAGTACCAAAGATACTGTTGGGAGCGCATTCAGTGCTTTCGGACACCTTCCCTCTCATCGATTTGCAATGCGATGCGGTCGGGCAGGCACGCGCTTGCTGGCGTGAGGGCCTGAACCCTAACGTGATAGGTCATCGCCAATGCGACATCGGTCCTCGATCATACGCAGGATCATTGCAACGCGGGTCGGATCGGTTGTGGGCGTAATGGTCACCTGCCGAATCTTGGTCTCCACCACAAAGCGGGAGAACTCGCGGTACTCACCGTCGCGGCCCTTGGTGCTCACCTCGCCGCAATAGACCCCCGGCTTCACTTGAACGATGCTTCGCACCAGCGCACTTGCCGGGTCTGGCAATCTCCGCTTCAGAACCGACAGCAGCAGTGCTCGCTCGCTGGAGTCGAAGCTCCTGTCAGACTCGTCTACGACCGTCTGTGCGGGAGCGGGGGCAGCCGACAGAAACGTTATAAGGCTCATGACCAGAGGACCCCATGTGGCAAGTGCTGGTCTCAGTGTGGTTATCAACGCTGCTGCTACCCTCTCGTGCACTGGAACACCGGTCCAATTCGCTGGCCTTCTTGAGGCAAGTCCACACCGTTCATTTAGGTTTCATCCGATTGTGAGGCCATACAGGAGGTCCGTCCAGGGCGCAGAGCCCTGGCTCGGCTGATTCAGTCGCGGCTGACGCCTACTGGCAAGTTGTGACGCGGTTGGTCCGTGAGTTGCGGTTGACGTACACACGGCGAGTGCGGGTCGTGCAGACCTCCCGATCCCGCAACCCACGTCCCACACGCCGCTCTGGCCTACGACGTTCCATGATGCGGCGCTCCACACGAGGCCGGTCTCGCTTAATCCTTACCCCACCCGGTCTGATTTGGAACCCAAACCCCTGCGCCTGGACTCGAACAGCCCCGAGGAAGGAGGCACCGACGAGGATCAGGGCAGCCGCTGAAGTCGTCAAAGTTCTTTCATGGTTGTCTATCCCTGCAACACGCCCACACGGCTGTGTGGACTGACTGGTCGGGCGTCCGGTTTACACCCTGACCGTGGTTCAGCGCGAGATACAGGCCGCGAACGTAAGAGCGAGCCGCACCGGCAGAGGTCCCCCAGCGCGGCTCTGAGACAACGATCTCCCACATGCACCGGAATTCAGAGCGCAGGCAGGAGGGATATGGGCCGTTTTGACATTACTGCCTGGGTGCCGTCGCTGGAGCGGTGGTGCTCGCCGTGCCGCGCTGCGCATTCGGGTTGTCGCGGAAGGTCGGAGCCTGGGTAAGCTGATCCTTCGTCATCGATAGCATGATCCGATCCGGCACCCCATCGTCCATGTCAGCCGCCGCCATGCTGGTTGTCGGTACAGGCGTTGGGCTCGTCCCCGCTGGAGCATTGGCCGACAAGTTCGTGTTAGCGTTTGCAGCCTCGGGGGCCGACGTCGTGGCGGGCGCGTCTGGTGTGTTCACCGAGCCGGTCCTGGTGGCATCCCTTTGCGCTGTGGGAGTGCTGCCTGCCATGAACTGGAGGGCCGTCATGGGGACGGCCACGTCCTTCTCACCAATCCCGAGGAAGCCGCCGACACCGATGATAACGGCGTGAGCCCGCCCGCTTTGGTCCATAAGCACGTCATTGATCTCGCCGATGCTCTCGTTGTTGGCTCCTGTCACACGTGTGCCGATGAACTTGGAGGCGCGGAACTGATCCTGAGGCCGTACCTCAACGAAGCTTGTTGCACTGCCCTGGCTCGGGATTATCGGAGCCGCCTGAGGCGAGGGCGAACTGGCCGGTGCAGGTGTGGTGTTTTGCGGCACAGCCGGAGCCGCAATAAGGGTTGAGCCCAGCAGGCCAAGAATCAAATGCCTCTTTAGCATGTACGTCCTCCTCGGGTTCGCGTTACACCAGCGCCAGGGAGAGAACGGGAGGATAGCACTTAGGTTCTGCTGCTCTGATGATGCTCAGCAGATTGTGAGATCGTCCTGTGTACAGCGCCTGACACCTATTTTCTGATCAGCGCTTAGAACAGGGGTGAGTTGCTCCTGGTTTGTTGATCGAAGAGTCACGGAACCCACTCGCTCTGATGGCTGTACTCTATAATGCAGAGTGATAGCCGCGCATCTGCCACAACCCCTCCGGTTCGGATTGGCGTGGCTGTATACTTCCGCTTGTTACTCTCCAGCATGGCTGCTCATGACGAGTGCAGCTTCGTGGACTGCACCAGTCCAGAGTATCGGGAATGGGTTTACGTGACGGCGGCATTTCCCCATCGAAGAGTCTGATCCGCACCTCGGGAGCACACCATGGGCGACACGGACAATGAGCGCCTGCGGGGTTTGGAGGCACAGATTGCTCAGCACTCTGAAGCTCTTCTTGTCATCCAGGACCAGTTGATCGAGGAGCGATCACGCAACGCGGCCCTCAAGCTGACGGTCTTCACACTCGTCGGAACTCTGATCCTGAACAAGAAGCTCAAGCTTGGTGACGTGCTGAACGGTCTGGCGGAAGCCGAACGACAGGCCGACCCGACCGACCCAATCCGTGCTGCCCTGGCCCATGAGGTGCAAGGGCTACGGTCGGAGTTGGGCCGGTTGCTTACTCCCACTCAGGGTTCACTCTCGCGGGGAGTGCTGGCGACCCTGCAACGGGGCCTCCGCAGCAGGAGGCACAGGGCTCTCCAAGATTAAGCGTGCCACATCAGAAATTTGAACGAGTGATGCTGTACGCTCAACAGCAACCGCAGAATAGATGCTGTTCTATTGATAAGAAGAAATATGAAGGTCACTGCTCCAGATGTCGTGATTGTGAGGCTCACGAAGGTTCATTGTCTATGGGACTGCCAACAATATGATCTCTACATCATAATCTTCTCATTTAATTCAGAGACGAGGGCGGACTATGGACATTTACCGCATCCAGTTCTGGCGCGGTCAGGAGCACATTTTCGACCTTGCAGATCATCGCAGCGGCAGCATCGAGGAGACGGGCGAGAGGATCACTGCTTTGCTTCGAACCATGATGGATGAGCACCATGAGGAGGATTGGACAGGGTGCTGGGTTGAGGTGACGACCTCAGGCGGAGAGCGGGTCCTTACGGTCCCGGTGCTGCCCACCATGAGCGCCATCGCGCGGCAGACCCGCCACTGAAGGAACCGATCAACGGTCCGATACTCACCCGAGCAGAGCGTGTACCGCAATGCTGAGGGTGCAGACGAGGCCGTTCAAGACCCTGTTATCCGATCGGTTTGCTGATCTTAGCGAGGACGTTCGTCATGACCAGAACCTTCGAACAGCAGG
>JAESFL010000856.1_pt1 | contig 15476 bp, 14 predicted proteins | sample 9269401 | NCBI WGS metagenome assembly JAESFL01 (sample SAMN14506025, study PRJNA617098) | algae metagenome | isolation source: Gloeocapsa sp. UFS-A4-WI-NPMV-4B04 and co-occurring heterotrophs from desert... | place: USA: Utah | collected 2006-10-01 | reverse complement strand
TAACCTGACGCAACTCCACACACCAGAGTTCGAGCATCTGCTCGATGGCCACACCCGTCATGGCAGCCTCCTGTGTCAGATCAGGAGATTATGAGCCCAAAACCGACAGGTGCAACTGTAGTGTTAGATCAGATCATCCAGACCAGCTGTAATACTAAGACAACCACGCGCCTGATGAAGAGGCAGGGCAGCCCGCCTAAGCGGCTAATCACTGATAAGCTCAGATCTTACGCTATCGCCCGTCGTCAGGCTATGCCGTCGGTAGAACACCGCTCGCGCAAGGGGCTCAACAACCACACGGAAAACTCGCATCTGCCGCTGCGCCGACAAGAGCGGGCGATGCAGGGCGTTCGCCGGCGATATCACATTAACGGCGAGTGCTGCCCTGTACTCGTCAATGAAAAACTCGCACCGAGGGAAATCAACGACTTGGGTCGTGCAGAAGCTGAGCTTGACGGGCAGCCCTACGGCTATACTCAGCTAATGCGGCATCCCCAAGCGTCCAAATATGACATTTCCTTTTGAAGACCCGCTCCAGCTAGGTGCGTGGCCCTCGCGCTTCGTTCTCAGAGGTGCCACTTACCTGCCATTATGAGCGTATCGCTCAATTTCTACGTCACCACGCTTGAGAACTACAGGTTGCTTATCACCATAATACTTCAATCATACGTTGAATTGGTTTCAGCTGAAGGAAGATAGCCTGGCGAACTGTAGGCTGGCACAATCGGGTCGGGAGGCGTCCATATTCATAGGAAACTTCGCTCCTGAATGTCAAAAAAGTATTGGAGCAAGCCTGGATTCGTGTTGGCACGTGTCGGCGCCGGAGATTACCGTCAGATGTAGCGAGAGCCGACATTCAGTCGGTCGATTGGGAGCGAGGGCCACTGCGGGCATCCGTATCGGCCTGGAGGAAACGGACATGGAGCCGGATCTCGAAGTCGTTCAGATAAGGCCTGGCGAGTCATTCGCCGCTTGGTCGCACGGCTACCCCTATCGCACTGTGCGCTGGCACTTCCATCCCGAATACGAACTGCATCAGGTCGTTGCCACCAAGGGCCGCTACTTCGTCGGTGACTTCATCGGCGCGTTCAATCCTGGCAACCTGGTGCTGACCGGACCAAACCTTCCGCACAACTGGGTGAGCGATGTTCCGAAGGACGCAATCGTTCCCTTACGCTGCCGCATCATCCAGTTTAGCGAGAGTTTCATCAGCGGTGCCATGACGGCGTTGCCCGAGCTCGCGGTCTTGGCGCCGGTTTTGGAGTCCTCTCGGCGCGGCGTGCTCTTTAGCGACGAAGTTAGCCGCGAGATTTCGCCTCTGATGGCTGAGGTGATGGATGCGCAGGGAGTGCGACGCATCGAATTGTTAATGACGATCGCCGGATTGTTGAGTCGGGCGAAAGGATCGCGACTACTGGCCAGCGCCAGCTACCTGCCTGACCCTTCCGGCTACATGTCGGCAGGAATCAACAAAGCGCTCGCCTATATTCGCGAGAACCTGACACGGCCGTTCAGCGAGGCTGATCTTGCGGCGATTGCCGGGCAGTCGACGAGCGGGTTCTCACGTACCTTTCGCCAGCACACCGGCATGTCCTTGGTGCAATACGTGAAACGTTTGCGCATCAATCTCGCATGCCAAGTTTTGATGAGTGACGAGCAGGCCTCGATCACCAGTATCTGCTACGAGGTCGGCTACAATAATCTGTCCAATTTCAACAGGCAGTTTCTGGCCCAGAAGGGCATGACGCCCTCTCAGTTCCGGCGTCTGCTGCTCGACAACATCAACTCGGCCAAGATCACACACGGAGGCGCCAAGAGACACCACACCAGCCATCGAGAGAACAGCCCGGCCGAACGAGGAGGCCTTCGACCAGAAGCACCCTGCTGAGGGCGCGCCAAGGGGCGGCATGTTCTATCAGCGACTGTCGACGAGACAGGCAGCCTGCCAACACTATAACAACGACTATTGGGAGAGAAACGAATGATCAAGTCTTTATGGAAACTCGGCGGCCTTACGGCGCTAACCCTGTCCCTGCTCGCCGGAACCGGCGTTGCCTTGGCCCAGAACGCAAAGGTGTCCAACGCCACAGTTGCTTTTCTGATGCCCGACCAAGCGTCCACGCGCTACGAAGAGCATGATTTTCCCGGCTTCAAGGCCGAGATGGGAAAGCTCTGCCCGACCTGTAAGGTCATCTATCAGAACGCCGACGCGAGCGCGTCACGCCAGCAGCAGCAGTTCAACTCTGCAGTTTCGCAGGGTGCGAAGGTGATCGTGCTTGATCCAGTGGACTCCGCCGCTGCCACTTCACTAGTCAAGCAGGCGCAGAGCCAGGGCATCAAGGTGATCGCCTATGACCGCCCAATCCCCGATGCGACCGCGGATTTCTACGTCTCCTTTGACAACCAAGCCATAGGCAAATCCATCGCAGAATCGCTGGTACAGCACCTGAAGAAATCGAATGTAACCGCCGCCAGCGGCACGGGCGTTCTGCAGATCAACGGCTCACCGACCGATGCGGCCGCCGGCCTGATCAAGAAGGGCATTCACGAGGGTCTCGACAACAGCGGCTATCCGATCCTGGCCGAATACGACACGCCCGAATGGGCTCCTCCAAAAGCTCAGCAATGGGCCAGCGGCCAGATCACCCGTTTCAACAAGAACATTCTTGGTGTTGTAGCTGCCAATGACGGCACGGCCGGCGGCGCCATCGCCGCGTTCAAGGCCGCCGGTATGAATCCGGTCCCGCCGATCACCGGCAATGATGCGACGATCGCGGCCCTTCAGCTCATCATCGCTGGCGACCAGTACAACACGATCTCCAAGCCCAGCGAGATCGTGGCAGCGGCCGCCGCCAACGTCGCTGTCCAGCTTCTGGCTGGCGAAACGCCAAAGGCTGAGACGACGCTCTTCAATACGCCCTCCAAGCTCTTCGTCCCTGCGGTGGTTACGGCTGAGAACCTGAAGGCGGAGATCATCGACAAGAAGATCAATACCGCCGACCAGCTCTGCTCCGGCCGTTACGCCGAAGGCTGCAAGAAGCTGGGCATCATCCAATAACTCGCAAACTCCGTCTGGCCGCTTCGGCGGCCAGACGTCAGTCAAGGCGTCTTCCCGATGCTTCAAGGATCATGGAAGCGATGGACAGAACCCAAGGGCAACACGACGAGCGCGAACTCGTGCTCAGCCTGCATGCCATTTCGAAGAATTTCGGTGCCGTATCGGCTTTGACGGATATCAATCTGGACGTGCACGCGGGCGAGGTCGTGGCGCTCGTTGGCGACAACGGAGCCGGCAAGTCGACGCTGGTCAAGATCCTTGCTGGCGTTCATGCTCCGAGTTCGGGCTCGATCACCTTCCGCGGCAAGCCGGTGACGCTTGCCGACCCAGCTACCGCACTCGAACTTGGCATTGCCACGGTGTTTCAGGATCTCGCGCTGTGCGAAAACCTTGATGTAGTCGCCAATATCTTTCTCGGGCGGGAACTCAGCCCTTACCGGCTCGATGAAGTGTCCATGGAGCTGAAGGCTTGGACCTTGCTCAATGAATTGTCCGCCCGCCTCCCCAGCGTACGCGAGCCGGTGGCCTCCCTCTCCGGCGGGCAACGCCAGACTGTCGCCATTGCGCGCTCCCTGCTGCTCGAACCCAAGCTCATCCTCCTTGATGAGCCCACCGCCGCCCTCGGCGTCGCCCAGACCGCTGAGGTGCTCGACCTGATCGAGCGCGTGCGAGACCGCGGGCTCGGGGTGATCATGATCAGCCACAACATGGAGGACGTGCGCGCCGTCGCAGATCGCATCGTCGTGCTCCGGCTCGGTCGGAACAATGGTGTCTTTGAACCTGACGCTTCCAATCAGGAACTCGTCAGCGCCATCACCGGCGCGAGCACAAATGCTGTATCGCGCCGGATCAGCCGGCGTCAGGCGCAAAGTGGACACACCCCAGCACCGGAGGGACGCCGTTGACCAAGACCGCGGAGCAGAGTGTGCAGGCGGCGCCAATGCTCGACCGCCGAGACGAGCGTGTGAAGCATGCACAAGGGATTGGCGGCTCGATTCACGCCTTCCTGGACAGAGTCCGCGCGGGCGATCTCGGCTCGCTCCCGGTCGTGGTCGGTCTTGCGATCATCTGGACAGTTTTCCAGAGCCTCAATCCGGTCTTCCTGGCCCCCAACAATCTCGTTAACCTCCTGTTCGACAGCGCGACCGTCGGCGTGATCGCACTTGGTATCGTCTGCATTCTGATCGTCGGAGAAATCGATCTGTCGGTGGGGTCGGTCAGCGGCTTCGCCTCCGCGGTGGTTGGCGTGCTGTGGGTAAACCAGGGCTGGCCGGTCGCAGCTGCCATCCTCGCTGCGGTCGCTTTCGGTGCCTTGATCGGCGCGGTCTATGCTGTCCTGTTCAACCGCTTCGGCATGCCGAGCTTCGTCGCCACCCTGGCTGGCCTTTTGTCGATCCTCGGCCTCCAGCTCTATCTCCTCGGCTCAACCGGCTCGATCAATCTCCCTTACGGCTCGCCACTGGTCGAGTTCGGGCAATTGCTTGTTATGCCTGACCCGGTGTCGTACGCGCTGGCTGCCCTCCCGGGCATCGTGATGTTCGTGCTGGGCTATCGCACAGCGACGCGCCGCCGCGACGCCGGGCTGTCGGCCCAGCCGATGGCAAGCTTGCTGCTGCGATCCGTCTTCATCACCTTCGTGCTGGAACTCATCGTCTATTATCTTAATCTCGACCGCGGCATTCCATGGATGTTCGGCCTGTTCGTCGGGCTTGTCGTGGCGTTGAATTATGCGCTGACACGGACCAAATGGGGCCGCCAGATGCTAGCCGTGGGCGGCAACCGCGAGGCTGCTCGCCGCGCAGGCATCAATGTCCGTTTCATCTATCTGAGCGCGTTTATGCTCTGCTCCGGGCTTGCCGCGGCCGGTGGTATTCTCTCGGCCGCGCGCCTGGCTTCCGCGAGCCAGCAGGCGGGCACCGGCGATGTCAACCTGAACGCCATTGCCGCAGCTGTCATCGGTGGAACCAGTCTTTTCGGAGGACGAGGCAGCGCCTATTCCGCCCTGCTCGGCATTATCGTCATTCAGTCGATCGCCAGTGGCTTGACGCTGCTCGATCTCTCCTCATCACTTCGGTACATGATCACCGGTGCTGTGCTTGCCATTGCAGTCATTGTCGACTCGTTGGCACGCCGCTCGCGCGCCTCCCATGGCCGGGCCTAAACCAACCAAGCAAAAAGGGAAAGCTATGGGCGAGAAGTTGTCCGGGAAAGTTGCAGCAATCACCGGGGCCGCCTCAGGCATTGGTCTCGAGTGCTCCAGAACTCTGCTGTCCGAAGGCGCTCGCGTGGTGCTGATCGACCGCGACGAGAAAGCGTTGGAAACCGCGTGCGCGGATCTCGGGCCTCAGGCCATTCCCCTGCGCCTCGATGTGACGGATCCGACCAGCGTGTCCCACATGATGCCCCAGATCCTCGAACGGACGGGGCAGCTCGATATCTTCCACGCCAATGCGGGATCTTATATCGGCGGTGAGATCCTTAAGGGCGATCCCGATGCCTGGGACCGCATGCTGAATCTCAACGTCAACGCCACATTCCGGTCAATCCATGCTGTGCTGCCTCATATGGTGGAACGCAAGATCGGAGATATCATCGTTACAAGTTCCATCGCTGGTCTGGTCCCCGTGGTTTGGGAGCCGGTCTACACGGCTTCCAAGCACGCCGTGCAGGCCTTCGTGCATACGGTGCGGCGGCAGGTCGCCCCGCATGGGCTACGCGTCGGCGCGGTTGCGCCCGGCCCTGTGGTCACGGCCCTCATCAAGGATTGGCCCAAGGAAAAGCTTGATGCGGAGTTGGCCGCGGGTGGCCTGATGCAGCCCATTGAAGTGGCCGAAGCCGTCCTGTTCATGCTGACGAGACCGCGGAACGTCACAATTCGCGACCTCGTCATCCTGCCGCAGAGCAATGATCTTTAAGGCTTATCGGGTGCGCGGCGGGCGTCGCTGTCATCTCTCTGGTATCATTTGGATAATTGACTGCCATGGCAAAGCACTTTCTCGGCATCGACGTTGGCACCGGCAGCGCGCGAGCCGGTGTCTTCGACGAGCGCGGAACTCTGCTGGCTTCGGCCAAGGCCGACATCATGCTGTGGCACGAGGCTGGCGGCATCGTGGAGCAGTCGAGCAATGATATCTGGCGCGCCGTCTGCGCATGCGTGCGCGAGGCTGTGCGCCATGCTGGTATTCCTCCGAAGTCGGTTGCAGGCGTCGGCTTCGATGCGACCTGCTCTCTCGTCGTATTGGGACCGGACGGTAAGCCTTTGCCCGTCGGCCCGTCCGGCAATCACGAGCGCAACATCATCGTCTGGATGGATCATCGTGCGACGGAACAGGCGCGCTGGATCAGCAGCACAGGCGAAACAGTCCTGAACTACGTCGGCGGCGCCATCTCCCCCGAGATGGAAACACCCAAGCTACTGTGGCTGGCCGAGAACATGCCCGAGACCTTCGCGGCCGCATGGCAGTTCATGGACTTGGCCGATTTTCTGACCTGGAGGGCCACAGGAAATCTCACGCGCTCCGCCTGCACCGTAACGTGCAAATGGACCTACATGGCGCATGAGAACCGCTGGGATGCTGGCTACTTCAGAGCCGTGGGGCTTGGCATTCTGGCCGATGAAGGCTTCCGCCGTATCGGCATTGAAATCGTTCCGGGCGGAACCCGGGTCGGCGGCCTGACCCCTCAGGCGGCAGACGATATGGGCCTGGAGCCCGGAACACCCGTCGCGGCCGGTCTGATCGATGCTCATGCTGGTGGCGTAGGAACGGTTGGCGCACGTGGCGATGCCGGCAGTATTCTCACCCGCATGGCTTATGTGTTCGGCACCTCCGCCTGCACGATGTCAACGACGGCGGAGCCCACTTTTGTCCAGGGTGTATGGGGTCCCTACCACTCGGCCATGGTACCCGGCCTCTGGCTCAATGAAGGCGGCCAATCGGCGGCCGGTGCGGCTCTCGATCATCTGGTGCGGATGCATCCGGCTTCGAAAGAAGTGGAGGCAATCGCCCGGGACAATGGCGTGAGCCTCAGCCAGTGGCTGTCGTCGGAGGCGGAGAAACGCGGCGGCGCGCCGGCAGCCCCCGATCTCGTGGGAGGCCTGCATGTCGTTCCCGAATTCCTAGGAAATCGGGCTCCGTTCGCTGATCCGGATGCGCGTGGCCTGATCGCTGGACTTGGCATGGAGGCGGGTCTTGATAGCCTCGTGGCGCTCTACCTGGCCGGCCTCTGCGGACTGGGCTACGGGGCCCGTCAGATCTTGCAGGCGCAGCATGTGAAGGGCATCACGATCGACACGATTGTCGTCAGCGGCGGAGCGGGCCAAAGCCTGCTTGTGCGGCAGATCCTTGCCGATAGCACGGGCAAGCTCGTTGCAGCCACGACGTCCCAAGAGCCTGTGCTCCTTGGTTCAGCGATCCTCGGCGCCGTCGCCTCGGGGCAGTATTCAGATCTCGCACAAGCCATGCTGTCAATGTCGGAGATGGGCGAGACCTATCGTCCGAATCCGGCATTACTTGACTGGCATCAAAAGCGGTTCAAGGCATTCGAAATGCTTCAGCAGACCGCGAGAGCCATCCGGTCCATGACCTGATGAGCCTAGGCGGCTGGCGGAACCGTCATGCGTGAGGAATTCCATAGGAGCTGAGACAAAACACTTGGTTTTCCCACATGCGGGCCGCCCACCACCAAACTTTTTCACCAGAGCAACTGAGACAATCTAGCGATTTGCTGAAATTTTAAGACAATCGGAAAGCGGGCCCCATGAATTTCGGGTAGGCCGATTATGGAACTGTTGATGCGTTACACTGCTGACCATATAGCGGATTACGCCGAGTCACCCCTTGCGGCCTTCTCTTCGTGGATGCCTTGGGAGTTGACGGCACAAGCCGCTCAAGCCGTCGAGCAACTCCTACCCGGCCTTGATGCAGAGTATGAGGTCTCCGGAACCGTCGCTGTCCATCCCCTCAGAGAGCGCTTGGGCGTCCTCCACTTATGGCCGGCGCAAGTCGAGGCGTTCGGTGTGAATGAGAGGTGGGGGCGTGAGCGTTGTTCCTGACACGAGTCACTCTCATACGGACGCTTCGAGAGCAGCAAGAGACAGGCAAACCGTTTGCACAGTAATTTCGCAAAACGGGACGTTATAGAGCGGTGGCATGGGAGCAGATATGCGTTGTCCTGCCAGGAGCCAGTGCAGCGCCGCGTTTGTCTCAATTACTCTGACATCTCTTATTTGCTGAGCAACCGCCCAATGCGTCGCACCTAAGCATCCCATATCAAGGCCGAGAATATCCGGGCGTCACGCCGTCCACCTGAATCTGCCGGAGGCGACCGAATGCTTCCGCCATGGTGGCTCGGAGCCTGCGATGCGTCTCTGACCCGACATGGAACCCGTCCACCGGGCTGACCTCGAGGAGCGATCCTGCATCAAGGAACTCCACTTCCCATCCTTGGGTAGCGCCGGATGGTGAAGCGACACCTCGCGCCGCTGAAATCGAACCGGATGGTCCATCGCAACCAAGATCCTCGGTGACAATCCTCATCACGATCTCAGGTCGCGATATCGTGCCTCGCTCGCAACGCCAGATCTGGGCGATCGGTCGTGATCTGGCGAACAGGCTGGCTCAACCAGTAGTGAAGATCCGCGTCATCGTTCGGCACCCAGGCGCCGATCCGCTCCGCCCCGAACGCTGCGGAAAATCGCTGCAGGGTGTGGATCAGCAGAGATTTTTCAACCGCCACGTAGATGCCGGGAATTGCCCTGAGACGATCAACCGCTCGGTCCAACCCTCCCAGCATTTCGGAGGAACGCCGGTCAATGGAAGCGAGCACCGGAACTGCCGGATCGAGCCCCCGAACGATCTCAAGCACCTCCAGCATGAAGCAGGTCAGGATCGCTCTTTTCTCGAGTCCATAGCGGCAAATGGCCTCCAAAACCTTGGCCTCCATACCGGCATAGGCGCTTCCCATTGAGTCGGTCTTCATCTCGATATGAAGTTCGAGCGAGCTGTCGCCGAGCACTTCAAGAACTTGGTCGAGGCTCGGGACCCCCTCCGTGCTGTCGCGCAGCGTCGTCGCCTGGAGTTCGGCTAAGGTCCGAGCTACCACTGGCCCCGATCCTGCCGTCGTCCGCTCGAGTGTCGGATCGTGAATGACCGCAAGCTGTCCATCTGACGTCATATGCACGTCGAACTCTACCCCCTCGACGCCCAACTTGGTGAGCCTCCGGAAGCCCTCCAGGCTGTTCTCAGGCCACAGATTCCGTGCCCCGCGATGACCGATGATCATGACCATGAGACCGCCCTATTTGCTGCTATCCACGAGGCCGCGCACGAACCACCGCTGCATGACGAGAACCACCAGAACAGGCGGGAGCATCGCCAGGAGCGCACCGCTCATTGCCACGTTCCAGGCTGGCTCCGTGTCAGAGCGCGGGATGAGGTGCTTCACACCTATGACGGCTGTGGCCATATCCTTGTCGGTCGTAAAGAGCAACGGCCAGAGATACTGATTCCAGCCGTAGAGGAACAGGATAATCGACAAGGCGATGATGTTGGAGCGCGAGAGCGGCAGCAGGATGGTCCAGAAGAAGCGCATGGCCGAAGCGCCGTCGAGCCGAGCCGCCTCAAGAAGCTCTTCGGGAACAGTGAGGAAGAACTGCCGGAACAGAAATGTGGCGGATGCAGAGGCGATCAACGGCAGGATGAGGCCCTGATAGGTGTTCAACATATTCCATTCGAGTGCGATTTCGATCCGGTTGCCAGAGATCCACTCCCAAAGCCCCTGTATGTAAAAGAGGTCGATCAGCCACTGGATCGGCAGGGCTGCATTCGCGACCGCCTCGTAAGTCGGGACGATCCGCACCTCCACGGGCAGCATCAGCGACGTGAAGATCAACCAGAAGGCCAGCATGCGGAACCGGAACCGGAAATAGGTGATGGCGAAAGCGGACAGAAGCGAGATCGCCACTTTTCCGATCGTAATTCCCACCGCGACGATGAGCGAGTTCACGAGCAACTGACCAAAGTCAACCTTCGTCCAGGCGGTCGCTAGGTTCTCCAGGAAATGACCGCCTGGGAGCCACGGCATTGGGACCTGCTGCACCTCCTCCATCGTCAGGGACCCTGCGATGAAAGCGAAGTAGAGCGGCATGCATACGAGGATGATCCCGCCGATGAGGAGCAGGTGGCAGATCGCTGTGAGAATGGGGGAACGTTCAACCATGGTCAGATGCTGTAGTTGACCTTACGTTCAATGTACTTGAACTGCAGAAGGGTCAGGAGAAGCGCGAAGGTCATCAGCAGGACCGATTGGGCGGCCGATGAACCGAGATCGAGATTGATGAAGCCGTCCTGATAGACCTTGTAGACCAGAATGTTCGTCGCTCCTGCCGGGCCGCCGCGGGTGACCGCGTCGATGATGGCGAAGGTCTCGAAGAATCCGTAGACGAAGTTCATGGTTGTAAGGAAGAAGAGCGTCGGCCCGAGCAGCGGCAGCGCAATTTGGAAGAAGCGCTTGATCGGTCCCGCGCCGTCGACGGCGGCTGCCTCCATCAGGGATCTCGGCACGGCGAGCAGGCCTGCGACGAGGAAGATGTAGTCATAGCAGATGTGCTTCCAAGACGCCGCGAGGACCACGAGCAGCATCGCGTCATGACCGTTACGGTTCGGATCCCATGCGATGCCCAGCGACTTGATGAAGAATGCGACAGGGCCAACCGTGGGATTGAACAGGAACGCCCACATGACACCTGCGATGACAGGCGCGATCGCATACGGCAGAAGGATGACGCCCTTGTAGGCGGCCTGGAAGCGCACCACCCGGTCCGTCGCGAAAGCTAGGACCAGCGCCACAACGATCGTCACCAGGTTCTGGGCAAGCGTGAACCAGATCGTCACCCTGATGGAGTTTCGGTAGGTCTCGCTCGCGAAAAGGGCCGTAAAGTTGTCGAACCAGACGAAGTGGACCGTTGCACCGAAAGGATCTGCCAGGAGGAAGGCCTGCAGCAGCGCCCGAATAGACGGAATGAAGAAGAAGAACAGGAGAATGAGGAGCTGCGGCAGGAGCAGCAGGGCCGGAAGGCCTTTGGTTTGGAAGTGGGCGTGCTTCAGGCCGGGTTCGTGAGTGGTTGCGACCACGTCAAATCTCCGCTCGAAAGACAGTGAAGCGGTATGGGCTGCGATCCCAGCCCATACCGCCTCGTTGCATCAGTACTTGCCCTTATTGAGACGCTCGTACTGGCGGAGGACTTCATTACCCCGCTTCACGGCGTCATCCATGGCCTGCTGTGCGTCCTTTTTGCCGGCGAATAGGGCCTCGACTTCCTCGCGCTGGGCGAACATGGCCTGCGTGAAGTTGCCGAAGTGAAAACCAAGTGAGTTCTCCGTCGGTGTGCCGCGGTTGAGCTGCTGAACGGCGATCTCGCGGGTCGGGCTCTCCTTGTAGTAGCCCTCGGCCTTCGCCATCTCGTAGGCCCTGTTGGTGAGCGGAACATATCCTGTCACCTTGTGCCACCACAGCTGCGTATCGGGCTTCGCGAGGAAGTCGAAGAAGGCCGCCATCGCTTTCTCCTCCTCGGGCTTGTGGCCCTTAATCACCCACAAAGCGGCGCCTCCAATGGTACTGTTCCTGGGCTGGCGCCCCTCCTCCCAGGGCAGGAAGGTTGCACTCCACGCGATCTTGGCGATGCGCTCGATACCGCTATGCGCCGCCGTCGAGGCGAAATAGGTGGCGCATTTCCCGGAGGTGAAGAGCTGCTCTGGGCTGAACCCTTGGCCAGCGATCTGCAACACGCCGTCGTCGAGCCACTTCTTCAGGCGAGCCACCTGCGGCACCACGAGTGTCTTGTTATAGACAAACTCGGTGTCGAGGCCGTCATAGCCGTTCGCCTTGGTGGCGTAAGGCTGATCGTTGATGGCGCTGTAGTTCTCGATGAGGCTCCAATGGTAGTCCGTCGCAAGTGCCGTGCCACATTCGGCAGCGCCAGACTTCTTGATGGTGTAGAGTTGCTTCTCGAATTCGCCCCAGGTCTCCGCCGGCTTGGAGAACCCGGCCTTCTGGAACTGGTCCTTGTTGTAGAACAGGATCGGGGAGGATGAGTTGAAGGGCATGGCGGCGAGCTTGCCCTTGTAGGAGTAGAACCCGGCGACCGGCTTGATGAAGTCAGCCCACTCCACCCTGTGGCCGGTCTTGTCCATAAGATCTTGAACAGGGACAATGGCGTCCGAGAGCAGCATCGTCATGAAGCCGCGCTCATAGATCTGGACGATGTGAGGCGGGCGCTTGGCGCGATAGGCTGCGATGGTGCCGTTGATCACCTCGTCGTAATTGCCCTTGTTGATTGCCGTGATCTTGTACTGGTCATTGGACTCGTTGAACTTCTTAACCAACTCGTCCACCCGCTCGCCGAGGACCCCGCTCATGGCATGCCACCATTGCACCTCGACAGGTGCGGCCCAAGCCGCAGTCCCTGACATGATGAGCGTCAGCATCCCGGCGGCGACGCGTGGTATCGTCAAAGAAACTTTCATGGTGTTTTCCTCCCTTTCGATCCTTGCCCCTGGTCTCAGGGCGCTGCGGCGCGCTGCGCCTGCCCCTTTGAGCGCTGTCCCCAGAAGCCATCATCGGCCATGAGGGCGGCGATCCCCCTGTCGAGCCATCCGAGATCGTCGAGAAGATCCAGGATGGTGAAGCGCCGGCGGATGAGCCGCGCACGGCGATAGTCTGCGGCCAGCTTCGTCAGCGGCACGCCAAGATCGGCTGGATGCGCCGGCGCGCCGGCTTCTTGAAGCCAGCCTTCCATGTTGTCCGGCAGAACGCAGAACTGTCGCAACTCCTCGCGTAGCGCGGGCCAGTTCGCCGCGAGGGCTGCGAGGCGCTCGCTCCGACGTGCCGCCCGCTCCAGCTTCGCGCGCATTTCGGTGCGTGCGCTGTCGGCGATGTGCGGATCCGCGAAGGCTGCCGTAATCTCGGCCTCAACCTGCTCGGATGAGGACGCTGGGCCGATGGTCTGCGCGATCACGCGCTCGTTGATGTCCTGCGAAAGGAACCACTCGTAGAGAGCCAGGATCGCAACCGTCCCGATCCCCACGCAGGCCCCGTGGGCAGCAGGCTCGCCTTGATAGGTCAGGCGCTCCATTTCCCAGACATGGGAGATGAGATGTTCGGCGCCGCTCGCCGGGCGCGAATTGCCGTGGGCCTGCATTGCGAAGCCGGAGACGAGGAGGCCGTTCACGAGATCGCCCAAGGCGGCTGGATCGCCTTGACCAACCTCCCTGGACCGGGACAACCAGCCTCGGACGTTGTCCTGCACCAGCGCGAAGGGCTTAGGATTGATGGCCTCCTCGCCAAGGACGTCAGCCATCTTCCAGTCGGCGCCGGCGACAATCTTGCCGGCAAGATCGCCATAGCCCCAGCCTGCCATGCGGGTCGGGGCCCGTGCGATCACGTTCAGGTCGGCAACGATGCCGACGGGGGGCGCGCAGTCAAGCGTGCGCTTGAAGCCGTCGTCGAGCAGCGCGGCGCCAGAGGCGGCATAGCCGTCCATAGAGGCCGCCGTCGCAACACAGACGTAAGGCATACCCGCGAGCGTAGCCGCATACTTCGTGAGATCGTTGATGACACCCGACCCAACCGCAACAGGAAGCGCTGCCCGCTCCCTGAGTACGCCGGCAAGTTCCCGCGCGATGCTGGCCTGGGGCTTCACGCGGGGCGCAGCTTCGAGGACGACCGGTGGGGCAGCGGAAAAGCCGGCTTGCTCCAGAATTGCGAGTGCATCGTGGCCCGCAGCCTCCATAGTGTTCCGATCGGCGACAAGCAGCGGCCGCTGGCTTCCAGTGGCTCGTATGGCGTCTGGCAGAGCTGCGAGGGCCGATGAAGCGACGAACACGAGGCGCGTCGTCGTCGCCTTCTGTATCGCTTCATCGAGCACCTGCGCCTGATCTGTCATCAATCCCTCGCTAGCGATACATTTGAATAATGTGTATTACATTTGTATGACGCCGCCAATGGAATTTTCGTAGCATCCCCTTGTTCTAACCAGAGGATTTGACAGATGATGGGCCTGATACCTTGTTCTATCCCGGCGAGTGTCTTGGCATGATCGAAGTACGTTCCAACAAAGGGCTCGGTCAGATCTTCTGCGGCGGCCGCGTGGCGAGGAGGGGCTGTGCACTTGCTCGTTGCTTCCATTGGACGATCACCCGAGCCTTGGTCCCATGCTGAACGAGGGAGACAATTCACTTGAGGCTCGAGTCGCTTGGCTCTACTTCATGGAAGGCATGACGCAGGCGGACATCGCGCAAAAGCTCGGAATGACGAGGCTTCGGGTGAACCGGATGCTCGTGGAGGCCCGCACAAGTGGTCTCGTCAGCATTGCGCTCAACTCGCGGTTCACCACCTGCGTTGAGCTAGAACAGCTCCTCATTCGCGAGTTCGACCTTAAGGGTGCCGTCATAATTCCAACACCCGATGATCCCGATCTCGTGCCGGTCCTGCTTGGGCAAGCGGCAGGCGAGTATCTTTCGAATTTCCTCGAGACGAACCATGTAAAGGGCCTCGGATTAGGGTGGGGCGCAACCCTGCGCGAGACTATCCGCAATACACGCCCGGGCCGCTATCCGGATTTGTGCATCAATTCGATGATGGGCGGTCTCACGCATGGACTAGAACTCAATACGTTTGAGACTGCGAGCAGCCTCGCTAACCGCCTGAATGCCGAATGTCAGTATCTGGCTGCACCCATCTATGCGGGAAGCCCCCAATCCCGAGACATCATATTGGCGCAGGACGTGTTTCGCGAGGCGTTCGAGAGGATTTCAGCCAACGACGTTGCGCTGCTCAGCATCGGCGATCTTTCGCTCCGCTCCCTGCTGATCCGCTACGGCGTTCCGCGAGACGTGAGCACTGATGAGTTGGCTGAACTCGGTGCAGTTGGAGATATTTTGGGGCAGTTCTACAATGCTGACGGTCGGCTCCTCGACCATCCATTGAACCTTCGTGCGATCGCGTTACCGCTTAGCGAACTCTCACGCATTCCGACCGTCGTTCTCGCCTCCGGTGGGCAGAACAAGATCCCTGCCATCGCGGCAGCCCTGAGGGCTCGGTTCGGCTCGGTGATCATCTGCGACGAGGACACTGCCAGGGCTGCCCGTGACCTTGCTCTTGCGAGTGAAATGGCCATGAAGCCGCGGACGAGGAAACACCGCAGCCGCCAGTAAGCAGCTGCTACGATAACGTGTCAGCCGCTGGTTGTGTCGCAAATTAGGAGAGGAGATGCGAAAGGGCCAATCGCACGGTAGAGCGTTCAGGCGGCCAGCAACTCAAACTGCTCGGCAAGCGACGGCTGCGGGTTGCGGGCATACTTCCCTTGCTGTTTGCGCATTATGTGAACCATCTCAATCCCGCCCAAGATCACGCGAGCACT
>JAESFL010000855.1_pt1 | contig 15487 bp, 18 predicted proteins | sample 9269401 | NCBI WGS metagenome assembly JAESFL01 (sample SAMN14506025, study PRJNA617098) | algae metagenome | isolation source: Gloeocapsa sp. UFS-A4-WI-NPMV-4B04 and co-occurring heterotrophs from desert... | place: USA: Utah | collected 2006-10-01 | reverse complement strand
ATGATACAGCGCCGTTACCATCTGAAAGGCTTAATTTCTCGTGAACATAGCGACAAGATAACCCTTAGGTAATAAAGCCTCAAAGCCAGACGGTGAAAGGCATCAATAATTTGTGGATAAGTCTATTAGTGAGGCTTGGATTGCCGCCGCTTTCACTGCACCCGAAAAGCGGACTCTCGATCAGCAAGAGGTACTCAAGGTTTCCGATCAACTTCTGGAAGAGCTAGAGCCTGCTAACCTGATCGTGATCGGTACGCCAATGTACAACTACGGTATGCCAGCAGCACTGAAAGCCTGGATAGATCAGGTGATTCGGATTGGACGCACGTTTTCATTTGATCTGGCGCGTGGTGAACAACCGATCGAATCCATTCTGACCGGAAAGACTCTAGCTATTCTGTCCTCATCTGGAGAAGGCGGCTTTGAACTCGGCGGCGTTCATGCCGCCATGAACTATCTTGATCCCCACATTGTGACTGCATCAAAACTATTGGGAGTCAGTGAACACCATGTTATTCGCATTGAATACCAAGAATTTGGGGATGATCGTCATCAACAATCCATTCAATCTGCTCATGCAGCAATTCCAGCCTTGGTGCAACAGCTAACTCAAAACATGGGAGCCTAAAATCCGCTCAGGACAGCAAATCATGATGAACGCAATCAAGGCATTAATTGGGTAGTCGTGAATAGTAATGATAGAGCGATAAGCTGAAAGCATCACGTATCGGTAGTCTTGAATAAGTAAGGATAGAGTGTAGATGTCTCTTATTCGAGTCGCAAAGCTTATCTTTAATAGTGGACTCGCGCGGGTAGAGCGTTCAGATGATTTAGAAGCGTTTATTCGTAGTTAGGTTTACAAGCCTGAATATTGATTGCTGGTTTAAGCCGCTAAGACCATCCAGTGTGAAGCCTAATCACAAATAGCCAATAGAGGTATCTAATGACCATCGCAACCATCGCCCCCTTTGATGCACCGAACCGCCAGACGATCACCCAAGGTCATCCGACCGATTGGCAGTCGCCTCACCCAAAAGATATGTACGAATTGGTGGTCATCGGGGGCGGTCCGGCTGGGCTGACCGCCGCGTTTGTTGCCATTGCCGCTGGGCATACCGTCGCGATGGTCGAGCGCAACCTGACTGGCGGCACCTGCGTCAACTTCGGTTGCAATCCGAGCAAATCTCTGCTTCGCGCCGCCCGCGCCGTGTTCCATGCCCGTGAAAAAGAGAAGTTCGGCTACACGCTCAACGAGGCACCGCGAGTCGATTTCGCCGCGGTCATGACCCGCGTGCGGGAGATGCGAGCCCTCAAGAGTAGCCTTGCTGCGGTGTCCGTCGAGACTGGGGCTGGCATCGACGTGTTCCTCGGCGACGCTCATTTTATCGATGCCAATACGATCGAGGTTGACGGACGGCTGCTGCGGTTCAAGAAAGCCCTGATTGCTTCGGGCAGCGGTCCCGCTATTCCTGATCTGCCAGGGCTTGCCACCGCCGACTACCTGACAAATGAAACTATATTCGAGTTGACCACGCTTCCTCGACGGTTGGTTTGCATTGGGGGCGGTACGATAAATTGTGAACTGGCTCAAGCGTTCCGGCGGCTGGGCAGCGAGGTCGATTTGGTGGGTCATGCAGAACGCCTAATGCCACACGAAGAACTGGCGGCAAGCGAGGTGGTGTTCAAGCGCTTAACAGCGGAAGGGGTACGGCTGCACTTGGGAGTGAAACCGATAAAGGTGGACGGCGGACAAAAGCGGCTGACTTTGAGCGACGGCTCGGAACTGGCGTATGACGCGCTCCTAGTTGCGACTGGACGGAAAGTGCATGTGGACGGGATGGGGCTGGAGGCAGCCGGGGTGAAGTTCAGCGCCGCTGGGGTCGAAACCGACGAACATCTCCAGACGACAAACCAATCGGTGTATGCCGCTGGAGACGTAACCCGACCCGAGAAGTACACCCATGCTGTGATCGCAACGGGCAAACTGGCGGTGGCAAACGCGCTGGATGGAACCGGAAAGCGCGTTTCGGATCTGGTCATTCCCCGCTGCACCTATACTGACCCGGAAGTGGCTCAAGTCGGGATTACCCCGCAGGAAGCGGCAGAACAGGGAATTACCATCGACACCCACCACCTGGAGTTAGCAAAAGTCGAGCGGGCGGTAATCGATGGGGAGACAGACGGATTTGCGGCTTTGTACACTCACAACGGGATCATCGTGGGGGCAACTTTTGTGGCTGCCCATGCAGGCGAGTCCCTACCGCTGTTGACCCTGGCGGTGATGCAAAAAATGTCACCGTCCGAGTTGGCAGCGATAATCTACTGCTTCCCCACTCAGATCGAGGCAATCCAGCAGGTCGCCGCTCAAGCCAGCCAATAACCGAGAAAGCCGAGTTTCAGCATTTCCACCACTGGCTCACAAGGATTTTGTGCTAAAAGCATCAACACCTCAAACAGCAACTACAGTCTCTCAACGTAGGTTAGGGCTAGTTGCGGTACTTTTCGCAGTCGTACTCTGGGCAGTAGCAGCCAACATGATCAGTAGCTTGCTTGTAGCAGGCGTGAACCCTTTTGAACTGGCAGTATCGAGTGTGCCGATCGCCACCTTTGGTCTTGCTGTTGTGGGTAGCTTCAGGATGAAACCAGAAGCGAAAGCAATGAGTCTGCAACAGTTTATCCTGGGCTTGTTGTTTGCTGGTTTAATAGGGGCAAATTACCTGGCGATCGCCCGTCTTCCAGTTGCTGTTGCGATTCTACTGCTGTTTACATCGCCCCTGATGGTCGTGCTATGGATAGCGTTGACGACTCCAAGTATGCCTAGGCGATCAGTACTTGCAGCAATGCTTTTATTGATTGTTGGAGTTGTGCTGGTGTCAAAGGTAGTGGAGAGTAACTTCAGTGAATTCAACGGGTTTGGCATTCTCATTGGTCTGTCAAGTGCTGTGTTTTTCACCACTTACAACCTTCAAGGTGAGCGAGTCGGACATTCAGATGAAACCCTTGGAGTGATGCTGAAAACATTTGCAGTTGCCAGCGCCTTCTGGCTTACCTATCAGGTAGCGCAAGGAGTTCCTGTGACGTTGCTTGAGCCGGAAAATATCTGGAAAATCCTTTATGTCGGCATTGCTGGAACCCTCCTTCCTTATTCCCTCTTCTTCTGGGGTATCCAACGCGTTCAGACTGAACGGGCTGTGGTAATTGCAACGCTCGAACCCGTGATTGCTTCTGCGCTGGCGTGGCTGTGGTTTGGTCAAACGCTAACCTTTCTGCAACTCATCGGTGGCATCCTGATTATCATTGCTGTCACAGCGCTGCAACTGATCAAGCCATCGTCACAAGCCACTGCAAAGATTGACTGACAAGTTTTCTGAACGAATAGCGCTTAAATCGGGTCGATCTACTCATCAAGCACATCAACCCGCGTGAGTAGGGATAAGCTAATCACAAACGCTTGTATGTTTGCTAGCAGCAGAGGACACTGAGGAAAAGCAGAGCGGAGCAAAATTGTTTGATGTCTCCTAATAATCCCTTGGCAGGAAAAATAGACGATGAAGCAGATAATAATCCATCACTCTCCAAAGTCATAGAGCACAACATTCGGACAATTACCTATCTGCGCTTACAAGCATCACGGGCGAGAGGGTTGCAAGCACACCTTGCTGATGCCATCACCACGTTCTCAGGGCGACTGGTGTTTGTCTACGTCCATATCGTCTGGTTTAGTCTTTGGACTCTGATCAACACGGGGCGTTTGGGAGTACCGACGTTTGACCTATTTCCCTACGGACTCCTAACAATGATCGTGTCCTTAGAAGCAATCTTCCTATCTACCTTCGTCCTCATCAGTCAGAACCATTTGAGTGAAGAAGCGGAAAGCCGCGCTAACTTAAACTTGCAAATTGGGCTGCTTACCGAACATGAAGTCACTCGCGTGTTGCAGATGCTTGACGCTATTCAAGACAAACTCGGCATTGACAACCATGCGGAAAGCGAACTGGCAGACTTAGCAAATGGAAACGAAACCTGAAGATGTCCTGGCTGAAATTGAACGCCTGCAACGACTAATACTTAAAAGAAAGAGGCGTACCTGAGCTAAACTGCTGACATTGATTCAAGGCTAGATAATTGTCATCACCTCTCTAGCTAATCGTTCAGATCATAGTGACACTAAGAAGCGCTGGAGGCGTTTATAATGGGAGCTGGTCTGCGCTCTGCCGCTAAAGTCTGTTGTTAGCTTTTGCAAAGTTAACAGTTTTGACGCGCAACAGGGCGATGACGAAGGCCGCAAGGATGCAGAACAGAGCGCAATCCAGTAATCTAATTCATGAGATTTCCTGGTTAAAGAATGTGTAATTCTCATGAAATCCTCTCCTCCCAACCCTTTACAAGCTTTTGTCATGTACTTAGCTTCCTGCTAACCCCTGAATATTCGGTTATCTCACTCAGGACGCAGTAAAGTTTCTGGAATTTGCTTCAAGATACGCTCAAAAGCAGCCGTACTGTTTAATCCTCGTGTGAGCACGATCGCCCCCTCAATTTGTGCAATCGCTTCTTCAGCACGGTGATGGGCAGTAGTGGGCGTAATTCCTGCATCAACTAATACAGATGCCAAACTATTGATCCAAAGCTTGAGTGCCTGCTGTACCCGCCCTTGAAACAGATCGTGTGCTTCCCCAATGCTAAGGAGCGCCATCAGACAGTCTTTCTGCCCATGTTGATGAAATATATCAATATTTTGGTTCATAGTGCGGATGCGATCAATCGGTGGACGATCACTGTACAAGGGTGACAATAACTGTTCTTTGAGAGTTTGCGTGACGTAATCCAGCACTGCGGCTGCCATCTCTTCTTTACCATTTGGGAAATAGTGATAGAGGCTGGCTCGTTTTAATCCGGTCGCTTCCGAAAACCGGGTAATGCTGGCTCCCTCATAGCCATACTGCTGAAAAACCGCCATCAGTTGAGGAATAACTGCTGCTTTAGACACTGGCTCACCTCTAGAAAAGTTTTGCACTTCTACTTGACAGTTTGACAGTATACCAAACGTTCGGTATTTTAAGACTATGCCGAACGTTTGGTAAAGTCTGCGTAGTTTGCCCTTACTAATCCACCGAGAATCTAATTCATGAACACAAATTTCCAGACTATCTCTATCGACGGACTCGACATTTTCTACCGAGAAGCGGGTAACAAAGAGAATCCGACGATTCTTCTGCTACACGGCTTTCCGACTTCATCCCACATGTTTCGCAATTTAATTACACAGCTTGCCGAGCACTTTCATCTGGTTGCACCCGATTATCCTGGCTTTGGTAATAGTTCGATGCCAACCGTTAACGAATTCGACTACACGTTTGACCATCTAGCGGACGTGATGGAAAAGTTCACCGAAGCCCTAGAGTTGAGCAAATACAGCCTCTATGTGATGGACTACGGTGCCCCTATCGGATTTCGACTTGCCACAAAGCATCCAGAGCGGGTTGAGACCTTGATTGTTCAAAACGGTAATGCCTACGAGGAAGGTTTGCACGACTTTTGGGAACCCGTCAAGGCGTATTGGCACGATCGCTCAACCGAGAATGCTGACAAATTGCGGCAAACCTTCATGCTTGACGCTACAAAATGGCAGTACCTGAACGGGGCGCACAATCCTCAAGCTATCAGCCCTGACAACTGGAACATTGACCAGCCCCTGCTGGATCGAGCAGGCAACAACGAGATTCAACTGGCTTTGTTTTATAGCTATCGTTCTAATCCGCCGTTGTATCCACAGTGGCAGGAATATTTTCGCAAGTATCAACCGCCGACCTTAGTGGTGTGGGGCAAGAATGATTTTATCTTTCCGGCAGAGGGTGCTCATCCCTACAAGCAAGATTTAAACACTATCGAATTTCACCTGCTTGATACCGGACATTTTGCACTGGAAGAGGAGTGTGAAACGATCGCCACTCACATTCGCCGCTTTGTTCCTGCACATATTGCCTAATGTAAGTTTTCGCCAATACTACACGATGGACTTTGTTTTGGCCTGTTATATCACACTACAAAAAGCTGAAACCTTGATTTGCGAACGTTATGCGGACAACTGTGAAACGACTACTCCTGTCCGTTGCTGCCGCGGTACTCGCCATAGTGTTGGTTCCCTCCAGCGGCAAAACTAAGGATGTAGAAACCACTATCGACAATCGTACTGAACAGAGGGACACAATGGATAAGCCTGAGTTTTTTGTTACCCCCGGTTATGGGGAACGTATGCTGAATGGATTGCATTACTCACAAGCGGTAAAAATTGGCAATCGAGTGGAGACATCAGGTCAAGGCGGATGGGATGACGATCTGCAAATTCCCGAATCGCTCGCGGACGAGATTGCTCAGGCGTTTCGGAACGTAGAGCGAACCTTGGCGACTGCCGGTGCTGGTTGGGAGCATGTTGTCCACGTCAATTCTTACCATGTTGGAGGGTTTCCCTCGGAGGTTAACGATGTGATGGTCAGGCTATATCGCCATTACATGCCCAACCATGCCCCAATTTGGACACAGGTAGGAGTCGCGGCTCTTGGACTTCCAACGATGCGTATTGAAATCCGCGTTACTGCAATTGTTCTGTAAGTTTCGCATAAGCGGCAGTGCTGTCGCCAGCACTGCTCTATAGAGGAATGGCACTAACCTAAGCGCGAGCGCTACTCTCAAGTGATAAAAGAAAAAAGTTTCTAAGTTCTCTAGAACAGGGTTTAAGTTAGTGAGACTTATTATGAATATTACCAGGGTTCCTAAGCAAGTACAGATTCTTAAGCAAAAATTTACCAGCAGCTTGGGGCAACCGTTTCGAGACCTCTTGTTAGAATCTACTATTCGTGAAGCCTTGAAAGCAGAAAAGATTACCTACCGTATACGGTTGTTTGACCCGTTTGTAAGCGAGTTTGCGGTGTAGCTCTGCTTCCCGCAAAACTCGCGTGACTTTGTGGACATTTCTATCTCAAGTGCTAGATGCAGACAAGTCCTGTGCTAATGCCGTGAGTCGTGTAATTGCATGGTTGGCAAGTGTTAATGCTCCTACTCCCTCAGATGATACCAGTGCCTACTGCCAAGCTCGGTCTAGATTGCCAGAAAATTTGCTACAACAATTATTTAGTAACGTGGGACAAAAACTTGAAAATCAAGTTCGACCAGAACATTTGTAGCGTGGTCGTCATGTCTTGGTAGTAGACGGCTCAACCATCTCTATGCCTGACACTCCTCAAAATCAAGCTGCCTATCCTCAGTCCAGTCGTCAAGCTCCTGGTTGTGGCTTCCCTACCGCTAAAATTGGTGTTTTGTTTAGTCTCGCTACAGGTGCAGCCGTCGCTGTAACAGTTGATGTCTTGCATACTCATGATATTAAGCTAGCTCGGCGAATGTATGAGGATCTTAATACTGGAGATATCCTGCTAGGAGATCGGGCATTTTGTTCCTACGCTGACTTTGTATTTGTCCAAAACCGCTGCTGTGATGCATTATTTCGTAAGCACCAAAGTCGTGATAACAGTATGCGGCGTGGTAAGCGCATTGGCTCTTGCGATAAACTCGTACTCTGGGAAAAGCCTAGCTCCTGTCCAAAGGGTCTAACTAAAGAGGAATTTGCTGCATTACCACTAGACCTAGTTTTGCGCTTCTGTTCATTACTACATTAATATCCCCGGTTTTCGGACTAAACAAGTAACTTTAGTCACAACTCTACTTGATGCTATCGAATATCCAACTAAAGAATTGCTGCGGCTATACGATTTGAGGTGGCAAGTAGAAGTTAATTTAGATCATCTTAAAACAACTTTAGGGATGGAGCAGTTACGTGGCAAAACTCCGGATATGGTACGAAAAGAACTTTATGTTTATCTGTTAGCCTACAACTTGTTACGAACTCTGATGTGGGAAGCAGGCATAACTTGTGGAGTTGACCCATTACAGTTATCTGTACAAAGAACTCGTCAGCACTTAAACAACTTTATTCCCGAACTTGCATCTACATCTATATCTGCAAAAAAACGGGACAAATTATATCAAACTTTGCTAGAAGCTATAGTTCATAAACTTGTACTAAAGCGCATCGGTCCTAGCGAACCGAGAGTTCGTAAACGTCGTCCTAAAGCCTACCCCTTAATGCAGCAGCCTCGACAAGTCTTACGTCAGAAGGTTTGTGCTGCCTAAATTTATGTCTTATCTTAGTGCCATTCGGTAATGAATGTTTGGAGAACAGCTAATCCAGAATTTTAGCAAGATACTCCTTCAAGATAAATTCAAGATAAACTCAATCCATAATGTTGTAGATCAGAGAAGCATTGTTATCATTACTTAAAGCATGAGCAGATAGCTATAAAAGTTAATTTAGTATTGTATTGCAAAGACTAAATGGTTAAACAAGGCATAGTTCTGAAACAAGGTATTTAATAGTTATCTTGATAATTGTGTTCCTTTTTTAAATATGAGCTTAATTCAGTCTTCCTCAATTGGCAAAACTACTAACACGCGCACTGTTGGACGATATCACCAGCCGTTTGTGTTGATATTAAGCATTACATTATTGATATTCGGCGGGATTGGCTGTCGTCTTGCTTATTTACAACTAATAGAAGGAACTCGCAGTCAGCAGTTAGCAGATAATAACCGCATTCGGTTGCTTCCCAAACAACCGGAAAGAGGCACTATTTTTGATCGCAAAGGCAAAATTTTAGCCAGCAGTCGTCTCGCCCGTGCGGTATATGTTTGGCCTCGCGCTCCTCAGAAAACGGAGTGGGTTGCGACAAGATCCCGCCTCTCGCAATTACTTAATATTCCAGAAGCCGAGATCCAAAAACGAGTGCAACAAGCGGGTTATAATTCCCCGACTTTAGTGCGGATAGCACGAGATTTGAATCCAGCCCAAATGACAGCGTTAGCAGAATATAAAAACGAGCTAATAGACGTTGAGGTGTATATAGAAGCTGTGCGGGAATATCCCAATGGGGAACTAGCCTCGCACGTACTTGGTTATACCGGAGAAATGAGCGATCGCGAGTTAGCCAAAAAGCGCGCTCAAGGCTATCGACTCGGAGATGTAATTGGTCAAATGGGTGTTGAATCCGCGTTTGAAAAACAGCTACGCGGCGAATGGGGCGGTCAGCAAGTTGAAGTAGATGGCGCTGGTCGAATTGTACGAATTTTGGGTGAAAAAAATGCAAAATCAGGTCAAAATGTCCATCTAACTTTAGACTTAGATGTGCAGAAGGCAGCAGAAAAAGCTTTAGGTACTCGCCAGGGTGCGATCGTGGCGCTTGATCCGCGTAATGGTGCGGTTTTAGCTTTAGTAAGTCGCCCAGCTTTTAACCCTAATATCTTCTCTAAGCGAATTGCGCCTGCCCAGTGGCGCGATCTCCAGCGAAAAGATCATCCCTTTGTTAATCGCGCGCTGCGGGGCTTTCCACCCGCTAGTACATTCAAAATTATTACAACTACTGCTGGGATTGAATCAGGCAAATTTTCTCCTAAAACTATCTTGCCAACCTACGGCTGCATGAACATCGGCGGAACTACTTTTTGCGATTGGAATCATGCCGGATTCGGTCCGTTGGGATTTGCGGGTGCGCTGACTTGGAGTAGTGATACGTTCTTTTATCAAATCGGTAGAGGCATTGGCGGGCCAACTTTGATTGATTGGACTCGTCGCTATGGTTTTGGGCAAAAAACAGGTATTGAGTTAGAACCAGAAGAAGCAAAGGGATTAGTCGCGGATGATGCCTGGAAGCAGAAAAATCTCAACCTACCTTGGAGTGTGGGCGATACAGTCAATATGTCAATTGGTCAAGGTTTTTTGCAAGTATCACCACTGCAAGTTGCGATGATGTTTGCTGTACCTGCTAACGGTGGCTACCTTGTCAAGCCCCACTTGTTAAAAGACAACGAGACAGCGAAAAATTGGCGTAAGTCATTAAATATGAAACCAGCAACAATTGAAGTGCTACGCCAAGGTTTGCGGGGTGTGGTAGCTGGCGGTACAGGTAAGGCGCTCAATTCACCAACGATTCCGCCAGCATCTGGTAAAAGTGGTACTGCTGAAGCCTTTGGCGGCAAATCCCACACTTGGTTTGGTGGCTATGCGCCCAGTAATAAACCTGAAATTGTTGTAGTAGCGTTTGCTGAACACTCCGGCGGCGGTGGCGGTAAACTTTGCGCTCCGATGGTGCTACAAGTTATGGAGGCGTATTTTAAGAAGGGGTCAAAATCAATGAACAATGAACAATGAACAATGAACAATGAACAATTATCAAAATCAATGAACTATTGATAATTGATTGGTCAGAAGTTAGATATTAATTACTGCTTCTTCCTTCGTACTTCATACTTCTATTTTGGTGTGTTGCTGGGCTTGATTTTTTTAGCTTTGTAAAAGGTTTCCAAGCTATGGCGATCGCCTACATATCGCCAATGCCAAGGTTCATAAGTTACGCCTTGGGGGTTGTTCTTGGGAAACGACATTTCAAAGCTAAATCGAGCCGCATTAGCATTAAGCCATTTAAAAGCTTTAGTCTGTTCAAATTTGGGACTGAGGTTAGTTGCTGGTACTGCGGCATCTCCAATGTCTATAGCGTAACCAGTATGATGTTCACTATAACCAGGAGGAGCGCTGACAGTGGCTCGTTTTGTTGCGACTTGCCCTCGCTCGGCTTTAACGTCAAAAAATAATTGTTGTTGGGATGCAGTTGAGCGAAAGCCGGAAATTGGCACTAACACAACTCCCTTTGCCCGTGCTGCTACTACCATTGCTTGAAATTTTTGGGCGGCGGGTTTACGTAACTTGATGCTGCTATTGGGAAAGATGGGTTTAAGTTCTTTCTGGGGTGCTTCGGAGTAAGCAAAGTGTCCCAGCAGTGTATCTACTTTGGTTGCTGAAGGATTGGCTGGTTGGGCAGATTTTGGTGTAGCTGGAACGGAGGCAACGTTTCTGCGTGGTGCAGCATTTATATACCAGAGAGTGGCAATGAGGGCGATCACACCTAATCCGCTCAATCCCCCAATTAAAAATATCCGCTTCCTACGGGAGCGAGTTCGGGCATAAGGAGTGGCACGGATTGCCTCTGGTATATCTTCTATCGAGTGAGACGGTATTTTATCAGGTTTTCCAGAGAACTCAGCTTTATTCACGGACAAACTCCTGTAATTTTTGATTCACCACTAGCCAATTTTAGACTGGAGATGAATCAAGGAAAGCAGAAAAATTACGGTAATTGAAGAAGACAGGAGACAGCAGACAGGAGACAGGAGGTTATACACCTGATTTTAAATAAAACGGCTGGTCTATGGGACTTAAAAGACCAGCCAAGGCAAATCGGTGATTTATATTGTGAGTGGAATGCCGACGCTTATCTGGAATAGTCCACAAGCTTTCAATGGGCTAGTTAATATTCAGGTACAGACGGATCAACTTCTCGACTCCAAGCAGTAATTCCGCCCTTGACATTTGTGCCTTCAATTCCAGCGTCCTTAAGGATACTTAGGGCCTTTGCCGATCGCCCGCCTAACTTACAATGAGCAATTAAGCGATGGCCATTGACTAATTCCTTAACTTGCTCAATACCTTGCCCACTTTCAATATCCGGTAACGGTACTAAAACTGAGCCTGGAATTTTGGCAATCTCATACTCATTCGGATTACGGACATCAAGCAATACAAAATCATCTGCACCGCTATCGAGTAATTCCTTCAAATCCTGTACAGTCATTTCAGATATTTCCATCTGCTGTTTCGCCTCCTCTGCCTTCGCTTGTGGAATCCCGCAGAATTCTTCGTAGTCGATCAACTTCTCAATTACTGGGCGTACTGGATTAGGGCGCAACTTCAACTCGCGGAACTTCATCTCTAGGGCGTTGTACAGCATCAACCGCCCACTAAGAGTATTTCCTTGACCTAAGATGATTTTGATCACCTCAGTAGCCTGAATCGTGCCAATAATCCCGCATAATACACCAAGTACACCGCCTTCTGCACAAGAAGGAACCATTCCAGGCGGTGGTGGTTCGGGGTAAAGATCGCGGTAATTGGGCCCGCCTTCGTAGTTAAATACTGTTGCTTGCCCTTCAAAGCGGAAAATCGAGCCGTAGACGTTGGGCTTATTCAACATCACACAGGCATCGTTGACTAGATACCGAGTAGGGAAGTTATCTGTCCCATCAACGACAACATCATAAGGCTTAATCAAGTCTAGGGCATTCTCAGAACTGATGCGCGTTTCATAAAGATCAACTTGGCAATTAGGATTAATCTCCAAAACACGGCTTTTAGCAGATTCAATTTTGGGCTTACCTACCCAAGAAATCCCGTGAATTATTTGCCGATGCAGATTAGAGCTATCTACAACATCAAAGTCAACAATTCCAATGCGTCCAATTCCGGCTGCTGCTAAATATAACAGCAAGGGAGCGCCCAAACCACCTGTACCAATACAGAGGACACTAGCAGCCTTGAGGCGTTTTTGTCCTTCTAGCCCTACCTCTGGCAAGATGATGTGGCGGGAGTAGCGTTCGTATTCTTCTTTTGTCAGCTGGATTTCATCCAGATTGGGATTGAGCATGGCAGTTTTAAAAGGGAGGAGCGAATTAAGATCCTATCCAAAAATATGCAATGGATGTTTGTATGATTGTAGTTTTTAAAATTTAAGTTAAAATTTTAGCTCGATTTGACTGTAATAATTTCTTCTGGCTGGAATTGATGGTCATTGTCAAGGCTCCAGCTTTTAAGGTCACTAGCTTTGCCTTGTTGAACAGAGACAATAATATACGAATATCCATACCAAGCATACACGCGATCGCATTCCGACGGAATCGCGGGATGATCCGGGTGTGAGTGGTAAATTCCAATTATATTCAGTTGGCGATCGCGTGCTGACTTTTGCGCTTTGAGCATAATTTCCGGTGCGATCGCATAATGACTGCGCTGTGTATAACTTACATCTTCCTCACAAGCCTCAATACTAGGAAAATTCTCAGCTGCTGCGGCACTCCAGACGTTTTCAGTTGCTATAACTTCTACTAAAGTTTTGCTGTCTTGAGCGATCTTACCCAGTAGCAAACCGCAGCACTCATCAGGGTAGGTGCTTTCGGCATGAGCGCGGATCTCCCAGAGATGCTCGTTGCCAAGTCTGAGAACCATTAATAATGCACCTCGTAGTTTTTACAGCGTTGGAGTTGGCCTTGGTGCTGGCGGTTCAATAGGTGGCACGCTTACAGGAGTTAGCTTAAAAGTATAATCGCCGCCGCCGTACAAGCCCAACAAACTGCGACCACTTGTAACATTGATGGTATATCTCCCCTCAGAATTTACTGGCAAGTCAAGCCCAGTTACACCAGCTACCGAGGTTACTAACATATAGTTTCCTGCACCATCGTCCTTGTACACCGATAACTGCAAGTCAGTAGGAGCCTCAAAGTTGAGGATTTCGAGGTGGTAGGTTGTTCCAGGCGTACCCGTAAAGGCGATATAGTCGCCATCATAAAAGCCACATAAACTGCGGTTGATCTCTGCTGGAATAGTTACAGTTGCTGCGGGGCGCGTGAGGGACTCGCTTGGCGTTTCAGATATATCTGTACAACCAGCCGCCATAGCTTGTTGTGGAGGAACTACTACTGCACCCAGACTAAGGGCAACGAGTGGCAAGACAAACTTCAGTATCCGCCTCGTCAGATATACGGCATTCATTTTGCCAACTTGTGTGTCAATGTTCATTTTCTTCGTTACTTTCGCAGTGTCCTGCAACTTTAGACCTCAAACTACGGTGTAACATTAAGAGGCAGATAAGCCCTTAATTACCTAACTAATAGCTTTGTCACGAATCGTCCAGTAGGCAATCGGTTTCCCAGCCGTATATCTAAATTTGTGTAAATCTTGAACTCAAAATACTTACAAAAACTAGGTAATATATAACATTTGTACTTGCACGATTAAAATTTAGTGGGCTTTACCAGCGCCAAGATACAGTTCTGCAACCTTGGGATCATTTAGTAAGTCTAAGCCTGGACCAGAAAAGCGATCGCGCCCTGTATCCAGTACATACCCCCGATCTGCCATTGCTAAGGCTTTGCGCGCATTTTGTTCTACCAGTACAATTGCTGTTCCTTGTTGATTAATTTGTTTAATCTGTTCAAACACACTGTTTACAAGCAATGGCGACAGCGCTGCACTCGGTTCATCTAACAGCAACAAATTCGGTTCTAGCATCAAAGCTTTTCCCATCGCCAGCATTTGACGTTCCCCCCCAGAAAGAGTACCAGCCCTTTGGTTGCGGCGATTAGCTAAAGCCGGAAAGCTAGCAAAAATTTTATCCTTTAAGGGAGATAAGGCAATGTTCCGAATAAAAGCGCCCATCTCTAAGTTCTCTTCCACACTTAAAGAAGGAAACACATTAGCTATCTGCGGTACATAGCACATCCCTCGTTGGACAATTTGATTAGACTTTAAGCCAGAGATATTTTCACCCTTGAAAGTAATTTTGCCTCGATGCGGAGTCAGTAGCCCAAAAATTGTTTTTGCCAAAGTAGATTTACCCGCACCATTGGGCCCAATTACAGCAACTAATTCCCCTGGTAGAATGCGGAAATTTACACCTTGAAGGATGTCTAGGTCTTTGATATATCCAGCCCAGACATCCTCAACTTCCAATAAAGCAGAATCATTCATAATCAGCGTTCAGCACATTCAGGTTCAACGTTTAGCTTTGTACAAACCAACTTTTTTGTCTATACCTATAAAAACAAAAGCTGGTTGCTAATAGCTAAACGCTGATAGCTATGATGGCGTTTGCTGCAAATCCGGTCGTTCTTCTGGTAAAATCGCCCCTTGCACTGGACAAACTTGGATACAAATACCACAGTCTATGCAAGTGGCAAAGTCAATCCAGTACCATTCATTTCCTTTGAGGTTTCTACCTGGACCTGGATGAATGCAAGCCACAGGACAAGCATCGACGCAATCAGTAGCGCCTTCGCAGACTTCAGTAACAATCGTATGCGCCATAGTGTTCTTTATGCAAACTTTCTTGACAAAGTTGTTAGTATGTTTGTTCTAGCCTAACAGTAATAATTGAGCTATTTTCACTTTGTCTCGCTATTACGTTTCACTATGTAAATATAATCTATATTTTACAAAACTTGACATTTTGATTTTTCTAATAAGTATTTAAGTATAAGATTAACTTAACCTGTTACTAAGATCAGAAGCACCTAAAAGACGCTTTAAAAATAATATTGTCTTAATTCATCTTTTGCCTCTGCAATTTACAAGCTTCTAGACACAAGCATTCTTTGTAGTTCTGGTCGTTCTTCTGGTAGAATCGCCCCTTGAGTCGGACAAACTTGTAGGCTCAATAGGTGTTTCGGGGAGGTAAAGCGAGAAGGAACAGGTTGGTAGAATACTAATAGGGAAACCGACCGCCTGCCACTATGCTCAACCTCAACTTAACTCACTTGATTGATGATGCTAAAT
>JAESFL010000854.1_pt1 | contig 15497 bp, 15 predicted proteins | sample 9269401 | NCBI WGS metagenome assembly JAESFL01 (sample SAMN14506025, study PRJNA617098) | algae metagenome | isolation source: Gloeocapsa sp. UFS-A4-WI-NPMV-4B04 and co-occurring heterotrophs from desert... | place: USA: Utah | collected 2006-10-01 | reverse complement strand
ATGAGCATAAGAAAGGCAAATGCTTCAAGATTTGTAATTCCACATCCATTGCTCTACCTACCTTATAGAGTTTTATCCTTCACTTATTTTATCTATTATATTCCGGAATCTGACAAAAGAGGGATAAATGTGGTAGGTAGTTCGATGGGTGGACAGATTGCTCAGGAGCTTGCTTTGGCACATCCAGAAAAAATCAAAAGTTTGATACTTCTTTCATCTTGGGCAAGCAGAGATGACAAGTTCAATTCGCTGATTGAGATGTTTGGCGACTTGGCCCAGAAACTAGAAAGAACGCTTTATCAGAAAGTTCTATTACCCTGGATGTTTACCGATGCGTTTTACTCGACTCCAGGGGCAATGGAACAACTGATCAACTTGATTGAGAATCAACCGTTTCCGCCGACACCTCATGGGCTATATCACCAAAGCCGAGCCATTCTTAGCAGTGATACCAACGATCGCCTTGCGGATGTTCATTGCCCTACACTTGTTGTAGTTGGTAAGGAAGACCTTTTGACTCCGATCAAATTTTCTCAGCAACTAGCTCAAGGCATTCCCAAGGCTGAACTAGCTATCCTTGAACACGGTGGTCATGCTTTCGTGGTGGAGTCAGCAGATGCTGTGGTCAAAGTAATGCTCGATTTTCTGGCGAAGCACAGACCCCCTCTACAATCAACTCAAGTGTAGTGCAGTCTCAGGAACACGAGGAATGAAATTTCTCTGATTTAACTTAGGGTGCGATAATTCCCTTCAGGCGATCGCAGTACCGGAAGATTCATGACAATTAAACGGCTAATTCTCAGTATTTTAACAGTGGCGGTAATTTTGTTGGCTGGTGCTTCTCTATTAGATAGTTGGAAGCAACCTCAAATCCAAAGTCGCCTAGAACTATATCAAACTAATCTCTTGCTTCATGCGGCAGAATTGCAACCACAAACAAGCGAAGGCGCTCAGTTCACCAGCGCTCGTAATACCCTAGTGGGAGAAAAACCATTTGAAGCAGCAATAGAGCAGTATCAAGAAGCACGTAAATTGACGCAGACGAATTTAGAAAAAGCTCAACAGCAACTGAAAGAATTGCGATCGCAACCAATTACAACCCCAACTACTCCTAAATCGCAGTCGGAAATTGCTCCTGTTACCGATACCTCCCGACTGCGACAGCAACAAGTATTGCAAAAGTCGCTGAACCAGCTAGAAAGCTTTTCTGGTGAATTGGATCTGCGGCTGGGACTTTTACAAGTTCAGCAAGGACAGACAGATGCAGCGATTAAGACTTGGACAAATTTGTCACAGCGATCGCCAAAAGAATTATCGCTCGGCGAAACAGCCGATGTTTTAACAGGACTTTGGAGTAATCCCCCGCGTCTACTACCAAATGCCCAGCAGCTAATTCAAGACAATTTAGATGGGTGGTTTCGCTATCGAGCATTATTGCAGTTGTACCAATTGGGGCAACGCGAGGACGCGATCGCTACACTTCAAGCAGAAGAACAACAGCTAGCCCAACAAGCGTTAGTGAAATTAGCCTCGATTGTCACTATTCCCTCACTAGCAGGCTTACTTGGTGTAGGATTGCTGCTCTTGTTGCTAGGTCAACGGTTACTCAAAGGCAAGGAATCTTTATTAGCTCATAACGGCGATGTCGCTTGGTCAACACCTTGGAGTGGTGAAATAGTTTGGCAAGTGTTCATTGTCGGCTTTTTTCTGATGGGACAAATTTTAGTACCCCTAGCATTTTCCCTGCTTCAAATCAAGCCAGCTGGATCTAATATCCGCATTCAGGCATTCTACGTCTTAGGAAGTTATCTAGTGGTAGCATTCGGTGGGCTGTCGGTACTGTACTTGTCTATCAAGCGCTTTTTACCGTTGCCAGAAGGTTGGTTTCGCTTCAATTTACGCGGTAATTGGTTTTGGTGGGGTTTGGGTGGCTATTGCGTAGCGTTACCGCTTGTAGTTGTGGTGTCACTGATTAATCAAAAGCTTTGGCAAGGACAAGGCGGTAGTAATCCGTTATTATTTTTAGCGCTAGAAGGACGAGATCAAGTAGCTTTGGGAATATTTTTCTTCACAGCAGCGATCGCCGCCCCGTTGTTTGAGGAATTTTTGTTTCGCGGCTTTTTGTTGCCTTCTTTGACTCGTTACTTACCAGTGTCAGGCGCAATTCTTCTCAGTAGCTTACTGTTTGCTGCTGCTCACCTCAGCCTTTCAGAAATTCTGCCACTGACGGCATTGGGGATAGTGTTGGGGGTAGTTTACACGCGATCGCGCAATCTTCTCGCTCCGATGCTTGTCCATAGCCTTTGGAATAGCGGTACACTCTTCAGCCTGTTTCTCTTAGGCACTAGCTCCAGTTAATCCTAAAGTTGGAAATTTCTGATTTCAAGCAATATTGAGAAAAACAACTTAAAAAATCTTTACAATAGAAGAATCTTGGGGCAAGCGTGTGGCATCTTGCGTAAGCTCAAAGGTAGAGGCATCGAATACTAGCTATCAGCTATCAGATTAGAGTAGCTGAAGGCTGAAAAATAGCAACTGCTGGTGTCGTACTTTCAAATTGATAGTCTATGCAACTTGTTTCAAAAACCACAGTTGAGCCTACTGCGCCAACTACCGAGACAATTACTCTAGATGTCGGCGGCATGAAGTGTGCAGGCTGTGTCAAGGTAGTTGAAAAACAGCTGACACAGCATCCAGACGTTATTTCTGCTTGTGTCAACTTGGTGACGGAAGTTGCTGTCGTTGAGTGCCAACCGGGTGTTGATCCAGATGCTCTAGCCCAGAAATTAACAGCAGCCGGATTCACGGCTCAACCCCGCTATTCTCAAGAAGATATAGCTACAAGAGAAACTGATTTAGTACCACAGCCATTACCGCGCCGAGAAAGTAGCTCTGGCTCGCAGTTAGTTACGGCTGGTGTTTTACTGCTTCTATCTAGCCTGGGACATCTCAGCGAGTGGGGCGGCCCGTCAATACCGCATTTGCATAACATTTGGTTGCACTGTGGACTAGCAACAGCAACACTACTAGGACCAGCACGTCCAATATTCCTTGATGGCTGGCGCGGATTGCGGCGCAATGCTCCGAATATGAATACCCTAGTGGCATTAGGAGCCTTAACAGCATATACAGCTAGTTTGATAGCTTTGCTGTTTCCCCAGCTAGGGTGGGAGTGCTTTTTTGACGAGCCAGTGATGTTATTGGGCTTTATTTTACTAGGTAGGACATTAGAGCAACAAGCTAGAGGTCGCGCAGCATCAGCTTTTAAAAATTTGCTAGCCTTGCAACCCCAAGTTGCCCGTTTAATTGCCAATCCAGAGATTACTACTTCTGGACGTGAAAGTGTAGAAATTCCAGTTGATCGCGTGCGAGTAGGAGAATGGTTACAGGTTCTACCAGGAGAGAAAATCCCTGTTGATGGTGAAGTGGTTGCTGGACAGACAACCGTAGATGAATCAATGTTGACTGGGGAATCAGTACCAGTAACAAAGCAACCAGGAGATCCAGTTACGGGGGGAACGCTGAACCAGTCAGGAGCGATCGCACTGCGGGCAACTCGTACTGGAAAAGACACGATTCTGGCTCAAATTGTCGCTTTAGTAGAAGCCGCCCAAACTCGGAAAGCACCCGTCCAAAAATTAGCAGATACAGTCGCTGGGTACTTTACTTATGGCGTTCTTAGTGCTGCCATCTTGACATTTATCTTTTGGTACTTTGTTGGCAGCCATATCTGGTCTGATGTCCTAAAAGTTGTTGATTGGTCTAACACGCAAGAACTGAATCCTCACGTTCAACACCTTGCCCACAATACCCATACATTACAAACATCGCCGTTGCTATTGAGTTTGAAATTAGCGATCGCAGTTATGGTAGTCGCTTGTCCTTGTGCTTTGGGACTCGCCACACCAACAGCTATTCTTGTGGGTACTGGAGTAGGAGCAGAACGAGGATTATTAATCAAAGGTGGCGACGTTCTAGAACGAGTACACAAGCTAGATACAGTGGTATTTGATAAAACTGGCACTCTTACCAGTGGTCACCCTACTGTTACCGATTGCCTGCCTATCTTAGAACTAAGAAGTAGAGGAGCAGAGGAGCAGAGGAGCAGAGGAGCAGAGGAGCAGAGGAGCAGAGGAGCAGAGGAGAAGGCATCCCTGCTTCAATTAGCGGCGGCGGTAGAAAGTGGCACTTGTCATCCGTTGGCAGTCGCTATTGTACAGGAAGTGCAACGACAAGGCTTATCTATACCCGATGCTCAAAATTTTTACACAGAACCAGGACTAGGCGTGTCTGCTCTTATTGGAGGTAAGACTCAAGTTCTGCTCGGAAACTCGGAGTGGTTAACCCAGAACTCAGTTTCTATTAGTGATGCTGAACTTGCACGCGCTCAAGCACTGGCGGTTGAGGGAAAAACAGTAGTTTATGTAGCAGCAGACGGCATTCTAGCTGGCTTAATTGCAGTTACAGACAGCCTAAGACCAGACGCTAAAGCGGCGGTAGAGCAATTGCGCGTTATGGGTTTACGGGTAATGCTCTTAACTGGGGATAGACCAGAGGTAGCTCGTGCGATCGCGTGGCAGTTAGGACTTAGCTCAGAAGATGTACTCGCAGGTGTCCGTCCTGATGGCAAGGCAGCTGCAATTGAACAACTGCAATCTCAAAATCATCATGTAGCGATGGTGGGAGATGGAATTAATGATGCCCCCGCTTTGTCTCAAGCTGATGTCGGTATTGCCTTACAAGCGGGAACAGACGTAGCGATGGAAACCGCACAAATTATCTTGATGCGCTCTAGCTTAACTGATGTTGGAGAAGCAATCCAACTTAGTCAGGCAACCTTCAACAAAATTCGCCAAAATTTATTCTGGGCATTTGCTTACAATATTCTGGGGATTCCTGTCGCGGCTGGTGTCTTATTGCCAATTTCCGGCTTTGTCCTTAGCCCTGCTGCTGCTGGTGCATTAATGGCATTTAGCTCTGTTAGCGTTGTGACAAACTCACTATTACTGCGGCGCTTTCGTCATCAAAGCTAGGGATTAGAATTAGCTTCTTAATGTTGCTAAAAATTCCGAGTTTCGTCGAACAAGGCTAAACTAGGTCAATAATATCAATTAAAGACTGGATTTGAGGAACTAGCACCACCCGAAGATAGGCTCTGGCGCAACAAACGTTCGACTGATTTTACAACTTAATTTTTTCAATCATATTTTTCAATGGTTTCACAACCCAATCAGAACCATCTACTAATTATTGAAGATGAGCAGGGACGTAAAGAATTTAATTTAGACGGCCCTGTGTATTCTATTGGTAGAGATCCGCGCTGTGATATTCGTCTGTTTTCACAGTTTGTTTCCCGCCGCCATGCGACTTTGGTACGCCTACCACGAGAAGATGGTAGTTCCTTCTATCGGATCGTTGATGGCGATGCGAAAGGTAAACCTAGTGCTAATGGGCTACTAATTAATGCTCGTAAAATTCCAGCCCACGACCTCAGAAACGAAGACGAGATTGTCTTTGGCCCTCAAGTACGCGCTATTTATTATCTGTTGAGTCGAGATACAATTCCATCGGGCCCCTTGGATGAGTACGATGTAACACTAATCGGTCCTAATATGATGCCGGAGTTTGAAGATTGAATGCCTTAATTTAGTGATCTGGTTTAATTTAGGCTGGCGCGATTACTCTCTTGCAGCCCCGTCGAGGCATCGCGCGATCGTCCAACCACCCATTAGGCTACGCTTTCAACAAGTTGCCAATCACGGTTTTCTAAAATTGCCTGTTTCACCACTTCAAATATTTGGTGACAATGGTTGTCGACTTGAAGTGGTAGTTCCTCATTTTTAATTACTAAATTTATCGAAGTTTCTGTGTTGGTAGTTGTGGTTTTATCAATTAGCGCTTCTACAGTTACCAGTTTGGCAAAGGAGACTTGACCGGGGATCTCACGTGCCATCATAAAGTCATTTGTGGCATGAATCATCTCTAAATTACATGATTGCAAAACTTCTACAAGCAACTGTCGTAGACGAGCAATAGGAACGGCAATAGTGAATGAACAAGTGTAGCGCGCCATAATCTAATCCTCGCCTTTGAACACATCGACTCTATGATATCCAACCTCCGTGACGAGTCATGATCAGATCTCCAAATAGTTTTGAGTATTGATTACTTTTTGAGTTTATTCATGAATGGCAGATTGATTGTGTTTGAGGGAGTAGAAGGCTGCGGCAAAACTACACAATTGCAGCGATCGCAGGAATGGCTGCAAAGTCTTTTTGTAGCCAAGTCTCTATCTGGTTCTTTAGTAACGACTAGGGAACCAGGTGGCACTCAGTTGGGCTTAGGCCTGCGTGAATTATTGCTCAACGCAGAAGTTAGGAATGGAGGCGCAGATGCTACTAAAGAAGAGATGAAGTTTTCTCAGCCTGGACCATTGACAGAACTACTGTTATATGCTGCCGATCGAGCGCAGCACGTTGAGGAGGTGCTGAAACCACAACTTGCTGCTGGGGCAATTATTTTGTGCGATCGCTACACAAATTCAACGATTGCCTATCAAGGTTATGGTCGCGGTTTTAGTCTCGATTTGATCGATCAGCTTAACTTTATTGCTACAGGTGGGCTGGAAAGCGATTTAACTTTATGGCTAGATGTTGATGTTGAGGTAGGGCTGGAGAGGACAAAAACTAGGGGCGTTGTTGATCGGATCGAGCAAGCAGGCTTAGAGTTTCATGAGCGGGTGCAGCAGGGGTACACTCAATTAGCTAAAGCGCAGCCACAACAAATTGTGCGGATAGATGCCAATTTAAGTGCAGCAGCTGTGCAAGAGCAAATTCAGCAAATTTTGGTTCAACGGCTGACTGAATGGGGGTTAGGGTAGTAGATGGGGGTTGGATGAATTTTTTTGCACAATTGATCGGGCAAGAGCAAGCGGTAGAATTACTGACTCAAGCCGTTAGCCAAAACCGTGTTGCTCCAGCTTATCTATTTGCTGGCCCAGATGGTGTGGGAAAAAGTTTAGCGGCTCGGTGTTTTATACAACAGCTGTTCTATCGTAATGTGCCAAACCAACACGAGCAACAGGTACAGAAACGCTTGCAGTTGGGCAATCATCCTGATTTATTGTGGGTACAGCCTACATATCTCCATCAAGGGCAGAGACTTTCACTAGAGGAAGCGGCAGCAGCTGGATTGAAGCGCAAAGCACCGCCTATTATTCGTACAGAGCAGATTCGAGAAATTGGTCAATTTCTTAGCCGTCCTTCCTTGGAAGCATCGCGTTCTATCGTGGTGGTACAGGCAGATACAATGGCAGAAGCGGCGGCAAATGCTTTATTGAAAACGCTGGAAGAACCAGGAAAGGCGACACTGATTTTAATTGCGCCTGCGGCTGAGTCTTTGTTGCCAACGCTGGTATCACGGTGTCAGCGCATTCCTTTTTATCGTTTGGACTCAAATGCGCTCGCTCAGGTATTGCAGCAGACGGGGAACGAGGAAATTTTGAGTCAGCCGTCCGTGTTAGCAATGGCGCAAGGTAGTCCAGGAGAAGCGATCGCGTCAATGCAGCAACTTGAGGCAATTCCATCTGATTTACTCCAAGCTATTAGCCAACCGCTCAAATCTCTCCGTGATACGCTTGAATTAGCGCGTCAGATTGATAAAAATCTGGATACAGAAGCTCAACTGTGGCTAGTCGATTATCTCCAGCACTGCTACTGGCAGCAATTTTTAAAAGGGGTAATTCCCAAATCACCCTTAGAACAGTTGGAAAAAGCTCGTCGCTACTTACTCAGTTATGCTCAACCGCGATTAGTTTGGGAAGTGACGCTGGTGGATCTGATTTCGTAGGCTATTTTCTCTGGTTGTACCAATAATGGCAGCAGCATAAACCTTCATTAAGAAGTTTTACTTTAAAAACTTTCATATTTGGATAATACGACTCAAAAAAATCGAGCAGTTGGCGGAGATAATCGCTATTTGAGTCATTGTGCTAGTTAAATCAAAAAGCGGTTTAATTGCCCTGCTGTACTATGTAAAGCAATTTCTTCGTGTAGAATTGCGATCGCAATTTTCTTAACGTTACAAATTATCGACCCCAATTTTTGCCAAGATAAGATTGTTTGCCAATAAGTCAATTTGCAACAACGGGCATGAATGAAAAATCAATAGATAGCAGCGCCGATGTCGCCCTTATTCTCATCTTGCCAATCGCGCTTTTAATTATGTTCCTGTTCGCAACCTGGCCAGTGTGGCTAGCAGGAATTGTGTTGAACATTAGTTTTAATTTCTGGAAGCGTTATCAATGGCAAAATTTGTGCCAAAAAGTAAACCCAGTCTTCCATCAACTGATTAAAGAAAACCGAGGAAGCATTACAGCACTGGATCTGGCAATGAAAACCAATTTCTCGGCTACAACAGCAAAGCGCTACCTGGAGACTAAAGCCGCAGAATTCGGCGCTCAGTATCAAGACTACGACGACCGAGATAGAGTGTATTACTTTATGACCGCCAGCACTCTAGGCAAAATATTGGATGATAGTGAACCAGTGATTAGCGTTCAACCTCACGTTCAGGTAGTACCGCTATTATCAGAGAACGAAAATCAATTACTCCAGCTAGAAGCATTACATCAGCCTACGCCTACAGAAATACAAGCGCCATTTACTGCGATCGCTAATGCTACCCTTGCTGCTGGAGAGCCAGAACCAGCCGCTTACATCCAATCTGTATCTGACTTACGGCAATTTAAAGACGAACAGGAGGAAATAAGACCGCCGTCAGCACAAAATCAATTACTTCTGCAAGAAAACGCAAATCCTACTTCTATAGAGAAGCAACCAGATATTGTCGTTGAAAATCCCTCACAGCAAGCAGAACTAGCACACATTCAGTCTGAACCTAAATTGTTACTGCAAGCGGAACTTGCCAAACGGTTCGACGTTCATTCCAGCACTGTTTATAAACGAAGAGACGAGCCAGATTTTGCCGAATGGAGTCGCAGCAAAGATCCAGAGGGAATTGCTTGGCAATACTTACCGGACACTAAACAGTTTTGTCCACTGGAAACCCAATTGCAGTAGCAGCGCATTGTGCTTCACCTCTGAAAGCGCGATACTCCCTTGCAGCCTTCCTTGGGGTATCGCGCTTTCAATAACACTAACGCTGACGGCTGCTTAACAACTTTAATTCAAGTGTAAAATACTTTGACTTGCCGATGACCGATTCTCCTTTACCCGTAGCACCACTTGTTAACACTGCTATTCCAGAGGAATCCTCTGCCACCTGGGATAATAGTCGATTGTTACAACAATTATTAGACCGCCAATCCCTGTCTCGTGAGCAAGCTTCTGGGCTAATGCAGGCATGGCTAACCGAGACAATTCCACCAGTATTGTCAGGAGCAATATTAGCCGCTATTCAAGCTAAAGGTGTATCAGCAGAAGAACTGGCGGGTATGGCTGAAGTTTTACAAGCTCAGTCATTGCCTCTAGCTCACTCCTTACCTCTTGCCACTCCCTTAATTGATACCTGTGGTACTGGTGGAGATGGTGCTTCAACGTTCAATATCTCTACCTCTGTTGCTTTTGTCGCCGCAGCAGCTGGTGTGTCAGTTGCTAAACATGGTAATCGCTCTGCTTCTAGTCGCGTAGGTTCCGCCGATGTACTGGAGGCTTTGGGAATTAACCTCAATGCTTCCGGTGAAAAAATTGCCGCAGCACTAAGGGAAGTAGGTATTACTTTTCTATTTGCTCCTGGGTGGCATCCAGCACTTAAAGTTGTTGCACCATTGCGCCGAACTCTGAAAGTACGGACGATATTTAACTTACTAGGACCTCTAGTGAATCCATTACGCCCCACAGGGCAAGTAATTGGAGTTTTTGACTCGTCGCTACTTGCCCCCATTGCCCAAGCTTTGCAGCAGTTAGGGACACAACACGCGATCGCTCTGCACGGGCGGGAGAAGTTGGACGAGGCTGGATTAGCTGATGTAACTGATCTCGCAATTCTATCTCAGGGGAGAGTACAGTTAACTACTTTAAATCCTCAAGAGCTAGGCTTGACTCCGACTCCGACAACGGCGTTACGAGGCGGCGATGTTCAAGAAAATGCTGAAATTCTCAGGGCGGTACTTCAAGGAAAGGGAACTAAGGCGCAACAAGATGTAGTGGCTCTCAATACTTCTTTAGCACTCCAGGTAGGAGGAATAATTCAGCTACAAGATCATTCAAGTGGCATTGCCCTTGCCAGGGACATTCTATGTAGTGGCGCTGCTTGGTCAAAGCTAGAGCAACTGGTACAATTTCTTAATTGTGCTTGATAATTCAAAGCAGGACAGAGGTCAGAATCAATTATCAATGAACAATTATCAATGATTAATGATTTCTGATAATTGATTGGTCAGGGGAAGCTAGAGAGTAGTTTTGATGAGTAATGAAATTGAAGCTAAAAGAAAGTCAGAGTGATTAAGACATTACTTCTTTTAACTCAGCACTTAGAAATCCTAACTATTTCTAGTCCCTAGCCTCTATTCCTGCGGATGAAATTCAACTACATCTCGCTTAATTGTGATGTCATAACCGCCCAAAAAGTTTTGTCCTAAAAGTGGAACTGCTCCGATTAAAACCATGCTGTCACTGACTGTAGCACCACCCACTTCAATAGAACCTACACGCCCAAGGGGAAATTGTACAACTTCGCCATTAGCAATATGGGCTACTGCCGTACCAACTGGAACTACTTTTAATGCATTTGCCATTTCTTGAGTAATTGTAGTTTGAGTGGCTCCAGTATCTAGCAGCATCTCGAATTTCTGCTTGCCATTAAAAGTTACATCAATGACTGGTGTTCCAGCTTGACGATGTTTGATTTTGGCTTGAAATACTCTTGGTTGCGGCAGTTCTGTTATTGCAGGAACTGGGGTAGTAGAATTACCGCATAAAGATGCTAAATTGATAACTTCGCCGGATGAATTAACCATAAAGCAGCCTTCAGCATCAGAGGCGATCGCCGCAGGTATACCATAGTTAATTACGCTAGTGTGGGTTAAGGCAACTCCGGTAATCCCAATGAGTACCTTGAGAAATGATTTCATTACTTCCTTAAATTGTATAGAGCGCGAACACGCTTTTTTACTGGGGGCGAAATTCAACTACATCGCGCTTAATCGTGACATCGTAATTACCAAAAAAGTCGTGTCCCAGTAGTCCAGTTTCTAGTTCTTTTAAAGGAGCGATCGCTACTGGTACATTTTTAAGTATTGCTCCACCAACTTCTATAGAATCCACATATCCAATAGAAAATTCTACTGCTGTGTCACTGGCTGTATTTGCCTTTGCTTTAGCTACTGTAACTACTCCTAAAATAGCGGCTGTCTGCTGACTAATCACCGTTCCACTGGCTCCCGTATCTACAATCATCTCAAATCGCTGATTACCATTAAACGTGACATCAATAACTGGCGTTCCACTAGCACGACGTTTGATCGGGGCTTGAAACACCTGTTGATTTGTTTGGATAACAGGCGACATTTCTACATCAGCTGTCCTAGAGGCGCTAATGTCTTGCGGTTGTATTTCAGGAATGACAGCAACTTCACTCTCAGAATTCTCCTCAATACGGCGAGTTACCTGCTGCTGGGCATTCGTTATCTGCTGCTGGTATTCGGCAATTCTTGTTTGAGCGATTACTTTTTTGGGGCTGTTTGCTGGTACTGCTTTCATCAAGGCGATTGCTTCATTCCACTGGCTAACCACTAGCCTCCAATCATCTGGCGACTGGGCAGATTGACTCAAAATAGCAGCACTATAAGCTTTATCTAGTGCTAATTCAAAGTAATTAGGCTGAGTTTTTTCTTGTTTTACTTGCTTTTGCTCCAACGTTGCTGGTGATGCCGCTGACTGTACTTGATTTTGTTTAGGACTGGGCGTGTTCTGCGTGGCTATAAACGGTGTGCGATCGCGATCTGCGATCTTTGAATCACTGCGACAGCCGACACTTGTAAGCGCTAACGTACCTAAGATAAAAATTATTGCTGTATAGGAAGTCGAAAACTTCAGCATGATTACGTATAAGCCAGCACATTTAAATTAGTCTGGAGTTTTTTTTGCTACTCATTTCAATTTAAACACAACAAAACTGAAGCATCAGGGATCAAAATCGCAAAATTACCAGCAAAACATCTAGAAATTCTTGAAATTAGCTTGATGAAATATTTTCCTGATGGTACACAGCTTAAAATCTGATTAAATTGCCTCAAATCCTAACAAGCAAAAATTAGATAACTTAAATAGCTCAAATCATGTGTCAATTCTAAGACCTGAAACGTTGGACTCTCAAGAATCCTCTAGAATTAAAAAAGAAGAATAAGTAGATATAACTAAGGATAGAATCCGCTATGGTTGCTGGTGAGTCGCAGACACCCGTGTCCCTTTCTGACAGAGAGTTGCAAATCATAGATCTAGTTGCTGCTGGCTTAAGCAATGAGAAGATAGCAGAAAAGCTAGAAATTAGCAAGCGTACTGTTGATAATCATATCAGTAACATTTTGAATAAAACAGCGACGAACAATCGAGTTGCTTTAGTTCGTTGGGCTTTGCAGTGGGGTAAGGTTTGCCTAAACGATGTTAACTGCTGTACTTTACCTGATTTTGGAGACAAAACACTTTCCTAGCTGGCAAAAATTATTCAGATATTCTAAAACTGCTTGATACTAACCCTGGCAGCTAATAATAATCAATGAACATAAATTTCTCCTTTTAAAGTGCTAAACCAATTTTATTTAACGATAAACAACGATTAGCAACTACTCAAAGGAGAAAACGCTAAAGTTAAGACATTCTTTTACGTTAGCGGCTTCTGGAGCAGTGCTGCGATGAATAACTCTGCTTCTTTTAATCTTCTTGCGTCTTCTCCTCCCCATTTTGAATTTTTTAACTTTGTTTCAGCAACTCAACCGATACAAGATACAGACTTAATTAGGCAATTGCCCTTTATTCCAGGGCTGAAAGAAATTTTAATGCTACGACAAGTTCATGCCCTAGAACACGCTACAGTTTGGGTTTTAGGTGAATCACATAGTGATCAAATCACAAGTACGTCAAAAAATCGTCAGTTTGACAATGAATTATTAGGGGGTCTGTCCACCGAACAAGGATTTTACCTTTACGGACAGGTGAATATAACTTCTTTACAGCGCGCCGTTCGTATAGCCTTGCAGCGACTTACAGGAGGTGAATCAGATTTAGCTGTGCATCCTCGCTGTGGTACTAATGTATCGGTAGGAATGCTGCTCACAGTTGGGTTAGCTTTGGGTATCCACTTTTTGCTACCACGAGGCCCAATTGAGCAACTGTTGGGTTTAGGTGTGGCGGCGACAACAGCATCTCAACTTGCCCCTGACTTGGGTATTTTGGCTCAACAGTACGTGACAACGGCTATTCCTTTCAACTTGGCAATTGAAGATATTACGGTTACACGCGATGTTTGGGGGCGATCGGCTCATTTTGTGCGGGTGCGGTGGGAAGATTAGTAATAAAACTTAAAGGCTAGACAGTCCAACTGGTTGCGATCCGGTAGTACGCTGAAAGCAATTAGCCGTATATCTTGGCGATTAATAACTAAAAGGAAAGGTAGTCATGGTTGAACGTGGTTCTAAAGTACGGATTCTTCGCAAAGAATCTTACTGGTTTCAAGACACAGGGGTCGTTGCCTCTGTTGACCAAAGTGGTATCCGCTATCCAGTGATTGTTCGCTTTAATAACATCAACTATGCTGGTGTCAATACTAACAACTTCAGTGTTGATGAAGTGTTAGAAATTGAAAAGCCAACCCCGAAGGCGAAAAAGGCATCGACCTCTGCTACAGGTGGTAAACAAACCACTGTCGACGAACGTACGCGCACAACCAGTCAAGGTACTCCTTTAGATACAACAGGTGTTAAAACAAGTACCATGCCAGAGACTGGAGACAGTAGTTCCGTTGTTGGAGGTGATCCAAATCAGGGAACTGACTCCCGTTAACTTGTGCCTGAACTCCCTGAAGTTGAAACAGTCCGGCGGGGTCTAAATCAAGTCACCCTTAGCCAAGAAATCACGGGTGGTGATGTGTTGCTGAATCGCACCATCGCCTACCCGCTTTCTGTGGGCGAGTTTATCAGTGGAGTGCAATCAAAAGTGATCGCTCACTGGGAGCGATTTGGTAAATATTTATTGGCAGAACTCACAAAATCACCTAGCCGATCAGCTGGCTATTTGGGTGTACATCTGCGGATGACTGGTCAGTTGCTATGGCTAGATCGGAATGAGCCATTACATAAACACACGCGAGTCAGAATATTTTTTAGTGGCGATCGCGAGTTGCGCTTTGTTGATCAGCGTACTTTCGGTCAAATGTGGTGGGTTCCGCCAGAAGTTGCACCCGAAAGCATTATTACTGGTCTAAAAAGACTAGGAATAGACCCATTTTCAACCCAGTTTTCTGCTCAGTATCTTGCTGGAAAACTTCAAAACCGCCGTCGCGCAATCAAAACAGCGCTACTAGATCAGGCGATTGTAGCAGGATTAGGCAATATCTATGCAGATGAAGCACTGTTCAAGAGTGGAGTGCAACCAGAAACGCTGTGTGCAGACTTGCAGCTAGCGCAAATAGAACGCTTGCGAACTGCGATTATCCAAGTTCTAGAAACCAGTATTGCCGCCGGTGGAACCACTTTTAGTAATTTTCTCAACGTGCAAGGAATCAACGGTAATTATGGTGGTGTTGCTTGGGTTTATAACCGCACTGGTAAACCCTGTCGAGTCTGTAATACACCAATTCAGAGGATAAGATTGGCTGGACGCTCAACTCACTTTTGTCCACAGTGTCAGCAGTAATTGATTCTACACATCAATAAAGGCTTTTTTTATTTAGTAAAATAACTCTTTTGTAAATATGTCTTTAGTATGAGTTAAAACGTCGTCTAGTTCGATTCTGTGCAGCATTTTTAAGCTGACTTCTAGACTAATAGTTAATTAATTATAAGTCGCGCCTCGTTCCTGGGGCTAGTTAGCTTCTAATTTCACTCATTATCCAAACAGGCCACAAAGCTACAACTAATAATCTTCGCCACATTGAAAGCTTGCCAATTCGGTTCAAGTGACTGAGTAAAGCTAGTAAGCAGATTAAACCAGAAAAAATATAGGCGGTTGTTAAGTAGCTAAATAGGATGACAGCCATAGTCGATTTGTCTTATTTCAAATATGATGGATGTGCTTAATTAGATCATGCCTAATGTGGCTTCAATATCCCCAGGGTGTAATTACGTAATTAGTCATAAAATTTCAATGAAGCTTTTTTATATTTAGGTTTACTGTTGCAATCACCTAGAATCCTTAGAAAGTGTTTGTAAACGTTAGTTAAGTGGTTTTAGACTCCCAAGTTCGTCGATTTTTTGCGAGCCTGCGGAGCATTAATCGGATCATGACGACATAAATCATACCCTCATGATTTTCAGGCAACCG